>Ga0066679_10000379_pt1 | contig 14601 bp, 14 predicted proteins | sample GraSoiAngelo_128_FD_62298 | JGI IMG/M metagenome (GOLD analysis project Ga0066679, IMG submission 62298) | Grasslands soil microbial communities from the Angelo Coastal Reserve, California, USA - 14_0927_12_20cm | ecosystem: Environmental > Terrestrial > Soil > Grasslands | place: USA... | reverse complement strand
GGATCACGCAAATTGTGTTCGTCGCGCCCGACGACACCGAAGTGAAAGTCGCCGAGCACGCGGTCGCCTGGATCCTCGATCGTACGCGGTTCGACGCGTTTCTGGCCGAGCAGGCCGTGGCCTTGGGGGCCGAGCTCCGCGTGAGCACCGAGGCAGCCGGCATGACCTGGGAGGCCGACGGCCGGTGGCGGGTCCGGCTGGGCGGCGCCGCAGGCGAAGACACCTGCCGCGCGCGCGTCGTGATCGGTGCCGACGGCGTCGAGGCGATGGTCGGCCGATGGGCGGGGCTCGACACGCGCGTCCCGGCGCGTGACATGGAATCGTGCGCGCAGTACGTCCTCGCGGGCATCGATTTCGATCCCGACTCGATCTACCTGCAATTCAGCGACCGCATCGCGCCGGGCGGATACGCGTGGGTCTTCCCCAAGGGCCCGGGCGTCGCGAACGTGGGCCTCGGCCTCGTGGCCCTGAAGGCGGACGGCCGGAACGCGCGGCAATACCTCGACGACTGGATTGCCCGTCGCTACCCCCGGGGTGAGAAGACCGGCTGCACGGTGGGCGGCGTCATCGTGCACACGACCATCCAGCAGACCTATACCGATGGCGTCCTGGTCGCGGGCGACGCGGCCCACATGATCAACCCGCTTTCGGGGGGCGGCATCGTGAACGCCATGAAGGCCGGGCGGCTCGCCGGTCGCGTCGCCGCGGCGGCCATCCGCGCCGGAGACACCAGTGCGAGCCGGCTGTCGGCGTATCATGCCGCGTGGATGGAGCTGCTCGGGGACGATCACCTCAAGTACTATCGGCTCAAGCGGGCGCTCGAGGGCCTGGATGACGAGTTCTTCAACTCGCTCGCGCGCACCGCGAACGCGATCCTTCCGGAGCAGCGGACGCTGGGTCGGATCTTCGCGCACGCGCTCGTCAAGCACCCGCAGCTGCTTCCGGTGGCGGCGAGGTTCTTCCTCTAATGTTGAACATCGATCTCCGAGGCAAACGCGCCCTCGTCGCAGGCGTCGCCGATGATGGGGGCTACGGCTTCGCCATCGCCAAGGCGCTCGCCGAGGCGGGCGCGACGGTGTGCGCGGGCACCTGGCCCCCGGCCCTGAACATCTTCCTGAACCTGCTCGAGCGCGGCAAGATCGACGAGTCGCGCCGCTTGCCGGACGGCGCGCTCCTCCAGTTCGAGAAGATCTATCCCCTCGATGCCGCGTTCGACCGGCTGGCGGATGCGCCGGAGGAAGTCCGGAGCAACAAGCGCTACAAGGACGTGGGCGATTTCTCGGTCGCCGGGCTCGCCCAGCGGTTGGTAGAGGACTTCGGCGAGCGGCCGCTCGACATCGTGATCCACTCGCTCGCCAACGGTCCCGAGGTCAAGAAACCGCTGCTCGACACGAGCCGGGCGGGCTACCTCGCCGCGGTCAGCGTGAGCGCCTATTCGCTCGTGTCGCTCGTCGCCCGGCTGGGACCCCTCGCGCGCCCCGGTGGCTCCTTCCTGTCCCTGACGTACATGGCGAGCGAGCGTGTGGTACCGGGTTACGGGGGCGGAATGTCCTCCGCGAAGGCGGCGCTCGAGAGCGACACGCGGACGCTGGCCTTCGAGGCCGGCCGCAAATACGGCGTGCGAGTAAACACCATCTCCGCGGGGCCGCTCGCGTCACGCGCCGCGAGCGCCATCGGGAAGATCGAGCGGATGGTCGAGTACTACGCTGCCAACTCGCCGCTCACCGAGCCGCTGACGGCGCGGGAAGTCGGCACGACCGCCGCGTTTCTCGCGAGCGCCCTGGGCACCGGGATCACCGGGGCGACGATCTACGTCGACAAAGGGTACCACGCCATGGGGGCCGCCGTGGCCACGGGAAACCTCTTATGAGGCCGGGGTCAGGTGTCAGGTGTCAGGCGCCGGGTACGTGAGCCCCTGACACCTGACACCCAGGACCTGACACCTTGCATCACGCTCGTCCCGACCGCGCACCGGTTGGCCGCGTGTGCGACGGTCCTCCCCAGCCGACCAAGCCCGTCGTTCCGCAGCCCGAACGGCACCCGCCCCACGTCCCACACGTACACCGGGAGGCGCGAGAGAGCCAGGGCTGAACCGTTACCGCGCACACCTCCAAACCCCAGCTCGTATCCGGCCGCACTCGCCAGTCGCTCGATCCGCTCGTCCCGGGCGCCGAACGGATAGGCCACTGCCCGCGCGGCCTGGGACCCGAGCCGGTGTCGCAGCGTCTCACGGGACCGCTCGAGCTCGGCGGCCGCCTCGGCGTCGGGGAGCCAGGTGAGCCGTGGGTGCGACGCGGTGTGGGAGGCGAAGCCGAACCCCCGTTCTTGCCAGTGCCCGATGGTGTCCCAGTCGAGATGCGCCAGGCGCCGCCACGTGTACCGCACATCCCACGTGTTCGCTCGCCCGACGTAGTCCGTGATGAGGAACGTCGTGGCCGTGAACCCCACGTCGGCAAGTAATGGATAGACGTGCTCGGCGAGCGACGCGTAGCCGTCATCCAAGGTCAAGAGAAATGCGGAGTGCGGAGTGCGGAATGCGGAATGGCCAGGGCGGAGCCGCTCGGCGAACTGGTCCAACGTGAGGGTCTTCCAACCTGCTCGTGCCAGGGTCGTCATCTGGCGTGCGAATACCGACTTAGCGACCCGTGTGACTCCGAGCTCGAGGAGACCACCAACCCGATGGTAGCACAGCACCGTCGGAAGCGCTGCGGCCGCGACCTGCCCCATCAGTTCCGCGTTCCGCGTTCCACGTTCCGCATTTCCTACGCTCCGCTCCCGGGCCAGCTCCCGCTTGCCAGTGCAGCCGACGCATCCGGCCACCGCGCACCCGGCTCCGCGGCGCGACAGCGGCTCTCCAGCTCGGCGAGCCACGCCGGCACCGAGCGGACCTCTTCGAGCGGCTCGGGTTCGCCGACGGGCGGCCGTCCCGTCAGCATCTCGTGCACGAGTACGCCCACCGCGAACATGTCGTCCCGGCTATCCGGGGCGGGCTGCCCGGCCCGGCGCTCGGGCGCCAGGTAGTCGGCCGCGCACAGCGTCGTCGTCGCCGTCGCGGCGCCCCCCGCGTTGTCCACCAGGGCCTGCGCCAGCGCGCCCAGAATCCCGGTGTCGGCCACGAGCGCCTGCCCGTCGGCGAGCAATACGTTCTCGGGCTTCAGATCGCCGTGGGCGACGCCCGCGGCATGGGCATTGGCCAGGGCCGCGAGCACGTCGTGCAGCACGGCCACGGCCTGGCGCAGCGGCAGCTCGCCGTGGCGCGCCAGCCAGGCCCGCAACGTGGTGCCTTCCACGAATGTCCTGGTGTGGTACAGGAACGATCCCGCCCGACCGGCGCCGCGCGGGGCGACGAGCCCGGCATGCCGGAGCTGGCGCCCGAGCTGACCGACCTGCTGCTCGAATCGGGTGGAATCGACCACGAGCGACAGGGGCCCGGGCAACACCTTCACCAGAAGGCCGCCCCCGGCAGATTTTTCGAGTGCCACGAACATGCGGCAATTGCCGACAGGTCGCACTTCGCGCTCCACCCGGTACGCGGGCTCGAGCGCGTGCCCCAACGCCGCGCGGAGATCGGCCATGAACGTGCGAATATGGTGGCGGCCGGCCGTCGGCCGCAACCGTCAGAACGCCGGTACGAAATCCTCCTCGATTTCGAACCGGACCGTGACCTGGCGCAGGCGCCGGTACACGGGCAGGACCATGCGGAGCTGCGGATTGAAGTAGTCCTTGAGCATGGGGGGCCGGACGTGCTTCAGGTAGAGGTCGGGATTCTGTTGGACCGAGGAAGAGGCCACGACCTCCAGTTCGTCGCGCGACGACACATGCTGGACGATGCAGGGCACGTGGGTGACGCCCATCTGGCGGAGCGTAAAAGCACGATGGCTCCCGTTATTGAGGATGAGGCGCTTCTCGGCGTAGATGGCGTTCATGAAATTCGACCCGAACCCCACGGACACGCCGGCGACGCCCACGAGATTGCCCCCCGGCGCATCCTTGAGCTCGCCGGGTCGAATCGCCGTCGGACCCAGGTGCCGCAAATCGTTCGACGGGGAGAGAAAGACGAACTTGCCCCTACCGGCGCGAGACCACTTCACTGGCGGTTGGGGGTGATCGTAGGGCAGGCACGTCCGGAACAGCGCTTCCCGGCTGGGGACCGCGCCGAGCTTCTGCTCCAGCCGTCGGGAATGGGTCACGTCGATGTGTTCCTGGTAGACCACCATCCGGTCCAGCTCGACGATCGCCACCTCGGTCGGGACCGTGTTGAACCCATAGTGCACCAGGGGGTCCTTGAGAAATGCGATCAGCAACGGCTCGTATTCCGGCCCGAGCTTGCCGATGGGCGGGTCATCCGCGACGCCGGCTTCCTCCGCCTCCAGCCGGCGGACGACTGCTCGGGCGGCTTGCCAGGCGTCAGTCAGGGCTCCCTCCCTCGGGGGATTGACGCCGTGATTCTTGACGAACCGAAGGAAGTCCTTGAGCGGCGGCCGCCCGATCAGATACAGGCTCTGATCCGCATCCTGATCCCCTTTCCCCGGTGCGTCCACGTCCACAGGAGGACGCGGATCGGAACCGACGGGGGACGCGGGGTCCTGGGTGAGCACGTCCGGTGAGTCGCCCATTACCACCACGACCAGAATTCGACTTTGAAGGTGTGGCCCAGCCGTCGCATGACCAGATCGACGACGCGCCGGTCACCACCGACGACTTTCGCCAGTCCGGTCATGCCCGGTTTGAGGAGTCCAGAGCTGTTGTCGATCTCCGTGGTGACCACGAAGGTTCTCACGCTGGTGCTGGCCGTCGCACCGGCCCTCACGGCCGCTGCGTCCGAGGCCGCGCTGGAAATCCCTTCGGCGGCCGTCGCGATGGTGGTGACCGTTCCATGAAACACCATGTCGGGATAGGCGCGGGACTTGAGCGCGACCTCCTGGCCCACCCGGACGTCGCCGATCTCCTTTTCGGTAATGACGATCTGCCCGGTGACCGTCTTCACAGCGTACACTTTCGCGATCAGCGCGCCCTTGGCGACGAACTGGCCCTGCATTTCCTTCAACTCTCGCGCGGGGGTGGCGACGACGCCGGTCGCCGGGCTCACGATGTCCAGCAATCCCAGCTGCGTGTCGAGATAGCGCCGCTGCTCTTCCAGCCGATCGAACTGAGCCCTGGCGGCCTCGATCTCTTCCGGCCGGTTGCCACGCAGGAACACTCGCAACTTGCTGCGGGCTTCGGCCAGGTCATTGTCGGCCGCCGCGCCCTGCTCCTGGGCGGCCTCTAACTCTTGAGGCGACAGCGCCTGCCGCTCGAACAGCTGCCTGGAGCGCGCCAGCTTGCCCTGCGCGAACTTGGCCGCGTCTTGGGCCTTGGAGACGGCGGCCCGGGCGACGGCGATGCTTTCCGCGGTCGTGCCCGCCTGGAGCTTCCGAAAGTTGGCCCTCGCCTCCCGCACCTGCGCCTCGGTCTGGAGCAGCTGGGCGCGCACGTCCTTGTCGGACAACCGGGCGATGACCTGGCCGGCCTTGACCTGGTCGCCTTCCTGCACACGAATCTCCTCGACGATCCCCTCGACTCCCGCGCGCACGTCGGCATTCTCCTCCGGCAGGACCGTGAAGGGGCCGGCGATGCGCAGCGGCATGTGAACGAAGAACAGGATCGCGAGGGCGGCGAGCGCGAGCGCACCCCAGCGGATCGCCCGCCGGTGCGAACGGCGCGCCTTCTTTTTCCTGGGCTCGGGGGCGTCGCCGTCGTCGGCGACGCCTTCCGGCCCTGCGCTCATGACGTCGCCGTCATCGTCCGGATCCGCCCTGGCGGACCGCTGGCCGAACAGCCGGCGGAAGCGGCGCCCGGACCGGAGGCCCGTATAGCTCGCGAGAGCGAGCAGGGCCATCGGTTGGTGATTGTCGATCAGGACGGCACCGAGACGGACCAGACCGAAGCTGAGAAGAGACAGCGAGCTGATCGTGGCCACCAGCCCATACACCAGGTAAATGCGTCGCTCCCGCGCCGACGCGTACAGGGCGACCCTCCGCCCGAACCCGAGCAACCGCTTGACCCCGTCGCCCACATACTTGAAGGACCGTCGCCGCAGGTTCGGGATCTCCAGGAGGTCGCTCAGGAGGTAGTAGCCGTCGAGCTTCACGAAGGGGTTGAAATCGAAGAAGCTCCGTACGCCCGACAGCGTCATGACGATGAGGGCCGCGTAGTTGATCCACGTATCGGGCTCCGTCACGCGCCACGCGATCGTCGCCGCGGCCCACAGCACGAGCTCGAAATAGGGCCCCGCGAAGCCGACCCACAATCGTTTCGACTTCTCCGGGAAGAGCCACGCGTCGCTGACGTTGCAGTAGAACGCGGGCTGGAAGTACATGACCATGAACCCCAGCTCGTGCACCTGGCCACCGAAATGCTTGCACGTCAGGCCGTGCGCGAACTCGTGGATCGACGCGACCGCGAGAATCAACAGGAAGAACGGCAGGATCGCCGACGCCTGATACAAGCGCGGGAGATCCTGGGCGATTTCGTTGGCATTCGCGAAGGTGATCCCCACCGCCACCAGGATGGGGATGGCCGACACCACAAGGAAACGCCGCGTGAACAGGAACCCGAGGTGGGGTACGAGCCGGGTGAAGAGACGATCCGGATCGAGCAGCGCCAACCGCAAGTACAGCAGGTTGCCCCGGATTCGGGACGGCCCGCCAGGGCCGCGCTTCTCTCCCGGCTTGCCCGTTTCCAGCAGACCGATCTTGTCGAGATTCTTGACGAAGGCGTTGAGCGTGTCGAGGCCGAGGGACGCACCAAACTTCGCTTCGGTGCGCTCCCGGATCTCGTCCAGCGGCGTCTCGCCGTCGAGCTGCTCGGCGATGAACCGCTCGGCTTCCCGGAACCGATAGAATCGGCCGGAGACCGGGTGCTTGACAATGAGGAAGCCCCCGTCGGCCGTCTCCAGCCGGCTGACGGTGAGGTCGCGCCGAAGTCTGGGTGCAGCGGCAATCATGGCGGCTGGCGCCCCCTCCGGTTAAGGGAAAAAACCACCAAGCGCCCGAGTTACCCCGGGCGCCTGATGGAGGCTGCGATTAGTTGCAGCTCTTCGAACCCCCGCTCTTAGATCCGTGGCTCTTGGATCCGTGGCTCTTGGATCCGTGACTCTTCGAGCCCTTGCTGCCCGAACCATGACTCTTGCTGCCCTTCGAACCGCTGCCACCACCGCCCATGGGCACAGCCCACGTCGCGATGCGCTCTTCGAGCTTCTCCAGCTCGAGATTCAGGTGCTTCATAGGCCCCTCCGTGAAAAGGTCCCGTTCGAGTACGCGGCTGACCGTTACCGAAGAGCGTCAGCCTTGTGACGCGATTTTCGGGATCGCAAGCTCCATGCCTTTTTGGTCCGAGCAGGTTGGGCAGGTGCGGCGACGCAGCGTTGCGGCCATAGCCGCTTTGCCGACCCTGGAATTCTCGCGCTCGGCGTCCGCCGGCGTTCGCCAGCGGGCAGGCACCGATCGGGGACTGGTGCAGAAACTCTGCAGGTCGTCGAGTCGGCGCAGTGGAGTCCGCGCGACAGCCCTACCAAGCCGCCCTACCGCTGAGCGCTGGGCTCACCCTCGGCGGCCAAATATTCGTCGTAGGCCGCGGCGTCGTACACGTAGTCGAGCGTCGGCACGAGATCGAGCCCCACCCCGCCGAACTTGCGCTTGAAGACGCTGATGTTGTGCCACGGATGATCCGCTTCTCCCTCCGGCGCCGTGCCCCACAGGTCGTACCATGCATGACCCCGTGCCTTGGCCGCGCGCATGATCTCGAAATGGAGGAGATATGGCGCCATGATCTCCCGGCGGCTGTCGAGCGAGCCGCCGAAGAAATAGGTCGCCCGCGGGCCGAAATACACCACCACCGCGGCGGCGACTCTCGTGCCCTGGTGCTCGGCGAAAAACACCGACCCGCGCCGGCGCGACGAGAGCAGCGAGAGGAGGACCTGAAAGTAGTCCGGCGGCTTGGCCTCCATTCCCTGCCGGGCGGCGGTCTCTTCGTAGATCCGCTGGAAGTCCACGAGGCCCTGCTCGGAAGCATCCTGAACGATGGAAACGCCGTGTCGCTGGGCGACGCGGATATTGTACCGGCCCTTCGGCTTCATCTGGGCCAGGATGGCCTCTTCCGACGGGCGTAGGTCGATGCACAGCGTGTTCCGGGGCTCGAAAAAGACGTCGCTGAACGGACGCACCGGCCGGAATCCGGAGACGAAGCTCGGCAGCCGCGGCCAGCGCGGCTCGATGCGGAGATGACTGATCGTCCGCGGCTCGGTGCGACGCCGGTCATCGATGGCCTCGAGCGTGGCCTCGAACACCGCGCCGGCGACCGCCGGGTCGCTCGGGAGCACCGGGCCCTCCGGGACGTAGTAGAAGCAGCGGTCGTCCGCGTAGGTAAACGTCAGCACGACGGCGCCGCCGAGGATGGCGCCACCGTTTTTCAGCATGACCCCGAAGTGCTCGAAGCCGGCCGTGGTTCGAAACTCCGCCCACCAGGACGACTGCATGAACCCCGTTTCGGGCGTTGCCTCCAGGAGGCGATCCCACACCTGCCAGCGATCCGGTTCGGCTGGGGAGGAAGACATGTGCGTTGCCCCGCGACGCAGCAAGCTCCATGCCCCGAAACGCGGCACCCCCAGGCGCCCGGGTTGCCCCGGGCGCCTGGGCTCTGCTATCAGCTTCAGCCGCAGCTGCCGGTACCGTGGGAGCCGGTGCCGGTACCGCCGCCACCAATCGGCGGCAGCGTGATTGGAGGAAACCACGTCGAAATGCGGTCCTCCAGCCTCTCGACTTCGAGATCTAGGTGCTTCATGATGCCACCTCCCATTCGATGCAAGGTTAGGACTTCTCAAGTCCCGGCTGATGAGGGGAATCAGCGCGGGTCAAGCGGCGGCTGGGGGTGGCAACCGGCATGCCTCCGCGCTGCCTGCGTGGGTGTGACCTTGGGGCGGCGCGGCACGCACGCCACGATCGAGGACACGTGCGACGTACGGAAGGGCCGTGGACGAGGCGCAGCGCTGCGGCGGGTGACCGCGGTCACACACGTGGCGCGGGGCGGCCGGCGCGTGCCGACTCCGTGACTGGTCGCGCCATGGTGTGCTCTTCATTACGGACGTGGGCGTAGCACCCCTGCACATTTGGTTCGTGCGTACTCGTCATCAGGAGAGCGGATGGTAGCCGGTTCCGGGGCCCCCAGCCCCTCGACCCTCGTGTTGTCCGATGCCGTCCTCGTGGAGCGGATCGCCGCGCTCGGCGACCGAGCCGCGCTGGCGGAGCTCGATGTGCGGCACGGCATGACGTTGTACGCGATCGCCTACACGCTGCTGTTGAATCCGGATGCGGCGGACGTGACGGTCGCGGCCACGTTGCGTGAAGCGTGGCGGCGTGCAGCATCGTTCAACGCTCGGGAGCAGACGGTGGGACGGTGGTTGGCCGAGCTGACACGCAGAGCCGCCCAAGAACAGCTACGCCGTTCGGTGATGTCTCCAGGGGGGCTCTTGCCCCTGACCCTTCTCACCTAGGGTCTCGGCCCCTCAGTCGCTTTCGATTCACCCGCCGGGTAGTCCATACCGGCACCCCCTCGCCTTCCGTGGCTTTCCGTCGTCTTCCGTCACGCCTATCGTGCCGTGCGGTGTCTGGTGCATAATAGGCGCGATGGTTTACCAGTGCGGTTACCGGTCAACCCACGTGACATTGGAGACGCCGTGAAAGAGAACAACTGCTCGCGCCGCGAGTTTCTGGGCTTGAGCGCGGCTGCCGCCGGCGCATCGCTCGCCGCGCACACCATTGTGACCCTGCCCCACAGCCTGATCCCCCCCGCGGAAGCGGTGGCCGCCAGCGACCGCGTCCGGTTCGGCATGATCGGTGTCGGCATGCAGGGGAACTGGCTCCTGTCCGAGTCGATCAGGCTGCCGGGGGTCGAATGTGTCGCGGCCTGCGACCTGTACGACGGCCGGCACACGCTGGCCCGGGAGATCGTGCGGGCGGACCTGCCGGTCACGCGCCGCTATCAGGCGCTGCTGGACGACAAGAACATCGACTGCATCGTCGCGGCGGTTCCCGATCACTGGCACAAGCAGGTGGTGGTGGATGCGGTGAGCGCGGGCAAGGACATCTACTGCGAGAAGCCGATGTCGCACAGCCCGGCCGACGGCGTGGCCATGGTCGACGCGGCGAAGCAGACCGGACGGATCGTGCAGATCGGCTCGCAGCGCGTCAGCTCCCAGATCTGCGCCAAGGCCAAAGAGCTGATTGCGCAGGGGACGTTGGGGGACCTGATGCTCGTTGAAGGATGGCTCGGACGCAACGATCCCACCGGCGCGTGGCAGTATCCGCCGCCCCCCGATCTGTCACCGCGGACCCTGGACTGGGATACCTGGCAGGGCACGGTTCCCAAGCGCGCGTTCGATCCCTACATCTTCGCGCGCTGGCGCTGCTGGAAGGAATACGGCACCGGGGTGGCGGGCGACCTGCTGGTCCATCTCATCAGCGGCATGATGTTCATGTTGGGGATCAACGAGCCGCCCAAGCAGGCGTCGGCGGTGGGCGGCATCCGGCGCTGGAAGGACGGTCGCAACATGCCCGATGTACATGCCGTGGTCTATTACTACGGGGAGCTGCCGGTGTACATGCGCCTGAATCTCGGGACCGAGATGCCGGAGCTCTACCGCATCCAGGGATCAAAGGGGGTCCTGGAGGTGACCGGCTCCAGTTTGACCTTCACGCCGCAGACCGGCAAGGACTCATACCCCAGCTACTACACCGGCAGCTACCCCCGGGCGATGCGGGAGGCGTACCTCGAGAAATGGCACCAGGAGAACGATCCGAAGCTGGGGCAGGCGACGGCGATGCGCGAGACCATTTCTTTCAGCGGGCCTGATTTCGACGACGTCAGGCCGCACCTGTGGACTTTCTTCGAAGCCGTGCGCACCCGGAAGCCGGTGACCGAGGATGCGGTGTTCGGTCACAACGCCGCGCTGGCCTGCCACATGGCGAACGAGTCGTACTTCCGCAAGGGCAACGTGTCCTGGGACGAGGCCTCCAAGACGATCAGGAGCTGAGGGCCCTGACGGTGGGGATCATCGCGTGGGGGCGGGGACGATCTTGAGATCCGCGAAGTCTCCGCCAGCGGTGTTCCCCACCCAGAGACCGACCAGTCCCTTCTTGCGGTCGCTCAACTGGGTGACCACCAGGCTGGGTTCCTTCGCGCCACCGACGAAGACGCTCACCTGCGGACTCGCGACCACCACGCGGACGTGAAACCAGGCGTTCGGATCCGGCACTGGACTGACGGCGTGCTCGTACTTCCCCGGGTGCTCCGCTCGCAACTTCTGCCACGTGTAGGTGGGATGCGAGACGTATTGTACTCCGTGGCTCCGTCTGGCCGGGTCGTCGGCTCGGAAGTTGAACGGCCGGAAGTAGATCGCGTCATACGTTGTGCCGTCAACGCCATGAAACGCAACGCCGACGAAGCTCTGTTGCGAGACGTCCTTCCCTCGGACGTCGAACTCGATCGTGCCGTTGGCGAACTCGATCCCTCGTAGATACGCGACGCCCTCCCCGGGGCTTTCGTTGAGATGAACGCCCTTCGTGGCTCCGTCCCGAAGGCTGGTGGCGCGGCGGTTGAGGACGTCCAAGCCCGTACCTTCGGCGAGCGCCGCCAGGTCAGGCGCGAGTGGTCGCTGCTGGCCGACGGCCCTGGGCGCCGTGCCGAGTCCAAGGGCGCAGGCAAGCCGTAGGGCGATGGCAGCGACGCGTCCGTTCATGGCAGGTTCTCCTGGATGAATCGCGGACTGAGATGAACGTCGACTTGAACGAGAGGCGCGTCGCCAATGCAGCGGAAGCTGTGGATTTCCCCGGCCTTGATGACGAGAATGTCGCCGGCCCCGGCCTCGAATTCCGCTCCGTTAACGGTCCACAGACCCCGCCCTTCCCTGACAACTTGGACTTCATCGTACGGATGACGATGCGGCCCGGGGCCACGGCCGGGGAGGGCGCTGAGCAGGAACACCGAGACGTTCACGTCGCCGTTATCGGCTCCGACGAAGTGGTGCGAGCTCCCCTGGAATGGCAGGTCTTGCTGGCGGACGCGGTACATGAGGCACAAAATAACCACGGTCACCCGGGTCGAGAGCCGGGGGGGTGGGAGGATGGGCGTCATCCCGCGGCCAGGCGCCGTGTCTCGAACGGCCACGTGCGCCCTGTCCACGACCAGGCTCCGAAGCACAGCACGCCCAGCACGAGCGCCCCCAGTCCAAACGCGATCACCCGGGGCGGCGTCGTGGCGAAGACGAATATCCACCCTAGCAGCGCGACCAGGCTCGGCACGGGATAGAGCCACATCCGATACGGCCTCGGCATGTCCGGTGCGCGGCGACGCAGCATCGTCACCGCGCCAATCTGCCCGATGAACTGCACGAGGATCCGCGTCGTGATCAACGCGTCGATCACCATGCCCAGCGACACGAGGCCGGCGAGGATCGAGAGGACGCCCAGTACGACGAGCGACACGTACGGAAATCCCTGGGACGGATGCAGGCGCGCGAACACCTTGAAGAAATAACCCTCTTTCGCCGCCGCATACGGCACCCGTGAATACCCGAGCAACAGGGCGAAGACCGAGCCGAAGGCGGTCCAGAGAATCATCGCCGTGAACAGCGTCGCGATACCCGGACCGTAGGTCTGTTCCATGAAGATCGAGACGACGAAGGTGGACTGCGGGTGGGAGTCGGCCGGCACGAAGTCCCGCCACGGAACGACGCCGATGATCGACAGATTGATCGCGAGGTAGATCAACGCGACCGCGACCGTGCTGATGAGAATGGAACGGGGGATCACCCGCCCGGGATGCTCGACCTCGTCGCCGATATAGCAGACGTCATAGTAGCCGAGATAATCGTAGACGCCGATGCGCGACGCGGTGCCGAGGCCCATGAGGAACCCGAGGGAGCCGGTGAACGCGCCGGGCGGGAAGTCGAAGGCGACTCGGGGATCGAAGTGCCTGGCCCCGGTCACGACGACGACGATCACGGTAACGATCGTGCCGATCCACAGGGCGACGGTGATTGCCGCGATCGACGTGATCCGCCGGTAGAGGAGTGCCAGGTTCGCGAGCCCGATGATCGTCACGACGAGCACCGTCTGCCGCACCGTGATCCCCTTCCAGATGTAGCCGAGGTACTGCGCAAAGCCGATGTACCCCGACGCGATCTCGAGCGGGCCACTGAGCACGAACTGCCAGACGAAGAGAAAGCCCATCAGGCGGCCCACCTTCGCGGCGCCGTAGCCGTGGCGCAGATACCCGAACGAGCCGCCGGATCCCGGCAGGGCCGCCCCGAGCTCGCTCCACACTATGCCGTCGCACACGACGATCACCAGGGCCACGAGCCAGCCGAGCATCGCCTGCGGACCGCCCAGCGCGGACATGAGGAGCGGGATGGTGATGAACGGTCCGATGCCGATCATGTTCGTCATGTTGAGCGCCGTGGCGTGAAGCAGGCCGAACGCGCGCGGGCTCGATGCCGATGTCATGTGACGAGATCGAGGAGATCCCGGACAACAAAGGTGGGTTGCGGATCACGCTGCTGCCGACCGTGGCCCGCGCGGTCGATCCAGATCGCGGCCAACCCAGCGGCGGTCGCGCCGCCGATGTCGCAGCGGAGGCTGTCACCCACGAACACGACCTCGGACCTGGGCGCAGCGAGGGCGGTGACGGCCTGGTCGAACAGCTTGCGCGAGGGCTTGATGCTCGAGGTGTCCGAGGAAAAGACGGTCGTCGCGAAGTGATGCAGCACGCCGGCCCGCTCAAACTCCTCGAGCCACGGTCTCTTGCGGGACAGAATGTTCGCGACCAGACCAAGTCGGTGCGCAGCGCCGAGGCGGGTGATCGCCCGTGCGTAGGCGTCGGGGATGCGCCCCAATTCATGCTGCGCGATGGCGCGCTCCAGGAGCTCGAGCTCCGCCTCCGGCAGGTCACGTCCGGCAGGCAGCGCCCGGAGGGTGTCCGATACCGTGGGGAAGGAATCGCAGCGCGCCGGATCCTCGTAGATCGCTCCCATCGTCGCATAGCATGCCGCGATGGTTTCCTGCACCACTCTGGCCGCGAGCCGGCGTCCGCCCAGCGCCCGGTAGGTGGCCGCGAAGTCTTGCTCGGGACCGAAGCGGTCGCCGCCGAACATGACCGTGCCGTTCATGTCGAGCAGCACAACCGGGAAGCGGGACAAGATTGGAGGGGGAGCCACGCTCAGAGCATGGCCGTGGCGCGGTCCGGCATTTTCCAGAGGTCGATCGGCTTCGCGATGCCCTTCGGCCGAAACGGGAGCAGGACCTTTCGCCCCAAACCGGCCGACGCGTACGCGGCGTACAGGACCTCTTGCACCACCCGTCCGGTCTCGCCGTCGGAGACCGGGGTCTCCTTGCCGCGCACACACCGCGTGAAGTGGCGCATCTCCTGCGGAAAGCCGTAGTTCCACTGCTCCTCGAACACCGGATAGGTCCAGCCCCTGGTCGTCGCGGCCTTTTCGACGGCGTAGCCGAACCCCACTTCGGAGTATGTCGGCAGCGCGTTGCCCATGAGCAGGTCGGCGTAGGTCTG
>Ga0066679_10000372_pt1 | contig 14652 bp, 13 predicted proteins | sample GraSoiAngelo_128_FD_62298 | JGI IMG/M metagenome (GOLD analysis project Ga0066679, IMG submission 62298) | Grasslands soil microbial communities from the Angelo Coastal Reserve, California, USA - 14_0927_12_20cm | ecosystem: Environmental > Terrestrial > Soil > Grasslands | place: USA... | reverse complement strand
CCCTGCGCCGCACGCGATACCAGGCGCTCGAGGTCGCCCATATCTTTGAGGGCGGTATCGAGCGTCTCCTGAAGGGTCGGTAGCGACACGAGCTCCTCGACCGCGCCAAGGCGAAGCTCGATCGACTCAGCGTCTCGCATCGGAGCCCCGAGCCAGGCGCGCAGCCGCCGGGCACCGATCGGGGTTCGCGTGTGGTCGAGAAGCTTGACGAGCTCGGTGAGCTCAAGGTTGCGCACGGTGGCCGCGTCGAGTGGCATCGTGGCCTCCGGCGAGTAGGTTCGGACCGTGAGGAGCCCTGGCCCGACGCGGGTCTGGATCTGCTTGAGGTAGTCGAGCACGACGCCCGCCGCGCCGACGGCAAGGGGTGCGTCACCTGCGCCGACGGCCTCCGGAAAAGCGATGGCGAGGAAATCTTTGAGCCGCTGCCGGCCCCGCACCGGATCGAATCGGTACTCCTCTACTTCTGGTGGTGTCAGCAGCTCGGCCGGCGCCAGCCGCGCGAGCTCTGCGCTGAGCCGGTCGGCAGGCAGCTGGCACAGGAGCAGCTCGCCGGTCGAGACGTCACATGCGGCCAGCCCCGCCTCGGCTCCGCGAATCCACGCGGCCACCAGGTAGTTCGGCCGCGCCGGGTCGAGGTAGGAGTCTTCGACAACGGTACCCGGCGTGAGCACGCGGGTGACGTCGCGCTTCACAACAGGGCCTTTGCCCGGGGCCTCCAGCTGGTCGCAGATGACCACCTTATGGCCCGCGCGCAGCAGCTTGCCGACGTATGCCTGCCACGCGTGATACGGCACACCGCACATGGGCGCACGACCAGACTTGCCCAGCGGCCTCGAGGTCAGCGTGACTCCCATCACTGGTGCGGCGACGAGCGCGTCTTCGAAGAACACCTCGTAGAAGTCGCCGAGCCGGAAGAGAAGGATTCCCTCGGGATGCTGCTCTTTTGCCTCCCGGTACTGACGCATGACCGGGGTCAGAGCAGGGGGCCAGTCTTTCACGCGGCGGGCAGGCCCAGGAGCTGGCCGGCTGTGGCTTGCACCACTCGAAGGTTGACCAAGTCGCCCGGAGGCACGCCCGAGCCACGAAGGACGATGGCTCGCTTGCCCTGCCGTATGCGTCCGTACGGGCGGCCGAGCTCGTCGCTGCCCTCGATCAACACCTCGACGTCGCGGCCCACCCACTGCGCCGTCTTGCGGGTCGCGATCTGGCGCTGCATGGCCAAGAGGTCGTTGAGGCGGCGCAGCTTCTCGGCGGCCGGGACGTCGTCGTCCATCTTGGTGGCGGCAAAGGTTCCAGGCCGCGGCGAGTACATGGCCAGATGTACGACGTCGAACTCGATCTCTTCGAGCAGCGCGCGTGTGTTGAGGAACGCGGCTTCGGTTTCGCCGGGAAAACCGACGATGACATCCGTCACGAGGCCGAGGTCCGGCATGAGTCTGCGTGCCCGCTCCACGATGGCGCGGTAGTGCCTGGTCTGGTAGCCGCGGGCCATGCGCTTGAGGATCCCGTCGTCTCCGGACTGCACCGGCAGCTGCAGCTCCCTGCACACGACGTCGCTCGCCGCCATCGTCTCGAGCAGCTCCGGCTCGAGGTCCTGCGGGTGCGATGTCATGAAGCGAAGCCTGCGCAGGCCCGGGATCTTTTCGACCGTGCGAACCAGTGCCGCAAGACCACCCTGGCCACCGGGATCCTGATAGTCATCCACGTTCTGCCCGACCAACACGACCTCGCGGGCGCCCGCATCCACCGCCATCCGGCACTCCTCGAGGACCTCCGCCATCGGCACGTGGCGTTCGCGGCCGCGCACCCGCGGCACGATGCAGAAAGTGCAGTTGTGGTCGCACCCCTGAATCACGCGCACATAGTGGCTGACGCCCGTGCGTCCGGAGATGGGCAGCGCCTCGCCCTCCGAGTAGTCGTAGCGCGCCGCGAGGCCGGCGACGAAGTCGTCGTACTCGCCGATGGGCACGACCGAGTCGAGGTGTGGGAATCGCCGCCGGAGGCCTTCCCCTTCCTTGGCGACGATGCAGCCAGTGACCGCAATCGTCCGCTCCGGCGTCTTCCAGGCCTTGAGCTCATGGAGCTTCGAATAGACGCGATCCTCTGACGCCTGGCGGACCACGCAGGTGTTGAGGATGGCAACGTCCGCGCGTTCAAGTGAATCCTCCTGGTAGCCGGCGGCAAGCAGAATTCGCGCCAGGCTCTCAGAATCGGCGGCGTTCATCTGGCAGCCGATCGTCCAGATGTGGAACGACCGCGCCCGGACCCGGGGACTGGCCGGCGACAGTTCACGGCCCTCCGGCGGCCTAGACGGCCGATCGGCACCCTCTGGGTGCCTTGCCTGCGTCAGCTTCTGCGCTGCTCGCTTACGCATGCCGGATGCGTGCGCTCCGCTGCTCGTCGCTTCCTTGGCCTCGGCCGTCGATGCCGCCAGATGACTCGCGAACGGCCGCCGTCCAGTCCCCGCGACCCGTTACCGGCTCTCCACGAGCAGCCTGATGCCGGTGCGTTCCTCGCCGTCGATCGAGATGTCGATGAAGGCCGGAATGCAGACCAGGTCGAGGCCCCCCGGGGCCACGTACCCGCGTGAGATCGCGATCGCCTTCACCGCCTGGTTGATTGCGCCTGCTCCAATCGCTTGCACCTCGACGCGTCCCTTGCTGCGGATCACGCCCGCTATAGCTCCGGCCACCGCAACCGGCTTGGAGGTGGCTGACACTTTCAGCACCTCCGTTGGAGCGCGCTCCCCTGTCATTGCTGGAACCCCTTCAAATATGTTCTCGGTCGACTCGCTGGATCGATGTAGCTCGTCCGGTGGAACCACTAATGGTAACCAGTACCGCATTGAAAGTCACAACTCCTGACGCCACCACAAAACGGTTCGGGACACCTGTCAGGAAGCGCTGCAGGACGACTTGCTTGTCCATTCCGATGCAGCTGTCGCGGGGGCCCACCATGCCGACGTCGGTCACGTAGGCGGTGCCGCCAGGCAGGACCCTGGCATCGGCCGTCGGGATATGGGTATGCGTGCCCACGACGGCGCTGGCGCGGCCGTCCAGATACCAGCCCATGGCGGTCTTCTCGGAGGTTGCTTCCGCGTGCATATCGCAGAACACGATCTTGGCCTGCGGGTTTGCCGCCAGAATGGCATCCGCGGTTCGGAACGGGTCGTCCAGCGGATCCAGGAAGATGCGCCCGATCAGGTTCATGACCAGGACGTCGTGGCCGTTGGCATGAAGCACAGTCCAACCCTTGCCTGGGGCGGCCGGCGGGTAGTTGGCGGGGCGGATCACGTTCTCCAGGGCGGGCAGCTCACTGACGAACTCTTTCTGGGCATACACGTGGTTGCCTGTGGTGATGACGTCTGCCCCAGCCGCCTTTAGCTCTGAGACCAGCTTCGCCGTCAGGCCGAAACCGCCCGCGGCATTCTCGCCGTTGAGGATGGTTACGTCCGCCTCGAGCTCCCGTTTCAGGCCGGGCAGGATGGCTTTGACCGCTTCGCGGCCGGGTTGGCCGACCACGTCGGCCACAAACAAGATTCGAAAGTCGTCAGGCACCGTTCGAAAAGGCTAGCTTGAAATGAAAAAAGGGGAGCCCAAGCTGGGCTCCCCTCGATTCACTTTGCGTATTCGACGGCCCGCGTCTCGCGGACCACGGTGACCCGGATCTGGCCCGGAAAGCTCAGCTCCGTTTCGATTCGCTTGGCAATGTCTCTCGCCATCAGCTGGGCAGCCGTGTCATCGATCTGCTCCGGCTTGACCAGGATCCGCACCTCGCGGCCGGCCTGGATGGCGTATGACTGCTGGACTCCCTGGAACGAGTTGGCGATCTCCTCCAGCTTCTCCAGCCTCTTGACGTAAGCCTCTAGCGACTCACGCCGCGCGCCCGGGCGAGCCGCCGAGATGGCGTCCGCCGCGATCAGCAGGAGCGCCTCTATCGAGTGCGGCTCCTCGTCGTAGTGATGGGCACGCACCGCATGTACGACCGGGGCGGGTACCCCATGTCGCTGCAGCAGGTCTGCTCCGATCACAGCATGTGAGCCCTCGACCTCGTGGTCGATGGCTTTGCCGATGTCGTGGAGCAAGCCCGACATCTTGGCGATACGAACGTCGGCCCCGATCTCGGACGCCATCATGGCGGCGAGATAAGCGACCTCTTTGGAATGGTTCAGCACCTGCTGGCCGTAGCTCGTGCGAAAACGCAGGATGCCGAGGTGACGGACGACTTCAGGATGCAAACCCTGCATCCCAACCTCGAGAACCGCAGCCTCACCCTCCTCTTTGACCCTTTGCAGGACCTCCTGGCGGGACTTGGCGACGATCTCTTCGATACGGGCCGGGTGAATGCGGCCGTCAACGATGAGCTTGTTGAGCGCGACCCTGGCCACCTCACGGCGGACGGGGTCGAAGCCGCTGATGATCACGGCCTCCGGGGTGTCGTCGACGATGAGGTCGATCCCCGTCGCCTGCTGAAGGGCGCGGATGTTGCGGCCCTCCTTGCCGATGATGCGGCCCTTGAGCTCGTCGGTCGGCAGCGGCAGCACCGAGACCGAGACCTCGGCGGTCTGGTCGGCGGCGATGCGCTGGATGGATTCGGTGACGATCTCTCGGGCTCGCCGCTCGCTCTCATCGCGAGCAGCCAGCTCGGCCTCCCGCACCTTGCGGGCGACCTCGTTGCGCAGCTCCTGCTCGACCTGGCCCATCAGGATGCCCTGAGCTTCCTGTCGCGTCATGTTGGCGACACGCTGAAGCTCCTTCTCCTGCTGGCGGTACGAGTCCTCTAACTGCGCCTTGATCTCGTCCAGCCCCTTCTCCTTGTTGCCGAGCTCACGCTCGCGGCGATTGAGGTCCTCGCCCTTGCGGTCGAGGTTTTCCTCTTTTTGGAGAAGGCGCTTTTCGATTTGCTGCGATTGGGCCCGATACTCCCGGGCCTCCTGTTCGGCGGCGGTGCGGATCTGGACCGCTTCCTCCTTTGCCTCCAGCAGCTTTTCCTTGGCCTGGGTTTCCGCCTCAGAAAGCGATTGCTGAGCCTTGGCCTCGAGGACGCTGGCCCCGTTGCCCTGCCGGTTCCTCAGGAGTAGGAACGCCACTCCGAAACCGGCGAGGAGCGCCACCACCAAAAGCGGTACGAAGACGTAGACAGGCATGTGACATGCACCTCATTTATTCGATTGTCAAAGTGCGGAACCATCGCAGGCCTCTCATAAGTGGGCCCGCGCCGGGTTGGCTCTATGACTGCGGGCGCTTCACGAGCGCACCGCGTGAGGTGAAATTTTAGCTGTCGGTGGGACTTGCTGCCCCGGCCAGGACGGACATACAGGCCGCCCTTGCCAGCGCCATCGAGAACCCACGCCTTACCAGCTTGGTCCCGATGCGATCGAGCATCTCCTGCCGGCTGAGGGCAGGCTTCGCGGCGTACAGGCGTTCTGCGATGTGGGTGGCGGCCGCCAGCTGCTCGTCCGGCCCGAATACTGCGAGGGCGGTGTCGACCTCAGATCGATCGACGCCTCGGGCCGCGAGCTCGGCGGACAGCGCCCGAGGCCCCCGGACCGAGCCCCGGCGCCGCACGAAGGAGCTTGCGAACGCGCGGTCGTCCAGGTAGCCCAGCTCCTCCAGCCGCTTCAGCGCTTGCCGTATCGCCGGGCCCTCGAAGCCCCTCCGCGTCAGTTTCAGGAGCAGCTCGACCCGCGAGTGAGCTCGCCGGCCGAGCAGCCTGAGGCCCGCGTCTAGTGCGGTGCCGGAAGGGGGTGCTTTGGGACGGCGGCTAGAACTCCTCGGTGCCACCCGAACCCGCCGCCGCGGTGGTTGCCGATCCGGCAGCACGCTGCACCGCCTGGGCAGTGCCGCCCGCGGCCTTGGCACGGACCTTGGCCTCGATCTCGCCTGAAAGGGTGGGGTTCTCGCGCAGGTAGTTGCGCACGTTCTCGCGCCCTTGCCCGAGGCGCTGGTCGCCGAACGACATCCACGTCCCGCTCTTCTCGAGAATCCCGTACTCGATCGCGGCGTCGATGAGCGAGCCCTCGCGGGAGATGCCCTCGTTGAAAAGAATGTCGAACTCGGCGGCGCGGAATGGTGGAGCAACCTTGTTCTTGACGACCTTCACCTTCACCCGGGCGCCCACTGAATCCAGGCCGGACTTGATGACCTCGACCTTGCGGATGTCGAGCCGAACCGATGAGTAGAACTTGAGGGCGCGGCCGCCGGGCTGGGTCTCGGGATTTCCGAACATGATCCCGACCTTCTCGCGCAGCTGGTTCAAGAAGATGACCGAGCAGTTCGACTTCGAGATCGCCGCAGTTAGCTTGCGGAGAGCCTGTGACATGAGCCTGGCCTGCAGTCCGACATGGGCGTCGCCCATCTCGCCTTCGATCTCGGCCTTCGGCACCAGCGCCGCCACGGAGTCGATGACGATGACGTCGACCGCACCTGAGCGCACCAAGACCTCGACGATCTCGAGCGCTTGCTCGCCCGTGTCGGGCTGGCTGATCAAGAGGTCGTCGATCTTGACACCGATCCGCGACGCGTAGAGCGGGTCGAGCGCGTGCTCGGCGTCGACGAACGCCGCCACGCCGCCTTGCTTCTGGGCCTCGGCGATGACATGCAGGGCAAGGGTCGTCTTGCCAGCCGACTCCGGGCCGTACAGCTCGGTCACGCGTCCGCGGGGAATTCCACCCACGCCCAGCGCGAGGTCGAGCAGCAGCGCGCCTGTGGGGATCACGAGGATCTCGCCACGCTGCGCAGCCTGTTCACCCAACTTCATGATCGAGCCCTTCCCATAGCTCTTGACGATGTGGGAGATGGCCGAGTCGAGGGACTTCTCTTTCTCTTTTTCCAATGTCGTGAATGCCTCCTAGGTCGTTGCGGCGAGTGTTCTATGTCGTCGTGCTGGGGTCAACATCGTCTTAACAGCAAGCCGTCCGGACATTATCGAACAAGTGTTCGCGATCGTCAAGGGTAATCAAGCAGGTTGTTTCCTCTGGCGGCCGGCGCCGGCCCGGACGTCTTCGATCAGCAGGTGCAGCGCCTGCTCAGCCGCCTGCCGACGGTTCGCCCAGCGATTGCCGCTGAACATGTACTGCTCGCATCGGCTCCCCCACTCCGAGACGATGGCGATGTATGTGAGGCCGACCGGCTTGTTCGATCCATCCGAGTCCGGTCCGGCGATGCCCGTGGTCGATGCCGCCAGGCTCGTGCCGAATCGCGCCCTGACTCCCTCCGCCATCGCCAGCGCCACCTCGCGGCTTACCGCGCCGTGACGCGTGAGCAGGGCCGCGGGGACCCCTAGCTCGTCGCGTTTGACCTGGTCGGCATAGGCGATCACCCCGCCCATGAAGTAGACGGAACTTCCGGGGCGATCGGTGATGAGCGATCCGAGAAGCCCGCCCGTACACGACTCGGCCACCGATACCGTGAGCCCTTCGCGGGCGAGCAGCGCGCCGAGCTCATCGGCAAGCGGGTCCACACCTGGCGGCGGCGCCGCACCTTCGCCGAGACCGATCAGATGCCGGAAGCGAACCATGTAGTCGATTCCGCTCACGATCGTGAACACGACCGCAACCGCGACGGCGATGGCGGCGATCGGCACCAGGTCCGGATATGGGCGCTGAAGTATCAGCAGCGCCACCGCCGCCATCTGCGTGACCGTCTTAGTCTTGCCGAGCGGCGCGGCGCCGATCACGTGCCCCTGGCTGGCGCCCACCGATCGCAGGATGGTGATGAGGAGCTCTCGCGAAAAGATCACCACCACTACCCAGGCCGCGACCAGGCCCTCCTGGACGAGAACGATCAGGACCGACAGCACCAGCAGCTTGTCCGCCAGCGGGTCGAGGAACTTGCCGAGGTCGCTCACCATCCCTCGGCGGCGAGCGATCTGGCCGTCCAGGGTGTCGGTGAACGAGAAGACGACGAAGAGCGCCGCCGCCGCCTGGTCGTGTCCTGGGAAGCGCACGAGAAGCAGCGCCATGAGGAGTGGGATCGCCACCAGGCGGCTCAGCGTCAGGAGGTTCGGGAGGTTCATGGCCGTCTACGAAGAAGTGTGCGACGTGGGCGAGGGCGATGGCAGCGATGCGGTGGCTGCTCGTCAGCCTCCAGCGCGCACAGGTGCTCGAGCCGGATGCTGGTCGCGGACGGCGCCTGCCGGAGGGTGAGGCCGCGCTCGCCACGCTTGGCGGCGAGAAAGCCCCCCGGAGTCAAGGCCGGGACACCCAGCTCATTCGAGGCCGATGCGCCCCAGAAGATCGTCGACATCGGGCAGGTTCATCAGTACCTCGCGCGATTTCGAACCCTGATAGCCGCCGATGACCCGATGCTCGGCGAGCTGGTCGACGATGCGGCCCGCTCGCGAATATCCGACATTGAACTTTCGCTGCACGAGCGACACCGATGCACCGCCCTCGGCTGCCACTGCCCTGGCAGCGCGTGCGAACAGCGGGTCCAGCTTGCGCTCGGTGGCCTGGTGGCCTCCCTCCCACTCCGTGCCAGCGCCCTCCTCGAGGATCTCCTCCATGTATCGAGGCTCGCCCTGCGAGCGCCAGTAGTTGACCACCGATTCGACCTCAGGGTCACTCACGAACGCACCCTGGATGCGAGTGGGCTTGCCCGCGTCGACCGGCTGGTAGAGCATGTCTCCCCGGCCGAGAAGCTTTTCGGCGCCCCCGGAGTCGAGGATGACGCGGCTGTCGACCTGCGAGCCGACCGCGAACGCGATGCGCGAAGGGATGTTGGCCTTGATGAGCCCGGTGATGATGTCCGTGGACGGGCGCTGGGTCGCAATGACGAGATGTATGCCCACTGCTCGCGCAAGCTGCGCGATTCGGCAGATGAGCTCCTCGATCTCGCCGGCGGCGACCATCATCAGGTCGGCGAGCTCGTCTATGACGATGACGATGTAGGGCAGCTCGCGCGCGAGTCGCTGCGTGGCCTTCTCGTTATAGGCCGCGATATTGCGCACGCCTTCGGCTGAGAACATCTTGTACCGGCGGTCCATCTCAGCTACCGCCCACCGCAATGCAGCCGCGGCCTGATGCGGCTCGACCAGGACGGGCAGCGCGAGATGCGGCAGCCCGTTGTAGTTGGTCAGCTCCACGCGCTTGGGGTCGATGAGCAGCAGGCGCAAATGATCGGGCGTGACCTGGAAGAGCAGGCTGGTGATGAGGGCGTTGATGCACACGCTCTTGCCCTGGCCGGTCGCGCCGGCGATCAGCAGGTGCGGCATGCGCGTCAGGTCGCCGACGATGGATTGTCCGGAGACGTCGTTGCCGAGCGCAAGCGCCAGTTTGTGCGTGCCCTCGCGGAAGGTCGCGGTCTCGAGCACCTCGCGGATCGTGACCAGGCTCGCGGCCTTGTTGGGCACTTCGATTCCCACCGCCGACTTGCCGGGGATGGGCGCCTCGATACGCAGCGGCGCCGCCGCCAGTGCGAGCGACAGGTCGTTCTGCAGCGCGGTGATCTTCTTGACCTGCACTCCCGGACCGGGCTGAAGCTCGTACTGGGTCACCGCCGGTCCCGGGTTGACGCCGACGACCTTGCATGACACGCCGAATGTCTCCAGCGTGCTCTCGATGATCTTGACATTGCGCTTGATCTCGTCCGCCATGCGCTCGCGACGCGCCGTCACCGTGTCGAGCAGCGCGACCGAGGGCAGCTTCCATTCGATCTCCGGGAGGTCGTCTTCGGCTTCCGCGACGACTCGCAGCACGGGCTTCTCGGGTTCTTCGTCGGGTGCATGAGAGTCCGGCTTCGGCGCCGGCGAAGTGTCTGGCTCGTGCTCGGCCTCGACCTCCCAGGCGCGGAGGGCGACGGAGGCGACTGGCGGGTAGGCCGGTCCCACGTCTTCGTTGTCAGCGACCGGCGCGGTTTTGGCGGAGGCCTTGGCGACGTTCTTGGCCGGCTCACCTGGAGCGGCGACCAGTCGCTCGAGCCTGCGCCGCTCCGCGTATGCGGCCTGTCCCGTGTTCACGACCGCGGCGATCAGGGCGCCGGGACTGAAGTGGATGGTCACGATGAGGCCAATGACGAGGGCCGCCACCAGCAGCGCCCACGCCCCCACTTCGCCCGCAAGCCCTACCACGGCGCGGTCGATGGATCGGCCCGTCCCGCCGCCCGCTTGAGCGGCCAGTCCGAACAGGCCTATCAGTGCGATCACGGCGACAGTCCCCGCCAGCACATCGAGAAGCCGTGGCCTGGGCGCCTTCGGCCAGAGCATGTACGCGCCCAGCGCGATGGCACCGACGACGGGCACGAACCACGCTGTGCCGAAGCTCGCTGTGAGCCACTGCTGCAAGCCGGCCAGGATCGAGCCGGCATGGGTGGCGACCGCGAGTGCGCCCAGCAGCCCGACGAGAATGAGCAGGGTGCCGGTTATCTCCCGAACCTGGCGCGGTGTCAGGTGCGGCCGGCTAGGCCGCTTCGAACGCGCGGAACGTGAGCGCGAGGAGGAGGCGCGGCGGGCGCCGTTCGCGCGTGTGCGTGAGCTTCGTGAGTTGGTGCGACGCATGCTGGCTTGCCGGCGATGCCGGGCTCAGGGGATTCTACACCGCCCCGATTCTCCCCTCTCCACAAGGGCCGTCCCGTCCAGCGATACTCTCACCGCATGGCTGTCGATCCGTTCGCCGATGCGGAGACTCGTTATCGCACGCTGGTCGAGGAGCGCCGCAATGGCGGTCTGCCGGCTCGTGCCTTCAGGCTCGCCGTGCGCGACCTCGCAGTGCTCGACGGCGAAGGGCGCCGCTGGATGCTGGGTCCGGAGGACGGCATCTGGTATCGCCGAGAACGTGAGCGCTGGCTGCAGGCGGACCCGCCGCGCCGGCTCGTCTGCGCCTCGTGCGGTCACCACAACCTCGGCCGCCACAGCTACTGCGTCGAGTGCGGCCAGCGCTTGAATCGCTAGGCGCCACCCAGGGATTCAGCCATTCGGGCACAGAAGGTCGCATGCTGGCCCGGGGATGCAGCCAATCCGGCACACATGAGGGGCGTGGCTATTTGATCGGGTGCGTTTCCGCCCACCAGATGCCGCCCGTCAGCGCGGCGGCGAGGGGGATCAGAGCAGCAAGAAACCACAGGCGCCACCAGATCGGCCGCTGTGCACCACGCACCAGCTCATGGCCGCAGAAACCGCAATAGCGATCGAACGGACCCGCGATGCCCCGGCAGTTTCCGCATTGATGCAGCTGCAGCCCACAGTGCGCGCAGCGCGCTTCCTCGGCGTGGTCGAGGACCATCGCGGGCTGGTCACATCGCGGGCACAGGCTCGGCGCCACGAGCGCCAACGGCGGCAGCTTCATATTTCCGTCAACACAGGGATCACCATCGGCCGGCGCCGGGTCTGTTTGTAGACCGTCTTCTGCACAGCGTCGTGGATGACCTCGCTGATGAGGTTCACGTCGGCATGCGTGTCCGCAAAGCGGTTGATGCTGTCCATGACGGCCCTCCTCGCGTCCGCCATGAGCTTGGACGACAGCTCGGGCTCGATGACTCCCCGCGTGACCAGGTCGGGTCCCGCTCGCACCGCCCCGGTGTCCCGGTCGAGGACCAGGGTCACGACAAGGATCCCGTCCTCCGCCAGGTGGCGGCGGTCGCGGAGCACGACCTGCTCGACGTCGCCGACGCCGAGCCCGTCGACGAAAACTAGGCCGGAATTGATCTTCTCGCCGCGGTGCATCGAATCGGCGTCCAGCTCGACGGTCTCGCCATCCTGCACCACGGCGATGTTGGCGGCGTCGATCCCAGCCTCGCGCGCCAGCGCAGCGTGCTGATGGAGCTGCCGGTACTCGCCATGCACTGGTATGAAATAGCGCGGGCGGACCGCGTCGATCATCTCCCGGAGCTCGTCCTTCTGCGCGTGGCCCGTGACGTGGACGTGGCCGACCTCGGAATAGAACACGTGTGCTCCGTGCCGGTAGAGGTTGTTGACCGTCTGGTGCACCATCCGCTCGTTGCCCGGGATCGGGCGAGCCGAGATCACCACCCAGTCACCTTTCAGCACGTTGACGACGGGGTGGCGCTGTGCGGCGAATCGAGCGAGCGCCGACATCGGCTCGCCCTGGCTGCCCGCGGTCAGCAATAGCAGCTTCGACGGGGCGATCCGCTCGGTGCTCTCCAGCTGGACGGTGAGTCCCTCGGGCACGTCCAGGAAGCCAAGCTCGCGAGCGGTCTTGAAGTTGGTCTGCAGGCTGCGCCCGACCACCGCGACCTTGCGGTCGAATTGCACCGCCATCCGCACCAGGTGCTGGATGCGATGGATGTTGGACGCGAAGTTCGCCACCACGATGCGCCCCGGCGCGTCGCCGAAGATGCGCTCGAACGGAGCGTGGAGGTCGCGCTCCGACCCTGAGCGGCCGGATCGCTCTGCGTTGGTGGAGTCGCTGAGCAGGAGCAACACGCCATCGTCGCCCAGGCTTCGGAAGCGTTCCATGTCCGTCGGGTGACCGTCGGGTGGCGCCGGATCAAGCTTGAAGTCGCTCGTATAGATGACTCGGCCGACCGGCGTCTGGATCGAAAGCGCGACCGCGTCCGGGATCGAATGACACACGGCGACCGTCTCCACCCGAAACGGCCCGAGCTGCACGGTGTCGCCCACGCGCACCTCACGCAAGTCGGCTTCGCGCAGAATGCGGTGCTCTTTCAACTTCGGCTTGACCAGCCCGAGAGTCAGCCGCGTCCCATAGACCGGCACGTTGAGCTTTTTGAGCACGAACGGAAGCCCGCCGATGTGGTCTTCGTGGCCATGGCTCAGGAAGATGCCGAGCACCTTCCGCCGCGACTCGAGCAGGTAGGAGATGTCGGGAAGGACCAGGTCGATGCCCAGCATGTCCTCTTGCGGAAACATGAGGCCGGCGTCGACGACCAGGATCTGGTCCTCCCACTCGAGAGCCCACATGTTGATGCCGACCTCGCCGAGGCCTCCGAGCGGCAGGTACCGAAGCCGCGCACCGCTAATAGGTGCCCCCGCGAACTCACGCCGCAGGCTCTGAGTTCGTGCGGATTTCACAGCAGTCGCAGCTGCTCGGCTTCCTGTTTCGGAACCGGTGTCGGAGCGGGTGGCGGCGGAGGCGCCAGCAGCTTGTCCAGATATGCCTTGACGATGTCGAAGTCGTGCTCGAGGTCGGCGACCAGGGCGCCGTTGTGCAGGGCCGCCGCCGGGTGATACAGCGGAACGAAAGCGACCTCACCGCGTCGGACGAGGCTCCCGTGGATGCGCGAGATCGAGCCCTGCCCTGGCAGCAGTCTCTCGAGTGCGTGGCGGCCCAGGATGAGGATCACCTTCGGTTTGATCAAGGCCAGCTGCCGCGCGAGGTACGGCGAGCACGACTCGACCTCGTTGGGCATAGGGTCACGATTCTGCGGCGGGCGGCACTTGAGGACGTTGGTGATGTAGACGTCGGAGCGGCCGAGCCCGATTCGCGCCAGCAGCGTGTCGAGCAGCTTGCCGGCCGCGCCTACGAAAGGCTCCCCCTGCCTGTCCTCATTGAAGCCTGGCGCCTCGCCGACGATCATGATGTCCGCCGGGCATGGCCCGACCCCGGGCACAGCTTGCGTGCGGGTCGCGTGGAGGCTGCATTTGACGCACGCGCGGATCTCGGCGTGGAGCTCATCGAGCTCGAAGGATGTGCTAGGCGACTTTGACTCCCGCCTTGAAGGTGATCAGACTGCCCGCGTCTCCGATCGTTTGCATCACGGACTTGAGCTGGTCGTCGGTGAGCGGGACGAGCGGAAGCCGGAACGGTCCGGCGGGGAATCCCATTGCGCTGAGCGCCGACTTGATAGGGACCGGATTGGCCGCCGTGGTCATCAGCGACTTGATCACCGGCAGCAATCCCTGATGGATTTCCGTCGCGGCCTGGTTGTCGGCCTTGATGAACGCTTCGATCATCTTCTTCATCGAGCGTCCGGCGATATGCGAGACCACGCAGATGACGCCGTAGCCGCCCACGGCCAGCACCGGCAGCGTCCAGCTGTCGTCGCCGCTCCACACTTTGAAATTGGCCGGCTTGCCCGCGCAGACGAGCCCGATCTGATCGAGGTCGCCGCTGGCTTCTTTGACACCGATGATGCCGGGCAGCTGCGCGCAGCGCAGCGTCGTGGCCGCAGTCATGTTGATCGCGGTGCGGCCCTGGATGTTGTACATGATCGTCGGCCCGACCTCTGAGATCGCTTTGAAGTGCTGGTACATGCCCTCCTGCGGCGGCTTGTTGTAGTAGGGCACCACGGCAAGCAGCGCATCAGCGCCGGCCTTCATCGCGCGCTCAGAAAGCTTTACCGAGTGATGGGTGTCGTTGCTCCCCGTGCCGGCGACGACCGATTTGGCGGGCAGCGCTTTCTTGATGACTTTGAGCAGCTCGATCTTCTCGTCGTCGCTGAGCGCCGGCGACTCGCCGGTTGTGCCCGACACGACGACACCGTCGGAGCCGTCCGCGACTAGCATTGCGGCGAGCTTCTCGGCCGCCTGATAGTCGACGCTGCCGTCCGATTTGAACGGCGTGATCATGGCCGTGAGAAGTCGTCCGATTTCAGCTGGCATCACAGGACCCCCATATCGAGCGCGTGCTCGGCGATCTGAACCGCGTTGAGCGCGGCGCCCTTGCGAAGGTTGTCCGAAACCATCCAGAGCATCAACCCGCGGTCGGATGAGATGTCGTCGCGAATGCGGCCAACA
>Ga0066679_10000366_pt1 | contig 14705 bp, 19 predicted proteins | sample GraSoiAngelo_128_FD_62298 | JGI IMG/M metagenome (GOLD analysis project Ga0066679, IMG submission 62298) | Grasslands soil microbial communities from the Angelo Coastal Reserve, California, USA - 14_0927_12_20cm | ecosystem: Environmental > Terrestrial > Soil > Grasslands | place: USA... | reverse complement strand
TTCGACGTCGCGGGGTACGCGTCGGGCAAGGGGTTCACGACCGTGCTCGGGACCAACGGCGTGCTGCTGCGCGAGCCGCAGGCACGGCTGATGCGCGAGCGCGGGGTGCTCGGGGCGTCCATCAGCCTCGATTCCACCGAGCGCGTGAAGCACGATGCCTTCCGGCGGCTGCCGGGGGCGTGGGACGGCGCGGTGCGGGCGACGCGCGTGCTGACCGACGCCGGCCTCGACTTCTCGCTGCACATGTCGGTGACGGACTGGAACGTGGGCGAGGTGCCGGCGATGATCGACCTCGCGAGGGAGCTGGGCGCCAAGGTGCTCAACTTCTTCTTCCTGGTGCGGACGGGCCGCGGCCGTCGGCTGACCGACATCGATCCCGACGCCTACGAACGGATCCTCACCTATCTGGCGAAGGTCCAGGGCGCCGGCGAGGGTCCGCCGGGCTTCGTGCGCCGGATGCTCGGCCTCGACCGCCGTGCCGGGGGGCCACGACACGGCCCTCCCGACGCCGCTGCAACTCCGTTCGAGGATCCGTGGTCGACGCCGGTGGGGCGCGCCGACGGGCTGCTGATCCGCGCGAAGTGCGCGCCGCACTTCCGGCGGATCCTGTGGGAGCTCAATCCGGCCTCGCCGCTGCTGCGCAACTACGCGCACGGCTCGTGCCCGGCCGGCAAGTACTACTGCCGCATCACGCCGGAGGGCGATGTGACGCCGTGCCCCTACATGCCCGTCGCCGCCGGGAACGTGAGATCGACGGCGTTCGACGAATTGTGGCGGACGGCGTCGGTCTTCGGGGACCTGCGCGAGTCGAAGCTGGGCGGCCGCTGCGGCGCCTGCGAGTTCTCCCGCGTGTGCGGCGGCTGCCGCTGCCGGGCCTACGCGGCCTCCGGCGACTACCTCGCCGAGGATCCGGCGTGCGGCTATCAGCCGGGGGCTCACGGCGGCGTCGTGATCGAGCTGCCGGCCACGCTCACCTTCGGGCTGCCCGTCGATTACGAGCTCGCCTGGGAGTCGGAGGCGCGCGAGCGCCTCGCCGCGATCCCCTCCTTCGCGCGCGGCATGGTCGTGAAAGCCGTCGAGGCGTACGCCCGCGGCCGCGGCGACCGCGTCGTCACGCGCGAGCTGCTCGCGCAGGTGCGCGGCTCGTGGGGCGGCCGATTCCGTCCGCAGGCGTGAGCGCCGACGATGGCAGGTTTCGCGCGGCCGCCCGCGGCTACCTCGTGTACGGCGTCGTCTACTGGATCGGCGGCGCCTGGCTCTGGCTGCACGACGTCGGCCGGGGCTCGGCGGCCAGCGTCGGCTGGATCCTCCTCGGCGCCGTGCTCGTCGTCCTGGTGCCGTACCTGTTGCGCCGCCGCCGGCGCGCGTTCGAGCGCTACGTGCTCAGCCGGCGCGACTTCGCCCGCATCGTCGCGCTGTTGCTGGCCGTGCGCGTCCTGGCGGTCGCCCGCGTCGTGTTCCGCGCGGGTAGCGCGACGGTGGCGGCGCCGTGGGGCGGCGTCGTGAGCTACCGTGTCGGCGGGGCCGTGTTCATCGTCGTCACGCTGACGGCGCTGGCCCTCGTGGCGCGGGCCGCCTGGGCCCGGGAGCCATGAGGTGAAGCGCTATCGGGACATCGCGGGCGACGGCGGCTCGGACATCGTCGGCCAGGTCGAGGCGCAACAGCAGCGTCTGGCCGCGCGCCTGCGCGACGTGCACGCCATCGTCGCGGTCGTGTCCGGCAAGGGCGGGGTCGGGAAGTCGTCGGTGACGGCGAACCTCGCCGGCGCCTTCGCCCGGACCGGCGCGCGCGTGGGCGTCCTCGACGCCGACCTCAACGGTCCCAGCATGGCGACGATGCTCGGCGTCCGCGGGCGCACGCTGGTGGTGGGCGCGGCCGGCGTCGAGCCGCCGCTCGGCGCGCTCGGCATCCGCGTGATGTCGATGGACCTGCTGCTGGCCGACGATGCCACCCCGCTGACGTGGCAGGCGCCCACCCAGGCCGAGGCGTACACGTGGCGCGGCGCCATGGAGGCCAACGCGCTCCGGGAGTTCCTGGCCGACACGGCGTGGGGGGCGCTCGACGTGCTCTTCATCGACCTGCCGCCCGGGAGCGATCGTCTCGCCACGGTCGTCGGCCTGTTGCCCGCCCTGGCCGGTACCGTCGTCGTGACGATTCCCTCCGACGTCTCCCGCCTCGTCGTCCGCAAGTCGATCACCGTGGCCCAGGGCCTGAAGGCGCCCGTGCTGGGCGTGATCGACAACATGGCGGGAATGTTCCCCGGTCCCGGCGGCGAGGCACTGGCGCGCGAGGCGGGCGTGCCGTTCCTCGGATCGGTGCCGTTCGACCCCGCGCTGGCCGAGGCGGCCGACCGCGGGGAGCCGTACGTGGCGGTCGCGCCCGCCGCGCCCGCCGCGCGTGCCTTCACGGCCATCGCCGCCCGCCTCGGCCAGGCGCTCCTCGGCCCGCGCTCGTGACCGCGCGCTACTGTCTCGCTTGCGGCGCCCCGCTGGCGACGGTGAGCGAGGGCGGCCGCCGGCGCCGCCGCTGTCGGCGTTGCGGCTGGACGTTCTACGCGAACCCGGTTCCCGCCGCGGTCGCGGTGATCGTCGTCGGCGGCCGGGTCCTTCTCGGGCGTCGCGCGCGGCCGCCCTACGCGGGCACCTGGGACCTGCCGGGCGGTTTCCTCGAAGCTGGCGAGGCGCCCGAGAGAGGGCTGCGGCGCGAGCTTCGTGAGGAGATCGGCGTCGGCGTGCGCCGCGCCTCGTTGATCGGCTTCGCCACCGACCGCTACGGTCCGCGCGGCTTCGCCGTCCTCGCCATCGTCTACCGCGTGGTCCCGACCTCGAAACGCATTCGGGCCGCCGACGACGTCTCGGAGGCCCGCTGGTTCAACATCGCCGCGCCGCCCTTCAGCGAGATCGCCTTCCCGGGCCTGCGCCGCCTCCTCCGCCGCTATCTGGAGTCCCCCCACCGCTGAGACACGTCGACATCCGAGCGGCGGCTTTGCCGCCGCAATCGATGTTCTGGGGGGAGGCAGCGCGAGCGCGAGCCGTCAGGCTCGCGCCGCGCGTCGGAAGGGGGGCGAAGCCCCCCTCCGAGGCGAGCTAGGGACAGGAGACGCCGGGCGCGAGCTGGTAGTTGCTCACCTTGTAGGTCGCGACGAAATCGTCGTCCCACGACGTCAGGCGCAGCGGGCCGACCGCCGTCTCGCCGTCCCAGCCGAGCACGCGCGCGCGGGCCGCGAGCTCGCGGGCGGGGAGCCGGCCGGCGAGGTAGTCGCCGGCGGTGGCCCGGTCCATGAACACCGCGATGGTCTCGTGCACCGGGCGGCCCGACGGCGTCGCCGCGGCCTGCTTGAGCCACTCCAGGATGACGGTGAAGCCGTCGAGCGACGGGTCGGCCATCAGCCCGGGGGCCTCGCTCATGCGGCGAACCATCGGCCCGACGTAGCGGGAGAACATCCGCGACGCACGTTCCTCGATCGTGTAGGCGGCGAATTCCGGCGAGGGCTGCTGGTCGATGTAGAGGTTGATCGACAGGTAGCGGAGGTCGCCGTCGAGATGCTTCGGCTTGTAGAAGCCGATGCCGTTGCGCTTCACCTCGACCCACGGCATGCAGTGGTACACCTTGGCACTCAGATCGTGGAGGGCCGGCGCGTACCGGGCGGCGAGGCGCTTGCCCTTCTCGGAGGTGTGCTGCTCGGGCGGCAGGACGCTGTCGTCGGCGGGGGCGGCCAGGGTCGGGCCCGGCGCCGCCACAGCGAGCGTGACGAGGACGACCGCGGCCAATCCGCGGCGGAACGTCTGGGCAATCCGGTGGGCAGGTCGTGAAATGTCCATATTCGCCCCTCTAAGCACAGCCAGTGCCATGCTGCGCTCTGTCTGTGATATTCGCCGCTTGGACAGCAGAGGGGGGCAGGGTCGGCGCCCGGATGACACGCCGGGCGCCGACTCTGTCACACCGATGTCAGCGCTCCAGGATGGCCTCCTGGCCGACGGTGATGGGCTTGCCCCACCAGCCCTGATCACGGGCCAGGGCGATGTCCTGACGCGTCACGCGGGGGGTGCCGCCTTCCTTGTTCCGGGTCGAGAAAAAGAAATGGTCCCCGGAGGCGAAGTGGGTGGGGTGCTCCTTCCACGTCGCCCATTCGTCACTCGTCGCGCAGCCCGCGAGCACGAGCAGCACGCTTGCCCCAAGCAGGAATTTCCAGTGGTCGATGCGCATAGCGGTCATCCTCCAGAAGAGGGTCGTCTTTGCCCCCGATCCATCGCTGCCGAACCGGTGCAGCCACATGCTACCTGCGGCTCCGCGGTCTTTCAACCGTGGTAGACTCCGATGAAATCGGGCACGCGGAGATCGCACCACGCCAATGAACCCGCTCACGATCCATGCGCAGCCGCAAGGCCTGCGCCGCCCGGTGCTGATCACGGCCTTCAGCGGCTGGAACGACGCGGCCGAGGCGGCCACCACCGCCGCGCGCTACCTGGCCACCACGTTCCACGCGGAGAAATTCGCCGAGATCGACCCCGAGGAGTTCTATCACTTCGGGCTCACCCGGCCGTACGTGCGGTTCAAGGCGGGGTCCGAGACCGAGCGTGAGATCGTGTGGCCGGCCACCGAGTTCTCGGTGGCACGCGCGCCCGAGCTGTCGCGCGACCTCGTCATCGCCGTGGCCGGCGAGCCGCATCTCAAGTGGCGGACCTACTGCGCGAGCGTGCTCGAGCTGGCCCAGCGCTGCGAGGTGACGCTCGTGCTCACGCTCGGCGCGCTGCTGGCGGAGGTGCCGCACACGCGCCCGGTGCGCGTGGCGGGCGGCGCCTCTGATCCCGAGCTGGCCGCGCAGCTCGGCGTGCGGCCGACGCGCTACGAGGGCCCGACCGGCATCGTCGGCGTGCTCAACACCGTCTGCCGCGAGCAGGGCCTGGCGACGGCCAGCGTGTGGGCGAACGTCCCGCACTACATCTCCGGCATCGAGAATCCGAAGGCCGCGCTCGCCCTCGTGCAGCGCGTGCTCACGCTGCTCAACGTCGAGGCTGACCTCACCGATCTCGAGGACGCCACCCGGCAATTCGAGCAGAACCTCGCCGAGATCGTCGCGCAGAACGCCAAGATCAAGGCCTACGTCGCCAAGCTCGAATCACGCGATGCCGCCGAGGCGGCCGAGGCCGAGCCGGCCGGTAGCGACCTGCCGCCGGCCTCCGAGCTCGTCGAGGAGATCGAGCAGTTCCTGCGGCAGCAACGTCCGGAGTGACGCGCGGAGCACGTTTCACCGCGGCGGCCGTCGCCGCCCTGCTCCTCGCCGCTCCGGTCGCCGCGCCCGCCACCGAACGCCTTCGCGTCAGCTGGCACCCCAAGCGTCCGCACCCGGGCGACGTCGCCTGGGTGCACGTCGCCGGCGCCGGCGAGGCCGCCGCGATCGAGGGGTCTCTCGGGCCGCGCTCGCTCACGTTCTTTCCCTACGCGGGGGGCCAGGCCGCCGTGGTCGGGATCGATCTCGAGACGAAGCCGGGCGCCCTGCCCTGGCGGCTGGCCGTGCTCGAGTCGGGCCTCGAGCCGCATAGCCTCGGTGGCCGCCTCACCGTCCACGAGCGTGCCTTCGCCGTCCAGCGCCTCACGCTGCCCCCTGGAATGGTCGACCCGGATCCGGAGACGGAGCGGCGGGCGATGGCCGAAGGCGAGCGGCTGGCGACCCTGTACCGGACGATCACGCCGGCGCGGTTGTGGCGCGGTGGGTTCGTCCGCCCCGTGGCCGGCCGCGAGCCCGCCACGGGCTTCGGCGCGCGGCGGGTCATCAACGGCCAGCCACGCTCACCGCACAGCGGTGCCGACTACGCCGCGCCGCGTGGCACGCCGGTGGTGGCCGTCAACAGCGGCCGCGTGGCCCTCGTGGGCGACTTCTTCTTCCCGGGCCGGCTGGTCGCACTGGACCACGGCCTCGGCGTCTACACCCTCTACTTCCACCTCGATTCCGTCGCGGTCGTCGACGGCGAGATGGTCGAGCGCGGTCAGGTCCTGGGCACGGTCGGCTCCACCGGACGGGCGACCGGACCACACCTGCACTTCGGCGCAGTCGTCGGCACCGCTCGCGTGGACCCCGCGGCCCTGCTGAAGCTCGATCTGCGCGAGTAGGGGACTCGACCGCCGGTTGGAGATGGGGGCTCCGGGATGGCCCCCAACCCCCGAGGACGGCTCGGAGCGCCGCGGGGCGCTCCTCGAGCGTCAGCGCCGGCGGGCCCCCTTCCGCTTGCCGCCCGCGCGCGCCTTCGCCCGCTTCTTGCCACCCCGGCTCTTCGTCCGGCTCTTGCCGCGGGCCTTGGCCGAGCCAGTGCGCTTGGCCTTCGCCTTCCGCTTCGGCTTGGCCGTGGCGCGACGCTTCGCCGGCGACGGCGTGGAGTCCATACCCATCGGGTCGGACGGCATCTGCGAGCTCATCCCTTCCATCGGTCGTTCCATCGTCTCCTCCGCGGGGGCGCTCGACGTGTCTGCTGCCTTACGGTGCACGCGGCGCGCGAGCGGCGCAAGAGGGATTTTCGATGCGCGCCACGATCCGCGCGCGGCGGCGCGCCGCGGTGCCCGCCAGCGCCTGATTCGACCACGCGGCGAGCGTCGTGCGCGCGAGGATGGCGCGGACCGCCGCGCGCGACACCTTCACCGGCGGCGCCGCTGCCAGCGGATTGGGGTGGGCGGCCAGCATCTCCAGCGTCGCCTGGCCGATCACCAGCGGCCACGCGCAGGCCAGGCGCATGCGCCATTCGCGCCGCGGGACGGCCAGCGTATAGCGCCAGGCGGCGTCGTAATGGCCGAGCGCCACGTCGAGCAAGCGGTCGAGCAGGGGGCGGGCCCGCGCGGCGCCGGCCGGCTCGAGCAGGTCGGCGGGGCCCAGGCCCAGCACCGCCAACTCGCGGGCCGGCAGGTAGCAGCGTCCATGGGCGAGGTCGGCGGGCACGTCGCGCAGCACGTTGGTGTACTGCAGCGCCTTGCCGAAGCGCACGCCCATCGCCCGCATCGTCGTCGGCTCCCAGCACGCCAGGCGCGGACGGTGAGCCATGTGGACGTCGGTCCAGAACTCGCCGACGCAGCCGGCCACCAGGTACGTGTAGCGGTCGAGCTCCTCCAGCGTGGCGAGTGCCGCCAGACCGCCGGCGTCGTCGCCGGGAAAGCGGCCGAGGTCGAATAGCATCCCATCGGTCAGCGTCGTCAACACGGAGCGCACGCGCTCGCGGTCCGCGTCCGGCAGCCGGGCGAGACGCGCGAGGACCGCGTCGAGGCGCTCGAGCAGGCGCCGCTCGGCGACCTGCGTCTGGTGTGGCCCGCAGGCGCGGGCCACGGCGGCGACGTCGCCCGGCTTGCCGGCATAGCGCCGCCGCAGCGTATCCAGATGGCGGATGCGCTCCGGCCGGGCGATCAGTCGCGTGTCGGCGACGGTGTCGGCGGCCCGGGCCAGCAGGTAGCCGAGCCCGAGCGGCTCACGGAGCGGAGCGGGCAGGATGGCGAGCGAGAGATAGAAGCTTCGGCTGACCTGCCGGAGCAGGTCCCCGAGGAGCTCGTCACTCGTAGTCAAACGGACGCTTGGGCGGGTCCGGCGAGTCCTTGGCCTTCTTGAGGCCTTCCTGGAACTTGCGGTCGAGCACCTTGCCCTTCTGCGACTCGGCCTGCATCTGGTCGCGGAAGCGCTGCTCCCGCTCGGCCGACTTGCTGCGCAGCACGTCGAATGCGGCGCCGAGGTCGTCGACCGTGCGCTTCGGGGGCGGAGGTTCGTGCGCCACCACGGCGGCCAGATCCGGGTCGATGGTCAGCTTGGCCTGGCAGCACGGACACGCGACGACGATCGACTTGGGCGGGGCCGACATGGCGCCACGCTAGCAAGCGCATCGGAAAGGGTCAAGAGCAGGCTAGAATCGGCGTCGATGGCCGACCTCAGCAACGAGTTCTCCTGGTCGCGCAGCCGTGACGCGACGTTTCAGGACTGCCGGCGCAAGTACTACCTGCACTACTACGGCGCCTGGGGCGGCTGGGCGGCCGACGCCGCCGCCGACGTCCGGCTCCTCTATATCCTCAAGCAGCTCGCCTCGCGCCAGATGTGGGCCGGCCGCGTGGTCCACGACGCGATCGAGATGGCCCTGCACGTCTACCAGCAGGGCCGCGACGTTCCCGTCGAGCCCTTCGTGGCCGACGTCATCGAACGCATGCGCGGGGAGTGGCGCAGCTCGCGGGCCGGCCGCTACCGCGACAGCCCCAAGACGCTGGCGCTCTTCGAGCACGAGTACGCGGTCGATCTGAAGCCCGAGGTCTGGCAGGCGCTCAGCCGCAACGTGAGCACGTGCCTGCGCAACTTCTTCCGCCTGCCGCTGCTGGCCGAGGTCCGCAAGACCGCGCCCGAGCACTGGTCGATCGAGCACTGGTCGAAGGTCTTCGACTTCGAGGGGACGCCGGTGTGGAGCGCGCCGGACTTCGGCTTCTGGAACGACGCCGGCCGGCTCACGCTGGTGGACTGGAAGACCGGCGCCAGCGACGCCGACGCCACCGCGTTCCAGCTCGGCTGTTACGCGCTCTACGCGCGCGAGGTCCTCGGGGTGCCGGCCGCCCAGGTGGTGCTGCTGGAGGTCAACCTGCGCGAGCCGACCGTGACGCCGCTGGCCTGGGACGACGCGCGGCTGGAGGCCATTCGCGAGCAGCTGCGCCTGTCCATCCGCTCGATGCGCGCCTACCTCGCCGAGCCCGCCGCGAACGTCGCGCGCCTGGAGGACTTCGAGCGGACCGAAGAGCTGCGGATCTGCCGCTGGTGCAACTTCCGCCGCGTGTGCCGGCCGGAGCTGGTGTGACGCGGGACGGGCGGCTCCGGCGATGAGCCTCGACTTTCTGGTGACGTCGCTGATCGTCTTCGGATCGCTCTTGCACACGAGCGCGTTCGCCTTCCTGCCCCAGTTCGTGAGCGCCGACGAGCCACATCCGCTGGCCCGCATGTTCGAGCTGAGCACCGTGTTCATGCTGCTGACGTTCGACGTCTTCGTCGGCTACTGGGCTCTTCGCCGCTCGATTCGCACGCGCGTGATCTCGCGTCCGCGGGTGTTGACGTGGATGCGCCGGGCGTTCGCCGGCGCGTTCGTCGCGCTCGGCGCCAGGCTCGCGCTCGCCGACCGCTGACGATCCCCGCTCAGACCATCACGCCGACCGGCGGACCGCCCGGCGTCCAGCCGGGAAAGAGCGGCGCGGTCGCCGGCAGGCCGAGGTGTCGCGTCGTGACCTCGTGGAACAGCGCGCGAAAGTCGGTGGTGACCGCCAGGTCGCGGCCCTCGAAGCGCTGCTCGGGGGCGAGGCCGGGCCACCGCCCATGGACGCGGCCGCCGCGCACAGCCCCGCCGAGCACCAGCATCGCGGTCGCGTGACCGTGATCGGTTCCGCGGTTGCCGTTCTCGGCCACCGTCCGGCCGAACTCCGACATCGTGAGCACCACCACGTCGCTCAGTCGATCGCCCAGGTCGCGCGCGAAGGCGGCGAGGCCGCCGCCCAGCTCGCGCAGGCGATTGGCGAGCTGTCCCTGCTCGCCGCCCTGGCCGACGTGCGTGTCCCAGCCGTCGACGTCGACGAAGCCGATCCGAAGTCCGACGTCGGCGCGGATGAGCTGCGCCACCTGGCGCAGGGCCTCGCCGAAGCGGCCGCGCGGATAGTCGGCGCCGTTGGCTGGCGCCAGCTGCGCCGCGCCGGCGCTCTTCAGCAGCTTCACGGCCTCGAAGGTCGCGCGGCCGGCGCCGTGCAGCAGGTCGTGCACACCGTCGTCGTAGAGCGACTCGAAGCCCCGGCGCGCCCGCGAGGTCTCGGCGCCCGCCCGCACGTCGAAGCGCTCGAGCGAGCTCAGGGCGAGGGCGCCGGCGTCGCCGCGCAGGCTGCGCGGCAACCGCGGCCCCACCGCGACGGCCCGAAACGGCGTCGCCCGCTCGGTCGGGAGCGCGCCGGCAGCGCGGCCGAGCCAGCCGTCGGGGATGCTTTTCACGCCGGGCGTCCCGCTCTCCATGTAGTCCTGGGCGTCGAAGTGCGAGCGCGTCGTGCTGGGCGAGCCGCAGGCGTGCACGAGGGCCAGCGCCCGCGCCGTCCACAACGGCTCCAGCGCGGCCAGCGCCGGATGGAGCGCGAAGAAGCCGTCGAGATCGACGGCGCCGCGCGCCTCGCCCGCGCGCGGGCGGGCGATCGCGATGCTGGAGCGCGCGCCGTAGTATGCCGGGTCGCCGTGCGGCACCACCATGCTGAGCCCGTCGACGGCGCCGCGCTGGAAGATGGCCACCAGCACCTTGCCGCGCGCGTCGGCCGCGGCGGCGGCGCGGGCCAGGAACCGTGGCGGGGCCGCCACGGCGGCCAGCGCGCAGGCGCCGCTCTTCAGGAGCGCGCGTCGGGTCAGCAGCGCGGTCGCTCGCATCGGCCGTCCTCCTAGCGTCGCTGGAATTCCGGGGAGCCGAGGACGAGCGCCGCCATTTTGGCGACGTCGGTGTCGGCGGGCCCGCGGTGGTCGGGTGCCAGGCGCGTGACCGGGGGCGCCGCGAGCTGAGCGCTCAACACGTCCCGCGTGGCGGAGGTGGCGCGCCCGTGGAGGAGCGAGGCCAGCAGCCGCTCGAGCGCGACGTCGGGCGACCGGCGATCGGCGTCGCTCACGAGGCCGGCCACGTCGACCCGCACGCCGGCCACCCGGCCTTCGGCGAGCGCGAGCGCGAAGTTCATCCGGGCCAGCAGCGCGCCGGGATTGACCCACGCCTCCGCGCGGTCTGGATGTCCGGTCGGCGGCTGCGCCTCGTAGAGCCCCTCGCCGATCTCCGCCGAGGCGCGCGCGAGGGCTGCCGCGCCTCGCGCGTCGAGGCTGGCGCCGAGCGCGCGGGCGGCGCTCGCCACGAACTCCGACGGCTTCTTGATCTTGGCGTCGGCGGTCGCGGGAGCGAGGAACTCCGGGGCCGCGAAGACCACCCGCAGCATCGCCCGGATGTCGCCGCCGGAGGCGCGATAGGCCGCCGCCACGCGCTCGACGAGCGCCGGCGGGGGATCGTCGGCCACGAAGCGGCGCACCAGCTTGCCGGCCACGAAGCGGGCGGTCGCCGGGTGCCGGGCCAGCAGCTCGAGCACCTCGTCGCCGTCGCGCTGGCCGCCTGCGCGCACCGGCCGATCCAGCACGAGCTTGTCACCGCCGTCGTGCATCGCCGGGCGAAAGGCGAAGCGCGCCTCCTGACGCGGCCGGTCGATGGTCCACCCGCTGAAGGCGCGCGCCACCTCGGTGACGTCGGCCTGCGTGTAGCCGCCGTCGACGCCCAGCGTGTGAAGCTCCATCAGCTCGCGGGCGTAGTTCTCGTTGAGCCCGGCCCGCCGACCGGCGTTGGGGCCGGCGCGCACGGTGAAGCCCGGACGGGTGCTCAGCCAGTTGTCGAGGTAGAAGAGCATGGCCGGGTGCTGGGCGGTCGCCCGTAGCAGGTCGGGGAAGCGGCCGAGCGCGTGGGGACGGATGACGTCGCGCTCGTAGGCCGTCAGATACCAGCGCAGCTCGCCCTTGCCCGCGAAGACGTTGAAGTGGTTGAACCAGAAGTCGACCATCACCTCCTGCAGCTGCCGCTCGCTCGTCACCGCCCGCAGCATCTTCGCGGCCTGCAGCTCGCCCACGATCCGGAACGGTCGCTTGTCCGTCCGGAGCTCGCGCATCTCGTTGCGGGTCATCTCGCCGCTGGCGAGCTTGCGCCGGGTTTCTGCGTCAGGGCGCGGGTACTCGCGCTGCAGGTCGCCGATCGACATCGTCAGCGTGGGGAGCGTGGCGAGGGCGCGCTCGGTCACCGCATCGTCGATTCGTTCGGGGTCCAGCTGACGCTCGAGCCAGGCGGCGAGGCCGATGGCCTTCACCTGCTCGACGTCGCCCGGCCGCGGCCCGTACGTCACCCGCTGCAGGACGTGCAGCACGCGTTCATCGATCGACGACGACGGCGTGGAGGCGGCCTGCACCGTTGCCACCCGGGTCGTGGCAACCGGCTCGTCTCGCAGTGCGCAGCTGCACGAGGCGACCGCGGCGAGCCCGACGACGACGGCCAGCCGGGCGCGCCTCATCGCGGCGCCTCCTCGCCGCGACGCTCGCGGCGCAGCTGCTGGCGCTGCTCGGGCGTCAGCTGGCGCGGGCGCTGGCGCTCCGCCGGCGTCATGTGCTGGCGGAACCGCTGGCGCTCCTCGGGGGTCATCTGCTGGCGCACCTGCTCACGGGCGTGTGCGCGCTCCTCCGGCGTCATGCGCTGCCAGCGCTGATAGTTCTCCATCACCCGCTGGCGCTCTTGCGGCGGGAGGCTCTGGAACTGGCGATAGCGCTCGAGGATCCGCTCACGCCGCTCGGGCGGCAGCCGCTGGAAGCGGTCGTAGGCGCGCTGCAGCTCCTGGCGTCGGGCCTCCGGCAGCTCGTTCCAGCGCTGGAAGTCCTCGAGAATCCGCTGGCGCTCGGTCGGCGGCAGCCCGCGGAAGCGCTGGAAGTTCTGCCGCGCGGTCTGCCGCTCCTGCGGGGAGAGCGCGCGCCACTGGCGATAGTTCTCGAGGATGCGCTGGCGCTCCTCGGGCGGCAGCCGGCGCCAGCGCTCGAGATTGCGCTCGACGACGGCCCGCTCGTCGGGCGACAGGTTGTCGAGCCCCGGCGGCGTCTGGCCCCATGCCACCTCGAGGAGGCCGCCGGCCAGCAGCGCCGCCGCCGTGAGCGCGATGGGAAGCCAGCGGCGCATCATCGCGCGGGCCCCTGGCCGGTGACTGCCGGTGCCGGCGGTGGTGGCGGTGGCGGCATCGACTCCGCCGCTGGTCGGGCTTCGAGCATTCGCATCATCTCGAGCAGTCGCCAGCGCTCGACGACGCTCATGCGTCGCATGAGATCGCGCTCCTGTGGCTTCGTCTCGGCCAGCAGATCGAGATCGAGCAGGAGCTGCGCGTCCGGCGGGGCCTCCGGCTCGGCCGCGGCGGCCGCGCGCGCTCCGGCGAGGGCGACGAGAACGACGGCTGCCAGCGCCAGGCCACGACGCACGTCAGCGCGCTCCGCCGAGCCGATCGAGCTGGCGGATCGCGTCCAGGTCCTCGAGCATGTCGAGCCGCTCGACGATCTGATATTGCTGCAGCAGCGGCAGCCGAGCGCCGAGGACCGTCTCCTCCATCGTCACGACGTCGCTGGGCGTCCGCGGCAAGCCGTGCACGGCGAACACGATCAGGGCCGTCGCGAAGCCCGCCGCCAGCACGGTCGGCACCGGCCGCCGCCACCACGCCCGGCGCGACGCGGCCACTCGCGCCCGCAGCTCGGCCTGGTAGCGCCCCCAGTCGAGCGGCGGCGGCGCGGGCGCGCCGGCCACCAGCGCCTCCAGCACGACGCGGCTCTCGTCGGCCGCGCGCCGGCACGCCGAACAGCCGTCGACATGGGCGGCCACCCGCGCGCGCTCGGCCGGCGGCAGGTCGCCGCGGACGAACGCGATCAGCTCGCTCTCAGGATGCATCGCTCTGGCCTCGCCCCATCGTCTTGCGCAGCGCGCTCACCGCGCGATGCAGGTGCACGCGCACCGTCGCCTCCGAGCATGCCAGCACCTGCGCGATCTCGCTCGTCGCCAGGTCTTCCTGCACGTGCAGCAGCAGCGCCGCCCGCTGCTGCGGCGAGAGCCGCTCCACCTCGCGCCAGACCTGCGCCATCAGCCGCTCACGCCCGAGCAGGTCGGCCGGATCGGCCGTGGCCCCTGGCTGCCGCTCGAGGAGGCCGCCGCGCTCGGGATCCTCGCCCTCGTCCCTGACCGTGAACCGCTGCCACCAGCGGCCGCGTCGCCGGTGATCCAGGCAGAGGTTGACCAGGATCCGATAGAACCAGGTGGAGAACTTCGCCTCGCCGCGGAAGCTCGCGGCCGTCCGATACACGCGGAGAAACGCTTCCTGCGAGAGGTCGCGGGCGTCCTCGGCGTCGCGCAGCAGCGACCAGGCCAGCCGGTACGCGCGCCCCTGGTGCCGGGCGACCAGCACGTCGAAGGCCGCCTCGTCTCGGGCCGCGACCCGCGCCAGCAGCGTTTCATCCGATGTCTCCTGGGTCAACGCGACCTCTGTCGTCAACCATCCCATTCCTCGCTCGCCGGCAGCAAGCATCCCGACCCAGGACCGGCCGGGCCGGCCTGGGTCGGGCGAGCTGCCGCTTACGAGCCGTCGCGCCGGTCCTCGCGCACGTCGCGCCGGTCGTGCCGGAGATCGCGCCGATCCTGGCGCACGTCGCGCACGTCACCGCGCCGGTCGGCGCGGTCCGCGCGGAGATCCTGGCGATCGCGGCGGATCTCCTGCCGCTCCGCCTGGGCGCCGGCGGTGTCGCCCTGGCGAACATCCCCCCGCAGCTCGCGGCGGTCCTGGCGCAGATCGCGCCGGTCCTGACGGATGTCACGCGTGTCCCGGCGGACGTCGCGCCGGTCCTGACGGACGTCCCGCCGATCGTGGCGGATGTCCTGGCGGTCGCGGTGCACGTCCTCCGCGAGCGCCGGGGTCGCGGCCAGCGCCGCGAGCAGGCTCGTCGTGATCACCATCCCTGTCAGCTTCATGTCCATTCTCCTCAACGAGAGCGATATGGACTGCTTGCTTGATAGGACGCGCGCCCCGACAGCCCCGTTTACCCCAAATGCCGCACCGCGCCGTGACACACACCGATACCGACATAGAGGCGCGCCACGGCTTCGCCGGGGGCGCGCCGAACGTGGGGGATTTGGGGGCCATGTCG
>Ga0066679_10000365_pt1 | contig 14713 bp, 11 predicted proteins | sample GraSoiAngelo_128_FD_62298 | JGI IMG/M metagenome (GOLD analysis project Ga0066679, IMG submission 62298) | Grasslands soil microbial communities from the Angelo Coastal Reserve, California, USA - 14_0927_12_20cm | ecosystem: Environmental > Terrestrial > Soil > Grasslands | place: USA... | reverse complement strand
ACCTTTTCCTGGAAAATCTTGACAGTGACTCAATCCGTTTGATAAAAGACCCTGCTAGCCTTGCTAGACTAAACCAAAGTCAACTTGTCATTGGCTGCTGAGTAAGTCCATATTCCTGCCCTTCCTCGTTTCAGTAGCGCTGACACAAACAACCAATGGAGGGTACCCATGAGAAAACGAATGTCTTTTGCGTTGGTAGTATTTGCTACGGCGATCTTCGCGTGCTTTGAGACGACAGCAGTGGCCCAATCGAACGACGGCAAGTTAGCCAATGTTGTCGGCGGAGGATCAAGCGTCAGGTGGGAAGTGATGGTCGCGAATTCCGGCGGCAGCGTGATGATCACCGCGCCGGACGGCCGAGCGTTTCGCCGGGCGTTTCGGGCTGGCGCTGCGCCGGATATTTCACTCAGCGATAAACAACTCGAGGGTCTGCCGGATGGAACATACACCTATGAGTTGCGGCTAAACCCCAGCCTTTCGGCATCCGCCAAAGAAGCGTTAATGAAAGCGCGTGGTAACGACGATGATCCAGAGGCCGAACGGGCAGCGCGCAAACGTCCAAGCATTCCTGCGATGGTGCAATCGGGATCGTTCGCAATTCTCAACGGAGCGATTGTCGTTGCGGGAGGCGTCGAAGAACAGCGCAGCGGGGCGGCGAAGGCAAAGCAAACCGCAATTCTTTCCTCCAACACTGTGAGCAGACTCTGGAACCATCGGTTTTCTCTCGGCATGATGCCCGATGATGTCATCCCCGATGATCTGATCGTTCAAGGGAGTGCTTGCGTTGGTCTTGACTGCGTTAATGGCGAGAGTTTTAGCTTTGACACGATTAGACTCAAGGAAAATAACACTCGCATTAGTTTCAACGACACCAGCACATCGGCAGGTTTCCCGACTAACGACTGGACCATCAGGGCGAACGCCTCTGCCAGTGGTGGCGCGAATTTTCTCGCGTTCGTAGATCGTGGAGCTTCAGAGAGCGGCGACGAAACGGGAACGATAGTATTCGAAGTTGATGCCGGCGCCGCGGCGAACGCGCTCAAGGTTAGCAGCAGCAGCAAGGTCGGTCTTAGAACGGCCACGCCGGTGCTCGACATTCACATGAACACCAGCGATACGCCCGCAGTTCGCTTCGAACAGAACAACGCGGGCGGTTTCACCGCCCAGACCTGGGACATTGGCGCCAACGAAGCCAACTTCTTTGTGCGGGATGTGACTGGCGGCTCGCGTCTGCCGTTCCGTGTCAGGCCCGGTGCGCCCACGAGCAGCGTCGACATCAGCGCAAGCGGAAACGTCGGAATCGGCACTGCCAGTCCCGCAGTGAACCTACATGTAAATGGAGCCGGAGCCTCCGTGGGTGGCTTTGTCGCTTTCAGAGTGGACAATACCTCGACGGGCGGAAGACAGTACGGGTTTGAAAGCACGGACAATGCTAATGGGATTGGCGGTGGGAAGTTCGCAATCTTCGACAACGGAGCCGGCACGCAACGCCTGACAATTGATAGCTCAGGCAACGTTGGCATCGGGACTACTGCGCCTACTCAACTCCTGTCAGTTAACGGAACCGCTGGCAAGCCCGGCGGCGGAACTTGGGACGTCTTTTCGGATGAGCGATTGAAGAACATAAAGGGCCGATACAACACCGGACTAAAGGCCCTAATGCAGTTGCAGCCGATCCGCTACGAATACAAACCGAACAACCCTCTCGGAATCAAGTTGGAGGGCGAAAACATCGGCTTCGGAGCCCAATCGCTGCAGAAGATTATTCCTGAAGCTGTGACCATGAACAGCGCTGGCTATCTGATGGTCAAAAGCGATCCAATTCTTTGGACCATGCTCAATGCGATAAAAGAGCAGCAAAAAGAGATCGCCGAACTGAGGGGACAGATTCAGAAGTTGCGGGCGGCCTCGCACAGGCGACGAAAATAAGTCGGCCAGTCGGTGGATGGGCCACTTTGTTAATGGCCTGCTATTAGCAAGAGCGCAAGCAGTCGAGGAGTTTATTCGTTCCGGCTGCTTGCGCCTTTTTCTTTGTCGGCTGTTTTTGCCTTCGCGTTTCTGAGCGGCTAATTCACAAACCGTCGCAGTTGCACGCTAATCGCAAAACCGATCGCGATAAAGGTGGCAAGCACGGAAGACAAACCTGAACTCATCAAAGGCAGGGGCACGCCAATCACCGGCAACATGCCCAACGCCATTCCGACGTTAATAAAGATTTGAAAGATCAATCCGCCGACGATTGCCATGATGACCAGCATGCCGGTGCGATCGCGCGAGCGGCGCGCATCCGTTATCAAGCGAGTCAATAACAGCGCATACGATGCCAGCAACAGGATGCATCCCACGAAGCCCGTTGTTTCCGCGGTCACAGCAAAAATAAAATCGGTATGCGGCTCGGGCAGAAACTTCAAACTGCTCTGCGAGTATTCGCTGCCACGCGCGCCTGCCAATCCGCCTTCACCAACCGTCACCATCGATTGCCAGGTGTGATAACCAAATCCTCGCTTGTCTGCATTCTCAGGATCGAGAATGACATTGATGCGTTCGAGTTTATATCCATGCAGCAATCCCGTTTTTACTCCGACGGTATAGGCCAGCGGCGCGCCAGCGATGCATCCTACGAGGACTGCGGCGACAATCCACAAGCGCACCGACGAGAGAAATAGAACCATGGCCAACAGCGGCAGGTAAGTGATCGATTGCCCCACATCAGGTTCAAGCAGGATTAGTCCGATTGGCAAACCAAGGATCGCGCAGCCGATGAATAATTCTTTCCAGGTCAACATTCCGCTGCGATGCTTGCCGAAATATCGAGCGAGCATCAGCACGACCGGAATCTTGACGAATTCAGAAGGCTGAAATTGTCCGACGCCGGGTAACTTAATCCAACACCGCTGCCCGTTGATCCTCATTCCAATTCCGGGAACCAAAACGATCACAAGCAGTATCAGGCCGAAGACATAGAGGAACGGCGCGAGCTCAACCAGGCGGCGGTAATCGCTGAACGCAATCGCCAGCATGAAGACGAACGCGATCGCCAAACCGATCAGCTGCTTTTGCCAAAATGTTTCAGTTGGTTGCGCATTATGAATCTCCCACGAGCCGAAACAGACGATCGCGATCGCCAGCAGCGCGACCAGCCAATCGAAATCCCGGAGCTTACGTTTTTGCAGGATGGCAACCATAAATCACTGAGCAGGAGTTGTCCGCAGTTATCGAATCTTCAGGGCGACGTTGCTGACCGCCGGTGATTTCGAGCTTCGCGTCTTGCTGTAATAGACGTCGTAGATAGCGCGCACTGCGGGTGCGCCAAAACGCGAACCCAGCCCCGCGTTTTCAATCAAAGCGACACATGAAATCTCCGGTTTGTAAGCCGGCGCGTAAGAGACAAACCATGAATGGTCCTTGTGCTCGCTGCCTTCTTTGCCCAGGCTGACGACCTGTGCGGTGCCCGTCTTGCCGGCAATATCGAAACCAACCAACTTAATGCCCGTCGCCGTGCCGCCTTCGTTAACGACCGACCACATAGCGTGCACGACGAGGTCGCTTTGATCGGTCGGAATGCCAAGGTTCTTGGATTCCGGATGTTCGAACCTGCGCGCCGGCCGATCGGGAAAAATCGGTGCGCCTTTGATCGGATCAAAACCGACCGCAGCGATTGCGTGAACTTCTTTCAGCAAATGCGGGACGAACATCTTGCCCTTCATTCCGATTGCCGAATGGGCGCGCAGCAAGGCGAGGGGCGTCAGCACATCTTCGCCCTGTCCGAACGACGAATAAACTGTGTCGATGTCTTTCCAGTCAGCATCTTTCGGATAGATTTTCGCCTTTAATTCGCGCGAAGGCGTCGTGCTGATTACTTCATGGGGCAAGTCGATCCCGGTGCGCTTGTCGAGATCGAACATATCGACCATTGATTGAATGCCTTCCAGCTTCATCTTCAAACCCAGGCGATAGAAATAACCGTCGCACGAGTGTTCAATTGCGAAATGCACATTAGGCGTACCGTGATTGCCGCCCATGCAGCGCGTGAACTTGTTGCCGATCGTGATGCCGCCGCCGCAGACAAGATTCGAATCATCGATCGAAATCGCGCCCTGCTTCAGCCCGGCAGTCGCCATCAAAGGTTTCCAGGTTGAGCCCGGCGGATACTTTCCCTGAATTGCTCGGTTGATTAACGGATGATCGGGATCGTTCAGCAGCTTCTGATATTCCGCGCGCCCTTCTTTCGACGTGATGCGTTGCGAGAAGAGGTTTGGATCGAATGTCGGCGCGGACGCCAGCGCGAAAATCTCGCCGTTGTTTGGATCCATCGAGATGATCACGCCGCGCCCCTGCGGCGACTTGCGAAGTTGATCTTCGGCGGCTTCCTGCAAATCCAGATCGATTGTGGTGACGATGTCCTGGCCCGATTGCGGCTCCACGCGCTCCACTTCGTTTTGGATGTGACCGCGACTGTCGACGATCACTTTGCGATAACCCTCGCGGCCGCGCAGATACTCGTCGTAAACTTTCTCGAGGCCTTCCTGTCCGACTATGTCGCCGGGCTTGTAACCCTTGTCGTGATATTCCTCTTGCCTCAGTTGCTCTGGGCTGATCTCGCCGACGTAACCAAGCACATGCGCAAGTTGTCCGTTCGCCGGATAACGCCGCTGCGGAATCTGCTCGATACGCAGCGCCGGAAGTTCGAGTTGATGCGCATCGACCCACGCGATATCTGACGGCGTCGCGCCGTCTTTGATCAGAATCGATTCAAAGGCGGGTTGATTCTTGATTTCGTCAAACCGTTCGCGCAGTATTTCAGGATCGAGCTTCAAGCCCTCGGACAGCGGCCTGATCAGAGTGGAGCGATCGATTCCTTTCGTGTCTTCACGTGAAAGCAGCACGCTGTAGATTGGTCGCGAATCGACCAGCAGATTGCCGTTGCGATCGAAGATCACGCCGCGCGGAGCGGGAATCGGCAGCAGCCGGATGCGCTGATTTTCGGCTACTTCCGCATAACGCTTGCCGTCGATAATTTGCAGGAGGTAGAGGCGCACGCAGAGGACGCCAAGGATCACCAGCACCAGTGCCTGGATCAGGCGCAACCTAACTCGCAAATTTTGGGAATCGTCGACGAATTTCATATGACGACCTCAGATCTCAAATTCAAGTCAAAAATTAACAGGAGCAAAGTCAGCAAATCAAACCGAGACAGCCCGCATGAAGAGAGTCATCTTCTTCTCAAAGCACCCGATGGTCTACGCGCGACGCGCCGGCGCACCGTAAATTGGCGTCGTTGGCGTGCTTTACCGCTGAAGTACAAATCATATAAATAAAGTAGAAGAGTTCCAGCAATGGTGGTCGCGAGCACCTTGAACGACAGCGATTGAATAAAAGGCACCGGCGGCGTCTGGCCCAACAGCCGATGCATGCCCACGTAAACCAGATTGTCAACGATGCTGGCGCCGAACAAAACCGGAATCCGCAACAGCGTAGTATCCAACATGACGCGCGACGCGACAAAATAGACCGCGTAAGCCGTCAGCACTTTGGCGAATCCACCTGCCCCCAAAAGGGCCGGCGGCCCGCTAATCAAGTCCATCGCCAATCCGGCAATCGCGGCCACGATCAGCGCTTGCAGCGGCTCGCGTTGCAACGCGAAATAAACTACGAGGATTAGTGTCAGGTCGACAAATGCGAGTGGCTGCCAGACTGCGCGCAGCGCGGATTGCAGCGCGATAGCGACGATCAGGAGAATCGCGATTGTGAGCTGACGCATGACTAGGCCGTGAGCACTTAGCAGTTAGCCGTGAGCAGAAGCCCAAGAGACCGGGGAGTAATCCACTCGCGGACAGTCAATTCAACCTGCGTGTACCTCGTCCGCTTGAATACTGGCCAGAGTATTTTCAAACTGCTCGCTGCTTACTTGGTTTTCTTCTCAACATTGGGGAGAGATTGATCTGAGTCGACTTTTTCAGGCGCGCGATAAATTAAGACCGCAACCTCTTTCAATCGATCCAATCCCGCGCTGGGCCGAATGTGAATCACTTGCGCCTGCGTCGCTGAGCCGGGCCGCACTTCCACAACATCACCGACTTTGTAACCCTGCGGATAAATCGCATCCTGTCCGGTCGTAACCACGGGATCGCCGGGCTGCACTTTCTCGAGGCCGGAAACATAGCGCATCTCGAGCAATCCGTTCTCGCCCATTCCCTTGATCGATCCCAGCGCGCTCGATCCCAGTTGACCAATGACCGCGCCCGCGCCGGACTTCTCGTCGGTGATCAGCATGACTTGCGCGCTCAGCGGACTGGTCGAAACCACGCGTCCGACAATTCCACCCCTCGTTACCACGGGCATGTTCACTTCGACTCCGGCGAGTCGGCCCTTGTCGATCGTGATGCTGTCAAACCACATCGAAGGATCGCGCGCGATTACCTGGGCAACGACGGACTTGAATTCGCTTGCGGAAGTTAGTTTGAATAGTTGTTCCAGTCGTTCAGCCTGCGCAGCTCGTTCGCGCGTTGTGCGCAACTCTGACTGCATCTGATCGACTTGCTGCCGGAGTTGTTGATTTTCAGAAGCCGCGCGCCGCAACTCGCCAACGTTTCCGAACAAGCCGCCAACCCAATTGAAGGCGCCGGATGCGCCCCGCTGCACGGGATACATAATCGTTTGCGCGATCGAACGAACCTTGCGCTGTTTCGTGTTTGGGTCGCGTGCGTCGTAACTCATCAAAGCAAAATTCAGCACCAGCAATCCGAACAAATACCAGGGTGCTCGTTGGCGAATTTCTCTTTGGGTGCGAATTGCAGCCATTGCAAAACTAGAGGTCAGATGATCAGAGGCGCGACGGTGATGCCAGTGACTAATCTCTAATCACTGACCTCCGACCTCTGCTTTTCAGGTTCCAGTCGTCAAACTGTTGTCCCACTTCACGCGCTTGAGCAAGTCAAAATCAGAAAGCATCTTGCCCGTGCCGAGCACGACTGAGGCGAGCGGATCTTCCGCCACAGAAACCGGAAGGCCCGTTTCGATCGAAAGTCGCTTGTCGAGGTTTTTGAGTAGCGCGCCGCCGCCGGTGAGTACGATGCCGCGTTCGACGATGTCGGCGGAAAGTTCCGGCGGAGTTCGTTCGAGCGCGACGCGTACGGCGTTGATGATGGTCGATACCGAATCAGCCAGAGCTTCGCGAATTTCTTCGTCGCTGATCGTGATCGTTTTGGGAATGCCTTCGATCAAGTTGCGTCCGCGAACTTCATAGGAAAGTTCTTCGTCGAGAGGAAACGCCGAACCAAGTTCGATCTTGATCGCTTCCGCAGTTCGTTCACCGATCAGCAGGTTGTATTTGCGCTTGATGTACTGAGTGATCGCTTCATCCATTTCGTTACCCGCGACCCGCACCGATCGCGAATAAACAATACCGCTGAGACTTATCACCGCGATGTCCGTGGTTCCGCCGCCGATGTCCACAACCATGTTGCCATGTGGCTCAGTGATGGGAAGTCCCGCGCCGATCGCGGCGGCCATCGCTTCTTCGACCAGATAAACTTCGGAAGCTTTCGCTCGATAGGCGGAATCTTCGACGGCGCGTCGCTCGACTTGAGTGATCTCGGAAGGGATTCCGATGACGACTCGAGGGCTGACCCAGGTCTTGCCGTTGTGCGCTTTGCGAATGAAGTGCTGCAACATCTTTTCAGTCACTTCGAAATTCGCGATGACGCCATCTTTCATTGGCCGAATCGCGACGATGTTGCCGGGGGTGCGGCCCAACATTTCTTTCGCGTCGCGGCCAACCGCTTCGACGGCGTTTGTGACTTTGTTGATTGCGACGATCGAGGGCTCCGAAACGACGATGCCGCGACCTTTCGCGTAAACTAATGTATTGGCAGTGCCGAGGTCGATCGCCAGATCGCTGGAGAATAGACTAAAGATCGATTTAAAACCCATCTGAAATAGATTTCCCTAACTGAAAATGAGCCTTTCGGAAGGGTGAGCGGTTAGTCCGAGTGCAGGCTGGAAGGCGCGACGGGCGCGAGCGGCCTGGCAAATTAGTAAAACAACTCACCGAAGCAGAAACCGAACGAATAAAGATACAACGATTCGCGCGGTAACGCTATTAAGAAATGAAGTCCACGTTAAGAAATCTCTGTTCAAGACCAAAACAGTCGCCTCGATCGAAAGCGCTAGCTTTGGGCATCGTTAACCCTGCCACGCTAACCGGACCCGGCCAGGCTCAAACGATACTGTCCAGCGTTGCCTTGTGAATCCAGTACCTGGATCGTGACTTCGCGAGCGTTCGGTGGCGCGCTGATCTGAATCTGGAAAGACCCGTTTCCAGCCGCGGTTGCTTCGCGATTTGCGACCCGAACATTCGCGCCCGGACTCGTCATCCCGCGAATGATATACACGTCGCCGCCAAGATGGTCCGCAGTCAAGTGTGATGCCCGGACCGCGGCGGAATTTGCGCCGGATGCGGTCACGATGAATTTCAGCGGCTCGGTCCAATCGCTGGTTTGACCCGATGCCGCAGTGGCCCGGACACGCCAGAAGTACGCGCCCGGCCTTAGGTCGCTCGCATCGAATTGCATTACCGTCAATTGATCGCGTTCCATGACTTTTCCTTCCGGCACGAAAAAGGGTGATGTGGCTACTTCAATTCGATAGTAAGCAGGCAAGCCGGATTGCGGTTTCTGCCAACGCAGAGTCACTGTGGCAGAACCATTCGTCGCGGAAAATTTTTCCAGATCGCGTGGGTGAAGTGGTAGTGGTACATCGAGCAAACGTTGCGGCTTAGAGATCGTTCCGGACTGATTGACTGAAACATACTCGCCGCTCTTTAGGGTTTGCTCCTCACCCAATCTGTTCGCGCTTTGCACCGCGCCGCTGTTGACACGAATCTCTTCAGTGCCTTCGGCGTTTATACCAAAGCTCGCATTAGTCTCGCTGCCGATCCGATTCTGAGTTTTGGGCGTCTCGATCACGTTTTTGTTGTCTTCACTCTGTTGCGGTGTGCGCACCAGCATCTGTCCGCTGTCGACCACCACGTGAACGCTGGATCGTTTGCCGTTGTCCGCGCTCTCGTTATCGCGAATTATGATCGTGCTGTTAGGGCGCACGACGACGGTCGACCCGTCAGCCATCGTGATTCTTGCGCGCCCGTCGGCCTGTGTCTGAACCGTGTCGCCGGGATAAAGTTGAACGTCGCTGTTCGCGATCAGAACTTGTCGCGTCGCCGCCCGAATCACGCGAACGTCACCTTCGAATGACATGAAGCGCGCGCCGGGAAGATTCTCAGATTTGTCGGCGACGTTCTTCAGCGGATTGCCGTACTTCCAAATATAGAGCGCCGCGCCGCCGGCGATAGCGCACAGCGCCACGAGCAGCACGCCGGCGTAGACCGCGCGCTTTTGAATGACCCACCAGTCGATGTCGAAGTGGTTGAGTTTGGTTGTTGCCATTTCCCGAGAGGTGAAGAGGGGCGTGGTCGAGAGGCCAACTAGGCCAAACACAGATTAACACACGCGCAGAGTGGCTTCAACACTCGATTTTTATTGGTAGTTTCCGGGTCTGAAGGGGCGCATCTACCTCACGTAGATCGGATTTGACAGAATCCACGGCTGAGCCGTAACGGGTGCCGGAAGCGAGTCCAGATAAACCTCGACGCGATAAGCACCCGCGCCATCAGGCGAGAATTCCACCTCAATACCTGATTTCTGTTCGACGGCGCTTCCGTTTTTGATGAGCACGACGCGACTTGGAAGCGTGGTGCGAACGATAACGCGAGGTTGAGTTCTCAGTGCGACCTCGTCGCCCATCGTCTTATCTGAATTCGCAACCGAGAAGTTGAAGCCGCTCGCGTCGCTAAACAAATCGAATGAGATGTAGCAATGGCCCAGCGATAGAGCTTCGATAAGTGACTCGCGCGTCAGTCCCTCGCCTTGCTTAATTAGCACGTGAGTGCGCACCGTGCGAAAACTTCGTTCGTAAGGATCGAGTTTGATCCCAAGCAATTGATTGCCGGAAGAATCGTTAAGGCTCACGCCCACGTTTGAGTGCGCATCGTTACCAGCGATCGCAACGAGCTTGCGATTCGTATTCGCGATTGCTTGGTCCCATCGGTTCAGATTATCAGCCGGTCGCGCGAAGAAATTCGCAAACATCAGATCCGGATACGCGCGATATGACCAAAGACCATCGAAGAACGTGACGAAGCGATTGATCGTCCGCGCGTTGGTAAACAAGTTGTAGATCTCGACGCCATCGACCTTCGTCGATTGCCAGTTCAGAGATTCATCCGGATAAGCAGCGAATGCCAATCCACCGCTCGCCTTCTGCTGATCAATGATCTGTTGCGTCGATTGCGTGTTCATTGTCGCAGCATTCGATGCGCCGGGAATTATCAGCAAACGATCTCCGCTGGCAGTGGCTACTTCATTTCCGTTGATGAACAAAACACCCGCGTGCGAACCATTCAATGTCATCGCGGAAGTGTCGAATTCGGCTTGCGGATGTTCGGTCATGATTACAAAGTCTAGTTGGTTTGCATTCGCGGCGGCGATCAATTCACTGAAGCTGCCCGTGCTGTGTCCGCCCAGGAAAGAGTGCACGTGAATCACCCCTTTGTAATCTACGTATTCAGTTGCATCGAACGAAAAGACGCGCTGCGTCGCCAGCTGCTGAATCGTATTGTGAAGTCGTCGCAGACGATAACGACGATACACGAATGGAATCTGAGAAAGGATGATAAGAACGAGGATGGCGATGAGGATTTTGCGTTTCATTTCTTTCGAACAGCGCGGCTACGGATAGCGACTAACCGCAGGCGAGATAGGGGTCGCACCTTCAATCTTCGAAATCCACCTTCGCCATCGTCTCGATGATGGTCTGGCCGAATTCGACAACCGAGACGTGGTCAGGATGGGCTGTGTAGGCGTCCAGCACCGCACGGTCACGAAAGCTGGCCACGAGGCCGGTGTCGTATGAGCGAGGCGAATGCAGGATGTCGAACCCAACCGAGAAACCTTCGATTCCGGGAACGATGTTGCGCAGCGAGCGAAGCCGCGCGCGGTGATCTTCACGGGTCTCTTCAGAAACGTCCGCTCGATATTTCCATAAGACTATATGCGTCAGCATTGGTTATGTGTGTTGCTCCAGTTGCTGGTTCAGAAGATCCCAGACTTGTTTCACGTGTTTCTCAGTCGTGCGAATGTTTCCGATCGAGAGTCGCAGAGTTAGCTGGTCATTCAACTTCGTGTGCGAAAGAAAAGCTTTTCCAGTCGCGTTCACGGCGTGCATGATTGCCTCATTCAACGCATCGAGTCGCTGCTTACGACCTTCGGTTGATTCACCTTCGATTGTGGGGCATGCGCGGAAGCAGACCAACGCAAAAGGCGTAGGCGCCATCAATTTCCACTGCGGCGATTCCTGCACCCAGGACGCGAATAGTTGGGCTAGCCGGCAGTGCTCGCGAATTCGCGCGACCAATCCCTGGTGCCCGAAATAGCGAATGATCATCCAGAGTTTCAGCGCGCGAAAACGACGCCCGAGCTGCACTCCGTAATCTGATCCGCTGCGAACTTTTTCCTGTTCGGGCGTGCGCAGATATTCCGGAACGAGTGAAAACGCGCGGCGCAGTAAGTCCATGTGCCGGCAATAAAGAACAGAGCAGTCGAAAGGCGTGAACAGCCACTTGTGCGGATTCAAGACCAGCGAGTCCGCGCGATCGCAGCCGTCAAGAATGTGTCGCATCTCGGGAACGATTGCCGCCGAGCCTCCATACGCTGCGTCAACGTGCAGCCACATTGCGTGCGGTTCGCAAATTTCGACAATCGCTGGAACTGGATCGATGCTGGACGTAGAAGTCGTGCCCACCGTGGCCACGACACAGAAAGGGAGAATGCCATTGCGCTTGTCTTCATCGATTGCGTCTGCCAGTGCTTTTGTGTTCATGCGAAATTGATCGTCGGCAGGGATCTTGCGCAGGCTTCTTTGTCCGAGACCGAGCGTGATGATGCCTTTGTCGATCGAAGAGTGTGCTTGCTCGGAGGCATAGACGCGTAGCAGCGGCAAATCTTTTCTCCCGCTCATGCCTTCTTCGCGAATGCGCATTTCGACGCCTTCGCGCGCGGCGGCAATCGCGTGCATGCTGGAAACGGATGCCGTGTCGTAGATGAATCCGCTCATTCCCTGATCAAGACCGAGCATCTGCCGCAGCCAATCGAGCGTAACTTCTTCCAGCTCCGTCGATGCCGGTGAAGTTCGCCAGAGCATTGATTTCACATCGAAGGCCGCGCTCAACAATTCGCCAAATATTCCCGGCGCAGAAGTTGACGTGGCGAAATAGGCGAAGAACGAGGGATGACTCCAGTGCGTGAGCGCGGGCACGATCAGACGATCGACGTCAGCGAGGATCGTCTCCATCGACTCTCCATGTCCGGGAGGAGTTGAAGGCAATTGAGCTTTCAGTTCACCCGGCTCAACTTGCGCCAGCACCGGAAGGTCTTCGATGTGTTCGAAGTAATTCGCGATCCAATCGATAAGTTCGTGGCCGAAGCGGCGGAATTCCTGGGCGGACATATCGCCAAGGGCCTGGGCTCGCGCTGCGGTTTCACGCTGATTGTTCACGAAGTTTCCTTTGCGGCTTTTCTTTGCGTCTTTCCGCCTTTGCGTAAGTCTATTCCTTGAGCCCGTCTACGACCCGCGAAATACCATGCTTGATAAGTTCGACAGTTACGCGAAGAAAAAACTAAAATCCCAGCGGCTGCAAGGGTCGCGGTTGTGTGCCTTCAAAGAACCAGCTCGCGCCAACACGCAGACGGTGATGCCACGTCGGCAGTCGCGCGGTGTACATCGCGAATCGCGCCTGGCGCGCCAATGGACCGCCGATCACTTTGCCGCCGGTCAGCACTGCCGCGTGTTCGGTTCCCAGGCTGACGGCCTCACCTAATTCAGCGAAGTGTTTCGATTTCAATTCGCGGCCATCAATGAACGCGCGAATGTTTTGCGCGCAAAGGTGAGCTTGCTGCAAAGCGAGTTGAGCAGTACCCGCGAGCGTCGGCGCGACGTCCGGATAAAACGCAACGTCGCCGAGTGTGAAGACGTTTGGATGGCCTTTCGCTTGCAAAGTTCGTTCGACTAAGAGCAATCCTCGGCGATCAGTTTCCAGCTCCAGATGTTGAATCAAAGGATTGGGCCGCACGCCGGCGACCCAAACCACGGCTGACGTGCTTAGTTCGGTCCGCTGCTCTTGATGCTCAAGCGTGATGCTGTCTTTGGTGACGTTGACAACTCGAGTGTCGGTATAAGCTTCAACTCGACTTTGATCGAGTGCACCTTCGACGAACTTGCGAATCTCTTCACCCATGCCGGGCACTAGCCGGTCGGCCATTTCGACGATCACGACGCGCGGCTCGCCACGCAACGCGCGTCGTTTCACGGCGTCGCGCAGCAGGTCAGCCATCTTGGTCGATAACTCAACCCCGCTGGCGCCGCCACCGACGACAGCGAACGTCAAAGCGCTGCGCGTGTCTTGCGGCGCCGCATCCGGCTGCACACGATCGAGTGCGTCAGTCATTCGTCGCCGCAAACGATTGGCGTCATCAATGGTGCGAAACGGCAACGCAAACTGTTCGGCGCCTGAAACGCCCGCATAGTTCGTGACCGCGCCCGGAGCGAAGACTAGAATTTCGTAACTAAGAGTTTCTCGGTGGGTTTCCAGGCTGACCGTCTGCGAATCGAGATCGATATTGGTCACAGCGTCCCTGATGAACTTCGCCTGGTCGTTGAGCAGCTCTTTGCAATCCGGTGCGATGTGCCAGGCTTCGACTTCGCCGCTCAAATACTCATAGAGCATCGGCTTGAAGAGGAAGTGGTCCTGATCATTTATTAACGTGACCTCGCCGGCTCCGCTCAAATCCAGCGCGGTAAACAACCCGCCGAAGCCGCCGCCAACAATCAGAATTTTCGAGCTTTCATTGCGCATTTTCGCCAGCCGTTCGCGTATGGATCGAGATGTTACCAGACAAGCTCTTCGAGTCGCATTTAATCGTGCGATTGACTTTGCGATTCCTACGAACAAAGTCTTGACTTACTGATGGTGCAATGGTAAATAACAAGCTATTCAAGTAGGTCTTAAGTCTCCTGCAATTCCCAATCCCCTATTGAAATTCCGTTTCCGCGTTGGAGTCATACGCTTATGTTAAATCATAACCGAGTTATCTTGCTGTTCTTGGTAGTTCTCACTGTTGCATGCGTAGCGGTATTAGCATTGCGCGCTCAAAGGCAAACTCGGTCTAGAGCCCAGGAACAATACGACCCTAGCAATACTCCAACGACGGATTATGACAAACCAGAACCATCCGACCCTGAGAAAAGAAAGCTGAGACAAATTAGGGGAAACCGATTTAAGCTGAAAGACAAGAACGTTGATTCCAAGCGGTTTGAGGTCACGGAGGAGCGCCAATCCGGCTTCGGGGCATTTGAGATTCATGCCAAGCCGGAGCCGGCCATCCCTGCCGCCCAAAGCAATGCGATTGTAATTGGCGAAGTGACAGACGCTGAAGCATTTCTCTCAACCGACAAAACCAGCATCTATTCTGAGTTCACGGTAAAGATTGGCGAAGTGCTGAAAGGTATTTCTCCTACAGTTTTTCCGGGCGCTCCAATCACGGCGATACGCGGGGGCGGTGCGGTGCGCTTCCCATCTGGCAAGGTCGTGTGGGAAGCCTTT
>Ga0066679_10000358_pt1 | contig 14782 bp, 11 predicted proteins | sample GraSoiAngelo_128_FD_62298 | JGI IMG/M metagenome (GOLD analysis project Ga0066679, IMG submission 62298) | Grasslands soil microbial communities from the Angelo Coastal Reserve, California, USA - 14_0927_12_20cm | ecosystem: Environmental > Terrestrial > Soil > Grasslands | place: USA... | reverse complement strand
CGCTCGCGATCACCAGCCCGAACAGCGCGAGCTGCAGCGCGAGCGCGCCGACGCCGAGCAGCGCCTGCCAGCGGAACGCCTGCAGCCCGGACAGGAACGCGGAGAGGCTGCCGTGCAGCACCAGCGCTGGCATGCTGAGTGCGGTGAACACGAGCGGCAGACGCCACGGCCGCGACACGACGAGGGCCCCGGCCGCGAGCAGGACGGCGGCGACCACGGCCAGCGTCGCCTGCCACCGCACGACGACGCGGAGGAGCGCGCCCGCCGCGCGGGGGTGGCCGCCGCCCACGGCCTCGGCCGTGTAGCGAGTCACCGCCGTGGGAAAGCCGAGGCTGAGCCCCACTGCGAGCAATCCAGCCAGCCACAGCAGGAACGCGTAGCGGCCCGTGTCGTCCGGGGCCAGGTAGCGTGCGACGAGCACGGATACGAGCACGCCGAGCCCCACGCGCACGACCCACCCGCCGGTCATGGCCGCGAAGTCACCCCCGAGCTGGCGGGTCCGGCGCCCGGGTTCGGCGGCGGTCGCGGCGCTCACACGGCTCCGGCGCGGCGGCGGGCGGCGAGCACGAGCTGCTGCGAGAGCCGGGGGCCGAGCAGCGGCAAGCTGGCGGCAGCGCGGCGCAGCCACGGTGGCACATCGCCGAGCAGGCGACGCAGCACGGGATGCGAGCGGCTGTTGATGAGCCGCGACACCGCGTAACCGCGATGCAGCAGCTGCACCTGAGCCGGCAACAGGGCCTCCAGCTCGCCCATCGTCAGTGCGAAGAGGTGATCCTCGGCGCCCGGCCCTCCGCCGGCGGCGGTCGTGCCGGCCGCCGCGCGCTGACGGAACGTCGTGAACGTCGGCTCGTCCGTCCCGACGCAGCGGCCGTTCGGCGTGGTGACGACGAGGACGCCAGCGGGCGCCAGCACACGGGCCGCCTCAGTGAGGAGCGCAGCGGGATCGTCGACGTGCTCGACCAGCTCACCGACGACGACGACCTCGAACGCGCCGGTGCGGAACGGCAGCCGCAGCCCATCGCCGACCGCCGTCCAGAAGCGCCCACGCTCCCACTTGGCCCGCGCGTAACGCAGGAAATCCAGCCGGAGGTCGAGCGCAACCACGGTGTAGCCGGCCTCGGCGAGAATCAGGCTGACGTTGGCCTGGGCCGAGCCGACCTCGAGGACGCGGGCCGGCGGCGGGACCGTGCGCGCCAGCCGGAGCACCGTGTTCATCCGCTCGAGATAGCGGAAGCAGCGCGGGTCGTCGAGGTCGGGGTTGTCGATCTCGCGCTCGTCGTTCCGGCGCAAGTAGTCGAAGCCCGGACCCGCGTCGGCGGGGATTCGCGCGGCGGGCTTCATCGCGAGGGCAGCGGTCCCACGACGCGGGTGGCCCGGGTGGCGGGCCGCCACAGTCGATGGATCACCGCAGCGACGACGGTGAACACGGCAACGGCCAGCGCCTCCACGAGCGCCTGATCGAGCGCCAGCCGCCAGCCGGCGGGCGTGGCGAGCATCACCACGACGTCGCGGGCCGACACGTCGCTGCGGCTCACCATCGTGTGCAGCGTCTCGAGGCCGAGCCACGCCGGCAGCATCTCCTTGAACAGCACCGGCAAGCCGGCGCCGGAGACGAACGTCTTGGCCGCGTAGACGAGCGGCGCGGGATCGGGGATGTGTCCGGCCTGCACCGCGAGGTACGTCATCCCGATCGAGGCGGCGCCGAGCGTCCACCGCACGCCGGCGCCGGCGCGCTCCAGCGCGGGGCCGGCGAATGCCGCGAGCAGCGGGACGGCGGCGAACAGGTAGCGGGCGCCCGTGAACGCCGTCGGAAATCGCGCGAGCCACGCCGCGCTGAGGAGCCAGAGGACGAGGGCGAACGCCGCGGTCACGGCTGCCTCCAGGCGCCGGCCGGCGCGCCACGCGATGGCGAGGCCGACGACGCCCAGGATCAGAAACGGCGAGTACAGCAGCAGGCCCTCGCGCTGGTGGACGAGCGAGTTCACGAGAACGCTCGCGGCCGGCAGCCGCCATCCAACGCTCGGCGCCGCTTCGGGCAGATTGAGATACGTGGAATACGAGAACCGCCACGGCCGGCCGAAGAGCGCGGCGTTGTAGACCGCGAGCGCCGCGAGCGGCGACACCCAGCCGAGCGCGAACGCGGCCAGTCGCCGGCGGCCCTCACGCGCGGCGACGAGGAGGCCGAGGCCAGGCCCCAGCAGACCCGCCGGATACGCGATGACGGCGGCCGCTCCGGCCAGCAGCCCGGCGGCCGCGCGGCGGCCGGTCCCCCCCGGCGTGACGGCAAGCCGGAACGCGGCGACCGCGGCCAGCGCGGCGACGTTCTCCTTGAACAGCCGCGTCGCGAAGAGAAACGCGGGCGTGCCGAAGGCGAACAGCAGCGACGCCCACACGCGCCCCGCGCGCGAGGCGCCCAGCCATCCCGCCAGCGCCGCCACTTCGCCCGCCGCCAGGGCCGACGCGGCGGCGGCCACGACGAGCGTGGCGAAGACGTGGAAGGCCTGGAAGGCCTCGCGCGTGTCCACGGGCCCGGCGGCCGCGCGCCACGTCAGATAGACGGGCACGAGCACGATCGCCAGCCCCGGTGGCGGCCCGAGCACCTTGCGGGAGCTCGCCAGGGCCACGTCCATGTCGCCGTAGAGGTCGCCATGGACGATCTGCCAGCGTCCGGTGTCGACGAGCGACACCGTGGCGTCGAGCGAGCTCCACGTCATCGGGTTGGCCAGGACGGGGTTCAGGCAGGCGACGTACACGACCAGCGCGGTGACGAACAGGCGGCCCCGGTCGCTCGAGCGCGTGGGCGGGACGGGCGAGAGGCTCACCGGTCGAGCCGCAGCGGTCCCCGCACGCCCCCGGTTGGCCGCCAGATCCGTTTCGGCGTTCCCTGCGCCTCGTCGCGCCCGAGCTGCGGCAGCATCACCACGAGGCCGGCGAAGAACCAGAACGGCTCCATGATCCGCACGATGATGAACGTGTTGGAGCCGATGGCGTGCACGAGCAGGCCGACGGTGCCGGCCAGGAAGCCGAGGGCGATCCCGCGGTCCTCGGGCTCGCGCAGCTCGTGGAACGCGTGGCGGGCCGAGCGCAGCGCGGTGCCGACGAGGAACAGGAAGGCGGCCAGGCCCACCACGCCCGTCTCGACGAGCAGGCGCGCGTACTGCGCGTCCATGAAGCCGAAGCCGGTGACGCCGTAGCCGAAGACCGGCTTGCGCGTCCAGCCCCCCAGCGCCGCCTGCAGGCTGTAGATCCGGGCCGACGTCGACGGATCGAGGGCGACGCCGACCTGGTGCAGGCGCACGGTCGGCTGGCCGCGCTCCGGCTCGAACGTGTAGAGGATCCGCTGGGTGACCGGCGTCGGCACCACGCCGATCAGGATCGGCGAGGCCACGATGAGCAGCAGCAGGAGACCGACCATGACCCGCCGCTGGCGGGTGAGCCACGTCAGCACGAGGAACACCGGCGGCACGCCGAGGTAGGAGGCCCGCGAGAGCGTGAACGCGAACGGCAGCGACATGAGACCGATCAGGGCCAGGCAGGTGGCGCGCAGGCGCAGGCGGTTCGTCTCCAGCGCGACACCACCCGCGATCGCCATCATGAACAGCAGATAGCCGCCGAACGTGTTGGGCTCGCCGATCTCGCCCTCGAACGGCGCCGACACGCGCTCGCCCGACGGGATCTGGGCGATGCCGACCAGGCTCACGATGGCCGCGGTCAGGAACGCCGCGATGACCAGCCGGCGGGCGTGGTCGCGGTCCTCCACGTTGTTGACGACCATGTAGTAGACGACGAAGTACTCGACATACTTGAGGACATAGAAGAAGCCGCTGGTGCCGTTCACGTTGCCGGTGAGGTAGCCGAGGATGGTGGAGACGATGTTGGCGCCGATGTAGAGCGCGATCGGCCGGTTCAGCGGCGTCTTGGCGACGAGGCCGAGCTCCTTGTTGACCGCGGTCTTCGCCAGCCACGCGAAGCCGATCACGATCAGGATGAAGTCCTCGCTGCGGACCATGATCGTCCGGCCCTCGGCGATGCCGCCGCCGCCGGCCGAGAACTCCGGCGACAGCAGCATCGAGAAGGTGACCACGTAGATGCCGAAGTCATTGCGGATGAACACGAGCGCGAACAGCGTCAACGCCGCCAGCGCCCCCATCGCGTAGCCGAACGAGGCTCGGGTCAGGGCCAGCGAGAGGACGTAGGCCGCGCCCACCATGACGGCGAGCAGGAGGACGTTACCGAACACCGGCGGGGCAGCCGGGCCGGATGATCCCAGTCGCATCAACTGCGCTACCGGACCTGGATCACCTGGGACGAGAGCCCGAGCCGCCCGAGCTCGTCCGCCCGCGCCTCGGCCTCGGGTCGCGAGGCGAAGTTGCCGTGGCGGATCGTGTAGGCGGCGGCCTCGCCCGGCTGGGCGGCGACGCGCACCGGCTGGCCCGCCGCACGCAGACGCTCGGCGACCTCGACCGCGCGCCGCAGCGGCAGCGGCTCGGCGACGCGGACGATCGGCGGATCCTGCCGCAGCACGACGGCGTCGGCGAAGCCCTGGTCGCGGAGTGTGGCGACGAGCGCCTGAGCCTCGGTGGCGCCCGGCACACGCTCGATGAGCACGGCATAGAGCGCGACCCCGGCATTCTGGCGGAAGCGCACCGTCTGGAACCCGGCCTGGGTGAGCTGCTTCTCGACGCGCTCGGCGTCGGTCGCCGCCTGGAACGGCCCGAGCTCGAGCGCGAAGCGCGGCGCGACGGCCGGCGGCGTCGCGGCAGCCACGGCCTTCGCGGGCGCGACGGCGGGCTTCGCCGGCGCGACGGTGGGCTTCGCGGGCGACGCCGGCGTCGTGACGGCGCCGACCGGACGCGGCGCCGACGCTGCGGCGGCCAGCGGGGTCGGCGCAGCAGCGCTCGACGCCGGCTTCGTCACGGCCGGAGCGGGCGCCGCCGGCGCCGGTGCTGCGGGCGCGGGTGCTGGCGGCGCAGGTGTCGCCGGCGCGGGCGCCGACGGTACAGTGGCAACGGCGACGCTCGGAGTCTGGGGCGCCGGCGCGCCGGTCGGCGGCACGGGCGAGGGCGCGGTCGGCGTCGGTGCGGGCGCCGGCGCGACCGGCTTCAGCGCGGCGGCCGTGGCGGCCGGCGCCGCCGACGTCGCGGGCTTGGCCGGCGTCCCGGGTACCGGCGGCTTAGCGGGCGCGGTCGGACGCGGCGCCGCCGCGGGGCCGATGCCGAGCCGCTCGCGCAGCGCCGCGAGCGGACGCTCGGCGCCGCGCAGCGCGCCCATCTGCCAGGCCGCCATCGCCGCGAAGACGCCGAGCAGCCCGCCGAGAACGACGAGGCCGATGAACAGGTTGCGATAGCCGCCGCGGCGCGACTGCCCGCTGCGCTCCCCCGGCGCGACGTTGACGGGAATCGGCGCGGCGCCGCTCGGTCGGCGGCCGAGGCGCGAGCGCACGGCGTCCCAGGCCCGATGCAGCGCGCCGCCGTCGCGCGGCGACGGCGTCTCCTCGCCGTAGTAGTGCGTATAGTAGTGCGTGTACGTGTAGCCGGAGACCTCGGTCTGCACGTCGTTGAGGACGACGCCCCACACCTTGGCGCGCGTCGACTCGAGATGCGCCTTGGCCCGCTTGAGGACGAGGCGTCCGACCTTGCCCGCCTGGTAGACGAGCAGCACGCCGTCGGCCTGGGCGGCAACGATCGCGGAGTCGGTCACCGGCAACACCGGCGGCGTGTCGATCAGGACGATGTCGTACTCGGCGCTCACCTCGCGGAGGAACTGGCCGAGCGCGCTCGTCGACAACAGCTCCGATGGGTTGGCCGGGATCGGTCCGGCCTCGATGATGTGCAGATTGTCGAGGCCGGGCGCGGCCATGATGTCTTCCATCTCGAACCGGCCCATCAGGATGTCGGCCACCGTGCGGATGCAGTCGCGCCAGCGCGCGTTGCCGACCAGGATGTCGCTGAGGCCCGGCTCGCGCTCGATGCCGAAGAAGCGGTAGATGCTCGGCCGGCGCATGTTGCCGCCGATCAGCAGCGTCTTCTGGCCGCTCTGGGCCATCGTCAGCGCCAGGTTGACGATGGTCGTGGTCTTGCCTTCCTGCAGCGTGGGGCTGGTGACGACCAGCACCTTGCCGCCGCGGTCCTGCCGCGCGAACTGGATGTGCGTGCGCAGCGTGCGGTACGCCTCGGCCACCGGCGACTTCGGATCGAAGTGCGTGATGAGCAGCGCGTGGCTCTGCAGCGCCTCGGGGTCCATCCGGGCCAGGCCCGGCCGTCGCTCGATGAGCCGCTGCATCGTCTCCCGCGGATCGATGTGCGGCACGATGCCCAGCACCGGGACCTCCAGGTAGGACTCGACGTCCTCGATCGTGCCGATGGACGTGTCGAGCGTCTCCTGCAGGAACGCCAGGCCGAGGCCGAGCACGAAGCCGAGGAGCGCGCCGACCATCAGCGTGTTGGCGATGCCGGTGCCCACCGGCATGCTCGGCTCGCTGGCCGGCCGCACGATGCTGACCTCCTCGACGCCCTCCGACTCCTTGATCAGCGCTTCCTCGTGGCGCGTCTTCAGCAGCGTCAGCAGATCGTCGTTGACCTTGGCGTCGCGCTGCAGGCGCTGCAGGCTCAGCTCGACCGCCGGCACCTCGCGGTTGCGCTGCATCAGCTCGCCTTCTTGACGGCCCAGGATCTCCTCGCGGTTGCGCAGGAGCGCGATCTGGGCGGCCACCTCGCGACGCAGCTCGCGCCGCACCTCGCGCAGGCGGTCGTCGATGGCCTGCAGCCGGGGGTGACGCTCGGTGACCTCCAGCGCCAGGTTGTTGCGCTCCAGCAGCAGCTCGGTCTGCGTGGCCACCAGGCGCGCCACCGCCGGGTTGGTGGTGTCGATGTAGACGCGCTCGGTCACGCTGCCGGGATCGGTGCGCTCCAGCCGGAGCTGCACCTGCTCGAGCTCGATGCGCTGCTGGCGCGTCTTCTCGGCGTCGCCGCGCACCTGGGTGAAGAGCGACAGCAGCATCGACGACTCGGCGCCGGGCGAGATGATGCGGTTGGCGTCGCGGAACGCCCACACCTCTTCCTCGGCCCGCCGCACGCGCCCCTCGACCTCCTTGAGCTGGCTCTCGATGAACTTGCGGGCCTCGACGATCCGCGCGTTGCGGTTCGCCTTGTTGTAGTCGCGGTAGACCTCGGCCACCGCGTTGGCGAGGTCGCGGGCCTCGAGCGCGTTGGTGGAGGTGGCGGTGATCTCCAGGATGCTGGTGCCGCCGACCCGGTTGGTGCGCAGCTTGCCGGCCAGGTTCTCCAGCGTGGCGGTGTAGGCGCGCGACTCGCGCACCGCCTCGCCGCCCACCGTTCGCGGCAGGCGCCCCATACGCCGGGCGACCTCCTCGAGGATCGGGTAGCTCTTGATCAGCGTCGCCTGCGTCTCGATGTTGTCGCCGGTGTTGTAGGACAGCACCTCGACCAGGAGCCCGGTGAGCGCCATCGACTGCTCGAACTTGACGGCGGCGGTGGCCTGGTAGTCCGGCACCTTCTGCCGGGCGATGAAGAAGGCGAAGAACATGGTGAGCACAACGCAGCCGATGATCGTCAGGCGCCGGCGGCGCACGATCAGCCAGTAGTCGCGAATGTTCATCTCGTACTGCGCCATCTAGCGACTACCCTCCGTCACCGGACCGGTGATGTACAGGAACGGGGCTTCCGACAGGTCGATGACCTTCGGCGCCGGCAGGCGGTGTCCCTTGGAATCCGCCATGACCTCCACGCGCGGCCGCAGCGGGTGATTGCGGTTGACGGCGACGACGCGGCCGATCTCCTCGGTATTGAGCCGCACGACGGTGCCGGGCGGGAACACCGAGATCTCCGACAGCAGCGCCTTCACGAGCGCGGTCGGGAACGCCTCGTGACGCGACTTGACGATCTCGCGCACCGCCTCGTGCGGGCGCAGGCGCGGCCGCGACGTCGCCGGCACCGTGAGCCCGGCGTAGAGGTCGGCGAGCCCGACGATCTTGGCGTCGGGATCGATGGCTGCGCCGGTGAGGCCCTGCGGGAAGCCCTGGCCCTGCTCGCGCTCGTGGTGCGCGAGCACGGCCTCGACGATGCGGTCGTCGGGCGCGCCCCAGCGCCGGATGGTCTCCGCCGACAGGCGCGGGTGCGAGCGATAGGCGGCCAGCTCGTCACCGGCCAGCGCGTCCATGTGGCGCAGGACCGTCTCCGGCATCTGCCAGAGGCCGACGTCGAGGAGCGCGCCGGCCATGCCGAGGGCGGCCAGCCGGCCACGCTCGTAGCCGCTGTTGGCCGCGATGCGCATCGCCATCACCGCCACGCGGGCCTGGTGGAACGCCAGGTAGTCGACGCCGGGCGGCGCCGTCTGGGCGTTGGCCGCCCAGAACAGGTCGGGCGAGCGGTCGAGCGAGGTCACGACGCGGTCGATGAGCGAGGCCAGGCGCGCCCACGGAAACCCGGCGCCGCGGACGAGGCCGCGGACCTCGACCAGGTGCTCCTGGAGCTCGCTGAAGAGCCGGTGCGGATCCTCGCCCGGGCTCTGGGGCGTCGCCGGGACGGCCGGCGTCGGCGGCGGGGCCGGTGCAGGCGCGGCCGGCTCGGGCGCGGCGGCCTGGGGCGGCGGCGGCGCGGGCCGCGGCGGAGCCGCCGGCGGCTCGGCGACGCGTGCCTCGGGGGCCTTCGGCGGCGCCGCGGGCGGCGACGGCGCGGCCGGCTCCTGGGCGCGCTCGACCGGGCGCGGCGGCGCCTCCCGCGTGATGCCCCGCACGAGATCGCTCATGCGCACCATCAGGAGACGCCCACCATGTCCTTGATCACTTCGGCCACGGTCTTCTCGCCGATGTCCTTCGCGCGCTTGGTGTAGCCGACCAGCAGGGCCACGTCGCACAGGTTGTTGATCTCGCGCGGCGTGCCCCGGGTGAAGTCGAAGATCAGCTTGATCGCCGGGTCGGTGAAGATCGGCGCCGTGCGCCCGGCCATCTTGAGGCGGTGGGCGATGTAGTTGGCGGTGTGGGCCGCGTCGAGCGTGTTGAGGTGATAGCGGATGGTGATGCGCTGGTCGAGGTGCTTGAGCCGGCGCACCTTGGCCGACAGCTCCGGCGAGCCGATCAGGAGGATCGTCACCAGGAAGCGATCGTCGGTCTGGAAGTTCATCAGCAGCCGCAACTCCTCGAACACCGCGTCGTCGTCGATGAGCTGGGCCTCGTCCACGATCACCACGGTGTCGCGACCCTCGCGGAAGTTGCGGAAGAAGACGTCGTAGAGCTGGTGCAGCAGCTCCGGCTTGCCCTTCTCGGTGCTCTTCTGCCCGAGCTGGTAGAGGGTCTCGCGCAGGAAATCGACGGCGTTCCAGCTTGGATTGGTGAGCAGCCCGATCTCGTAGCGCTCGGCCTCCAGCCGCTGGATGAGGGCGCGCGAGAGCGTCGTCTTGCCGCAGCCGTACTCGCCGGTGAGCATCCCGCAGCCCTTGCGGTGGCGCACCGTGTAGACCAGCCGGACCAGCGCCTCCTCGTGCTCGGGCGACAGGTAGAAGAACTTCGGGTTCGGCGAGTTGTCGAACGGCGGTTCGGTCAGCTGCCAGTAGGCTTCGTACATCGCTAGCGGCTGCCGGTGGTGCCGAGCGGGCCGTTGAAGATCAGGTAGATGCCCGTGTACGCGGTGACCAGGCTGGCCAGCGTCTGGGCGATCAGCAGGTAGTCCTGGTACCACTTCACCGCGACCTCGGGCACCGTCACGACCACCCCCGGCTCCAGCGGGGGCGCCTCGGCCATCGCGTACGTGCGGCCGCTCCGGAAGGTGACGGTCGTGTCCTTGACCTTGGCCCGGTTGCCGGGGCCGCCGGCCAGCGCCAGGTACTCGCGCGGCGTGAGCTCGGGACGGTAGTCCTGCGCGCCCGGGGACTTCACCTCGCCGACGACGTAGACCTTGTCCTCCGCCACCGGAAGAGTCAGCACGTCGCCGTTCTGGAGCAGCACGTTCTGGGCCTCGTCCTTCTCGACGAGCAGGCGCTGGAGATCGACGGGGACGCGCTGGCGCGGACCGCTGAGGCCGGCGCGATCGATGTAGGCCAGCCGCAGGTCGGCGTACGCCGCCGTGCCGCCGGCCTTGACGACCACGTCGCGGACGCGCTCGCCCTGGGCCAGTTCGAAGCGCTGCACGATCGTTGGCTTGCCGGCCGTCGTCGTCTTACTGCTGTCGGCCACGCCCACCAACGCGCCGCGCACCTCGACGACGTCTTGGATCACAATGAGCGGCGGCACGAACACGGTATCGCCCGAGCGCAGCGGCACGTCGGCCGGCGGCGCCAGCGCGACGCGGAGGTCGACCGAGACGGTCTCCTTGCGGCCGTCTGGACCGATCCGCGTCAGGCGCGCGTCGGAGCCCGCCCCGCCGGGGGCGAGGCCGCCGGTGAGCTCGAGGACCTCGCGGAGCCCGCCGGTCGGCCCCAGCTCGTACTCGCCGGGACGTCGCACGGCGCCAGCCAGCGTGACGGCCGCCGCGCGCGGCGGCACGTGCACCCGCATGTTGTCCTGCACGTACGGGTTCTGGCTCACGTCGCCCATGAGCTCGAAGCGGAGGAGATCCACCTCGCGCACGGTGCCCCCGGCCGTGACCTGCACGTGGCGGGCGCTGCCCCGCGGCGTGATGCCGCCTGCGTTGAGGACCAGCTCGTGCAGGCGCTGGGTGGCCTGGGCCTGCACGGTGCCAGGGCGCTCGACCTCGCCGGACACGGTGACGTCGAACAGCCGGGGCATGAAGACGGCGATGCTGACGTCGGCGAAGCGCAGCAGCCCCCGCGCTCGCTCGGTGACGCGGCGGTTGGCCTCGAGCAGCGTGAGGCCGCCGACCTCGATCGCGCCGAGCGGCGGGATGTTCACGGAGCCCTCGGGATCGACGGTCGCCTGCAGCCGCGTCACGTCGAGGCGGCCCGCGATCTGCACGTCGAGGACATCGCCGTTGCCGAGGCGGTAATCTGGACCAGCCACGTTCCGCAGCAGCGGCACCGTCACCGACGGCACGAGCGGCGCCGCCGGCCGCGCGCCGGGCGCGGTGGGCAACGGCGTCGGCGTCGCCGGTTGCAGCGGATTCGGCGTCGGCGACGTCTGGGCGGCGGCCAGCGAAGGCGTGAGGAGGCAGACGATCAGCACGAGGCTGAACGCTCGATGAATTCGACCTTTAACTGTTGTCGCTGGACGGAATTCGCGCAATGTCGTATTGTCCCTTTTTCACGAAGCGAGGGTCAAGGAAAAAGGCCGAATTTTTGCCTACATTTGCAATAGTTTCGCTTACGGTCGTCATCGAATGACCCCCCAGGTGGCGCGAGCGGTGCTGGCGGCTGGCGTCCTTTTCGCCTTGGCCGGGCTGGGTTTCGGCGTTTACGGCTGGACCCAGACCGCCCGGGGGCGCGGCTCCGCCACGGCCGGTGGGGCTCCGAGCGGGGCCGAGGCGATCCAGGCGGCCTTCGTCGCGGTGGCCGACCGCGTCCGCCCGGCCGTCGTGAACATCGGCACCGTGCAGGTCTCCCGGGCGCGCCGCGCCCCTCTCGTCCCCGGGCCCGGCACCGACGACCCGTTCTTCAAGGACTTCTTCGACCAGTTCTTCGGGCGCAGCGGCCCCGGACGGCGCGAGGAGTTCCGCCAGCCCGGGCTCGGCTCCGGCGTCATCATCGACAAGCGTGGCTACGTGCTGACGAACTTCCACGTGATCCGCGGCGCCGACGCCGTCACCGTCAAGCTGCCCTCGAAGCAGGAGTTCCAGGGGCGCATCGTCGGGACCGACGCCAAGACCGACCTTGCCATCGTGAAGTTCCAGCCCGAGGGCGACGTGCGGGTGGCGGCGCTCGGCGATTCCGACGCCCTGCGCGTCGGCGAGTGGGCGATCGCGATCGGCAATCCGTTCGGGCTCGACCAGACCGTCACCGTGGGCGTCGTGAGCGCGACGGGCCGGTCGGACGTCGGCATCGCAACCTACGAGAACTTCATCCAGACGGACGCCTCGATCAACCCTGGCAACTCCGGCGGCCCCCTGGTGAACCTGCGGGGCGAGGTCATCGGCATCAACACGGCTATCGTGGCGACCGGACAGGGGATCGGCTTCGCCATCCCGGCCAACATGGTCAAGCGCGTGACGGCGCAGCTGATCGACCGCGGCAAGGTGATGCGCGGCTGGATCGGCGTGTCGATGCAACCGCTGACGCCCGAGCTCGCGCAGTCACTGGGTCTCGAGGACACCCACGGCGCGATCGTCGCCCGCGTCCATCCCGGCAGCCCGGCCGAGGCCGCTGGTCTCCAGACGAACGACATCATCGTGAAATTCGGCGGCGTCTTCGTCGACGACTACCACCACCTGCAGCGCCTCTCGTCGGACGCCGAGCCCGGCACCAGCGTCCCGATCGAGGTCGTTCGCAAGAAACAACACAAAACCGTCACGCTCAAGGTCGCCGAATCCCCGGACTCCTCCGCCCCCGCCACGACCCCGACCCCCGCGACTCCCCTCCCCCGCTAGCCGAAAGGCACATCAGCGGCGGGAGCGGCCTCCTGCGTCCGCCCGCGCGACCTCCGCCGCCCGAGAGCGAGCGCGCCAGCGCTCGCGCGAGCATCCCGCGCCCCTCAACGACACCAACCGCCGACGCCCGCGTGCGAGCGATCCGGCCGCTCGAACGTTCACGCGCACGGGAGGGGGGACGTCGATATCCTCCGATCGCCGCCCACGGTAGGGCGTCGGGGCGGGTGGGGCGGCGGGGGGTCGCCGACCCGTTTCACTCCCAACGCAGGCAGGCGCAACGCGTCGCATGGCCCACGAAGACGGACCAACACCGCGCCGCTCGTGGTCGCCGGCCCCCCGCCGCCCCACCCGCCCCGACGCCCGGGCAGGTTACGCGACGAACGGAGGAATCGGCGGAATCTCGACCTGCTGCGTGCGCACGTCCCGGACGCCGGGGACGCCGCGCGCGACCTCGACGGCGCGCTCCAGCGCGGTCGTCCCCTCGAGCGTGACGACACCGTTCTGCGCCTCGACGGTGATGCGATAGCGGCGCGTCTCCGGGTGCGTCGCCAGCGCGACCTGCACGCGCGAGGCGAGCGCGCGCGAGCCGATCGTCTGGCGGCCGCTGTCCGACGTCACCATCTCCGGCCGGCGGGCCAGCGTCTCCAGCATCTGCACGACCGCGTCGTGGCGGACCATCTCGGTGTTCACGATCAGCTCGTAGAGCATGGGATCGGCGATATCGACCTCGTAGAGATAGCGCATGCGGCCGGCCTTCTCGGCGTCGTCGCGGCGCACGAACTCGGCGGCCGCGCGCGGATTCGGCGTCTCGCCGGTCATCGACGCCACGCGCTTGATCCACTGCTTCACGCGGTGCTCGAACGGCGCGATGAGCCGGACGCGGAGCACGTGGGGCACGCCGCGGAGCAGCCACTGGCCGCCACCCCGCATGAAGACGGCGTTGTCGAGCTCGGCGAGCTCGAGCAGCGTCGTCTGCAGCACGGTGATGTGATGCCGCGTCTCGGTGTCGAACCGCTCGAAGAACGTGGGCTTGGACTCGTCCAGGTGGGAGAGCTTGTCCTCGTCGAGCCCGTACCGGCGCACGGCGTCCTGGAGCAGCTCCTGGTCCACGTAGCGGTACCCGAGGCGCTGGGACAGCCCCATGCCGATCTCAGGTCCACCGGCCCCCTTCTGATGCGAGATGATGATGATGGCCATGGCTCACCCCCGCCGGTACTTCTCCTTCAGCGCTGTGGGCGCGATCGCGATCCGTTTCCCCGCCACGTCGTCCAGGATGTAGACCTCGTCCGTGAGCGAACCGCTGGCGAACACCTCGAACACTTCCAGTGCGCCTTCCAGCGTGCTGTCCGGCCGCTCCGCCATGAGCGCCTCGACGGCCGCGCGCGCCAGTCTCGTCATCGGGGCCTCCGCAAAGGTGGCGCCAAGACTACCCGACCCGGTGCGCCGCCGCCACTGCTCCCTGTCACACCGCGCGGCGGCCCTCCGCGACATCGCGCAGCGGCGCGCTCACCCGCGCCAGCGGCGAGCGCTCGAAGTCGGGCACGAACGAATAGGGCGGCCACGGCCCGGTCGGCACGACCGCGATGCCGGCCGCGTGGGAGGCGACCGGCGCGATGCGCGCGAGGAAGGCCGTCAGCTCCGCGCGCGGCACCAGGAACGCGATGGAGGCGGCGACGTTGCCGCTGCTCCCGGCCGGGCGGTACCGCCACCGCGGCAAAGCGGCCCGCTCGATCAGGGCGTCGGCCAGCGCCTGCAGCTCACGGGTGTCGAGCCCGGCCTCACGGGCGGGCTCGTCGCGCCGGCGATCGCGGCCGGCCGGCGGCGCGTCGACGGCGCAGTCGAGCCGCAGGAGCTTGACGCTCATCTCGATGCAGTCGCGTACGGCGCCCAGCGCCGTCGTCATCGCGGCGCGGTGCGCCTGCAGCCAGTCCGGCAGGGCGCCGGCCGGCACCGTCGTGCCGTACCGGAACGGCAGGACGGCCGCCGCGTCCATGACGGTCGCGACGATGTCGTGGTGAATGGCGAGGGTGCGGGGATTGGCGGGCGGGACGACGTCGAGCAGGCTGCCGAGGACGACGACGTCCTGCACGCGGCGCGGCACGACCGAGGCGTCGCCCAGACCGGTCGCAGGCGGATGCCAGGCGGCCGGCATTCGATCGACGATCGCGTACAGGTATTGGTTCACACCGGCCGCCACCCCTCCAGCCAGCGGGTCACAGGGTGGTCCGAGCGTAACGGCGCCTCCCCGGGCGCGTCAAGGGCCCACCGCGGCTGTGCCATAATCCACGGGT
>Ga0066679_10000357_pt1 | contig 14786 bp, 14 predicted proteins | sample GraSoiAngelo_128_FD_62298 | JGI IMG/M metagenome (GOLD analysis project Ga0066679, IMG submission 62298) | Grasslands soil microbial communities from the Angelo Coastal Reserve, California, USA - 14_0927_12_20cm | ecosystem: Environmental > Terrestrial > Soil > Grasslands | place: USA... | reverse complement strand
CTGTTCGCAGCGGGACTGGCTCTGGTGGTTGTTCGTGCGCTTCCCGCGCCCAGCGGTTTATGGATAGCGAGCACGTTTCCTGCCTTGTATTTTGGGCTCGCGCTATTTGCCCGTTTGAATCTGGGCGAGCGGCATGTGCTGCCAGTTTACCCCTTTATGCTGCTCTTTGTGGCGGCGGTTTGGGAGACCCTTCACGTCCGACGCTGGGCCAAACTGTTTGTCCTTGCGGTCGTCTTGCTGCAAGCGGCAGACGAGCTTCGCTATGCGCCCGACGATCTGGCTTACTTCAATTTTTTTATCCAGCCGTCGGAGAACTTCAACCTCCTTTCGGGCAGCAATCTTGATTGGGGACAAGGGCTGCTGGCTGTCCGTGATTACGAGAACACCCATCCCGGCGAGACAATTTCCCTGGCCTACTTCGGCAGCGTTGAGCCGCAGATTTACGGGATCCATGCACCTGTGTTACGCGAACAGGAGAGAGCGACAGGCACCGTTATTGTAGGTGCTACCAACTTGTCAGGCGAGTACCTCAAAGATCCTGCTAGCTATCGGTGGGTCCTGAAATACCCTCGGCGGGACATTCTTGATCATTCGCTCTGGGTCTTCCAGGTTCCATCGAACCAACATTTTCAAAACTGAAACCGGTGAACCCATCTCACATGGATCCAAGTCGGATGGGTTTGTCTAAAAGAACCAAGCCTAAACAGAGGAATTCAGCCCCCTCGTCGATCAGTTTCCCGTCAGCAACGTGAACAGAACACCGATCGCGGCTGCACTGTGAATACTTTTGTCAGCGACAGGGGACTGGCGAGAGCCCGATGAACTCGGTCCACGCCGTCTTCCGACTGGCCGAATAACTAAAGACCCAGGGCCTTCGTCCGGGGCACGAAGACTGCTGAAAAAGCGTACACCAGAACAGCCAGAATACCCAAACTGAGAGTACCGCCGATCATGACGCCGTTCTCAAGCGTTCCTCCAACCACTGCACCAAGCAGATTCACTCCCAGCCCTTGCGCAGGCGAAGTCACGTCGCGGAAGCTGCGCGAAAAGATCATGCCAGAAAAGAACACGGGGAGTCCGACGATCACTGCTGCCGCCAGCACTTTCAGCGGCCCGGACAGCCCGCCAAGCAGCGAATACGGCAGCAACACGCTAAACAGCAAAAGAAGAAACAGAACCGCATAGGCGATCGACCGAGGAAACGGATGGAACTTAACCAGGGCATTCGCCAGCAGTCCCATGCCCAGGAAGGATGCGATGACCACAGCGTTCACGGTCCAGGTGGAACCGAAGAGCAGAGAAAGCTCCATCACGCCTTTGGTCTCGAGGAGAAGAAAACCTGCTCCCAAAAAAAAGAGGTGCAGGGACTCGCGGCTAGCCAGCCGGGGCAGGGTTACGGTTTTCCGGACCAGGTAAAATGCTCCCATCAGAAACAGCACCACAATCCAAAGAATGGACATAGGAATACGCCGATTGGCCAAATAGAGAAACGGCCACTGGTCGGTAGCGATCAGATTCCCGGAATTCTTGTTGGTGATTTGCGAGCTGATTTCAGTCAGCCCTTCCACCGGAGGGGCGGGATGAATCTTCCTTACAACGAACGACAGACCTTGCACATATCCTGCCTCAAAGACCTGCGGCGATTCGCCAAACGCGCGCTTTAGAGTTGCGTACATGCGTTGATTCACGAACGATCTGCCGGAACTGAAGGATACGACGATTGCCCCTTCTGGGCGCAGCAGGCGCGCAGCTTCCTGGAAACTTTCCCGCGTATAGACGAAATTGTCCAACCGTAGCGACGAGAGACTCGATAACAGGGTGTGGGAGTCAAGAAAACCGAAAACGATCAGGTCGTAGGTGTTGTGGGTTTTCTTAAAGAAGGCCCGAGCATCATCGTTGTAAATCGTGACTCGGGGAGAGGCGTAAGGATGCTCGGGATGAAATCGCTTGCCCAGTTTCAGGATCACGGGGTCAATTTCGACGGCATCCACGTGCTCGGCGCCGTGTCGCAAAGCGCCCGCAACGTCATTCCCCGTGCCCGCTCCCACAACCAGCACCTGCCGCGGATGCGGCATCACGTGATAGGGGATCTGGTAGTTGGTCTGGGCAGAATGGTTGGGTTCGAAATCGGCATAACGCGACAGGAAGTCAGGCGACAGATTCAGAATGTGCTGATGAAAGTCGTGATTGACCTCCAGTTCGTACGCCGGTGTTGTGGACCATCCCGCTGGCTGCGGGTAGGGATGCAAGTCAATTCGGTAGTAAGGCGACCAGAAAGTAGTCGGTTCAATACGCGAAGTCGCAGCCACCGTGAGCATAAAAAGCGCCAGTGCCAGCCGGCTCTGCCGGAAGAACGGAACAAGACAAAGAAAGCCAAGAAAAGTCCACGCCAGCGGGGGCAGGCTGAGGTAAGCAAGACCGGTGAAGACCCCAACTCCAGCCAGGCTTCCGAGAAGATTAATTCCGTATCCGCGGAGTGGCTCAAGCTGCGCCAAGTACTCGCCAACAATTCCACCCAGCACCAGGAAAAAAACGACGACCAACGCGAGGATACCCAGAATTTCCGAGAGGAATCGCAGGGGAATTACGACTTTTGAGACATCCGGGAAACTTCCCCACACATAATAATCGGCGCGAGGCAACGGAATGTGCCGCAGATGGAAGACGCCGGCAAAGGCGGTGACCACAAACAGGACTAGCCCGACTGGCGGAAAAGCCGACCTCAGGGACTTGCGGGGAGCCCCCAAGATCATACCCAGTCCAATGCCGAAGAAACTCGCGATCAGTGGCAGATTCTTCAGATAGGCGAAGGCCCGGACCTCGGTAGAGAGATACCGGATGATCACCAACTCGAAGTACAGGGCAAGAAAACTCGCAAGGAACAGTTTCCAACTGTTTTGTGGGCTCAAGGAGCGTGTCGTTAGCTGCGTCCGAGCAAGGTCCGGCTCTATCTGGGCGCTGCTCTCGGTTGTCATCAACGTGCCCGATTATAGGGGGCCGACATCGGCAAAGGCAAATACAAGACGAGCCGGCGCTATTCTTCGATTCTCGCACCGGGAACCCAGGGCCGGCCGCCTTGCGGGCAACCAGGCTGTCCCCCCCCGAGCGTCGCTCGCGCATGCCGGGAGACTGACGCACGCCGCGCACGATTAGTGGGCTTTTGTTTCCGAGCGATCTGTGCGCGATCAAGCGAAAATACAGGAGGCGTGGGTGGCAGGTCTCACTGGCCGGCGCGGACGGGAGAAATAAGCAGGCGGGCAGCGGTCTTGCTACGGGCTTCCGATTTGTCTTCGATGGCAAAGCCGCCATCATGAATCGACGACTCTGCATCCGCTAACGCGGCCGCCAAGCCTCGGATGGAGCGGCTGAGTTCGCTGTCCTGAAACATCACCGGCTCGCCACGATCGATGCCCGCCGCGACCGAATGGTAATGATTGGGAACTTTCCATAGAACCTTGCAGTTGGTGGCTTTCTGCATGTCGTCGTCACTAAAGCCGGGAATCTTCTTGAAGCGATTCAGCACGAGGCTGACTTTATCCCGGCTGCCTGCTTCCTCAAGCCAGGCATGCATGCGGCTCGCGCTCCACAGCGCCACCACATCGGTTTGCGCTATCAGCATAACCTGGTGAGACAACTCACCCAGCATTCGACTGATCTCATCGACGCGGCTGGAGCAATCCACGACGACATAGCGGTAGTGAGTCACCAGCAGGTCGAACAAGCGCGCCAATTCCGCGCCGGTTGGTGCCAAGGCGGCCACTTGCGTCACTCCGGCAAGCAAATGCAGGTCCCGCTTGCAAACCGTCATGAACCCCTTCAGCAGGGCGGCATCCATGCGATGCATATTCTGCAAAGCATCGCCCAGGCCGAATGCAGGACGAACATTCAGATGAAGAGCAGCGTGTCCGAGTGAAGCAAAGTCCGCCAGCACGGCTGCGCCATGATTCTCCTGCAGTGCAATGGCGGTGTTGACGGCGATTGTGGTCGCCCCCGACCCGCCCTTGGCGTTCATGAACGTGAACACCCGGGCGCGACCGGCGGCATTCACGCGGCGTGTGCGAGAGGAGGCGAAACGCATTAACGCATCTTGCAGGGAAGTCGAATCGCCGACTCTTTCTAGGTATTCGCAGGCGCCGGAGCGCATCACCGCGACAATCGTCTGCGGGTCGTTCAGTTCTCCGACCGCGAAAATGCCCAGGTCATTGGTATTGGCTTTGAGCAGTTCAATAAAACCGACGCCCCGTTGAGTGCGTTGCGGATCGAGGTCCACCAGGACGACTTCGGCCCGCAGGTCCTGGATCTGGCGCAAGACTGGGTCAGTCGAGGTGGCAGCGAAACCGGCGTGGCTGAAAACGGTGCGGCCCAGCGTCGTGCCTTCCACACGATGCTGCAGCATTACTAGGCGGTCTCGGTCTTCCGATAGCAGGGCGACGGCTATGCTCTGCATGGCCCGTTCCTCAGTTCTGTCCCTAGATTTAGGCATATGTTACGAAGATAATCTGGGTGCGGCCAAGTGACGTCAGTAACGCCCAGAGATACCAGCCACCTAAAACCCAGGAAAGGCCGGCAACGTAGGGCAGGTAGGCGGGAACTGCGGCGAAGATCCCGCTACTTGGGAGTATTCTAAGCGAAGCGGGCCGGGTTGGAAAGAAACGGGCAGTGGAAAAGTTCGGAAAAACGGAACCGGGTAGACCGGCGCGCCTGAACGGCGTTTGGTACGCTGGAAAACCCTTGTTCCAAATTCAGAACAGCGTCATAATGAAGGGTTGTTGTGTCTGGTCCATTTGCCAGTGACATCTCTTTGGAACAAAAACAGGGTTTACGTGCCCAGGTACGCTCGGGGGGAAGGCTTTTGTCCAATCAGACGATGTGGTTTCCTCACCTTGCATAGGAGAAAGTGATGGTGTCTCCGGGCCAGCACTTGCGCACCCTGCGCGAGCAACTAGGCTTAACGATGAGGGACGTCGAAATAGCCAGCGCCGCCCTCGCTGCCAAGCACGGCAATGATGACTTCTCGGTGCCGCTCAGCCGGCTCTCAGATATTGAAACTAAGGGAATCGTTCCCAGTATTTTCCGGCTGTATTCCCTGGCTGTGATCTACCGTTGCGATTTGCGCGATCTCTTGTCGTGGTATGGCATCGACCTGAACGAGGTGGCCTCCGACCTGAACGTGGCGTCCCCGCCCAAGTCGCACCGCGCCGACACGTTGCAGAGTGCTACGAATGTGCGCATCCCCGTGCGGTTGGACCCCGGGTTTGACGCGCGCAAAACCGCCAATCTGGGCCGCATGGTGGAGCAGTGGGGGCTGGTGCCATTGGCTTACTTGGCAGAGTTCGCGCACGCCAGCTTTACCTACGGATATATCGGTACGGAAGATTTCTCGATGTACCCCTTGCTGCCGCCCGGCTCCTTCATCCAGATCGACGAGACCAAGAACAAGGTCGTGCAGGGCGTCTGGCACTCGGAGTACGAGCGGCCCATTTATTTCGTGGAAACGCGCGCCGGCCATACCTGCTGCTGGTGCACGATTCGAGGAGATCACATCGTATTGCAGCCCCATCCCTTGTCGCCACTGCAAATACGCGTGCTGCGGCACCCCCAGGATGCCGAAGTCATCGGCCAGGTAGTGGGGGTGGCTATGAGGTTGGGCGAATGGCGCGCTGCTGATTCCGTGCCAGAGCCGAAAGAGCGTGCAGCACTGAACTGAAATGACGGGTTGACCCGCCTCCGACCCGATCCGGCAACAAAACCGCAGGTTGCCTGCACAAATTCTCCAGATACGCCAAAGGCTCCTTGTCCTCGGCCCGTGAGGAAGTTTCGGCGTCTTCCATCAGCTTGCGCAGGGGCGTACGCAGGATCTCCGAGATGACCATGCCGTGCGCCTCGGCCAGGGCTTCTTTTGCCGCTTTCTCTCCGTGTACCCGAACCATGCCCCAGTGAGAATACTCGCCCGCTTCTCGTAACCCAGAAAGATAATCGAGCTTCATCAGCAGGCCGGGCAATGCGGCCAGCGTGGTCTCCAGAAAATCGTCAAGCGCGCCCAATAGAGTCATCGATCCTTGTTCCAGTTTCGGAAATCGTAACAAAAAGACAGAATTTTCCCTCCCCTTTTTCTGCCAGCACATTATCACGACAAGAACTGCGAAAAAAGGAGTTTTACTTATGAAAAAGACAGTTCGTCTGCTGGTCGTTTTCTTGATATTAGCGACATTAACGCCGACCATCGCACTGGCCGATGGCAGTCCCACCGGGTGCTCTCCGAGTGGTACCTGCAAACCTTAGAGAAGCATATTTAAATACCCGCAACCCCAACAGGGAGGGCAGGGAGGTGCATGGGCCGTCGGTTCACTGAGAATCAAGATATGCTGAGAATCAAGATATACTTGGGCCGGCAAATCCATGTACCCCCACTCCTTTCTGTGGCACTACTTGTGGCTTGCTCCCCATGCCCTCCAAGTGGTATTGGCAGCAATCCTAATTCGCCGCAAGTTGCACCGGGAATTCCCCGTTTTTCTCCTCTACACGATATTTCAGATTCTTCTCAATGCCGTTTTGTTCATCCTTGATCATGACGACTCGGTTTCCTGGTACACCTATCGATATGCTGAATGGATTGGGGATGTTTTGAGTATTGGTCTGCGCTTTGCTTTAATTGAAGAGATTTTCTCCGTGGTTTTGCATTCTTATCCTGTACTCAAGCAATTGGGGAAAACACTTCTTCGCTGGGCCATCCTTGGGCTGGTTGTCGCGGCCGTGGCGATAGCAATCTACAACCCAGCTGTTGACTACGGGTCGCATATTATTGCTGGTCTGACCATGCTGAATCGCGCGATCGCGATGATTCAATGTGGATTGTTGCTGCTTCTGTTTCTGTTTTCGTCGTATCTTGGGCTGTCTTGGCGAAGCTATGTTTTCGGAATCGCTACTGGCCTGGGGATCTTCTCGGCAACGCAGTTGGCGATCGCGGCGGTCCAGGCTCAAAGCGGCCTCGGCGATCGCTTTCTAGCTGATTTTGTTCCCATGGGTATCTATCACGTTTGCGTATTGGTGTGGTTGTTCTATTTGCTGGCTCCGGAACCAGTGCCTTTAGCAGTGAGCCCTGTGCCGGAGTGTGATTTCGAGTCTTGGAACCGGGAGTTGCGCAGGCTGGTGCAACGATGATTACCACTTTCGTCCTCATTGCAATCGCCGTCTTAGCGCTGGCCTTCTTCCTGGGGATGCTGCGCGGGCGAGCCTCCGCAGTAGCTGACGCTTCCAACCTGCGGGGTCGAACGCGCTCCCTCGATTTGGTCGCGTTTCGAAACCTGGTCGATCCGGACGAGGAGAATTACTTGCGCGAGCGTCTTCCTCGCGGGGAGTTCCGCGCCCTTCAGAGGGAGCGACTGCGGGCCGCCCTCGACTACGTTCAATGCGTTGCCGCAAATGCGGCGGTGCTACAGCGAGTCGGGGAGGCGGCGCGCCGCAGCGAAGACCCACGCGTGGCCGCAACCGGTCAGGAACTGGTAGACACGGCTCTCGACCTGCGAATCTATGCGCTCCTTGCGCAAGGGAAACTCTATGCCGGGATTCTTATACCCGGCCTGCGAATCTCTCCCGCACGAATTGCCGATTCCTACGAACACCTGACGCGGGCACTCAGCCGCTTGGGGCGCCTGCAGACACCCCCACACCCATACAAAATCGCGGCTACGCTCTAGCCGACACGATTCTGGGGGTGGGTTCCGGTCCCACCGCGGTATTAGAAGCTAATCGCCCGTCAAGGGGTGCTCGTGGAGAGCCGAGATCCTGGCAAAGCTACCGTTTTCATGGCTTTGTGCTTGTGGCAGGAATTCATAGGCTTGCACCTGCACTGCCACGCCGATTCTGGTTCCCGAAGTTGCTGGGACGACGCGTACAACTTTTCCACGGCAGCGTACCCGCATCTTCTCGGTCAAGGTAATCTCCGACGGCATTACTACGGTCAATTCGATCTGGGCGGCCTCCGGCACCGCACAGTCGGTGTAAAAAAATGCCCCCCGTGCGCTCAGATCCTGGGTAAATCCGACTGCTTCGCGATCGGAACCTGCCAGGCGAATCGAGACCGGTAGCTGAAAATCAAAACGTTGTGCTGCGCGACGCTCGTGCTGAATCGGAAGCGTATCCATGATCGTTTCGCCTCGGTGTAGAAGATCCAGTGCGTGGATCGGCTGGTTCTGTACTGGGGGATTCAACTTCCGCCCTGCCGTGGCCAGGCAGGGTGGACAGAGAAACTCTAACCCAGCTTGTTGCGTCTGGGAAGTTAAAAATTAGTTCATGGGGTAACTAAGTAACCCATTCCTGAATCGAGCCGGCTCTGGGGAGTTGCCTTCATTTACAGTTTGCGCACCGGTAGGCACTGCTCGTCAATTTTGTTCGATGCCGAACGCTGGGCCGACAGCATCCAAAAAGAATTTCCGTGGAAAGAATTTCCGTGGCCAGAGAACACAAGTCCAATACCGCACCGGAATTGACCGGGCGTAACCCCGCGGCCGAAACTCGACCCAGCAAGCTGCCGGTAACCTTGCGGGCATTGCGGCACCGCAATTTCCAGCTCTTCTTCAGCGGCCAGCTGATTTCCTTGATCGGCACCTGGATGCAGAATATCGCCCAGGCCTGGCTGGTGTATCGCCTGACTGGTTCGTCGTTCTTATTGGGAGCGGTGGGTTTTGCCGGCCAGATTCCCGTTTTTCTCATTGCGCCCTTCGGCGGCACGATGGCAGATCGGCATAACCGGCAGCGGGTCGTCATCGCTACCCAGACCGCCGCCATGCTGCTGGCTCTCGTCCTGGCTGCGCTCACCCTTACCGGGAGGGTGCAGGTGTGGCACATCTTCGGCTTGTCGGCCCTGCAGGGCGTGGTTAACGCATTCGACATACCGGCGCGACAGGCGTTTCTGGTCGACATGGTAGGCAAAGAAGACCTGATGAACGCCATCGCGCTGAATTCTTCAATGTTCAATGGCGCCCGCATCGTGGGTCCTGCCATCGCCGGCGTCCTGGTCGCCAGCATCGGGGAAGGCTGGTGCTTCTTTGCCAATGGAATCAGCTACATCGCAGTAATCATCGGCCTCCTTCTGATGCGTGTGCAGGCGCCCGGGAAATTGGCCGGCCGCGGCTCGCCGCTGGAGCACATCCTTGAAGGATTCCGTTTCGCGGTGAGCACCGGTCCAATCCGCGCCATCTTGTTGCTTCTGGGGCTAGTCAGCCTGGTGGGCATGCCCTACGCGGTGCTGATGCCAGTATTTGCCGATAAAATTCTGCATGGCGGAGCCCGCGGCCTGGGAATTCTGATGGGCGCAACCGGGGTCGGTGCGTTGCTGGGAGCTCTTACGCTGGCATCCCGTTCCGGCCTGAGCGGCCTGGGGAGGTGGATTAGCCTTTCCTGTGCAGGATTTGGGGTCTTCCTCGTCGCATTTTCGCTCTCGCGCTATTTCTGGCTCTCTGCTGCCGTGCTCGTTCCGGTGGGTTTCTGCATGATGCTGGAGATGTCCTCGTCGAATACCCTGATACAGGCCATGGTGCCGGACCAGCTGCGCGGCAGGGTCATGGCGATGTATTCAATGATGTTCATGGGTATGGCGCCGTTTGGAGCGCTGATGGGTGGGACCTTGGCGGATCGGCTCGGCGCACCCATCACGGTTGCAATGGGAGGTGTTGCCTGCGTCGGGGGCGCTATGGTGTTTGGCATGAGGCTGCCGAACCTGCGCGTCGAAGCCAGGCAGTTGATTCTGGCCCAAGCCGTGGCAGGTGGAGAACCCTCGCAACAGATGACCTCACAAGTGGTGGACTGATTCTCCCGACCTTGAGGCCCGAAACCGGTACCTGTGAGGCCTGCCCACTGCGCCGGCTCCTATTCATGCGACCACGCGGCTTGCTCGGGCTCAGGCGTTTCCATCGGATCGATCGGATGGGAGCCGTTGGTTATTGTTATTTCCGTACTCCTATCCTTACCAGGTCTTGTTTGTGCGCTAGCAAGTGCCGCCACGGGCTTCCGGTCCGAAACAGTGCGTCACGGTGGCGAACGCGCCCTGGTGAATGAAAGCGGCCCTGCCCAAAATCAGCCGACGGTATAACCACCTTCTCAGTCATGTGTTCGACGACTTCGTCCATCATGAACATCACCGGTAAGCGAAACTCATCGGCTAGGTTGACTGCCCGGGATCGCCAGATCGAAAGATTCCTGCGGTGAATTCGGGCACAGGGCGATGACCTCGTAATCACCGGGCGAGCCCCAGCCGGGCCTGCATCATATCGGCCTGCGCCGGAAGCGTGGGATCAGGAATGTAGGTGAGGTGGAGCTGCAGGGGCGGTAGTTAGTTTGGAACACAATAGGGTGAGACCAATTATTCGAGTCCAGGAAATGGAGAAGTTCGGAGTGCTGGCCGGATGAGCGCTACTACACCTCTACAGGCTTTATCGTACGGTACTGCGGAGAATCCTGCAGTTTGGCCAGCGAAAGTCTGCTCTCGGGAAGGCCAGACAGAAGCTGGATGTTTGTTTCCCGGCGAGAGCCTGATTTCATTTCTCGTAGAGAGTTTCAAGAATCCGGAGTGGATGCCGAAGGTGATCACCGGATCAGGATCCGAGTTGCGTCTCCGGGGGGACGCTTCGTACGCCCTTTCCCAGTGCAACCAGGAAAATCGCGCTTTTTCCTGCGGCGTGGGGTGAGAAGAAGCGGACTACGTCATCATCGTAGAACGTGAGGCCCGATGCTCCTAGGCGTTGCGCATAGGCGGCGAGATACAGCTTGCCGCCGAGAATGCCTGCTTCCAGCTGAACCGCGCGATAGCCGCGATTGCCAAGACGCTCGAGGATTTTACGAAGGTCGGCCAAAAAGAAAACGGCGACGCTGGCATCGGCCGGCAGTTGCTGCTCCAATCCAAGATAACCGGCAAGCTTGCGCAAGTTTCCGTGGCGCAGCAGTTCCAATGCCCGCTTTTCTCGACGATAGAAGTAGGCTCCACTCCCAAGTCCCTCAACGGCATTCACGATCAAGTACATGTCATTTAATTGTGAACCTGGCGGGTTGATGAAATCAGCAGAAATCCCGCGCGTAGAACGGTCGAGCATCGCGGAAAGCTGCGGGAGGCTGATGGGTTTGTGAGCAAACTGACGCGTCGACCCCCGTCGCAAGATCACCTGCTCAATGGGATCTTTTGGAAGCTCGTTGTCTTTAGGGAGTTCCAGACCGATGAGCTTCTCTTTAGGTTCGCTGCGCTTTTCTTTTCGACCCTCCCCTCTCCAGGCAACAACTTCGTTAGGAGAAGTTAACGAGGAGGCGGCATGCATCTCGCGCATGGCAGGATAGTCGACCTCGGTTGTGGAAAGCGGAATCAACGGCAAACCGAGGGGCACTATTTCCGGCGAGCGCTCGGGTGGGCCGCCCTTTTTATAACCAATCGGGACTAACGAGAAGGCGACTTCGCGCTGCGTGTCCAGATCCAGCAAATGGCTCAGCTCGTCATCGACAAACCCGCAGACGACTCTTGCCGGCAGACCGAGCGCGGCCGCCACCGCCATCATATTGGCCAGCATCGTCCCGTTATCCCATCCGAAGTGGCGATAGGTGCGTGCCTGGTACTTCCAGGCATTCCGCCAGTACGTCCCTGTGCAGACGATAGTCAGCGGAGCATGAACGATCGAGGCTTCGTTAGCGGTGGCTACCGCGAGCACCGGCCGGTAATCGCCCGCCCGCAATTGCCGTAGACCAAATTCTGCGACTCCGAAGTGATAAACACCTGCGGCGAGTCCGGGCAGCTCTCCGCAGACGATGTACAACTCGATCTCGTAGAGCGCTCCCGTGCAAGCTGCGGCGCGAAAGAAAGTCTCCCCTCCCCGGTATTGCTTGCTCTTGGTGATTCCTGCAGACAGAAACAGAAGCTGAGCGAGTACCTCCAGATCAGGGACAGCCTGTTTCGTGGGAACGGTTGGAGAGGCAATCGCCGAAAGCGCTGAGACCCCAGTCTGACCGGCTGCTCGCGGGAGGCGCGTGACATCCAGAGTCGGATAGATTTTGAATGGCGTGGGTAGGTTGTCCCAATCGAGTGCGTGAGGGTTTGCGCGCACGCTCGCATAGGAGTGCTTGGTTGCGTTGTGGTAGTTCCACGCCGCCTCGACATTTCTGTTGGTAGACACGAAATCATCCTACTGGAGATCGATTGTGCGGGCGAGATGCGCGCGCGAAAGCCAGCGTGACGCTACAGGTGCTTTTTCTTCAGAAACTCACTGATTACCTGTTTGGCGTCGCGATGCTCACCGTCGACAGCGAAATTCAACTGACGCATCTGGTCGTCAGAAATTTTTCCCGCCAGATCCTGCAGGGCGTCTCGGATTTCCGGATGATGGGCAAGAACCTGTTCGCGGACAATGGGCACGGCCTCATAGGGCGGAAAGTAGTGGCGATCGTCTTCCAGGACTACGAGGTCGAGAGCGGGGATTAGCCCGTCGGTCGTGTTGCCCGCAATGAGGTCAAGTTGCTTGTCCTTCACTGCCCGTGTCAGCAGGCCCAAGTCCATGATGCGCGGCGGCGCGGCAAAATGCAGGCCGTAGGCGGCAGCCAAGCCCTTGAAACCATCTGGCCGTTCCATGAATTCGTAGCCGAAACCGGCTCGCCAGCGGGGAGCATAGGCAGCCGCCTGGGAGATGGTTTCGAGATGAAGGCGGCGAGCGTCGTCTCCGCGAATTTCGATGGCAAAAGTGTCGTTGAAGCCGAAGGTCCGTCCGACCGCCAATTTAAAACGCTTCTCATATTCGGCTTTCACGCGATCGTAAACCTGCTGGCGTGCCCCCCCGGGCTTCTCTTTAAGGATGGCTGTGAGCGCGGTACCGGTGTATTCGGGATAAATGTCGATACGACCGGACACGATCGCCTGATGACAAATGTACGTTCCCGCCAGGTAAAATCGGCGCTCGACCGGCAGATGAGTCTTGGCCTCGATGTGTTGTGCTATCAGTTCCCCCAGGATCAGTTGCTCGGTGAAATTCTTGGAGCCGATGACGATGCGATTCTCGCGCTCGGGCAGACAGCCCAGCATGAGGCCAAGTGCCGCGATAATCGCAAAAAGTCGGGGAATCATGATTTCGGTGTCAGGCTTGTCTCGAGCAGCCCAAATCCAAAATCGGCCAACAGCGCAAGGATCGCCGCTGGAATCGCTCCGGCCAGAATCACCGCGTTGCTGACCATGGCTAACCCGCGAAAGATGTACTCACCAAGCCCGCCGGCGCCAATGGCAGCGGCGATTGTCGCCAGGCCAACCGAAATCACTGTCGCCACGCGTATCCCGGCAATGATGACGCCGAGTGCGAGCGGAAGCTGGACTTGAAACAAAAGTTGCCGGTCGGTCATGCCCATGCCACGGCCCGCCTCCACCACTGCGGGATCAACTCCCTTAATGCCCGCATAAGTATTCTGAATCAGCGGCAGCAGGGCATAGAGCGTGAGCGCGAAAATTGCCATGCGATCCGCGCGCTCGCCGAACCATGGTGCGGGCAGCAGGAATCCGAATAACGCCAGACTGGGGATGGTCTGAATCACGTTGGCTCCGCCTAGGATGGGCTTGTTAAGCGCGGGCCAGCGCGTGATCAGGATTCCTAGAGGAACGCCAATCACCACGGAAATCAGAGTGGAGATTCCGACTAGCCAGAGGTGCTCGAGCGTCAGTTCCACCACTTCCAGACGGTTTTGCATCATGAATTGCCACAAGTTCATGATTCACCTCACGAACGCAGGTCACTTCCGAAAGCCGCCACGTAAGCACGGGTAAAAGGCTCTTCGGATTTCAAGAATTCCTGGGGCGTTTGAATCGCCATCAGCCGGCCATCCTCCATTAACGCGATTCGCGTTGCCAGCAGCAGCGCCTCGCGCAGATCGTGAGTGACGAAGACAACTGTCTTGTTCAAGCGCTTCTGAAGCGAGGCAAATTCCTTCTGCATCTCGGCGCGCGTGATCGGATCGAGCGCTCCGAAAGGCTCGTCCATGAGGAGAATTGGAGGATCAGCAGCTAGCGCGCGAGCCACGCCGACACGCTGCTTCTGCCCACCGGAGAGTTCCCGCGGATAACGCATGGCGAGTTTGGGCTCCAGACCAACCAGCGAAAGAAGCTCGCGCACGCGTTGCGCGATGCGCTGGCTGGGCCAATTTTCGATTTTAGGTACCAGCGCAATGTTGCGTTCGACCGTGAAGTGGGGGAATAGCCCGACTTCCTGAATGACGTAGCCGATCATGCGCCGCAGCCGAATCACGTCCCATTCGCGAGTGGAACGGCCGTCGACGAGCACGTCCCCTTGGCTGGGAGACGCAAGGTTGTTGATGAGTTTCAGGCTGGTCGTCTTACCCGAGCCGCTCTTGCCGAGAAGGACTAGAGTCTCGCCGCGTTGAACCCCAAACCTCAGGCCGTGCAGGAGCTCGCGGGAGCCGTCCAGCCGATAGGAGACGTTGCGAAATTCGATTGCGAATTCATGCGGCATCGGATTGGTGCAACGAAAATGGCGAAGACTCAAGCTCCTCGCTCACCCATGTCATCATCCTGACGGAGCGTCTTGCTCGCGAAGGATCTTGTGCGCGGAGCCGAGGATGTTGCGCGCCGAACCGAGTCCTGACTGCCGGTCCGGCAAGCCGGTTATGCGGATCCCGGTTCCGTGCGCCTGGTAACGGATATTCAGGCCGATCAGCAGTGCCGTGATCTGCTCCACGATGCGGGCATTCTCCAGTTTTCCGCCATCAATAGCACGCACGCCAGGAAGTTTGTGGGCAAGTTCACTGGCCACGGT
>Ga0066679_10000353_pt1 | contig 14836 bp, 14 predicted proteins | sample GraSoiAngelo_128_FD_62298 | JGI IMG/M metagenome (GOLD analysis project Ga0066679, IMG submission 62298) | Grasslands soil microbial communities from the Angelo Coastal Reserve, California, USA - 14_0927_12_20cm | ecosystem: Environmental > Terrestrial > Soil > Grasslands | place: USA... | reverse complement strand
TGGAGGTCGGCCGGGAGGCGCAGAAGAAGATCCGCGAGCTGACCGAGAGCGTGGACAACCTCGCCAAGGCCAAGGAGATCCTGGAAGCGAAGGGCATGAAGGTGAACGCCGCCGACGTGGCTTCCTTCCGCAGGGTGGCGGAGGACAAGATCTGGCCGGGCTACAAGCAACAGTACGGAGAGCTCTGGGACCGGGTCGTCAGCGCGAAGTAGTGCGCGCCGCGCTCGCGCTCGCCGCGGTCGGGCTGGCGCTGGCGGGTCCGGCCGCCGCCGCCGAGTGCCCGCCGCCGCGGGCCGTCACCGCCACGGTCCTCGGCATGAAGTACTGCGCCGATCCCGCGTTCGGCGCCGTCATCGCCGAGCGCGTCCAGAAGATCCGCGCGGACGTGCGCGCCCAGCGCCAGGCCGGCCGGCTCGTCGTCTACGCCAGCACGCCGATCAGCCCGCGCGGCGGCGGCGACACCACGGTCAATCTCGGCGTCGCCGCCTCGGTGAAGGCCCGTCTCGAGAAGGAATACGGCGGCGCCGTGTGGGTACTCGACCCCGGCGCCTACCAGCTGCCCGACACCAACGGCCGGGCCGCCGGCGGCGGCGACTACATGGTCATGTGGACGGAGATCCTCGGCGGCGAGGACGGCGGCGGCCGCGACTTCGACATGGTGCACTTCACCGGGCCGGGCGACATGCGCGCGTTCTTCGGCTGCGGTCGCGAGGACGTGAGCGGCTGCGTCGCCCGTCACCCGGCGGCCGTGGCGATCGCCGATCCCGCGCGGCGCCAGGCGTTCGTCCGTTACTACACGCTGCGGGCGTCGAGCGCCTACTCGACGGGCGCGCACGACGAGTGGAACATCGTGGTGAAGGTCAACCGCAAGCGGCCCATCGGCGACCAGGTGGCGGTGTTCTTCGACGGCCGGGCGGTGTCGCCGGCCGAGATGGACGCCGAGATCGCCCCCGGCTACGAGGTGCGCTGAGTGCCCCGCTGGCTGACCGCGCTCGGAGCGGCCGGGCTGGCCGTGACGGCGTTGAGCGCCACGCCCGGCGTCGGGGCCGAGAGCCTCAACGCCTACGCGATCTGGCCCGAGAACTGGGCGCGGCCGATGCTGCAGGAGTTCGAGAAGGCGACCGGCATCAAGGTGAACTTCGTGCGCTTCTCGTCCGGCGAGGCGCTGGCGCGCCTGATCGCCGAGAAGAACACGCCACGGGTGGACGTGCTGTTCGGCGGACCGGTGGAGACGTTCGCGGCGGGGGCGAGGGAGGGCATCTTCGAGCCCTACCAGCCGCCCGCGGCGGCGGGGCTGCCGGCGCGCTTCAAGGCGGCCGACGGCAGCTGGACGGCGATCGCCGACGACCCGCTGGTGTTCATGAGCAACAGCCGATTCCTGAAGGACAACCGCCTCGAGCCGCCCGCCTCGTGGGAGGACCTGCTCGATCCGCGCTACAAGAACATGCTGCAGATGGCCGATGCGCGGACCTCCGGCACCGCCGTCACGCGGATCTTCTCGATCCTCGAGGTCAACGGCCGCGACGAGACGAAGGCCTTCGAGTACATGAAGAAGAAGCGCCGCAACGTGCAGCTCTACACCAAGAGCGGCGGGGGCGGCACGCTGCCGGTCGGCCTCGGCCAGGCGGGCGCCGGGATCTTCTTCATCGTCGACGCCCTCGACACCAAGGCCAAGGGCTACGACGTCACGCTCAGCTTTCCCAAGGAGGGCATCGGCACGTCGGCGGAGGCCATCGCGCTGATCAGGGGCGCCAAGAACCCGGCGGCGGCCCGGAAGCTGATCGACTGGGCGACCTCGCCGGCGATGCAGCGCCTCTACGCCACCCACAAGATCAACTTCGTCCCGGCGCATCCGGAGGTGCCGATCGAGCCGGGGCTGGCCGCGGTGCTCAAGGGCGCGAAGATCTTTCCCATCGACGAGGCCTACGCCGGCGCCAACCGCAAGCGCATCGTGGAGCGCTGGGTGAACGAGGTGCTCAATCTCAAGGAGTGACGTCACGTCCCCGCTGCGGCGGGACCCGGCCCTCCTCGTCACCGTGCTCGTGCTGTGGGCGCTGCTCGCCCTCTTCGTGGTCTTCCCGCTGGGCGCGCTGGTGGCCCGGGCCTTCTTCGACGGCGGCCGCTTCGCCCCCGGCGCGCTGCTGGCGATCGCGCGCGACCCCAATCACCTGCGCGCCTTCGGCAACAGCCTGCTGCTCGGCGCGCTGGTCGGCGTCGCCGGCACCGCGCTCGGCTTCCTGTTCGCCTTCACCGCCGTGCGCGTCGGCCTGCCGCGGGGCTGGAGCGCGGTCCTCGACGCGGCGGCGCTGCTGCCGCTGGTCTCGCCGCCGTTCACCACCGCGATCGCGATCATCTTCTCGTTCGGGCCGCGCGGGCTCATCACCTGGCACCTCTTCGGCCTGAAGGGCTTCACGGTGTACGGCCTCGGCAGCACGTTCGCCGCCGAGACGCTGACGTACTTTCCGCTCGCCTACCTGACGCTCAAGCCCGTCCTGGCCGCCCTCGATCCGAACGTGGAGGACATGGCGTTCAGCCTCGGCAGCTCGCGCCGGCGCGTCTTCCGCACGGTCACGCTGCCGCTGACGGTGCCCGGGCTCGGCAACGCGTTCCTGCTCGTCTTCGCCGCCTCGCTGGCCGACTTCGCCACGCCGCTGATCCTCGCCGGCAACGACTTTCCGGTGCTCCCGACGCAGGCCTATCTGCAGATCACCGGCCTGTTCGACTTCAAGGGCGGGGCCGTGCTCTCGTTCGTGCTGCTGGTCCCGGCGTTCGTCGTGTTCGTGCTGCAGCGCGCCTGGGTCGGCCGGCGCTACTACGTGACGATCGGCGGCAAGACGGGCGCCGAGACGGCGGTGAAGAGCGTGGCGGGCTGGGCGCGCTGGCCGCTGCTGGCCGGCTGCCTGGCGGTGGCGGCGGTGATCGGCTGGTTCTACGCGCTGCTGGCCTACGCCTCCGTCGTCGTCGCGCTGGGCGCCAACCACGCGTGGACGTGGGTCCACTACCGCGTGATCTTCACCGAGGGCCTGAAGGCCATTCGCGACACGCTCGTCATCGCCGGGCTCGGGATGCCGCTCGGCGGCGTCTACGGGATCCTGCTCGGCTACCTCGTCGCCCGCAAGGCGTTCGCCGGCCGTCGGGCGATGGAGGTGGTCTCGATGGTCAACTACGCGCTGCCGGGGACGATCGTCGGCATCGCCTATCTGATCGCCTTCAACGATCCGCCGCTGGTCCTCACGGGCACCGCGCTGATCCTGGTCGCCTGCTACGTCTTCCGCTACAGCCCGACCGGCATCCGCACGACGGTGGCGCTCCTGCAGCAGATCGATCCCGGCCTGGAGGAGGCCTCGCAGTCGCTGGGGGCGGGGAGCGCGCGCACGTTCTGGCGGATCACGCTGCCGCTCCTCGTGCCGGCCTTCTTCGCCGGCCTCGGCGTGGTGTTCATCCGCTCGATGACGGCGATCAGCGCGACGATCTTCCTGATCTCGATCAACTGGACGCTCATCACCGTGCGCATCCTCGAGAACATGACCGAGCTGTCGCTGGGCCCGGCGGCGGCGTTCTCGATGCTGGTGGTGGCCATCGTCTTCGTCGTCATGGCGGCGCTGAGCCGGCTCCTGCGCCGGTTCCGGACGCCGGGTCGGGTGATGGTCGCCGGCCTGCTGGGCGGATGATGGCCGCCGCCGGCATCCGCCTCGAGCGGCTGACCCGGCGCTTCGCCCACCGCGTGAAGGGCGAGGTCTACGCCGCCCGCGACGTGAGCCTGACCGTCGCGCCCGGCGAGCTGGTCACGCTGCTCGGGCCGTCCGGCTGCGGCAAGACGACGACGCTGCGGATGATCGCCGGCTTCGAGCGTCCCGACGCCGGCCGCGTCCTCATCGGCGAGGAGGACGTCACCGGCCTGCTGGCCAACCGGCGCAACATCGGCTTCGTCTTCCAGAACTACGCGCTCTTTCCGCATCTGACGGTGTTCGAGAACGTCGCCTACGGCCTGCGCGTTCAGCGCCTGGCCCAGGATCGGATCGCCGCCGCCGTCGGCGAGGTGCTGGCGCTGGTCGGGCTCGCCGGCTACGAGCGCCAGTTCCCGCAGCAGCTCTCGGGCGGCGAGCAGCAGCGCGTCGCCCTGGCGCGGGCGATCGTCACCCGCCCACGCGTGCTGCTCTTCGACGAGCCGCTGTCGAACCTCGACGCGCAGCTCCGGGTCCGCATGCGCGCGGAGATCCGTGCGCTGCAGCAGGCGCTGTCGATCACCGCCATCTACGTCACGCACGACCAGGAGGAGGCGATGGCGATCTCCGACCGCATCGCCGTCATGAGCCGCGGCACGATCGTGCAGGAGGGGACCGCGGAGGCGCTCTATCGCCGGCCCGCCTCGGAATTCGTCGCGCGCTTCATCGGACGCGTGAATCTCGTGCCGGCGCGCGTCGTGGCCGCCGGCGGCGGCCACGTCGAGGTCGAGGTCGGCGACCATCGGCTGCGCCTCGCCGGCGTCGAGGCCGCGGCGGCCTCCGGCGAGAAGGTCCGCCTGGTCGTGCGGCCGGAGGCGGTCGCGCTGGCGCCGGCCGGCGGCGACGGACTGGCCGGCGTCGTGCGCACGCGCGTGTTCCTCGGCGAGAAGGTCGAGTACCAGGTGGGCGTGGGCGACGACACGCTGCAGGTGACGCGCTACGCCGGCGCGGCCGACGCGGCGTTCACGCCCGGCACCGTGGTCACGGTCCACCTGCCGACGGCCGGCGTCGGTCTCCTGCCGGCCGGCGCGTGACCGCCCGCTGGCTCACGCTCGCCCCGGCGCTGCTGCTGGCGGCTCAGCTTCCGCTCGGCGCCGGACCCGAGGTCCACGGCGAGCGCGACGTCTTCGCGGGGCCAGGCGTCGCGCTGGTGTGGGCCGTGCTGCGCGGACCGTCCGACGAGGCCACGCAGGTCGTGATCCGGGTCGTCCTCGCCGCTACGGCGGCAGGCCCGTCGCCGTACGCCTACGTCCGGCTGTACGGGATCGATCCGTTCAGCGGTGCGCGACACGTGATGCTACCGGGCGGCCGCGTGCCGACGACCGCGGATCTCCGAACGCCGCGCTCCACGTTCGCCGATTTCCCGCGGCGCGAGATCCGCCTCTATCGCACGCAGGAGGCGTGGAGCGCCGACGTCCCGGCCCTGACCGTCTACTACCTCGGCGTGCCCGACACCACGCCGGAGTTCGTCGCCGAGCCGGCGCTGACGGCCTACCTCGACGGCGCCGCGCACCGGGCCGGCGCGCTCAGCCCTTCAGCCCGCTGAGCCGCACGCCCTCGACGATGCGGCGGTTGGCGACGACGAAGACGACCAGCAGCGGCACCGCGCTCAGCGCGGCGCCGGCCATGATCGGCCCGTAGGACTCCGCCGCGTAGGCGCCGCGCAGCAGCGCCAGCGCGACGGGCAGCGGAAACATCTCGGGCCGGTTCACGGCGATCAGCGGCCACAGGAAGTCGTTCCAGGCCGAGCGGAACGCGAAGATCGCCAGCGCCGCCAGCACCGGCTGCGAGAGCGGCAGCACGATGCGCGTGAAGACCTGCCAGGCGTTGGCGCCGTCGATGCGCGCGGCGTCCTCCAGCTCGCCCGGCATCGTCAGGAAGAACTGGCGCAGCAGGAACACCCCGAACGCGAACGTGGTCGCCGCCTCCGGCACGATGAGCCCCTGGTAGGTGCTCAGCCAGCCCAGCCGCTGGATCAGGACGTAGAGCGGCACCAGCACGACGGCGTTCGGGATCATGAGGCTGCCGACCAGCACGGCGAAGACCAGGTGACGGCCGCGAAAGCGCATGCGGGCCAGCGGGTAGGCGGCCATCGCGGCGGTGAGCACGACCAGGGCCACGGTGCCGAGCGCGATCACCAGGCTGTTGAGAAACGCCCGGCCGATACGGGCGGTGCGCGAGCTGCTGAAGAGCACTTCCCGGTAGTGCTCGGTGGTGGCCGGCCACGGGATCCACTCCGGCGGCAGGCGCACGATGTTCTCGGTCGGCTTGAGCGACGTCACCACGACCCACACGATCGGCAGCAGCCACAGCACCGCCAGCGCCAGCAGCGCGAGCGTGAGCGCGAGGCCCTCGGCGTCGCGGCGGCGGCGCGGCCCCGTCGCCATCTCAGAACTCGGTGTGGCCGCGCAGCAGCCGGAACTGCAGCACCGAGAAGACCAGCACGATGGCGAACAGCACCCACGCCATCGCCGAGGCGGCGCCGAACTGGAAGAAGTTCTGGAACGCGGTCTCGTAGAGATGCTGGACCACCGTGCGGGTGGCGTCGCCGGGGCCGCCGCCGGTGAGCACGAAGACCTGGCCGAAGAGCTGGAACGAGCCGATGACGTGCGTCACGACGACGAAGAGCAGCACCGGGCGCAGCAGCGGCACCGTGATCGTCCAGAAGCTCCGCCAGCCGCCGGCGCCGTCGAGCGCGGCCGCCTCGTAGAGATCGCGCGGAATGTCTTGAAGTCCGGCGAGGTAGACGACCAGGTAGTAGCCGGTCACCCACCACACGGTCGTCGCGATGATCGCCCACATGGCCGTCTGCGGATCGGCCAGCCACGAGCGCGCCGGGACGCCGAGCGTGCGCAGGTAGTAGTTGAAGGGCCCGACCACGGGGTCGAGCAGCCACAGCCAGGCCAGCCCCACGGTGACGACCGACAGCGTGAACGGAAAGAAGAACAGGCTGCGGAGGACGTTGCGGAGGCGACCGCGGTTGAGGGCCAGGGCCAGCAGCAGCGGGACGGCGAGGACGGGCAGCGTGCTGGCGACGGTGTAGAACGCCGTGTTGCCGAGGCTGACGTGAAAGCGCGTGTCGTCGGCGAGGCGCGCGTAGTTGGCGAGGCCGACGTACTGGTAGCTCGCGCGGCCGAGCCGGGCGTTGGTGAGCGACAGCCGCAGGCCTTCCAGCAGCGGATAGAGCCGGAACGCCGCGAACAGCAGCAGGCCCGGCGCCAGAAAGAGGTACGGGGTCACTCCGGCAGCGCGTTGATCTGGCGGGCGAGATCCTCCATCGCGGCCTTGGCCGGCTTCTGACCGGTGTAGACGCTCTCGATCACTGGACGGGTCAGGTTCTCGGCGGCCACCCACTTCGGCGTCGGCTGGCCCACCTGCCAGTTGGCGCCTTGCGCCAGCAGCGTCTTGAGCACCGGGTCGCCGGTGACGCGCGGATCGCCGTGCGCCTTGCGGCTGGCCGAGACCTGACCCGCCTTGAGCGTCCACTCGGCGACGTGGTCGGTCATCCAGCGCACGTGCGTCCACGCCGCCTCGCGCCGGGTGCGGTCGGCCGTCTTCGGCTTCGGGAAGCTGTACTGATGCGGCATCGCCCACACCACCGGCTGCTTGAAGAGGCGCGGCAGCGGCGCGACGGAGAAATCGACCTTCGCCTCGCGCAGGCCGGTGAAGTTCCAGGAGCCGGCGATCCACATCCCGAGCTTGCCGGCGATGAACGCGTCGCGGCAGTTGGCGTTCGCGGGCGGCGCGATCTTCAGCGCGTTGCCGAGCCCGCCCCAGAACTCGGCGACCTCGACCGCCGCCGGCTCGGCGAGCGCCGCGTGCTTCAGGTCGGCGGCGTAGATGTTGGCGCCGTTCTGCCAGAGCAGGTTGTGGAAGCCCCAGGTGTAGCGGCCGGGGTTGCTGGTCCCGATGGCGAAGCCGAACGTGTCGCCCCGGGCCATCTTCTTCGCCATCGTCACCAGCTCGTCGCGGCTGCCGGGCACCCGCGGCTTGCCGTCGGGGCCGGCCAGAGCCGCCTCCTTCATGACCTTCACGTTCAGATAGAGGATGTGCTGCGGCACGTCGAGCGGCAGCGAGTAGCGCTTGCCCTGGAACACGCCGCCCTGCCACGTCGCCGGCAGGTAGTCGTCGCCGCGGAAGCCCTTGCCGGCGAGCGTGGCGTCGTCGATCGCTTCCAGAACGCCGTCGCTGGCGAAGTGCGGCACCTCCACGGTGTGGATCAGCGCCAGGTCCGGGCCCTCGCCGGCCGGCACCGCGACCTGCAGCTTCGCGTAGAGCTCGGCCCACGGGATCCGCTGCTGCTCGATCTGGATGCCGGTGTCGCGCGTGAAGCGATCGATCAGCTCGTCCATCACCTTGCCGTCGGCGCCGGTCAGCCCGTTCCAGTAGGTGAGCGTGGTCTTGGGCTGCGCGACGGCGCCGCGCGGCCACGCGGCCGCCGCCGCCGTGGCGGTCACGCCTCCGAGGAACCGGCGACGGCTCACGGCGCTATGGGCACGGGTCATGGGGCGTCCTCCGGGCGCGAATCTACGGCCGCCCCCCGGACGTGTCAACCAGGGTGCCCTACGCTAGACTGCGCGGCATGAATCGCATCGGCATCGACCTGCACCGCCGCCTCGGCACCGTCGACCGTCGCATCTTCGGGCAGTTCATCGAGCACCTCGGCCGCTGCATCTACGGCGGCGTGTACGAGGAGGGCTCGCCGCTCAGCGACGCGCGGGGCTTTCGTCGCGACGTCCTCGAGGCTGCCCGGCCGCTGCGCTTTCCGGTGCTGCGCTGGCCGGGCGGCAACTTCGTCAGCGGCTACCACTGGCTCGACGGTGTCGGGCCCCGGGACGCGCGGCCTCGCCGCACCGACCTGGCGTGGTACGCCGAGGAGTCGAACCGCTTCGGGACGAACGAGTTCATCACCTACTGCCGCGAGCTCGGCACCGAGCCGTTCATCTGCGTGAACATGGGCTCCGGCACGATGGACGAGGCCCAGGCGTGGGTGGAGTACTGCAACTCCACCGGCGACACGTCGTGGGCGAACCTGCGACGCCAGCACGGCCACCCCGAGCCCCACCGCGTGCGCTACTGGGGCCTCGGCAACGAGATGTACGGCGGCTGGCAGATCGGCAACATGAACGCCCACGACTACGTGAAGAAGGCGCGCGCCTTCGCCATGGTCATGAAGCGCACCGATCCGTCGATCCAGCTCGTCGGCTGCGGCCAGAACGGCTGGAGCGAGTGGGACGAGATCGTGCTGGGCGGCCTCGCCGAGCTGATCGACTTCCACAGCATCCACCTCTACACCGGAGGCCCCGATCACTACGCGACCGTGTTCCAGTCGCACCAGGCCGAGCGGGCGATCCGCGTCTGCGCGGCGCTGATCGAGCGCGTGCGCCACGCCCAGCGGATCGCCCACCCGATCGCCATCGCCTTCGACGAGTGGAACGTCTGGTGGCGCACCCGCAGCCACGCGGACCGCGTCGGCGGCGTCGAGGAGCGCTACACGCTCACCGACGCGCTGGCGGTCGCCACCTACCTGCACGGCTTCATCCGCCACTGCCGGGTGGTGCGCATCGCCAACTTCGCCCAGCTCGTGAACGCGATCGCCCCGATCTTCACCAATCGCCAGGGCCTGTTCCTCCAGACGATCTATCACCCGCTGCGCCTGTACGCCGAGCACACCCTCGCCGTGGCCCTCGACGTCCACGTCGACGGCGACACGCTCGACCTGGCGCCGGCCCAGGAGGCGGCCACCGGCCGCGTGCACCACGTGAGCGATCTGGGGCCGTTCACGCTGCTGGACGCGGTGGCCTCGTGCGACGAGGCCGGCCGCCAGCTCACGGTCGCCGTCGTCAACCGCGCGCACGACCGCGACCTGCCGGCGACGCTCGAGCTGGCCGGGGGCGTGCTGGACGGCGCGCTGAGCGCCTGGGAGGTGAACGGGCCCGACGTGGCGGCGACGAACTCGTTCGAGACGCCCCGCGCGGTCGACGTGCGGGAGCGCCGGATCACCGCCAAGGGCATGAGGCTCGAGCACGTGTTCCCGGCCCACTCGATCACGGTCCTGAAGGCCGCGACCGGCCTTGACAAGACCTGACCGCCCGTCTGTAATGGCGCGCACGATTCGCGATCCCGACCGCTCGGCAGGGGAGGCCGTCATGTTCCGCACGCTCGTCGCCACGCTCCTGGTGCTCGCCCTGGCCGTGCCGGGCGCCGTCGACGCCCAGGCCAAGAAGCTCAAGATCGGGGTCGTCTTCGACTACACCGGGCCGCTGGCCGGCGGGGGCTCCGACCTGCACGCGCTCGGCGCCAAGATCATGATCGACTACTTCGCCAAGCGGGGCGGCGTCGAGGGCTACGCGATCGAGGCACTCTACGCCGACGCCCAGAGCAAGCCCGAGGTCGCCATCAACGAGGCGGTGCGGCTCATCGAGCAGGAAAAGGTCGACATGCTGCTCGGCTTCTACTCCTCCGCCCAGTGCGTGCCGGCGGCGGCCCGCATCGAGCAGCTCCGGAAGTTCATGTGGATCACCACCTGCATCTCGTCGGCGGTGCTGGAGAACCGGCACCTGAAGTACGTGTTCCGCACGCAGCCGAGCGGCCGCCAGTTCGGGCTCATGTCCACCGATTTCCTCGCCCAGAACGCGAAGGCCAGGCTCGGCAAGGACCCCAAGGACCTCCGCATCGCGATCATCCACGAGGACGGCGCCTACGGCGTCGACGTCTCCAAGGGCAACGAGGAGGGCGCGAAGAAGGCCGGCTTCAACGTGGTGCTCAAGGAGGGCTACGCGGCCACGGCGCCCGACCTGGCGCCGCTGGTGACCAAGCTCAAGCGCGCGCGCCCGGACGTCATCTTCCACACCGGCTACAACCCCGACATCACGCTGTTCCTGCGCCAGGCCCGCGAGCTCGGCCTGCGCTTCAGCGCGCTGATCGGCCACGGCGCCGGCTACGGCGTGTACGACAAGCTCAAGGAGGCGCTCGGCAAGGACGTCAACTACTTCTTCAACGTCGACCCGATCTCGATCTGGCTCACCAACGAGAAGGCGCTGAAGCCGGCGCTGCCGGCGATGATCAAGATGGTCGGCGAGGAGTACGAGAAGGCGCGCCCGGGCACGGTGATCAAGTCGGCCCACGTCGGCATGGCCGCCAGCAACACCTACGTCTTCATGACCGAGGTGCTGCCGCGCGCGATCAAGAAGCACGGCGGCATCGACGCCGAGGCGCTGCGCAAGGCGGCGCTGGAGGTCGACCTCCCCGAGGGCGGCACCATGCTCGGCTTCGGCGTCAAGTTCGAGGGCGAGAGCGCGCCGATGGCCGGCCAGAACGATCGCGCCTTCCCGGTGATCTTGCAGTACGTCGACGACAAGTCCTACGTCGTCTGGCCCAAGAGCCAGCAGCAGCGCGAGCCCGTCCTCCCGCTGCCGGGGACGTCTCCGTACGCCGCCCAGTGACGTGAGCGGGTGCTAGCCGTCGAAGGACTGACGAAGCGATTCGGCGGCTTCATCGCCGTCAGCAACGTGTCGTTCCGTGTCGAGCCGGGAGAGATCCTCGGCCTGATCGGCCCCAACGGCTCCGGCAAGAGCACGATCTTCAACATGCTGGCCGGGGCCCTGACGCCGAACGCCGGCTCCATCCGCTTCGAGGGGCGCGAGATCGCCGGGCTGCCGCCCTACCGCATCATCAACCTCGGTATTGGGCGCACGTTCCAGATCCCGCGGCCGTTCCACCGGCTCTCGCTGGTCGAGAACGTCGTCCTCTCCGGCTTCTACGGCCAGGGCCGGCCCTCGCGCGCGCGGGCGTTCGAGGCGGCCGAGCGCGCGCTGGCGCTGGTCGGCCTGCCGACCGACCGCGCGGCGGTCGTCGACGGCCTCGGCGCCGCCGCGCTCAAGAAGCTGGAGCTCGCCAAGGCGCTGGCCACCGCCCCCAAGCTCCTGCTCGCCGACGAGAGCCTGAGCGGGCTCGACGAGCACGAGATGGACCAGGCCGCCGACCTCCTGCGCCGCATCCGCGGCGAGCTGGGCGTCACGATCATCTGGGTCGAGCACATCATGGGTGTCCTCATGCGCGTCGTCGACCGCGTGATGGTGCTCGATCACGGCGAGAAGATCGCCGCCGGCCTGCCGGCCGAGGTGGCCGGCGATCCGCGCGTGATCGAGGTCTACCTCGGCACCCAGGCCGCGGCGGTGCGGGCCGGCGCATGCTCCAGCTGACCGGCGTCCGGGCCGGTTACGGCAGCTTCCAGGCGCTGTTCGACGTCTCGCTCGAGGTGCGCGCCGGCGAGGCCGTCGGCGTCATCGGCCCCAACGGCGCCGGCAAGACGACGCTGATGCGCGTCATCTCCGGGCTCATCCGGCCGACCGCCGGCCAGCTCACGATGGAGGGCGTCGACGTGCTGGCGACGCCGCCCCACCGCATCGTCGAGCTCGGCATCGCCCACGTGCCGGAGAGCCGGCGCCTGTTCCCGCGCATGACCGTCGAGGACAACCTCAAGATGGGCGGCTTCGCGCCGGCGGCGCGCGCGAAGTTCCGCCAGCGTCTCGCGGTCGTCTACGAGCTGTTCCCCCGCCTGCGCGAGCGCCGCCGGCAGCTGGCCGGTAGCATGTCGGGCGGCGAGCAGCAGATGTGCGCGATCGGCCGCGCCCTGATGTCGGAGCCGAGGCTCCTGCTGCTGGACGAGCCGTCGGCCGGGCTGGCCCCGGTCGTCGTCGACCACGTGTTCGCCTTGCTCGGCACGATCCGGGCCGCCGGCGTCACCGTGCTGATCGTCGAGCAGAACGTCCAGCAGGTGCTGCGCGTCGTCGAGCGCGCGTACCTGCTCAAGGCCGGCCGCATCCGCGCCGCCGGCGCCGCCGGCGAGCTGCTCGACGGCGCCCGCCTCCGCGAGGCGTACCTGGGCGTGTGATGGGCGTCTTCGACATCTACCTGCTGGAGGCGCTGATCAACGGCGTGCTGCTGGGTGGCGTCCTCGCCCTGCTCTCGCTCGGCCTCAACCTCGTGTTCGGCGTCATCGACGTGGTGTGGATCTGCTACGCCGAGCTCATCATGCTCGGCATGTACGCGATGTACTTTCTGGCCAGCGTCTACCACGCGCCGCTGCTGCTGGCGGCGGCGCTCAGCATCGCCGCCGTCGGCGTCCTCGGCGTGCTGCTGCACGTGCTGGTGATCGCGCCGCTGCTGGGGGCGGCGCCGATCAACCAGCTGCTGGCCACCGGCGGCGTGCTGTTCTTCCTGCAGTCGGCGGCCACCATCCTCTTCGGCATCGAGTTCAAGAACCTCGGGCTGCGGCTGCCGGTGCTGAAGGTCGCCGGGATGTTCATCAGCTACTCGCGGCTGCTCGCCTTCGCGGCCGCGCTGATCGGCATGGTGCTCGTCTACCTCTTCCTGTCGCGCACGTACACCGGCGCGGCGATCCGCGCCATCGCCCAGGACCGGCAGATCATGACGCTGATGGGCGTCGACAGCCGGCGCATCTACGTCATCACCTCGGCGCTCGGCGGCGGCCTGGCCGGGCTGGCCGCCTGCCTGCTCGTCCTGCAGTACGACGTGCACCCGTTCGTCGGCCTGTCGTTCGGGCCCATCACCTTCCTCATCTGCGTGCTGGGCGGCCTCGGCAACTTCCTGGGCGGCTTCGTGGCCGCCTTCGTCTTCGCCGAGATCATCTCGGTGGGCGGGCTCTACCTGGACCTCGAGTGGGGCTACGTCTTCGCCTTCGCGTTCTTCATCGCGATGATGTTCGTGCGGCCCCAGGGCCTGCTGGCCCGGCGCTCGTGAGACGGGGGCCGGCCCTCCTCGGCGGCGCCGCGCTGATCGCGCTGCCGTTCGTCTACGCGGCGCCCTATCCGCTGCACATCGCCGTCCTCATCCTGATCTGGTCGTTCGCCTACACGTCGTGGTCGGTGATGGGACGCTTCGGTCTCACCTCGCTGGGCCACGGCGGCTTCATGGGCATCGGCGCCTACGTCACCGCGCTGGCCTGGAACCGGGGCGGGGTCAGCCCCTGGCTGGGGATCCCGCTGGCCCTGGGGGCCGGCGGCCTGCTGGCGCTGATCGTGGCCTATCCGTGCTTCCGGTTCCGGATCACCGGCCACTACTTCGCGCTGGTGACGCTGGCGCTGAGCGGCATCGTGTTGCAGGTGATCACGGCCACCCGCGACTACACCGGCGGCTCGCTCGGGTACACGCCGGAGCGCTACCGCGGCGGCAGCTCGCTCTACGCGCTGCAGTTCAGTGGCAAGACGACCTGGTATCTCATCGCGCTGGGCGTGTGGGCGGTCGGGATCTGGATCTGGCATCGCGTCGATCGCAGCATGCTCCGCTACGCGCTGGAGGCGATCGCCGAGGACGAGGACGCCGCCGCCGCCACCGGCGTCCACGTGACCGCCGAGAAGCTCAAGATCACGGTGCTCAGCGCGGTGATGACGGCGCTGGCCGGCAGCCTCTACTGCCAGTACCAGATGTTCATCTCGCCCGACACGGTCAGCGGCATCGCCGTCTCGCTGCAGATGGTCTTCGCGGTCGTGGTGGGCGGCATCTACGTCGCGCTCGGCCCGACGGTGGGCGCCATCATCACCATTCCGCTGGCCGAGGTGCTGCGCATCTCGTTCGGCACCCGCGCGGTCGGCTGGGACAACCTGGTCTACGGCGTGCTCCTCGTCCTCTTCATCGTGTTCCTGCCCCGGGGCATTCTCGGCAGCGTGCTGGCGCTGCGCCGCCCGCGGCCGGCCGGATGACGTCGCGCTGGCTGGCGACGCTGCTCGTCGTCGCGCTGCCGGCAGCGGCCACCGGACAGACGGAGCCGACGACCTCGCTCCCGACGACTCGCGACGAGCTCGAGCGCCGCCAGGCGACGATTGCCAAGGCCGAGCCGGAGGAGCTGTTCTCCATCAACGGCGGCCTGCTCGGCACCATGCAGTGGATCGCCCGCAATGGACCGGCAACCGGCTCCGTCTTCGGCTCCGGCTCGCTCGACGTCAACGTCATCGTGCGACCGACGCCGACGGCGCGCTTCTTCGTCAACGCCGAGGCCCTCGGCGGCCCCGGCGCCGACCAGTCGCTGGGCACGCTCTCCGGCCTCGACACCGACGCGCTGCGGCTGGACGGTCGCCAGGCGAGGTTCC
>Ga0066679_10000351_pt1 | contig 14852 bp, 13 predicted proteins | sample GraSoiAngelo_128_FD_62298 | JGI IMG/M metagenome (GOLD analysis project Ga0066679, IMG submission 62298) | Grasslands soil microbial communities from the Angelo Coastal Reserve, California, USA - 14_0927_12_20cm | ecosystem: Environmental > Terrestrial > Soil > Grasslands | place: USA... | reverse complement strand
GTGCATCTCAGCGAAATGCTTCGTCAGGGCGAGGCCGAGACCCGTTCCCTCCTGCTGTTGGCCCAGGCCCGCGTCCAACCGTTGGAACTCCCTGAAGAGGCGACCCAGGTCCTCCTTGGCAATCCCGATGCCACTGTCGCTCACGGAGATCTCCACCCACGAACCGATGCGCCGCCTTCGGATGTCGATCCGGCCTCCGCTGAGAGTGAACTTGATGGCGTTTGAGACCAGGTTCAACAGCATCTGTTTCAACCTCGCAGGGTCCGCACTGAGACGGAGCTCGGGCGAGCGCTCGGCATTCAGCGCTATCGACTTGCTCCGAGCCAACGGCTCAACGCTTGCGCGAACCTCATCGATCAAATCTCCGAGCTCAATCTCCTGAAGGTGCAGCTCCATCTGTCCGGCTTCCACTTTCGAAAGGTCGAGGATGTCGTTTATGAGCTGGAGCAGATGCGCACCGCTGCTGTGGATCTGATCCAGGAAGCGGCGTCGGGTCGCGTCGTCGAACCGGTGAGTCGCGTCGTCGCTGAGCAGCTCCGAGAATCCAAGGATCGCGTTGAGCGGTGTCCTCAGCTCGTGGCTCATGCTGGCGAGGAACTGGCTCTTCGCTCGATTGGCTTGTTCCGCCTCCCCTTGCGCTTGTCGCAATGCCTGTTGCGCCAGCCTTGCCTCAGTGATGTCATCAGAGATGCCAAGCAAGAAAGCCGGTTCCCCGGCCATGTCCAGGATCGGGATTTTCTTCGTGTGCAGTGTTCGAGTTCCCTTGAGCTTGGTCTGGATGGTCTCCTCCGGGATGTCGACGAGATGACCACCTCGCAGTGTCTCTCCGTCCGCTGAGATGAACTGCTCCGCCTGGTCGGCCGGGAAAAAATCGAAGTCGTTCTTGCCAATGAGCTCGTGACGAGAAAAGCCGAGCAGCTCCTCGCCGGCGCGATTGACGCGGATGAATCGGAGATCCTTCGCGTCCTTGACAAAGATCATGTTGGGGATGTTTTCGATCACCGAGTCCAGGAAGTGATTGGTTGCGCTGACCTCGGTGGTTCGCTCCGCGACTTTGATCTCGAGCTCGCTCGCGGTCATCTGCTGGTCGCGCATGAGCTGCGCGACGGCGATCGCCCGCCCCGCGCGGTTGGCAAGGACCTCCAGAAGCTTGACGTCCTCCTCGCCTAAGGGAGTGCTCCCCTCCATGCGATTGAGGTTGAGCCCGCCTACCACCCTGTCCTGGGCGACCATTGGAATCATCGCCGCCTCACGTATGCGCCACGTTCGGATGTGCCGTGCTTGGTGCGGTGCAACGTTTGCCGGCAGGTGATCGGGATCGATCTTGACGACAACGCTCCGTCTCTCGCGCACCACCGTTTTCCAGGGCCCGGCGGCATCGAGCTCGATGGGTACGCCGAGAAGCGCCTGCGCCTCTTTCAGCACTTTGGGGTTCGGGTGATAGGCCGCTACCGGTTCGATTCGCTTGCCATCAGGCGAGAGCAAGACCACAGAGCAGAAGTCTCCGGTCGCACGCGCGATGTGCTCTGCGACGATGGCGAGCAGCGCTTCCATGTCCGGAACCGCATCGCTGAAGGCATCCGACGCGGCCGCGATTGCAGCCAGGCGAACGGGATCGTCGCTCGGAACCGCATCCTGCGGTCCATGCTCGCCGGTTGACATGGCGCAACTCTATTCCACGTCCAGTCGACAAGCGGCCACTTTAGGTCCCAAATCGAGTTCAAATCGGCTGTCACAGGGACCAGCTGCCTGTTATCTCGGGCCCTATCGTTTGATCAGAGTCACTTAACGGTCTGGTTCTCATCACGTCGCTCTCCAGCACCCCTCGCCGTCGGTGCTGGATCATTCACGCAATGGCGTCCCCGCGCAATTTGCATGCCCTTACGTTCGATGTCTTCGGCACCTGCGTCGATTGGCGCTCGGGAATCGCGGCCGAGGCTCGGCGAATCGGTGCGCTCACGGGCGTAAGTGCCGACTGGGAACGCCTGGCTGACGCCTGGCGCGCCCTGTACATGCCTTCCATGGACAGGGTGCGGCGAGGTGAGCTGCCCTGGACCAATTTCGACAGGCTTCACCGCCTGTCGCTGGACCAGGTCCTGCGTGACGTTGGCGCGGAAGGCTTCGACGCGGCCGCGCGCGAGGAGCTGACCACGGCCTGGGAGCGCCTGCCTGCGTGGCCCGACGCTGCGCCGGGATTGACGCGGCTCGCGCGGAGGTTCAAGGTGGCAACCCTTTCCAATGGCAATCGATCCCAGCAGGCAACGCTGATCCGATTCGCCGGCCTGCCTTTCGAGCGGTTCATATCGGCCGAGGACTTTCACCACTACAAACCCGACCCCGAGGTGTACCTCGGTGCGGCTTCCGCCCTGGGGCTGAGCCCGGGCCAGGTGATGATGGTGGCGGCGCACAAGGCTGACCTCCGGGCGGCTCAGGCCGCCGGCCTGCGGACGGCGTTCGTAGAGCGGCCGCTGGAGAAGGGACCTGGCGGCGGTGCCGACCTACTGCCTGATGAGAAGGCGGAAATCCAAGCCAGCGACTTCATGGACCTCGCGGACAAGCTGGACTGCGACTAGTTGAGCCGGCACGGGCTCAACGTCCGGTTGCTCTCGGCCGGCCCGCTCGTGACCATGGTCGATCGCTTCGCCTTCGCACCGGTCCTGATCCCGATCGCGCTCGATTTCCATGCCCCCCTGGGCGCGGTCGCGATCGGGGCCACGGCGTATTACCTTGCATACGGGTTGGCGCAGCCCGCGTGGGGATTTGCATCCGATCGCTTTGGACGGATACGCGTGATGCGGCTGAGCCTGGCCGCCACTGCGGCGGGCTGCGCTCTCTCCGCCCTGGCACCCAACCTCGGCCTGCTCATCGCCGCCCGCATCGTGGACGGCGCGGCGGTTTGCGCAATCTTGCCGACGGCACTCGTCTACGTCGGCGACATGGTCCCCTTCAACGCACGGCATGCCGTCATCGCCGATGTCCTGGCGGCGGTCGCGATCGGCACGGCTGCCGGCAGCCTGGGGGGCGGCCTGTTCGCGCACTACGCGAGCTGGAGACTCGTATTCGGGTTGACCGCCGTGGTCGCCGCCGCGCTCGTCGTGGCCATGCGCCGGCTCCCTGAATCGGACATCGCACCTGCGGCAGGGGGCCCAGCCGCTCAGGTTCGCGAGGCGCTGCGGCGGCCGTGGGCTCGCTTCCTCATCCTCTTCGGCCTTCCTGAGGGCGCAATGGTGTTGGGCTTCCTTGTTTACTTCGCCCCTGCCCTGGAGTCCACCGGGACCAACCCGGCCGTCGCCGGCCTGGTCGTCGCGGCTTATGGAGGCGCCGTTCTGGTCGGGACTCGCGTGGTCAAGGTCCTCGCGCCGCGAGTCCCCGCATGGGTTCCGATCACGATAGGTGGCGTTATGGCGGTGGCCGGCTTTGGGGCCGCGGCCCTCGACCAGCACGCCGCCGCCATCCTCTTCGCCAGCGTGATGATCGGCGGCTGTTACGCCTTCATGCATTCGACGATGCAGGCCTGGGCGACGGACATCGCCCCTGAGGTGCGCGGCACCGCCGCAGCGCTTTTCGTCACCAGCGCGTTCACAGGGGGTGCGATCGGATCGGGTGTGGGTGCTCTGCTCGCCCAGCAGCGGCACTTCGGCGAGCTCTTTGGAGCCGCTGTGGCGCTCAGCGTGCCGGTCGTCATCCTGGCGGCTGTGATGAGGGCGCGTTATCCCGGCGCGGCGGTGGCGGCCGGCGTGGGCGAGGTGGCCGGCTCCTAGCCGAGCGGGCTAAGATGGGTCAGGCACTATCGGCTGGGGCGCTGGTTGATGGGGGTGATGACGGTGCGCAGGTGGGCAATGCTCGCGATGGCCGTTGTGGCCGTGGTCGCATGCGGCGGGAGCGAGTCTGGCGGGAACACGACCGGCTCGACGATCACACTCGGGGCGCCCCTCGGCCTCACCGGTTCGCTGACCAAGGAGTCGACGCTGACCCAGCAGGGCTACAACCTTTGGCTCGACTGGATCAACGCCCGCGGTGGCATCGTCGTGAACGGTGTCAAGCACCCGGTCAAGATCAAGTACTACGACGACACCAGCAGCGCCAACCAGTCGGCCGTGCTGATGCAGAAGCTGATCACCGAAGACAAGGCGAACTTCCTCCTCGGCCCGTATGGCAGCGCCGCTACCGCGACTGACGCCGCGATAGCTGAACAAAACCAGATCCCCATGGTCGAAGCCAACGGCGCCGCCCAATCGATCTTCAACCAGGGTTACAAGTACACCTTCGGCGTGCTCAGCCCGGCCAACAAATACCTCCAGGGCGTCATCGACATGGCGGCCACCCTCAACCCCAAGCCGACTACCATCGCGATGCTGAGCGCAGATGACAACTTCAGCCTCGAGGTCGCCAATGCGATCAACACCTACGCCCCCACGAAGGGAATGAACGTCGTCCTGTTCAAGAAATACAAGAACGGAGCCACCAACCTCGCGGCCGAGGTGCAGGCGGCCAAGGCGGTCAACCCGGACATCGTGCTCAACTCCGGTCACTTGACCGAGGCGATCGCCATCAACAAAGCGGCCAAGGAACAGAAGCTGAACGCGAAGATCTTTGCCTACTCGGTCGGTCCCTCGACCCCCGACTTCATCACCGCCCTGGGCGCAGACGCCAACTTCGTCTACGACGGCTCCCAGTGGACACCGCAGGTGAAGTACACGCCGGCTTTCTACCTGACCGTGGCCCAGTACGTCGCCGCCTACAAGGCGAAATATCCTTCGCTCGGCGACCCGGACTACCACGTCGCCGAGTCGACGGCCGCGTGCCTTGCATTGGAGCGCGCGATCGAGAACGCGGGCTCCCTGGATCCGAAGAAGGTCCGCGACGCGCTTGCGGCTCTGGACGTGACGGTCTTCTTCGGCCAGATCAAGTTCGACAGCCGCGGCATCAACATCTACAAGCCGATGGTGGTCGAACAGATTCAGAGTGGGGTTCACCACACCGTCTTCCCCGCGGACGTTGCGGACGCCCAGCCCATGTACCCGACTCCAGCCTGGGACCAGCGCTGATCCGAACGCGAAGCTAATACGGTGGCCGACTTCGTCCAGCTGGTCATTCTCGGCCTGCTGGCCGGAGGCGTCTATGTGGCGGTGGGCGTTGGCTTCGGCCTCGTGTGGGGAGTCCTAAACATCGTCAACCTGGCGCACGGGGCCCTGGTGATCGTCGGCGGCTATCTCACCTGGCAGCTCTTCACCACCCTCCACCTCGACCCCTTCCTCACCCTGCCGGTGGACGCAGTGGCGCTTTTCGTGTTCGGCTACGCGCTCCAGCGCGGCGTGATCAACCGGATCATCCGCGCCCCGCTGCTGTTCACGTTTCTGCTCACGTTCGGGTTGAACCTGATCGTCGTCAACATGCTCCTTTTGATCTTCGGGTCTGACTTCCGCTCGGTCACACCCTCCTACTCAGGCCAGGGGCTCGAGCTCGGAAGCATCGTGATCCCCTACGTGCGACTGATCTCGCTTGGCGTGGCCATCGCCCTGTCGGCATCCCTCGCCTTCGTCCTGAACCGGACGCGGACGGGTCTGGCGATCAACGCGATCGCGGCTGACCGCGACGCGGCCCAGCTCGTGGGCATCGACCTGCGCCACGCATACGCGGTGACATACGGCCTGGGGGCGGCGTGTGCCGGAGTGGCCGGCGGCCTGATCGCGATGATCCAGGCGATCACGCCGACAGCCGGAGAGCCATACACGCTGCAAGCGTTCGTGGTCGTGATCCTCGGCGGGCTGGGAAGGGTAAGCGCGACCGTGGTTGGCGGGCTGGCCTTCGGGCTGGTCGAGGCGTTCGGCCAGTCGATCCCGGGCTCGGGCTCGGTTTTCGCCAACGCGATCGCGTTCAGCCTGATGGTGCTGGTGCTGGTCACGCGCCCCCAGGGCCTGCTGGGGCGCCTGCGGTGATCGTCAGGGGCGACTCCGATCGTCGCTGGCGGCGCATTTTCTTGATCCTGGGCATCGTCGTCGCCGCTTACGCCTTGCTGGCTCCGCTGACCTCTCTCGATGCCGCCCAATCGGCCGGCGTGCCACTTCTGGCGGATCGGCTGTGGTTCCGGATCGCGACGTTCATCGCGATGTTCGTCGTCATGGCGACCGCGTGGAACATCATCGGCGGGATCACCGGCTATGCCGCTTTCGGCAACGTGGCCTTCTTCGGCATCGGCGCGTACACGACCGGCATGCTCATCGCCAAGGCAAGGTGGCCGTTTCTGGTCGCGCTGCCCGTCGCGCCGATCATTGCCACGGCCTTCGCCACCCTCATCGGGCTGCCTTTGCTCAGGTTGCGCGGACATTACTTCGCAGTCGCGAGCCTCGGGGTGGGCGTGGCCGTGGGCGAGCTGGTCCAGAACGTCGAATATCACGGGCAGCCGATCTTCGGTGGCGCGAGCGGGTTGTTCCTGCCCATCTATTCGATCGACAACCGGGGGCTCTTCTTCTTTTATCTGATGGTGCTCGCGGCGGGGATCTCCATCGCCGTCACCTGGTGGGTGCTGCGCAGCCGTTTCGGCTACGGGTTGATCGCGATTCGCGAGAATGAGGAAGCCGCCGCGGTCCTCGGGGTCAACACCACCGCCTACAAGGTTGCCGCCTTCGCGCTCGCCGCCGCGCTCACCGGGATGGCGGGCGGGATCTTCTCGCAGTGGAACGTGTTCATCAACCAGGACAACGCGTTTCCCATCGAATACAACGTCCAGATGATCCTGATGGCGCTGCTCGGTGGCACGGGCACGGTTTTCGGCCCGGCGGCGGGCGCCGTGCTGCTGCAGCTTCTGATCCAGTTCCTAGGCGGCAGCCTGCCGATATCGGCGGACATCCCGTTCGTCTCCGATGCCGCGCGCCCGATCGTCGCGCAGGTCATCCTCGGCGTGCTCCTGGTCGTGGTCGTCATCTTCGTACCTCGAGGGGTGATCGACTTCTTCGGCGGCCGCACGCGCCTGAGCCTCGCCTACCTCCGCCGGTCGCTTCGAGAGACGTCGCTGTGAGTGCGGAGACAAAGCCACAGCTGGAGCTGCGGCAGGTCACCAAGCGATTCGGTGGCGTCGCTGCCGTCGACGGCGTCACATTCGAGGTCGCCAAGGGCGACATCGTCGGCATCATCGGCCCCAATGGCGCGGGCAAGACCACCCTGCTCAACTGCATCAGCGGCCTGTACCGGCTGGACGGCGGCGACATCCGCTGGGATGGAGCCTCGATCTCGGGCATGGCGCCCCATCGCGTCGCCAGGCTCGGCATCGGCCGCACGTTCCAGATCGTCCGGCCATTTGGGTCCATGACCGTGCGCGAGAACGCCGCCATCGGTGCCCTGTTCGGCAGCGCCGAGGCCCGTCGCAAGCCTAAGGAGGCGTTCGAGATCGCGGACGAGGTGCTCGAGCTGGTCGGGCTCGCGGCCAAGGCCGGCCATCCGGTGTCGACGCTCACGATCCCAGACCGCAAGCGCCTCGAGGTTGCGCGCGCCGTGGCCACCAAGCCGCACCTGCTGCTGCTCGATGAGGTGATGGCCGGGCTCAACAACGTCGAGATCGACCAAGCGCTCGACATGATCCGCAAGGTGCACGCGACCGGCGTCACCGTGCTGCTGATCGAGCACGTCATGCGTGTGATCATCGGCGTCTGCCGCAGGGCGATCGTCCTCGATTTCGGCCAGGTCCTGGCCGAGGGCGAGCCGGACGTCGTTCTGCGTGACGAGCGGGTTATCCAGGCTTACCTGGGCGAGCGGTATGCAAAACGCCTCAAGTCCTGAGCCGCTGCTCAAAGTTCGCGGGCTGACGGCGGGCTTTGACGCCGGCCCGGTGCTGTTCGGGATCGACCTCGAAGTCGAACCGGCGGCGCTCGTGGCCCTGGTCGGCGCCAACGGCGCGGGCAAGTCGACCCTCCTCGGCGTGCTCAGCGGACTGGTCCCTGCCGCGGGCGGGAAGATCTCGCTGGCCGGAGCAGACGTGACCAACGAGCGTGCTGAGAGCCTGGTTCGCAAAGGCGTGGCGCACGTCCCGCAGGGCCGTCGATTGTTCGGGACGATGTCGGTCGAGAAGAACCTGCTGCTCGGCGCTTACCTGCGGCGCGACCGCGAGATCCGCGACGACATGACCCGCGTCCTCGACCACTTTCCCGCGCTCAAGGACAAGCTGCCTCGCGAGGCCGGCACGCTGTCTGGTGGCGAGCAGCAGATGGTCGCCATCGGGCGCGGGATGATGGCCAGGCCGAAGCTATTGATGATCGACGAGCTGTCGCTGGGCCTCGCACCCAAAGTCGTCGACCACCTGATCGAGGTCGTGCGAGAGATCAACCGCGAGGGCACCGCCTTGATCCTGGTCGAACAGGATGTGCTCGTCGCGCTCGATGCGGCGGACCGCGCCTACGTCCTTCAGAACGGAAAGGTCGCCTTGAGCGGACCGGCTGGAGAAGTCAAGAACGACCCTGGCGTCCGAAAGGCATATCTCGGGCTGTGACCCCATGTGAAGTAGCCTTGAGCCCGTGCTCAAGGTCGCGGTCCGCCTCCCCGTGGCGGTCGCCGATGTGGGGGAGTATCTGGCGGACGTCACCGCGCTGGAGTCCGCAGGCGCCGACACGATCTGGGTTGACGACTCCACGCTCGACCCCTGGATCTTGCTCGGTGCGATGGCGGCGTTGACCCACCGCGTCAGGTTGGGTTGCCGGCTCACCTCACTTCGTGCGTGGCCTCCATCGCGGCTCGCCGTCTCCGTCGCCGCACTACAGCTGCTGAGCCGCGGCCGGACCGTGGTCGGGCTGCCGAAGGGGGGCGATGCGAGCAAGCACGTTGTAGCCCTTCACGCGGCCGCATCGAAGATCCTCAGCTTCGGATCGCCGGATAAGGCTTCTGACGGCGTCATCGTGGCCGTTGAATCGGCCGATCAGATCAGCGATGCCGCCCCCACACATATAGAGGTATGGGCCTCGATCGCCATGCCGCCCGATCGTGAGGCGTGGACGAGCACTCTCAACGCCTATGAGGTGGCGGGAGCGAGCGGTGTGATCGTGCCGTGGGGAGATCGCCTTGTCGATCTGCTGCGAAACTCCCAGCCCGATGACCGCTCCGACCTGTTGATGTCAACCGGTTGAGAACTTGACACGAATTCGGGCCTGAGCTAGCGTCAAGCCACTCCGGCGGGTGTGATAGGGGAGCTGGCTGCGTTGCCTGGAGTCACACGTCGCGACGTTTTGAAAGTCGGGCTGGCCGGCGCCGGCGCTGTTGTCGCGACCGGTCTCGGCTTCGAGATCGCCCTTGCCGAGTCGACCAAGGTCAAGCAGAACCTTCGCATCGCCGGGGCCAAGGAGTCTCACTCGGTCTGCCCATACTGCGCGGTCGGCTGCTCACTGGTCGCGTACACGCGCCAGAACAGCGACGGCAGCGTGCAGCTCCTTCAGATCGAGGGCGATCCCGACAGCCCTGTCAACGAAGGCCGCCTGTGCCCGAAGGGCGCCACCGCGATGCAGCTCGCGACATCGCCCCGAAGGGTCGACTCGCCTCAGTACCGTGCTGCGGGCGCGAGGAGCTGGAAGAGCGTGTCGTGGGACTTCGCGCTCGGCAAGATCGCCCAGAACATCAAGGCGTCGCGGGACGCGACTTTCGTGGCGACGGACGGAAACGGCAATGTGGTCAACCGCACCGAAGGCATCGCCTTCGCGGGAGGCGCCGCATTCAGCTCGGAGGAGGGCTATTTCGCCACCAAGCTGATGCGGGGCCTGGGACTGGTACACCTCGAGCAGCAGGCCAGGGTTTGACACGGCCCCACGGTGGTCAGTTTGGCCGCCACATTCGGAAGGGGAGCGATGACAAACCACTGGCGCGACATCAAGAACGCCGACCTCATCCTCATCAATGGAGCCAACCCCGCTGAGGCGCACCCGGTCGGGTTCCAGTGGTTCATGCGCGCCAAGCTGGATCGCGGCGCCAAGATCATCCACGCGGATCCTCGCTTCACGCGCACCTCCGCGGTCGCTGACATGTACCTCCGCATCCGCACGGGCACGGACGTGGCGTACTTCGGCGGGCTCATCAACCACGTCCTGCAGAACAACCTCTTCCACGACGTATACGTTCGCAATTACACGAACGCGTCCTTCATCGTCAAGCAGGGATTCGGTTTCACGGACGGGCTTTTCTCGGGCTATAACCCAGCCAAGCGCTCATATGACATCAGCAGCTGGAGCTATGAAGTCGGGGCCGACGGTTTCGCCAAGCGCGACATGACCCTGCAGGACCCGAGGTCGGTCTTCCAGCTGATGAAGACGCATTACTCGCGCTACACGCCGGATGTGGTGTCGAGCATCACGGGAATTCCCGTCGACGAGTTCAACAAGGTCGCCGAGCTGGTCGGCCAGATGGGCAAGCCCGACAAGGTGATGACCATCGTCTACGCGGTCGGCCTGACCCACCACACGACGGGCGGGCAGCTGATCCGATCGGGGGCGGTGCTGCAGCTGTTACTTGGCAACATGGGCCGGCCGGGTGGGGGCATGAATGCCGAGCGCGGCCATGCCAACATCCAGGGCAACACCGACCACGCAATCTCGTGGGAGATCCTCCCTGGCTATCTGAAGATCCCAGCGCCTGGCCAGAAGAACCTTGACGACTATGTGGCCCAGAGCGCGCCCAAGAAGTCGGATCCGAACTCGTGGAACTTTTTCGGGACCAACTACCGCAAGTTCATGGTCAGCACCCTCAAGGCCTGGTACGGCGATGCCGCCACCAAAGCCAATGAGTTCGCATTCGACTACGTGCCCAAGCCTGGCCAGAACTCGTCTTGGATGTCGATCTACGACCAGGCGCTGAAGGGCAAGATGGAGGGCGTAATCCTGTCCGGCATGACGGCCGCCAGCATCGGTCCGGACGCCAACCAGGTTCAGCAGGCGCTGGCGAACCTCAAATGGCTGGTGGTCATGGACCCGCTGCCGACCACGAGCTCTGAGTTCTGGCGCGCCCCTGGCGTCGACTCGAGCCAGGTCAAGACAGAGGTGTTCATGCTCCCGACCACCCACTGGATCGAGAAAGACGGCTCGTTCGTCAACAGTGGTCGCTGGTCGCAGTGGAAGGATCAGGTCATCCCGCCGCAGGGCCAGGCGCGCCATGACCACTGGGTCCTGAGCGACCTCTTCAACCGCGTGAAGGACCAGTACAAGCAGCAAGGAGGCAAGTTCCCCGACCCGGTCATGGCCGTGACGTTCGATTACAAAGATCCGCTGAAGCCTGAGCTGGACGAGATCGCCAAGGAGATCAACGGTAAGGATCTGTCCTCCGGTAAGCAGATGACTTCGTTCGCCAACTTGAAGGACGACGGCACCACAACCGCCGGCGACTGGATCTACACCGGCAGTTACCTAGACACAGGCAACCTCATGAAGCGGCGCAACGGCATCCAGGATCCGAAGGCGAACGACCCCACCGGGATGGGCTTCTATTCGAACTGGGCATGGAGCTGGCCGCTCAACCGCCGGGTGATGTACAACCGCGCCTCCGCCGACCTCGACGGCAAGCCCTGGGATCCCGCGCGGCCGGGGATCAGCTGGAACGGGACCAGGTGGGTGGGCGACGTGCCGGACTACCCGGTGACCATGGACCCCCACGATCCGAAGGCTTGGCTGCCGTTCATCATGAACGGCGAGGGCGTCGGGCGGCTGTTCAGCAACGGCATGGTCGACGGCCCCTTCCCCGAGCACTACGAGCCAGTCGAGTCACCGGTCGCGAACCCGCTACACGCAACCAACTCTGCGTCGCCGGTCGCGTTCCTTTACGACCAGGCGGCCGGCCGCTCCAACCGATTCGGAACCCCACAGGAGTTCCCCTACATCGCCACCAGCTACCGGCTCACCGAGCATGAGCATTACGTGACGCAGCACGTTCCGCACCTCGTCCAGCTGCAGCCGGAACCGTTCGTGGAGATTCCATGGGAGCTCGGTCAGACCAAGGGCATCAAGACGGGTGACAAGGTTCGGGTCTCGTCGAAGCGCGGCAAGCTTGAGGTGCTCGCCGTCGTCACCAAACGGCTGGGGCCGATGACCGTGGCCGGGCAGAAGGTGTACCAGATCGGAATTCCGATCCACTGGGGCTACGTCGGCATTGCCGCCGACGCCGACCCGAGCCACGGCCGGTATTGGCTGGCCAACGCGCTCACCCCTTTCGTCGGCGATGCGAACGCACGCACGCCTGAGTTCAAAGCCTTCCTGGTCAACGTGGAGAAGATGTGATGGCGCAGACAGCCGTCGCGACCGGGCCATATACAGACAGGCGTGCCCGTACCCGAGACCTCCGGGCCCGGTATCTCTTCGCGGGTGAGGTGCTGGACTTCTACGGCGCACTCCTGGGGGTCCAGGAACAGGCGTACGCGGAGGCGCAATCGGCCCGGCCCGGGGCTCTCGACCTGATCGCCTATGTGGCCGAGAACGTGGTGCCGGCGGTGGTGGATATGACCGTCGCGGCAGGGCCGCTAAAGCTGCGCGAGGGCGTGGCCGATCGCCTGAACAGCACCGATCCGCGCGAGCTCATCGCCGCTTGGATCGGGGGTGAGGAGCAGGGCGCGCTCGACCGCTACGTGGCGCGGGCGTCGCTGAGCCCGGTGCTCGAAGCATTGGGCGCGGAGGTGGCGGCGACCTGCACCGGGGTACGCGACGAGCGGCATTGCCCCTCTTGCGGAGGTTTGCCGCAGCTCAGCTACTTCGCGGTCGCGAGCGAAGACCTGGCGGCTGGCGGCCGTTTTTTGGGGTGCGCGCGCTGCCATGCCACGTGGGGCTATGCCCGGATGACGTGTCCCGGGTGCGGTGAGGACTCGAGCTCACGCCTTCCGATCTTCAACGAGGAAGGCAATGCCTCCGGTGAGCGCGGCAGCCTGGTCCGCGGGCTCGAAGGAAGACTGGGCGATCATCGCAAAGACAACAAGGCTGTCTTTCCGCACGTCCGCATCGAAGCGTGCGAGACCTGCCGCCACTACCTGCTCAACATCGATCTCCTGGCCGACCCTGCCGCCATCCCGATCGTCGACGAGCTCGCAGCCCTCCCGCTCGACCTGTATGCGAGGGAAAAGGGCTTCTCCAAGATCACCCCGAACCTCATGGGCTTTTAGCTGGTGGCAACAACTATCAAGCCCGGCGAGTCGTATGGCTTCTTCACCGACACGAGCATTTGCATCGGCTGCAAGGCGTGCGAGGTCGCCTGCAAAGAGTGGAACCAGCTCCAGGGCAACAGTCCGAAGTTCCTCGCCGACAGCTACGACAACACCGGCCAGCTCGACGCGCAGAACTGGCGCCATGTGAAGTTCATCGACAACGTGCCCGAGCAGACCGTCGATGCCGGCAACGGCACGGCCTGGCTGATGATGTCCGACGTCTGCAAGCACTGCAAGCACGCCAGCTGCATGGAAGTCTGTCCCACCGGCGCGATCATCCGCACCGAGTTCGACACGGTTTTCATCCAGCAGGACGTCTGCAATGGCTGCCGCAACTGCGTTGCCGCGTGTCCGTACAGCGTGATCGCCATGAATGAAACCACCGGGACCGCGCACAAATGCACGCTCTGCTACGACCGCCTGCAAGGCGGGCTTGAACCTGCGTGCGCCAAAGCTTGCCCAACCCAATCGATTCAGTTCGGTCCGCTTGCCGACCTCCAGAAGAAAGCCGACGTCCGCCTTGCGGCCCTGCACTCGCAAGGCTCGACGCAGGCGCAGCTCTACGGCCGCGACGACACGGTCTACGGAGGGCTCAACGCCTTCTTCCTGCTCATGGACAAGCCTGAGACGTACGGGCTTCCGAACGCGGCCAACGCCGGGCTGCCTTCTCGCAACGACGTCGGCGGCTACCTCGCCGCGTTCGTGACTGCGGTGGTCGGTGTGGTGGCGGGAATCGTCGCCTTCAGGCGCCGAGGAGAGTCCTGATGCACCTCGCCGCGGAACACTTCGTCCGATCGCCGCAGTGGACCTGGTACATCCTCTTCTACTTCTTCTTCGCCGGCCTGGCGGGAGGCTCCTACGTGGTGTCAACGCTTCTCCGCCTGGCCGGAGATGTGCGCGACGAGCCCGCCGCCCGGCTCGGTTTCTACATCAGCCTGGTCGCCACCGCGATCTGTCCGATCCTGCTAACCGCGGACCTCGGCGTCAGCTGGGCCAGGTTCTGGCACATGCTCGTGGACGTAACCCCTGGCGACACTGGGCTCAACTTCAAATCTGGGTCGCCGATGTCAGTCGGAGTCTGGGCGCTGCTGCTTTTCGGATTCTTCGTCGGGATCTCAGCGTTGGACACCTGGGCGAGGGACCGCGGCGGTCGCTCCGAAGGGCTGCTGGGAGCAATCATCGGGCGCGCCTTCAACCTCGTGGGTGCGATCTTCGGCCTGTTCATCGCGTCATATACCGGCGTGCTGCTCAGCGTGAGCAATCAACCCGTCTGGAGCGACACGTGGATGCTCGGTGGATTGTTCCTGGCGTCGGGTCTCAGCGGCTCGGCGGCCTTGATCGGCCTCCTCACTCGGTATCGTCCCGAGGCCGCCTTCAGCCTTGGCCGCCTCCACGAGGCGGACGCGTATTTCTCGATCCTGGAGCTCGTCCTGTTGGTCGCATTCTTCATCACCGTAGCCGCGGCTGGAACGGCAGGGAGGACGCTGCCTCTGCTCCCGTTGTGGCTGCTCGCACTGGTCGGCATCGGGTCGTCACTGGTGGCGGGGAGGGGGCATATGCGAGTCCGGCCCGCCGGGAGCTCGGCCGTCATCGCCCGCGCTGGGACGGATACCCTGATCGTGTCCCTCCTCGTGCTGCTCGGTGTGCTCGCCCTGCGGGCGGCGGTGATCTTCAGTGCCCAGTAGCAGTTACCCCACGA
>Ga0066679_10000345_pt1 | contig 14923 bp, 17 predicted proteins | sample GraSoiAngelo_128_FD_62298 | JGI IMG/M metagenome (GOLD analysis project Ga0066679, IMG submission 62298) | Grasslands soil microbial communities from the Angelo Coastal Reserve, California, USA - 14_0927_12_20cm | ecosystem: Environmental > Terrestrial > Soil > Grasslands | place: USA... | reverse complement strand
CCTCTCCATGGATCAAGCCCCGGGCGCAACGGAAACACTCCGGCCGGGACCAGAAAGGACCTGCGTATTCTATCAAGGCAGCCCGAAGCCGGCCGCCGGCAGGCCTGAAGCTTCCCTCGACATTGGAGATCTCGTGAGCAAGACCAAGCAGCGCAACCGGTCCGCCCAGCGCTATGGGCGGGTCCAGAAGAAGACCAGTTGGTACGGCGACGTCCCGCTGCTGCCCGTGGTCATGGGCGCCGTGCTCCTGGTCGGCCTTGTGGCCCTGGTGGTGTTCATAAACCTCAACAACAAGACTGTTGCCGCTTCGGGCAGCCCCGTCGACGGGATCCCCTGCAACTCGAACGAGCAGCTCGCCGTTCACTACCACGCGCACTTGACGATCCTGGTCGCCGGCAGCGAGGCGCAGGTACCCGCCAACACCGGCATCAACCAGGACCAGCAGTGCCTCTACTGGATGCACACCCACGACACCAGCGGCATCATCCACATCGAGGCGCCCCAGTCGTCGGCCACCCGCAAATTCAAGCTCGGTGAGTTCTTCGACATCTGGGGCCAGAAGCTCGACCGGACGCACGTCGGCGCCACCACCTTGGGCGCCGGCCAGCAGCTGGTCATATACGTGGACGGAAAGATCTACAGCGGGGACCCGCGGCAGATCGTCCTCGGCAAGCACACGCAGGTGGTGCTGGAGGTCACGCCGCCGGCCGTGACGCCACCGCCGAGTTTCACCTTCCCGGCCGGCCTCTAGCACCTGGAGGACGTGGCTCCTCAGCCCTCTTCGAGGAGGATTCGGGCCGCTCGGAGGTGCTCCAAGGCCGGCTCGGCCTGACCCTCGCGGAGCAGGTCCGCCGCGAGCCGGGCGTGGGCTTCGCCGTCGAGTCGCAGCGGCCCACCGCCCAAAACCGCCTCCAACCGCTGCAGCCGGTGCTGATCGGCGTGGGCGGTGATCGCGGCCCGCTGCTCCTCGAGCAGCTTCCGGCCCGCCTCCAACCGACCCAGCTTCAGCATCGCCTCACCCGCGCAGAGGCGCGCGTCCACACCCAGCGGCCATTCCACCGAATCGAGGGCCGGCTCGATCGCCGAGAGGCAGCGTCGATAGGCGCCGCGGGCCAGCTCGACTCGGCCCTTCTCGAGAGCGATCTCCCGGTCCAGGCTGGGCGTCGTGCCGTCGAGCAGGTAGTCGACAGGAGCTTGGAGCCGGTCGGCGATGACCCGGAGCACCCGGACCGACGGCCGGCTCTTGTTGAGCTCGACCTGGTTCAAGAAGGCGCGGCTGAAGTCGCCGCCGGCGACCCGGGCCAAGCTCAGCCCACGCTCCATCCGAAGCTTGCGAACCCGGTCGCCCAGCGTCTCGCCCATGTCAACGAATACTTTACATGGGAGCCGGCCGCGGGGCTGGCCTACATGTGGGAGCGAGGGTCGAGGCTGCGGGAGATGGAGGTGAAGTTGCGGAACCCGTGCGCGGTGACGATGCCCGTGTCCTCGACCCGGACGCCACCCAGACCTTCGAGGTAGAGCCCGGGTTCGACGGTGACCACGTCACCCTCCTCGAGAGGGACGTCGGTCGGGCGCAGGTTGGGCAGCTCGTGGACCTCGAGGCCGACGCCGTGGCCGGTCGAGTGAATCATCTGCGGTGTGCCCGGCGGCGCTTCGAATCCTTTGTAGACCGCGCCGAAGCCGCCTTCCTTGAGCACGCGGCAGACCTCCTCGTTGACCGCCCGGCCGGTGACCCCCGGCTGGATCATCGCGATCGCCGCGTCGAGCGCTTGGACGACCACCTCGTGCATGCGCTTCACCTCGGGCGTGATCTCACCCGCGACGATCGTCCGGGTCAGGTCGCCGTGGTAACGCGAGACCCTACCCCGCGGGAAGATGTCGATGATCACCGGCCCTCCGGCGCGGATCGGTCCCTCGCCGCGGTAGTGCGGCATCCAGCACTCCGGCGAACCGGCCACGATCATGTCGTCGCACGCGTAGCCGATCTCATTGAGCACGCCCTGGGCGGCGGCCATCAGTCGTTCCGAAGTCAGCGGACGGCCGTCCAGCTGAAGGATGCCGTCCTCGACCTCCGCCGACCCGAGCAGGCCTGCGACCTCGGCGACGGCGGCCTCGGCGGCACGCTGCGCGCCGTGGATCCACTCGGCCTCGTCGGCGTTCTTGTGGCGCCGTTCGCGGATGAAGAGCTGCTTGTCGAGCTCGACCGCCACGTCCTGGTTGCGGAGCTCCTCCAGGTAGGCGGCCTCCAGCCGGCCCGACACCCGGACCCGGTCGAGTCCCTTCTCCTTGAGCAGCCTGGCTGCGACCTTGGCCCAGCCCCGGTACCAGTCCGGGTCCTCCTCCCAGCCGTGATCGGCGCGGTCGATGACGCGCTTGGCGGTGCTCGATTGCTTTCCGCGTTCGAGCTCCAGGATGTTCAAGACCAGTACGTCGTCGCCCCTCCGGAACCTGATATAGAGCGCCGGGTCGTGGGTGAGGAACCGGGTCGCGTAGTAGAACTCCGCGTCTTCGCCGTTGTTGATCAGGACCAGGGGCAGCTCTTGTTCCACGTTTTACATCCCCACCTTCAGGTGCTCGATTGCAGCGGCGAAAAGTCGGGCCAGTGCTGCCGGCGCCTCAGCCTCGACGCGAGCCTGGACCGCCTCGGCGAATCGGTCCGGGAAGCTGGACCTTAGCAGTCGCAGCTGCTGCTCATAGACGATCGGCAGCGCGTAGGTCCGCGGCGTCACCGAGCCGTCCAGGTTCAGCAGTCCCTGCAGCTGGTAGCCGTCCAGGTACCCAAGCTCGAAGCCGAGCCGGCGCAGCTCGTGGAGGTCACGCCGGAGAGTCCGCTCCGAGACGCCGCAGGCGGCCGCCAGTTCGGAGGGGTGCTGGCCGGGATGGCGGACCACCTCGGAGAGGATGTCGAGCAACCGGGTGAACCGCTGCGCGCGGTTCAAACAGCGGTCGCCTCTTAGCCGATCTCTTCCCAGGAGGGAGCGGGTCCGGCGTCGAAGTCGGGCTCGGCCTCGTCCTGGTTGGCCGCCGTCTGGTGGAAGCGATTGGCGATCACCTGGTAGGCCATCGCCTTGGGGATGCCGAGCTTGGTGAGCGACTTCACCTCGTCCGCCATCACCTTGTCGCGAGCCGCCTCGATGGCCGCCACGATCTCGTCAACGGTTGCCTGGCGCTTGGTCATCGGTTCGAAGCTGATCTTACCCCACCCCCTGTCGGGGGAAACCCAGTCCTGCCTCCTGGGTTCGGATCACTTCTAGACTATCGATCGTGCCCAAGTTCGGCCCTGACAAGATCCGCAACGTCGCGATCCTGGGCCACTCGCACGACGGCAAGACCACCCTCGCCGAAGCCATCCTGCACGCCACCGGCACGGTCGCCCGGATGGGCTCGACCGACGCCGGCACCTCGACCCTGGACTTCGAGCCGGAGGAGGTCCGGCGCCGGATCTCGATCGGCCTTGGCGTGGGCAGCGTCGAGCACAACGGCTACAAGCTCAACCTGGTTGACGCGCCCGGCTTCTTCGACTTCGCCGGCCAGGTCGTCAGCGCCTTGCGGTCGGTCGAGGGCGCGCTGGTCGTGGTCAGCGCCAACGCCGGCCTGGCGGTGGGCACCGAGATCGCCTGGGACCAGTGCAACCGGGACCGCAAGCCGCGGCTGGTGGTCGTCAACAAGATGGACAAGGAGAACGCCGACTTCTTCGGCACGGTCACCGCGCTCCGGGCGGCGCTGAAGCCGAAGCCGGTCCCGATCCAGGTCCCGATCGGCTCGGAAGCGTCCTTCAAGGGCGTCGTCGACCTGCTGCACATGAAGGCGCTGGTCACCGGAGGCGACGGGAAAGGCCAGGAGGTCCCCATCCCGGACGACCTCAAGGCACGCGTCGAGGAATACCGCAACCAGATGATGGAGGCGGCCGCCGAGGGCGACGACGAGCTGCTCGAGAAGTACCTGGAGGAGGGCGAGCTCAACGAGGAGGAGATGCAGAAGGGTCTCCGGGAGGGCATCGTCGCCGGTACCGTCGCGCCGGTCGTCTGCTGCTCCGCCGCCAAACTCCTGGGCGTGCGAACCGTGCTCAACGCCGTGATCGACCTCTTCCCGGCTCCCGAGGCCGCGCCCGACGGGCCTGCCAAAGCCTTCGTCTTCAACACCACCGCCGACCCCTTCGTCGGCCGCGTCACCTACTTCAAGGTCCTCTCCGGGTGCATCAAGGGCGACCAGCAGCTGCACAACGTCACCCGCAACGTGGCGGAACGGGTCGGCGGCCTCTTCTTCCCCCGCGGCAAGGAGCACCTGAACACACCCGAGGTCTGCGCCGGCGACATCGGCGCGGTCGCCAAGCTGCAGCAGACCCTCACCGGCGACACGGTCGGGGATCGCTCGGCCCAGCCCGAGCCTGAGATCGAGCTGCCCCGGCCCGTCTACGCGCTGGCGATCTTCCCCAAGGCCCGTGGCGATGAGGAGAAGATCGGCAGCGGGCTGGCGCGCCTCGCCGAGGAGGATCCGACCCTCCATGTCGACCGCACCGAGGAGACGCATGAGCTGGTCATCTCGGGGCTTGGCGACGTCCACCTCGACGTGATCCTGGAGAAGCTGGGCCGCAAGTACGGCGTCCAGGCGACCAGCCAGGTGCCGAAGGTCGCCTACCGGGAGACCATCGCGGGCACCGCCAAGGTCGAGGGCCGCCACGTCAAGCAGTCGGGCGGGCACGGCCAGTACGCGGTCTGCACCATCGAGGTGGCGCCGACGGCCCGTGGCGAGGGCTTCGTCTGGGAGGACAAGATCTTCGGCGGCTCCATCCCCCAGAACTTCCGCCCCTCGGTCGAGAAGGGCGTCGTCGATACCATGGCCAAGGGGGCGGTCGCCGGTTATCCCATGGTCGATGTACGGGTCGCGCTCATCGACGGCAAGTACCACACCGTCGACTCCTCCGACATGGCGTTCCAGCTGGCGGGCGGGATGGCGATGCGAAAGGCCGCCATGGACGCCAGCCCCGTCATCCTCGAACCGGTGATGGACGTCGAGGTGACGGTGCCCGAGCGGTTCCTGGGCGACATCATGAGCGACCTGAACGGCCGCCGCGGCAAGATCGCGGGGACCGAGCCCGGCGACGGCACCCAGACCGTCCGCGCCCAGGTCCCGGAGTCGGAGCTGCTCAAGTTCGCCCTCGACCTGCGCTCGATCACGCAGGGGCGGGGCACCTTCAGCAAGAGCTTCTCTCACCACGAGGAGATGCCCCAGCACCTCGCCAAAGCCCTGATCGAGGCCTACCAGAAAGCTCGCGCCGACCACGAGTGACGGCCGAGCCGTGACCTCCAGTGCCCACGACGTGGTCGTGATCGGCGGAGGCGTCACCGGCGCCGGCGTCGCCCGCGACCTCGCCCGCCGCGGCGCCTCAGTGCTGCTGCTCGAGAAGGACGACTACGGAGGCGGGACGAGCGGCGCCTCGAGCTGGATGATCCACGGCGGCCCGCGCTACCTGGAGTTCGACTGGCGCACCACCCGGCTCAGCTGCGAGGACGCCGGCAAGATTGTCCGGATCGCGCGGCACATGGTCCACCGGGTTGTCTTCCTGCTCCCGGTCCTGGCGGGCGACAGGCACAACCTCGAACAGCTCGAGACGGCGATGGAGGTTTACGACCGCTTCCAACCGCTGAAGCTCTCCAACCCCCATCTCCGGCTGACAGCCGACGAGGCGCGCCGCCTGGAGCCGGGGCTGAGCGACCAATTGCTGGGCGCGTTGACGATGGAGGAGTGGGGCCTGGATCCGCACCGCCTGGTCTGGGCCAACGTCCAGGACGCGATCGAGAACGGCGCACGTGCGAGCAACCACTCGCGCGTCGTGGACCTGGTCCGAGACGGCCGGCAGGTGCTGGGCGTCCGCTACCGGGGCCCGGACGGGACGCTCCACGAAGCACGCGCGCGCGTCACTGTCAACGCGACCGGGCCCTGGTCGGGCGAGCTGGGCCGGCTGGCCGGGGTGCCGATCGAGCTCCGCCCCGCCAAGGGCATCCACATCGTCTACGACCGGCGCTTGAGCAACTTTGCGATCAGCGCCGACGCCGTCGACGGCCGAGGCCTGCTGATGGTGCCGCACGGCAACTTCACGTTGGCCGGCACCACCGACGACGACTTCTACGGCGATCCCGACGACCTCGAGGTCCTGCCCGACGAGGTCGACTACATCCTGCAGGCCTTCGACCGGGTCTTCCCCTCCTTGCGCAACCATCGCGCCATTCGCGCCACGGCCGGTGTCCGGCCCACCATCTTCCGTTGGCGCAGCTACGAGGACGACCTCTCCCGGCGCTACGAGATCGTCGACCACTCCGATGCACCCGGCCTGGTCAGCGCCCTCGGCGGCAAGCTTTCGATGTACCGGCTGATGGCGGAGGAGACCGCCGACCTGGTCTGCCGCAAGCTGGGCATCGAGGGCCCCAGCACGACGGGGACCGCGCCACTGCCCGGAAGCGAGGTCGCGGCCGAGCCGCCCGCCGAGCTGGCGGCCCGCTACGGCATCAGCGCGCTGGCCGCCGCCCGCCTCCAGACCCGGCAGGGCTGCCGGGCGCCGCGCGTCTTCGACCGCGAAGGCGGCCGCGGCCTGGTCTGCCGCTGCGAGCCGATCACCGTCGCCGAGCTTCGCCATGTTGCTCGCCAGGAGCAGGTCCGGACCCTGGGCGACGCCTTCCGCCGGGTCGGACTGGCCGCCGGTCCCTGCTCGGGCGCGCTCTGCGTCGAGAGGGCAGCCCAGGTGGTGGGCGACGAGCTCGGCTGGAGCCTCGGCCAATGCCGCCAGTCGGCGGCCGAGTTCCGGGCCGAGCTCTGGCTGGGCCGCGCTCCGGTCCTCGATCGCTGGGGCTGGGCCGAGCAGGAGCTGATCGCCGGCGGCAGGGGCCGGACCTAGTGTCCCGCCAGCGGAGTTCGCTTCAAAATCGCCGCCAGGGACCCCGAGCTCAAGGAAGCGCCCGAGCAACGCAGCGAGCGGGCCGGAAGGCCCGTGAGCGAGTAGCGCAGGAGCTGACGCCGAGATCGGCGGCCCTGGCGGATGAGCCCGCAGGGTCGGCCGGTCGTCGCCTTCGACGACCCAGCCATTTGACGCGAATTTTGCTGGCGGGACACTAGATGGCGAGCAGCACCGATCGCGCCTCGGCGCTCAGCCGCCTGGCCGCGGCCTACGCGCGCCACCAGCTCCGGCGCTGGACCGGCCGCGGCAGCCGGGGCGGCGCGGGCCGAGCCGAGCGGATCTACGAGCCGGAGCACTACCTGGCGCTCACGCCCGAGGAGCGAGAGCTGCTGCCGGCCATGTCACGGTGCCTCAACTGCGGGATCTGCGCCCTCGTCGCCGGCCGGCTCGGGGACGCCTATCTACCTGACCTCTCCTCGGCTTACCTGCGGCCGCTCCACCTGCTTCCCATGCTGCGGAGCGACCTCGAAGGCGCCGGCCACGCGGACCTGGAGGCTGCCGCCGCCGCCTGTCCCGTCGGCGTCCCGTTGCCCGCCGTGGCCGCCATCGTCCGCCGCCTCGCCGGCGGGTGAGGCGGGTCGGCGCCGCGCGCCGAAAGGAGCTCGTCGAGCGGGCTCGGCGACTGCTCCCGGAACTGCCGACAGGGTCGCTCTACCGGGTCACAGCTCTCCTGGAACGGGCCCTGGCCGACCCGGAGGTGGCGGATGACGTCTATCTGGACCTGGAAGCCGCGCTGCCCCGCCAGCGCCGATCGCGGAGTCGTTAATCTCTTGCTAGATATCCACATGATGTATACAGTCTGTGGAAGCAACCCCAGATCTAGTTCCATCAATGATCCTCGCACTACTTTCCCAACTGCGTGGCTGGCAGGTTCTCGACCGGTTGATCAACAGGATCGCCGGGCACTTCACCACGTGGCCGGCCGATGACTTCACCCGCTTCACCGCCACTCCCATCGGCCAGCCGGCGGCGACTCCCCTCTACACCGCCCAGCCGCCCGCAGCTCGCCCGCTGAAGCCGCCGGAGCCGCTGTCGATCGCCCCGGGGGCGTTCGAGGTCCGCTTCAACCGGCTACAGAGCGAGGGCCGCTACGAGCAGATGTGGTCGATGCTGGCCGAGGACGCGCAGCGCTCCTGGGGCAGCGAGGAGAAGTTCGTCGAGGCGATGGAGCGCCAATCCGGAGGGGCCCAGGTGGTCGAGGCCGAGGTGGGCGCGGTGAACATCGTCCCCGAGTGGACCGACCAGCACCACAACCGCACCTACCGGAACGTGGCCCGGCTTGCCGTCCGCTACCGGCTCAAGCACGAGTACCGCGAGCTCACCGTCTACCGCCAGGTGCACCTGATCCCGGCCGCGGACGGCTGGCGCACTCTCTGCTATCCACAAGCAAGCTAAGCCCCGGGGTCCTCACGGTATAGTGGCTTAACCGCCACCGAGATGATCCAGCAGACCGTCGACGAACAGAACCGTGCGCTTTTCTGGCACCGCCGGAAGCAGTTGGGCACCAAGCCACGCAACCTCATGCATGAGTCCGACCTGCTCCTCTACTGGCTGGAGGAGTGCCTGCTCAGTGACCTGAAGGTGGTTCCCGGCTGGCTGATGCCGCGGATCGCGCAGCTGATCAACCAGACCGACCGCGACCTCCAGGAGGAGCTCGGCCGCGACCGCCGGCCGGACCAGGTGATGGAGGTTCTCTTCCGGGCCCAGGAGGTCTTGATGGCTGAATCGGTCCGTTCGAGGACCGAGGCCAAGGTCATCCCGCTCTTCAGGTAGTTGGCGGACTCACCGCTGTGGAAGGTCGACTTCCACATGCACTCTCGGTACTCACATGACAGCTCGACCAAGCTCGAGGACCTGGCCGCCGCGGCCCGCCGCCTGGGCCTCGACCGGATCGCCCTCACGGACCACAACACCGCCGAAGGATCGCTTCTGCTCCACGAGCAGGAGCCCGAGCTGGTCATCGCCGGCGAGGAGGTCAAGACCACCGAAGGCGAGGTGATCGGCCTCTTCATCACCCGCGGCCTCAAAAGCTGGCAGCGGCCGGAGGCGGTGATGGACGAGATCCACGAGCTGGGTGGCCTGGTCTACATCCCCCATCCCTTCGACCGCTGGCGCGCCAACTTCGCGCCCCACCGTCTGGTCGCCCTCGCCGACCGGGTCGACGTGATCGAGGGCTACAACCAATGGGCCGACCCCGGCGCCAACCAGGCCGCGACCGAGATCGCCCGCGAGCTCGGCAAGCCGGTCGGGTTCGGCAGCGATGCCCATTCGATCGCCGAGCTCGGCCACAGCTGGCTCGAGGTCGAGCCCTTCGAGGGGCCCGCCGACCTGCTCCTGAAGCTGGGTCGCGCCACCGGTCACCGCACCGAGGTCAGCGGGACCCAGCGCCGGGCGTGAAGCTGCTGGCCGTGGGCTCGATCGCCCTGGACCGGCTGGAGGGACCGTTCGGCGCCGTCAGCGATGAGTTGGGGGGGTCGGCTCTCTACTTCGGCCTCGCCGCTGCCCTGATCCGCCCGGTCGAGCTGGCCGCCCCGGTCGGGCGCGACGCCGAAAGCCAGGTGCGTCAGCTCCTGTCGGACCGGCCGATCGACGCCACCGCGATCACCGTGGTCGATGCTCCGACCTACCGCTGGAGCGCCCGCCAGCTGTCCGGAACCAACCACGAGGTCGGCAGCCGGGACAGCATCTACGACCGGTGGGAGCCGGCCCTTCCCGACGGCTACGGCGGCTGGGCGTTCGTCGGCTCGATGCGCCCCGACCGGCAGGCGGGCGCAGCTCTGGCGCTACGGGGCTCGGCCGCCCTGCTTGCCGGCGACTCGATGCGCTCCTACCTGGCCGCGCTGCCGGACGAGGCCAGGCTGCTGGTCGAGGCCTGCACCTGGTTCTTCGCCAACCGCGAGGAGCTCGCAGCACTCGGTGGCGAACCTGGTCAGCCGGACGAGTTCCGGCGCCGCTGGGCCCTTGAGGGCCTGGTGGTCAAGTCCGGTCCGGACGGCTCTGAGGCCTGGACCAGCTCCGGCGCCCTGCGCCTGCAGCCTCCGGCCGGCTATCCGGTCGTCGACGTGACCGGCGCCGGCGACGCCCTGGCGGGTGGCATGCTGGCGCGCTGGCTGGAGACCGGCGCCCGTCCGGAGGGGCTGGAGGACGCGCTCGCGCATGGGATGGGCTGCGCCTCCCTGGCGGTTTCCGAGATCGGACTCCGGGGCCTGGCCGCCGCGACGCCGGCCGACCTTCGGGAGCGAGTGGCGGCCGTCCTCGGTCAGCTGTAGATGGGGCGCCCGGCGACCCGCCGGGCCTGCGCCCGCCTCCGGCCGAAGTACCAGACGGCGACGCCGACCGCGAGCAGGATCAGCAGGTAGGCGAGAGCCGTCACGAAGGAGGGCAGCCGCGCCTCAGAGGCGGGAACGGTAAAGCTCAAAAGACCCACGTAACCCGGGTGCCGCCCGGGGGTGTAGAGGATCGCGTGGGCCGAGTCGTAGGCGACCGCGCGGCTGTCGGAGGTGGTGATCTTCACGGCCTGGAATTGGATCGGGTTGTCCGTATAGACACCGACCGCGCTCTTGCCGCTGTAAGCGCCCGCCAGGAAGAACCGCCGGGCCGTGGGGTCATAGATCGCCTGGTCGACGTCGGCGAGCTCGGTGAGGGTCTGGCTGACCCTGCCGTCGTGGATGCTCCAGGCCAGCGAGTAAGCGACCTTGGGGTCGGTGCAGCCGATGACCGCCTGGGAGCCGGAGGCGTCGATGGCCAGCCCGGTCGCCCCACAGGGCACGCCCACCGGCCAGGTGTGGACCAGCTTCTCTGAGCGGGGGTCGATGGCGTAGACCTCGTTCTTCTTCAGGTTGGTGAGGTAGACCAGCCGGTCGGGGTGGTTGTAGCGCGGCTGCTCGAGCCCCACCGGCAGACTCAGGTGCCCGATCGGGACGTCGCGGATGGCGTCGATCTCGGTCAGCAACCCGTCGTCACCGCTGGCGGCGATCACGAGCCTGTCGACCGGGTCGTATTCGAGTAGGTCGACATTGATCTTGGCGGTGGTCTGGACCTTGGTCAGGAGCGTGTCCACTCGTGCTGAGGTCGGGTCGGCCTCGATCACCGCCACCGCGCCCCCGTCCAGCCCGGCGAAGACCTTGTGGAGGTCCGGCGCCGCGGCCAGGCCCTTCGGCGCCTTGCCGGTCTTGACCGTGGTCAGGTAGCGCGGTTGGGGCTGGGAGACGTCGAAGACGTCGACGCCGAGGTCGGTGGCGTCTGCGATGTAGAGCCGGTGAGCGGACGGGGCGACCAGCGACTGGTCATAGGTCGCCGGCGCGCCACCGAGCGGAGGGATGTCGGTGCGGTTGACCTGATTGGCCGTGCCGCAGGCAACACCCATGAGCCCGGCGGCAGCGAGTATGGCCAGCGCCCGAAACACACATGTAGGCTATCAGGTTTAGTGCCATCGCTATAAGCGATTTTTAGCCGGAGAGGGGCGTTCCGGGAAGGGAGCTTGAGAGCAGGAGCCCGGTCAGGATGATCAGGCCCGCGACGGTGACCCCGGCGATCAGGTTGGCAAGGCGGCCGTTCGTGTAGCGGCCCATCAGCCGCCGGTCGTTGATCAAGACCAGCATGTAGACCAGGATCGCGGGCAGGATCAGGCCGTTCACGTCCTGGCTGAGCAGGATCATCGACACCAGCGGGACCCCCGGGATCAGCACCGCCAAGGCCCCGACCACGATCAGGAAGGTGAAGATCCCGAAGAAGGCCGGGGCGTCCCCGACTCCACGATCGACACCGCGTTCGAAGCCGAAGGCCTCACTCACCGCATAGGAGGTCGAAAGCGGCACCACCGAGCCAGCCAGCAGGCTGGCACCGACCAGGCCGACGCCGAAAAGGATGCCGGAGAACCGGCCGGCGACCGGAATCAGCGCCTTGGCGTAGTCGCCGGCCTGCATGTTGCCGAGCTGGGCTGGCGTCAGGTGGCCGGCGAGCGTCAGTGCGGTGGCGACGATGATGAAGAAGGCGATCAGGTCGGTGACGACCGAGCCGACGATTACGTCGGCCCGGCTGTAGGCCAACCGCTCGTCGGGGATCCCCTTCTCGGCGATCGCCGCCTGCAGGTAGAACTGCATCCAGGGTGTGATGGTGGTTCCGATCAGGGCGATCGAGAGCAGGAAGTAGGCGCGCGAGGCGTCCACCTGGGGCGTGGCCGAGGCGCGCAGGATCTCCCCCCAGTCCGGGTGGACGAGGAAGCCCGACACGACATAGGTCAGGTAGACGACCCCGATGCTCAGCAACACCCTTTCGACGACCGGGTAGCTGCCCCTGACCACCAGCAGCCAGATCACGATCGCCGCGATCGGCACCGAGACGTACTTGGGGACGCCCAGCAGCTCCATCCCGGCCGCGATGCCGGCGAACTCGGCGACGGTCGTGAAGGCGTTGGCGACCACCAATAGGGCCATGGCGAAGGTGGTGCTGCGGACGCCGAAGCGCTCGCGGATCAGGTCGGCAAGGCCCTTGCCGGTGACAACGCCCATCCGGGCGCTCATCTCGTTGATGACGATCAGGCAGATCGTCACCAGCACCAGCAGCCAGAGCATCTTGAAGCGGAACTGGGCACCCGCCTGGGCGTAGGTCGCGATGCCGCCGGCATCGTTGTCGGCGTTGGAGGTGATCAGGCCGGGCCCGATCACGGCCAGGAGGATGAAGAGCCGGCGCGACCGGCGGAGGCGGGCGATCACGAGGTGGCCTCGGCCGCCTAGCTCAGCTTGGGCAGGCGCCGCTTCACGCCCTCGGGAAGGACGGCCTCGAGCGCGTCATCGACGGTGACGATTCCCCGGAGCCGGTTCTCGGCGTCGATGACCGGGAGGGCCATCAGGTTGTACTTCGCCATCATCGCGGCGACCTCGTCGCGGCCTGCCTCGAGGTCGACGGTGAAGATCTCGCGGCGGATGAAGTCGGCGATCGGCGTCGACGGCTGGGCCACGATCAGGTCGCGCAGGGAGAGGACGCCGTTCAGGTGCTCGTCCTCGTCGACAACGTAGACGTAGTAGACGTGCTCCGCCTCGGGCTCGAGAACGCGGAGTGCCTCGATGCACCCCTGGGCGGTCAGGTTCACCGAGACGGAGACGAACTCGGTGGTCATCAGGCCGCCGGCGGTGTCCTCGGGGAAGGAGAGCAGCTCGCGGACATCGGCGGCCTCATCCGTCTCCATCAGCTCCAGGATCTGCCGGGCCCGGTCCTCGGACAGATCGGCGAGGAGGTCGGCCGCCTCGTCGGGGCCCATCTCCTCGAGGATCTCCGAGGCCCGCTCGGCGTCCATGTTCTCGATCACCGAGCGCTGGTCGTCGGGCTCCAGCTCCTCGAGTGTGTCCGCCGCGACCTCATCCGAGAGCTGGGCGAAGATGGCGCTCCGCTCTTTGGCCGAGAGCTCCTCGACGATGTCAGCCAGATCGGCCGGGTGGAGCTTTGAGATCCGCCTGCCGGAGATCCGGAGCCGGACCGCGTCCGGCCCGCCCTCGCCCTGCAGCGGCTGGACCACGTCCCAGGAGACCAGGACCATCGGCAGGTCGCGGCGGAAGAGGCGGACCAGGCTCTTGCCGAGGCCTTCGATACCGAGCCGGCGGAGCAGCCCCCGGACCCCGATGTCGGCGCCGACCAACATCATCTTGCCGCCGCTCTCGACCAGCTGAAGGTCGTTGACGCGAACCACCCGCCGGCCGTCGGTGTCGATGACCTGCTTGTCGAGGACATCCCTCCCCAACCAGACGTCGGCCTCGTTGGCGGCCACCCGGGAGGTGCTCTCGGCGTTCTGCCTCAGGGCCACCTCCCGCGCGGCGAAGGTGCGGACCTGGCTCCAGGGGACGACCTCGCCCCGGCGGCGCGAGACCACGATCCCGGTGACGACCGGATAGGGCTCGATGACGGTGGCCGTGACGTCCCGCACCCGGCCGACCCGGCGCTGCTCGACGTCGACTACCTCCGCGCCCAGGAACTCACTGAGAAAGACCATCCGCGCTGCCTCCGCTGGTGGTGTAGCTCCGGCACTCTAGCACCCGCGCAGCACCCGTTTTTTGGACCCCCTTTGCGTCTTGGCGGTGAATTGGGGTTGAATTCACCGGGGACACCCCCTAGAATGGCCGAGTCCGCCCAGGAAACAGCCAATTTCTTTACTCAAGGAGTGTGACCTTATGGCAGTGACCGGATATTGCCTTAAAGACAAGATGAATGTGGAAATCAAGAATCCGCAGAACATCACCATGAAGAACGGCAAGCCGGCCATCACCGGCACCTGCCCGAACTGCGGCACCAAGATCTTCAAGATCGGCAAGAGCACCTAGCGGGCTCGGTCGATATGGAAAGGTTCGCCTAGCCGGCGGACCTTTCCCTTTCCGGGCTAACTCTCCTCGGCGATCTCCTCCTCCATCGCGCTCAAGAGGAGCTCGGTGGCGGAGATGGCCTCGTCGACTCCCAGGATCTTGAAGATCCGGACGTTGGCCGGGTTGTTGACGCGGGCGATGGTCCGCTTGACGTTGAAGCGCTTCTTCGCGAGCTGAAGGGCGACCAGGTTGTCCTCATCGTCGCCGGTCACGGCCAGGACCACATCGGCGCGCTCCATGCCGGTGGTGCTGAGGAACGACATCTCGTCGCCGTCGCCGGTCAGGACGACGCTGCCCAGCTGGCTGCTCAGCCACTCGGCGCGGGCGGAGTCCTTCTCCAGGAGCAGGACCTCCTCGCCACGTTCGAGAAGGTCGCGGGCGAGGTAGTAGCCGACCTTGCCGCCACCGATCACGATCGCGTACATCAGTCCTTCACCAGGATCTCGTGGACGGTTTCGGTGCCGCTCACGGTAGGGCAGATGACGCCCAGGCCGAGGGACTTGTAAACCTCGTAGCGGATGGGGTCGTAGATCCGGCAGACGACCTTGGGGACGTTGAACACGTGCTGCGCCATCTGCGCCGACATGATGTTGCGGTTGTCGCCGTTGGTCAGCGCGCA
>Ga0066679_10000344_pt1 | contig 14944 bp, 19 predicted proteins | sample GraSoiAngelo_128_FD_62298 | JGI IMG/M metagenome (GOLD analysis project Ga0066679, IMG submission 62298) | Grasslands soil microbial communities from the Angelo Coastal Reserve, California, USA - 14_0927_12_20cm | ecosystem: Environmental > Terrestrial > Soil > Grasslands | place: USA... | reverse complement strand
CCCTTCAGGGCGAGGATGTTCTTTAGGGAACTTGATCCAGGGGCATGGCCTTGCTCCTGGCTATTACATGTCACGCTTTAAGCGTGAAGAACCGGTCGCTATCGCTCGCGGTTCTGACTCTTCCCCTCTCCCGTTGGGAGAGGGGCGAGGGGTGAGGGACTAGCGGCGCGTAACACCCTCACCCTGACCCTCTCCCACAGGGAGAGGGAAATCCAGCCGCCGAGGTCCCTTACGGTCTTACAAACTCCGGCGTTTCCACGTTGTCTGAACCGGATATCCTCAGGTCATCACCTTCAAGGATTTTCAGTCTGACATTTTTCATCGTCCAATCGCGGGCGTACTTGATCGTACCTGCCATGCGGCCCTGCGCTGAGATGTTTATCCATCTAACGTCGGTAATTGGTCTCTCTCGCAGTCCTTCGGCCGAGAAGATTTTTCGCGCACCGGTGATGTTTACATTCTCGATGGTGATATTGCGGAACTCGCATAGCCCACGCTCAGGCGGAGTCACCGGCGTCGTCAGTGCGATCCAGGAAGCCGGAATATTCTTCATGTCCTTCGGGAGTAATGTGTAGCTGTAGCTTGGATTCCAGTTGAGATTGAAAGTAAACGGAAGGAATACACCATCCATCGTGAGGTCGCGGATCAGCACGTCTTCCACAAAGCCACCACGTGTTTTGGCAGATTTGAATCGGATGCCTTCGAACGTGTCAATACCGCGGTTGTGATCCACGACGACTTTGCGAATGCCGCCGGACGTCTCGCTGCCGAAGGTAATGAAGCCGGCGCCGGCGTGCGCAATGTTGTTTTTGATCAGAACGTACTCGGTCGGAAGGCTGACGCGCAGTCCGTCCGCGTCACGACCGGCCTTCAAACAGATGTCATCGTCGTAAGCGTCAATATCGCAGTTCTGCACCAGCACGTAGCTGGACGAATCTATGTCTACGCCATCGGTGCTGGGCCCGCCGTTATCGCTAATCTTCAAACCGTCGACCGTGACGTGATTAGAATAGACAACCTGCGTAGTCCAGAAGCCCGACCGCTTCAGGCTTAGGTTTTTTATCGTCACATCGTCTGATTTCCAAATCACCAGCAGTCGCACCCGCTGACAATCGTAGTCCGCCGCCCAACGCAGGCCCCGCGGGTCATAATCGGTTCGGAGGTCGCGGTACCTGTTCCACCATTTCTCTCCGCGGCCGTCGATCATGCCGCCGCCCGAGACTGCCACGTTGTGCTGATCGTTAATATTGATGAGGCCGGCGGGCCAATTCATTTCGACGCCGGCGACGCGCGTCCAGATCAAAGGGTAATCCGCATCTTCCTGGCTACCGAGCAGCGTCACGCCTGAATCGATTCGCAAATGCACATTGCTCTTTAGAAAAAGCGCGCCGGTAACGTACGTTCCGGGCTTAAGCGTCACTGTGCCGCCGCCGGCTCTTGCGCAAGCATCGATCGCTTTTTGGATCGCTGTGGTTGAATTCTTATTTTGATCAGCGACTGCGCTGTAAGAGTTGGCGGAAAAAATCCGCGTGCCTGTCGGCGAGTGTCGGGCGCCAACTTCAGTGATCCATGTAGGCAAAGCGTCATCGTGCTTGGTGAAAGTGGATTTCGCCTGCGCGGAAGGAACAGCGATAAAAGAAAGGATGGCGCAATAAAAAATAAAGATTCGCGCAGGGGAACAAGCTTTTATTTTCACGGTTTCGTTAGTTGCTTTCGGCTCCGGGTTGGTTGTGCGTATTTGAACACAGAACGTTGACTAATCACAGCCGTCAAACTCGCTCCACCGGCTTCATAAAAACGCGTTCATACTTTGTGAAGAATGGATAGAGCCATCCTGTTTTCGCAAACGCCAGACCCAGCGTCGCGTCCATGCCCGCGAGTCGAAAATCCAATCGCCATCATGACGGCGATCGCGCCGAACGAATTCAAATCGATTCTCTGCCTAATGCTTATTATTCACACTTCGCTTTAGCGAGGGGATACGGAATAAGTGCCGGTAGGCAGCGAAATGTTTATAGACCTAAGAGCTTCTTGTTTTCAGCTTTTCCGACGTGAGCGAAATGCGGAGCATTATGTAATAGGGATGGGATGTAATCACTGTCTATTAACATTTCGCCGCTCTGCGGCTTATTCCGACAGACTCCTAAGGCATGTGCCGACGCGCCGCGCGTGTGCCCCGCCAATCACACTGTGTTTATGATCACCTGGGCGTTTTCGAGTGACGTCTCGATCTCGATGTTGGCGGACTCGCCGATGACCACGATCCGTCTTTGCGAATTTGAACTGAACAGCTCGACTGACGTAATCAGGCACTCAACCGGCGCGGCGGTGAAGCGTTTCAAGCCGCTCGCTTCGCGGCCTTCAGCGAGGAGTTGTTGTGCGTCCAACGCTAATTCCGTTCGATCGCTTGCGGTGAGATCGTCAGCGTCGAGTTCGGCAATCGCAACGCCCTGCGGCAGCAGATTCATCTCGCCATCAACATAAACCGTCCAAAGAAATCCGATGTCGAGCAGAAAATGTGCGGCCTCGCCGGCGATTAACCAGCCGAGCACAGTCGCACCGAGCACGTGCTTGATCACGTGATCTTGATGGGTCGATGTCTCGAGTTCAGTCCAATCCATGGTTTCAAGTTTCAAGTTTCAGGTTTGAGGTTTCAAGTTTGAATCCTCACTTGGAATTACAAGACTTGTGTTTGTGTTTACTCTTACTGCTCACTGCTCACTGCTCACCGCTCACTTCACTGCTCATATCGCCGCAGATTCTTTGCCCGCACGAAAGTGAGAATCGCCGCGATGAGACAAGCAACACCGCCCGTCACAACTGAAAGCGGCGCGCCGATCAAAGCCGCGACAGTTCCAGCCTCGACTTCACCCAACTGGGGACCGCCCATGAAGAAGATCATGTTGATAGAAGTCATGCGTCCACGCATGTTGTTTGGAGTTACGAGCTGACGAATCGTCTGTCGCAGGATCGTGCTTACCGTATCGGCGGCGCCCGCCGCCGCCAGCATCAACAAAGAAAACCAAAAGACTCGAGAGACGCCAAAGGCGACCGTCGCAGCCCCGTACAATCCGACCGACACGATAACTGTGACGCCCTGTTTCTTGATTACGCCGAGGCGCGCCATCATGAGTCCGGCGACGATCGCGCCCGCTGCCGGCGCGGCGGCAAGAAATCCATAGCCTCGCGCGCCGACTACTAAAATATCTTTCGCATAAATCGGCAACAACTGATTCGCTGACGCGAAGAACGTCGCCACGAAATCCAGCGTCATTGTCTGCACGATAATCGGCGTGCGCCAAACAAAACGCAGACCTTCAACCAGGGCTTGTAAGCTAATTCCCGGGACTTCACTTTCCGATCTTTCTGGCTTGCCGCTCGCGCGCATCAGCGCGAGCCCAACGATTACTGCAATGAATGACGCCGCATTGAACGCATAGACCAACGCCGGACCGTGAGTGGCGAGCAAGAATCCGGCGAGCGGTGGTCCAGTAATTAATCCGATTTGAAAAACGAGCATGCTCAAGCTCACCGCGTTCGGGAAATCCTTGAGCGGCACAAGCATCGGCATCAATGCTTGTCGTGACGGCGTATCAAAGGCCCAAGCTGCGGACGCGATCGCTGTCAACAGAAAGATCGGCCACGCGCGTTGCAATCCTGAGAATGTCACCAGCGCCAGAATTCCGCTGCAGACTAGCATGATGGTTTGCGTCGTCATCATGACTCGCCGGCGATCGACGACGTCGGCCAGCACGCCGCCCATCAACGAACACAAAATGATCGGAACTGCTCGACATGCGCCGACTAAACCCAAAGCCAAAGGTGAACTCGTGATCAGATAGATGTGCCAGTTGATCGCCGCCAACTGCATCTGCGATCCAATTACCGAAACGATCTGGCCCATCCAAAGCAAACGAAAGTCGCGATGACGTAGCGATGCGAAGGCACTCTGGCGCTCAGTGGTTGCCGTGTGCGGCGAGTCGGACGCGAGGTTCGTTTCAGGCATTGATGAACCAATTTATATCGCGCGGCGACTGAGAACAAAGCGCACGCTGCGTCCAAAGCAAAAAAGCGGCTCGATTCCGAGCCGCTCAAACTTCGCTTCGATTAGTTTGCAACTACTGCAGCTGCTTTGTGCCTTTGAGCTCCTTGTACATGTCTTCGACGTTGGGCGTCGCGAAATTCTGAAAAGCGAAACTCTTGTATTTCTCCGGCAGTTTCAATTGTTCCTTCGCTTGATCGACCGCGAGGCCGTCGGCAATTCCCTGCTTCACGCGCGCGCGCAAGTCGTCAAGATAGTCGCGAAAGTCTCGAATGTCCGCAGCCGTCGCTACGTTGCCATGGCCGGGAACAAACTTCGAAGCGGGATGTTGTTTCAAGATTGTATCGAGCGTGGGAATCCAATCGTTGACTGTCGCGTCAACCAGATTCGGCAAAGTCTTTGACCAGCCAAGATCACCCATGAAAACTACGTTCGCATCCGGCACAAAAGCAAAAACGTCGCCGCCTGTGTGGCCGGGCAGCGTCGCGAGGATCACTTCGCGCTTGCCCAACTTCAAACGCATCGTTCCCGAACTGAAAGTCCTGGTGGGATTCGTTAGCTTGATCGCCATCATCGCATCCAATCGGCGCATCGTTCTTTCAAGCTGCGCGCGTTTGTCTTTCTGATCTTCGGGAGTCTCGCTCAAGAGTTTGGCGGCATCTGCTCTTCGCTTTTGCAGATCCTCAGGCGCGGGCAGGAAACGTTTGTTCTTCGTCGTCTGCCATTTCATCACGTTGTCGTGAGCGATGATCTCGACGCCGCGCGCGACCAGCACCTGATTGCCGCCGGTGTGATCGAGATGGTAGTGACTGTTGACGGCGTATTTGATCGGAAGCTTCGTCAACGTTTGGATTTCGCTGATCAAATCTTCGATCGCTGCGGGGGTAAAGAACGTGTCAAAGACCAGCACACTGTCGTTGCCAATAACGAAACCCGCATTGCCCGAAGCCAATCCGCCGGGCTTGGCGATCGCCGCGTAAACACCGTCCGCGACTTTGACTAGTTGAAAGTCGTCTTGCGTCCGCGTCTGTCCGTTGCCTGAAGAGATAAGAACAAACAACGCGAAGATGGTCGTCAAAACAAATTTAGGAGTAAATGGCATGACGCCGGTCAGAGTACCAACTTCAGTTGGGCTTTCGCGGCGAATAGAACCCGACTAAAGTCGGTGCTCTAACCCCGCGTTGGATCTTAGAGTTTCGCGAGAATTGCTTTCCACCTGACCCAGGCATCGTCGCGCGCTTTCTTGTTTGCTTTGTACGCGGTCAGATCTTTGTTGTACTTGTCTATTGCGGCTTTGTCGCCATCCACGTTTCCGGTGGTCGCGGGGGCGACCGGAGCCGGCGCTTCGCCTGCGCGCATGAAGCCATGTCCCGCGCCTGCATAAGTCACCGGGTCGTACATCTTGTTCAATTCTTTCATCGCATCAACCGTCGGAGGAATCGTTGCGTCGATGCGCATGTCGTTTTCAGCATAGAAGCCGTAAACGGGAGCACCAATTTTCGCCAGGGCCATTTTATCAACCGCGTATGGTTGGCCTTGCGCGCTGTTACTCGGCGCCGAACCGTAGAAGATAAATGCGGCTTTCAGCGATGGACGGCGCGTGGCAAAAAAGAAAGTTGTGCTGCCGCCCCAACAGAAACCGCCGACCGCGACTTTGCCATTCGCCGCCGGTAGTTTTGAAACATAGTCAGCAACTGCGTTTAGGTCGCCGGCGAGCTGATCCGGCGGCAAAGCGCGAATTGCCAGACCGACTGCGTTGTTTCCGGTAGCGGCAATTTCCGGAGTGCCGCCACCGTTCGGCCCCATACCGGAAAGAAGATCCGGAGCGATGGCAATGTAGCCAGCTTCGGCGAGTTCGTCGCTCAACTCCTGCACCCAATCACTCATGCCGAAGATTTCGTGAATGACTACGACCGCGGTAGCTTTCTTATTGCTCTCAGGATAGACAACGAAGGTGTTGACTTCGCGGTTGCCGTTCTTCACCTTCACCCACTCGCGATGCCGCGGCGATTTAGCGAGCCGATCTTTGGCCCAATCCTGCGTGATAGTTTCATCCGGCATCGTGATCGTCGGATCGGCAATCATATGATGATGCGAATCCATCTCTTGAGCGGCGGCGCCACTGACTAATGAAAGCAACACCGCCAGCGATCCGCACACCAACGCGAGTCTTCTGCTCACTGCCTTCTGCCTACTGCCTTCTGCTTTTCCCATTCGCCCCTCCGTCTAACTGAAATTGTGCTTTCTAATATCACAATCGCCGTTCGCTATGCGAGTCGGCCCGCCGCTCAAAAAAAGGGAGCGCTGCCGCCGAAATCTTCTTCGGCGACAGAAACAATAATGCCGCGACCGTTTCCGATCGCGGCATCGCCTAATGCGGTCTTGGCTGCTTCACGGCCGGGGATTAAAGCTCCCGCCGCTAAAATATCTTTGCCAGTTTCGATAGCCTTCATCGTACCCGCGCAGGAAGCCGTCGCGATACGCCTGCTGATAAACGTCCCGCCGGCCGTAAACGGGGCTGTAACCACCAGCGCCGCTCTTGTAAAAGTGCGAGCGATCCGGATCGTAGTTTTGGCCGCGGCGCGCGTCGCTTGCGCCGGTGAAGAGCCCGTCTTCGTAACCCTGATCGTAAGCGCTCCGGGCGTAACCATAGCCCCCATAGTTCCGGTCATCGTAAATCGTCGTGTAGAAATCGTTATCGGTGACGTCGTAAAGAGAGCGATTGCGGTAATCGTGCCTCTCGCGCCGACCGACGCGTCCCCGATCCCTGTCCTTGTCTCGATCCTTGTCTCTGTCACGATCGCGGTCGTGGTCCCGGTCGCGATCTCGGTCGCGATCTCGGTCGCGATCTCGGTCACGATCTCGGTCGCGATCCTTATTGCGATCCTTGTCGCGATCTTTATTGCGATCCTTGTCGCGATCCTTGTCACCGTCCCAACGCTTGTCCCCGTCGCGGCCTCGGTCCTTATCACGATCGCGATCCTTATCGCGGCTACGATCAAGGTTGCGAGTGTTTTCATCGCTGGATGAATTATCTATAGGCGCGCGATCACGCCGATTGTCGCTGCCATCGCCGTCACCGCTGCGGCGCACTGGGGCAGAGGTATCGTTATTGGATCTACGATCGGATCCACTACGATCGTTATCACGGCCGCCGCGAGTTTCGCGCACCGGATCATCGCGACGATTGCCGCCGCTGTCGTTGTTGCGACTGCTACCGCTGTCGTTGCTCCGGCTCGGTTCGCTGGGCGTACTGGGCGCCGGCGAACTCGGTGCCGGTGAACTTGGTGCGGGTGAACTTGGTGCGGGTGAACTTGGTTCAGGCGCACTTGGCGGCGGTGAACTTGGCGTAACAGGTTCAGGCCGCTCAGGCTTCAAATCCTGAGCCCTGAGGCGCGGCGATGACGCCAGGAAAAATCCGAGCAAAGCGAAAGCCAGGAAGCTGACCTTCAGAACGGTAACTCTTATCTTCATCACACTCCTCCTTGGGCGAAAGGATGGTTGGAAAACGGGAAGAGTTGGCGTGCCGCCATTATACTCCCGCGGCGCGAATTCAACGACAAGTTGCAGGGGCGGTCACCCGGTTTCCCGAGTACGCAAAGACTGATCGCGATCGAGAATATTCGTCGTCCGATCAGTTACGCTCGGAGGGGGCTCATTCCGTGAGACGATCGTTAGCTCGGGATCCATTCGCGTCTTGTGTGAAGCAGGAACGTCGATCCGCAGCGGCGATGCGTCAGGAGACTGAATCTCCTTTGCGCGTTCCGGCTTGATGCCAAATCCCGCGATGATGTGACCCAATCCCGAAAGCATCGGAATCAATCCAATCAGCCAGAACACTCGCACCACCGGATCGATCGCAAAAGGAACCGCCGCGATTACCTCCGCAGGCAATCTGAGTTGTAATGCATGCGTTAGGAAATAAAGAAAGATCGACAAGCAGCCGCCGACAAAGAACTTAATAGTGCCCGTCGTCAAGTGTTTCTCACGTCGTTCTTCGGCTGTTTTCTGTTTCCGCCAGGACGACCAGCGGCGATGCGCACCTGAACCACGCGCGATTTCGGAATTTACCTTCTCCATCGCGCGCGAGACTTCATCGGCGACGTGACCGATCTTCTCTTTAACCTTCGTCGGCACGCCATCAGACTTTGAAATCGCGTCAGCGAAGGTGACGACTTTGCCGATGACTTTGAGATTGGTGCCGCAAGAACGACAGTAGTGTTGCCCTTCCGCAGATTCACCGCCACATTGGGGACAGAACATGTGCTGAAAGCCTCTCGCGCAAATTATCAACCGATCTTTGCTGGGAGCAAAGCCAAAACCTTTACGGTTTTCCAGGTCGCGCGGTTTCCAAAAAGAAAATGCCGCGAATTTCCTCGCGGCATCTCACAATTGACGGATACGGCTCTTGCCTTTTTTAGCTTCCAATCTAAGCCCGGTATCCATCAGCATATCCTCGCAAGAACCCCGATCGATAAACCTCACCGAAGTTCCCGAAGCCGGCTTCCTGATAGTAATGCGATCGTTGCGGATTGTACGTCTTGTGATCCTTCTCGTCGTTACGCCCCGTCCTCAATCCATCGTGGTAGCCTTGATCAGCTGCTCTGTCAGAGCTATTGAACACGTAATGTCCGTAGCGGCTGTAATAATCAAAGTAAGGATCGTAACCCCACGGGCGGTAACCCCAGCCCCACGGACGATAAGTTCGATAGTAAGGGCGATTGACGAGAATCACTCGCCGCTGCGCTTGCGCCGTGCTGCTTGAGAGCAACGTCACGACTCCAGGGAGTAACAACACCGCGAGGATGAATCCGCCTAATCTACGTAGATATTTTCCTCTCATGATCTTCCCTCCTTGTTCTAATACTTTAGACGCTGCACACATAATCTTGGTTTGCACGAGCGATGCCTAACTGTGTCGCGAACCATGCGATCGACTTGTGACTCGATTGCGATTGCGATAAAGAAAAATGCCGCGAGGAGCGCCCGCCGGCACTTTCAAGTTCTAGCGCAAGCAGTCCGTGCGCTGCCCTGCTTTCTGCCTACTGCTCACCGCTCACAGCTAACTGCTCACTTCCAATCAGTATCGTCGATAGTGGCGATGACGCTTTCTAATCTTGTACGTGTACAGCGCGCCGCTACCCGCGCCGACCAGCGAGCCAATCGCCGCGCCCTTCTTTCCACCAGCGATGCCGCCGATTGCCGCGCCCCCAAGCGTGCTGCCGGCCACAGTTAATTTGTCGCGATGCTTCTGCCAAAACGTCCTGTGATAACGACGGTGCCGACGCACCGTTTGCGCCGATGTTATTGGCCCAACCGAAAATAGGAGAGTAAGAAATAGCAGCGTTAACGCCACTGCCTTTTTCAATTGTCGTTTCATGATCCCTCCGTTTACGTGAATTCAAATTCGTTCTAATTCGCGGCAACCAACTGTTCGCATTTATAACAGCTACGCCGCCGCAGCCCTTATTTTGTTAGTGATCGGGGTGAGAGGTGCATCTGTCGTGCCAAGGCTTTGCTTCATACGAACTGAGTCGCGGAACGTGTTACGATGCGGCCGCGCAGATGACCCAGCCCGCCGACAGACTTGCCCGCGCACACGATGACGCGTTACTTCCGCCGCTGAAATGGGCCGGAGGTAAGCGCTGGCAATTACCTCATCTTAGAAAATATTGGGAGCATGAGAATCATCGCCGCCTGGTCGAACCGTTTTGTGGCGGACTCGCGGTCGCGCTGGGCTTGATGCCTGAACGAGCACTGCTCAACGACGTGAACCCGCACGTCGTCAACTTTTATCGTTGGTTAAAGCGCGGGCTGAACATCGATATCGACATGCGCTACAACCAGGCGCTCTTCTACAAACATCGCCAACGCTTCAACGTACGCCTGCAAGCTGGGCAAGTGAACACCAAAGAGGCTGCTTCGCTTTTCTATTATTTGAATCGCACCGGCTATAACGGTCTCTGTCGGTTCAATAGCTCGGGCGAATTCAACGTGCCGTTTGGCAAGTACGCGACCGTCAATTACCGGCGCGACTTTACCGATTACAAAACGGTGCTGGCGAATTGGAAATTTTCAAACATGAGATTCGATCGCGTGAAGCTTCAACCCGATGATTTCGTCTACGCCGATCCGCCGTACGACGTCGAGTTCACGCATTATTCAAAAGGGGGGTTCAGTTGGAATGATCAACTCAGAACCGCTGAGTGGCTGGCGCAACACGCGGGTCCAGTCATTCTTTCGAACCAGGCAACACCGCGAATTCTGAAACTGTACCGCGATCTGGACTTTAAGCTAATCAAGCTAAGCGCGCCGCGGCGAATCAGCTGCACCGGCGACCGCACCGCGGCGGAAGAAGTGCTCGCGCTACGCAATCTCGATTGAGCGCGGGCATCTGTGCCTGCACGGTCAGACTAACCTTTCAACAGTCGGACGATCTTTGCACCAATCATTAATTTGGACGTGACCGCGATCACGCACAGTTCATCGATTGTCGCGCAAACTCAACAATTGGAGCGCTGGCATCACCATTGCACTACGGCTTCGTTGAAGAGAGCTATGAAATTTCTCATCAAATCAAAATCAATTAACTAAACGATCGGAGAATCATGAAGAAACTCGTCTATTTACTTTCACTCTTGTTGCTGCTCACACCTCTCATGCAAGCTCTGGGTGGACAGAAGACCGAGAACACATCCGCGAAAATCGACCATGCCAGGAAGAGCGTGGCGAAGCTCGGCGTTGGATCGAAAGCGCGCGCGACAATCACGCGTAACGACGGCTCGAAAGTGAAGGGTTACGTTTACAGCGCCGGCGATGAAGACTTCGTCATACGCGATCGCAAGAGCGACGCGTCTACCACAATAAAATATTCGGACGTGAAGAGCGTCGACGACAACCGCGGACACTCCATCGCAAGAAATGTCCTAATAGTGGTTGGCATTGGCGCTGCCATAACTCTGGTGGCGATCTACGCGGCCATCGTGCGCAACGGGTGATGATTGGAGCGGGGCCATACCTGTCGCATAGGCGCACTATCGACGAAAGCGCCCGCCGAAGAAATAGTTCTGATAGTTACTGTAACCTTCTTCGTAACCGCGCAGGAAGCCGTCGCGATAAGCCATGCTGTATGACGCCTGGCCGCCGAAGATTGAGAGAAAGCCTCCCGCGCCATGCTTGTAGAAATGAGAACGCTCGGGATCGAAACTCTGGCCACGTTGGGCATCGCTCGCGCCCGTGAATAAGCCGTCCTGATAACCTTGCTCGTACGCGTTAGAGCCGTATTGGTAGTAACCATAATTCGAAGACTCATACGCGCGCGTCCGGTAAAGTAAACGGCCACGTTCATATTCTCTCCGGCGCCAGTCGTCGCGGTCGCGATTTCGATCAAAGCCGGCATTACGCCGGTTGAGGTGCCGGTCGCGATTACGATCTCGATCCCCGTCACGGTCGCGATCTCGCTTTCGATCCCGATCTCGATCACGGCGTCGATTCCCCTCGCTATTAAGATCACGTTCGCGGCTGGAAGTAAGAACTGAGGAGTTGCGATCGCTCGATCGCTCGCGCGTGCGGTTCTCAGAGCGCGTGCTGCTGGTGCTCCGGCTGGAACTCGTGTCGCGACTGCGGCTCTGACCATCGCCACGTCCCCAACTTCGACCGCTTCCATTGCCACTGCTACTGCTTCTGCTCGACCCGCCGCTACTGCGGCTACTGCTGGTTGAGCTGCCGCTGCTGCGGCTCGAGCTGCTGCTGCTGCTGGAGCTGCTAGAACTCCTTGATGAGCTGTTGCCGCCTCCGCCACGCCGATCCTGTGCGCAAGCATTCGAGAAGTTGAATCCGCCTACAACGAGAACCGCAGCCGCAAACAGCAATGCTACGTGCCTCTCGAAGATCTTGATTTTCATAAGAGCCTCCTTCGTGGCCCGGCGAAGAACTAGAGGGTCGATGCTTAAAGCGGAAGAGTTTATCGATGGAAAAGTATACGCTCGTTTCAATAGACAAGCGATAGATTTGCCCCGGCTCCCGCCTCTAACTCCCGGCTCCTGTTCTTATCTGTTTACGAATTTGGCGTTCAACTTGATATCAACTCCCGCCAGAGCCTGCGACACCGGACAATTCTTCTTCGCCGATTCAGCGGCGTCGAGGAACGTCTGCTCATCAATGCCCGGCACTTCCCCTTCGGTGTTTAGTTCAATCGTCGTGATCTTGAATCCCTCGCCAACCTTTTCGAGACTTACGCTGGCGTTTGTGCTGATGCGCGTCGGACTGTGACCAGCCTTCGTCAATCCCGCCGCAAGGGCCATCGAAAAACATCCGGCGTGCGCGGCGCCAATCAACTCTTCCGGATTCGTGCCGGTGCCTTCTTCAAATCGCGACGCGAAGGAATACTGACCTTCAAAAGCGCCGCTGCCTAATTTGACCTTGCCCTTACCTTCTCTGAGCGTACCTTCCCAAACTGCGCTCGCTGTACGTTTCGCCATGTTCGTTTCTCCTCGCTGACTTAGTTTTGTTTGATTGTAGCAGGAGCGCCGGTTGTTGGCAGCGAGCCAAGACGCCCACAGCCAGACCAAGATACTCCCGCGTTGGTCCAACCAGGATTAATCGCGCTTATCGTGTTACACTTCTTTACAAGGACTGCCAAGACATTACCGACATCAAATTCACAATCCGTTTTGACGCTCCTTTCGGGTACGAAATGAACGCCTTACCAAGGCTGAAAGCGAGCATCAATGGCCAATAACAAACCAAAGCCGTTCACCTACAAATTTGTGAACGATGGATCAACTCTTCTCTTGGAATTAACTAACGCGACCAGAGAGGTACTCAAACGCGTCGAAATTTTGACGGTGTTTCTGAAAAATGAGGACGCCGCAAACATTGGTCCGGCGCAGGTCCATATCCGGTTCGAGGCTGTGGAGCGCATCCTGCCGGCCGAAAAATCGATCGTGCACCACACTATTTGGATCAACGGCAAGCCGGCCGAAGCCACCGCCGATCATTTGCAACGACTGCAAGCGATCGAAGGCAAAGTCAATCCGTATGTGCTGGATATTTCCTGGCAGAATGCGGAAGGCCGAACTCGCTTTCAACGGATTCCGGTCGGACATTGATCCGATCAAAAAAGCCCCCGACGAATAAATTCGCCGAAGGCTTTGGTGAGAAGCGTTGAGCGCTAATTAATAGCGCGACCCGCCGCCGAAACCACCACCGCCACCGCGATTTTCGCGGGGCTTGGCTTCATTAACTTTCAGCGCACGTCCGCCGACTTCCTTGCCGTTAAACTGGGCGACGGCCGCCGCGCCTTCTTCTTTGGTTTGCATCTCAACAAAACCGAAGCCGCGTGAGCGACCGGTTTCGCGATCTTCAATCAACGAGACGCTTTCGACTGTGCCCACTTGCGCGAACAGAGTCTGCAAATCGCCACTCGTGGTGTCGAACGAGAGATTTCCAACATAAAGTTTCATAGACATTTGTAATTTACCTTTTCCCCTTTGGGACCAACAGAAGCTGCCAAAGCTTCCCAATTCTCCAAGGTTTCGCGATCCAACAGAGAGAAGCCTTGGCATTCTAACTGGGTTTGAGCTGTGGAATTCAGTTGGTCTGGAAAAGTGACCAGAGAAGCTGAGAGCAGAGTAAGCTCGACTTTGTTCATACAGACCGTACCCTAGTGGGCGCTATATGTCAACGACGAGATATATTTTGCGAGGGCAATGTGCGATTGTCCGCGTCAGCGGACAAATGAGAATAGCCCAGGCTTTCAAGCCTGGGATCACGATTAATAATAAGAACGAGAGCCCGCTTTAGCGGGCGACAGATTCTCTTTGACTAAGGCTGCCGTGGCTTCGCTGAAAGCCATGCGGCAACGATCAAGCAGACGGCAATAACGATTGAGAAAACGATCGGAAGAATAAAGAAGAATCTCCAGCTCAAAACGGTCAGGGCGACAAAGCAAAGGGCGAGCGCCCACGCAATGCCGCGCAGGCGCGTTAGAGTCTCTGCCGGAAGACCACCGAGTTGCCACGCTACGACCGCCGCGAATAGAAGAAAGACTGAGACATTAAATCCAGCCCCCACAAAGAGGTCCCAATAAGTCCGGTTAAACCCCTGCACGTTAAAGTGAATTGATCGCATCGAGGCAAGCATCGTGTCCGCGCCCCACGTGGGATCGGACTGGCGAAAGCCTAGTGTATGTCCGACATCAAAAAGCAGTATCAGGACAGCAGCGATTCGATAGAATAAAGACGGCTTCAAGTCTCAGCTCCAGATGTGGTCCGACGGGTTAGCGAACCGGCTTATATCATCGATCCCGTAAGCGAAACAATATTTAGGTGGAACTATTGTCGTTAGCAGATTATTTGATATCCATTGATTGTTTCTTTACCTGACACCGCGCTGGACGAGGCTTCATTGGCGTAGGACGAGGGTTTGTCAGCTTCCGACGAGGTTTCGTCAGCTCTCGACGAGGTTTCGTCAGCTTCCGACGAGGTTTCGTCAGATCTCGACGAGGTTTCGTCAGCTCTCGACGAGGTTTCGTCAGCTTCCGACGAGGTTTTGTCAGCTCTCGACGAGGTTTCGTCAGCTCTGGACGAAGGTTCGTCAGCTTCCGACGAGGTTTCGTCAGCTTCCGACGAGGGTTTGTCAGCTCTCGACGAGGTTTCGTCAGCTTCCGACGAGGGTTTGTCAGCTCTGGACGAAGATTCTTCAGTTCACGACGAAGGTTCTTCGGCTGCATTCCCACCCGACTCGCAGGTTATCAGAGACAGCGCGCAGGGTGCTGATTTGCAGATTTCTTAGGAAAATGCCGATCCTGTCGCAGAAGTGAGAAAAATCTGGCAACTCGTAGAGGATTCCGCCGCGCCGCACCCGACGCGCTCGGCACGTCTTAAAAGCCAACCAGAAGGA
>Ga0066679_10000342_pt1 | contig 14954 bp, 12 predicted proteins | sample GraSoiAngelo_128_FD_62298 | JGI IMG/M metagenome (GOLD analysis project Ga0066679, IMG submission 62298) | Grasslands soil microbial communities from the Angelo Coastal Reserve, California, USA - 14_0927_12_20cm | ecosystem: Environmental > Terrestrial > Soil > Grasslands | place: USA... | reverse complement strand
TCCTCGGCCAGCAGCCGCTCGGCCTCCTCCCGGGCCTCGTTGAGCAGCAGCGGGTTCAGCAGCTCCCGCATGGCCTGGTCGGTCAGCCCGTGCTGGCGCGGTCCCATCAGCTCCCCCGCCCCCCGCAGCAGGAGGTCCTCCTCGGCCAGCCGGAAGCCGCTCCGCTCCCGGGCCACCAGCTGCAGGCGCTCCAGCGCCACCTCGGTGGGATCGTCCGAAAGGAGCAGGCAGAAGGAGCCGTGCGCGCCGCGGCCCACGCGGCCCCGGAACTGGTGCAGCTGGGCGAGGCCGAAGCGCTCGGCGCCCTCGATCATCATCACCGTCGCGTTGGGCACGTCGACGCCGACCTCGACGACCGGGGTCGCCACCAGGACGTCGCTCTCACCCGCCGCGAAAGCGCGCATGACGGCGTCCTTGTCCTTGAGCTTGCCATGCACCAGCGCCAGCCGGAGGTCCGGGAAGACGTCCGCCTTGAGGCGTTCGAACTCCACAGTGGCGGCCTTCGCCTCCAGCTTCTCGGACTCCTCGATCAGCGGGCAGATGACGAACACCTGGCGGCCGGCCGCCACCTCGCGCCGGACCAGCCCGTAGGCCTGCTCCCGCTCCGCGGGCGGCACCACCTCCGTCTCCACCGGGGTGCGGCCGGGAGGCAGCTCGTCCAGCACCGAGACCGTCATGTCGCCGTAGCGCGCCAGCGCCAGCGTGCGGGGGATGGGCGTCGCGGTCATGGCCAGGAAGTGCGGCCGGCCGCGGCCCTTGCCGCGGAGCAGCTCCCGCTGGCGGGTGCCGAAACGGTGCTGCTCGTCGACCACGGCCAGCCCGAGGTTGAGGATCTCCACCCTCTCCTCGATCAGCGCGTGCGTGCCCACCAGCAGCGCGGTGTGGCCGGAGGCGACCGCGGTCGTCACGCGCCGGCGCTCGGCGGCGGGCAGGCCGCTGATCAGCAGCTCCACCCGCAGGTCCGGGAAGGAGCCCTCCAGGTAGGAGCGGAACTTCAGCAGGTGCTGGCGGGCGAGGATCTCCGTCGGCGCCATGACCACCGACTGGCGGCCGGCCGCGTGGACCATCGCCACCGCCGCGGCGGCCACCGCCGTCTTGCCGCTGCCCACGTCGCCGTTCAGGAGGCGGTTCATGGGGATGCCTCGCTCCAGGTCCTGGAAGACCTCCCAAGTGGCCCTGCGCTGGGCGTGGGTGAGCTCGAACCCGAGCCCGGCCTTGAAACGCTCGATGACCTCCTGGACGTAGGGCACCGGCGCCGCCGGCTCGCTCTCCAGCTCGCGCCGGCTGCGGAGGAAGGCGACCTGCAGCTCCAGCAGCTCGGCGAAGGCGAGGCGGTTGCGAGCCTGGCGCCACTGCTCGGTGCTCTCCGGCTGGTGGCCCCAGCGGATGGCGTCGGCGATGGCGGGCAGCCTGTGACGCTGCCTGGTCTGGGCGGGGATGCTCTCCTCCAGCCCATCCGCCAGTCCCAGCAGCGGTTCGACCAGCTCCCCGATCTTCTTGCTGGTCACACCCGAGCTCAGGTGGTACTTGGGCATCAGCCCTCCGACCCGGCGCGGGCCCTCGTCCCCGCCGACCTTCTCCAGGTGCGGGTTCTGCATCTCCAGCGCCGCCCCGTAACGGGCCGCCTTGACCAGTCCCGCCACCGCCACCCGGTCGCCCGCGTGGTGGCTCCTGGCCAGCCAGGGCTGGTTGAACCAGACGATCTTGAGCCGGCCGCCGGAATCGTCGGCGAGGATCGCCTCCGTCATCGGCTTCCGCTTGTACATCGAGCGCCTGGCCTCGATCTTGACCAGGCTGCCGATGACGGTCGCCTGCGCCCCCGGCAGCACGGCGCGGATGGGGACGGGGGTGCCGTAGGCCTCCCAGTCGAAGGGCAGGTGCAGCAGGAGGTCGCGGACGGTGGCGAGGCCAAGCCGCTGCAGGGCCTTCAACTCCGCAGCCCTGACCTTCGGAAGCTCGGACACCGGCTGGTCGAGGGAGGCCACCGAGACCGCAGTATAGGATTCGAGTCTTGACCCCAAAACCGCCCTTTACGCCTGTCCGCGAGGTGGTCGAGACCGTCCACGGAGTCGAGATCCACGACCCCTACCGGTGGCTCGAGGACACGGGCTCGGAGGAGGTTCGAGCCTGGGTCGCGGAGCAGCGCGCCCACACCCGCGCGGTGCTCGACGCCTACCCGCGCCGGGCGGAGCTGGAGGAGCGGCTGCGGGAGGTCCTCTCGGGCGGGGCGCTCGGCCCCTCCTGGCCTCGCGGCGGGCGCCGCTTCTTCAGCCGCCGCACGGGGTCGATGGAGCAGGCCGCCCTCTACCTGGTGGAGGACGGCCAGGAGCGCCTGCTGGTCGACCCTGTGGAGCTGACCGGCGACTCCACCGGCGCCCTCGACTGGTACGTCCCCTCCGAGGACGGGGAGCTGGTCGCCGCGGGGATCTCAACCGGCGGCGAGGAGCGTTCCACGATCCACCTGCTCCGGGCCGCGACCGGCGACCTGCTGGCGGACCGGATCCCCAACTGCCAGTGGGGCACTGTCGCCTTCGAGCCGGGCGGGGAGTCCTTCCTCTACACCGTCTACCCGCCGGGGGAGTTCTACGGCCAGCACGTCCGCCGCCACCGGTTGGGGCGCCCGGCGGCCGAGGACGAGCTCGTCTTCCAGCCGGCGGACAAGACCGAGAGCCCGGGACCGATCTCGGTCAGCCCCGACGGCCGTTGGACGGCGATCACCTGCAACCGGGGCTGGGGCGAGAGCTCGCTCTGGCTGGCCCGGGTCGGCGGCGAGCCACGGGAGGTGTTCCGCGGCCAGGACGAGTCCGTCCACGCCTGGTTCAGCGGCGACCGGCTGCTGGCGTTGAGCAACGCCGGCGCGCCCAACTGGCGCTGCGTCGTCATCGACCCCGAGCGCCCCCAGCGGGCGAGCTGGCTGGACCTGGTACCGGAGACCGAGCACGTCCTGCTGGGCGTCGAGGCCAGCTCGGACCGGCTCCTCGTCCACCACCTGGTCGAGGCCTGCTCCTGGGTGTCAGTGCACCGGCTGGACGGGACCTTCGAGGGGATCGTCGACCTGCCGCCGCTGGGAACTGTCACCGGGCTCGGGGCCCACCCCAGCGCGACCGAGGTCTTCCTGACCGTGGAGACCTTCACCCGGCCGGCCTTCGTGCTCGAGGTCGACCCGGCGACCGGCAAGTTCGCCGCCCGCGGCGGGCTGGAGCCGCCGGCTGGCTTCGACCCCGCGGCCTACCCGGTCCGCCAGGTCCGGTTCAGCTCCCGGGACGGCACCTCCTCGGTGCTCTTCCTGGTCGGCCGCCTGGAGGGCGAGGGCCCGACCCTGCTCACCGGCTACGGCGGCTTCAACCTTCCCAAGACCCCGCTCTGGTCGCCGGCGGTCGTGCCTTTCCTGGAGGCCGGCGGTCTCTACGCGGTGGCCGTCCTGCGCGGCGGCAGCGAATACGGGGAGGCCTGGCACCGGGCGGGGATGCTGGAGTCCAAGCAGAACGTCTTCGACGACTTCCAGGCCGCGGCCGAGGCGCTGCTCGAGCATCGGCACTGCCGGCCCTCCTCGCTCGGCATCCTCGGGCGCAGCAACGGCGGCCTGCTGGTGGGCGCCGCCCTGACCCAGCGGCCCGAGCTCTTCGGCGCGGTCGTGTGCCAGGTCCCGCTGCTGGACATGGTCCGCTACGAGCGCTTCCGGATCGCCGAGCTCTGGAACCGGGAGTACGGCAGCGCGTCCGACCCGGAGGCCTTCCGCTGGCTGCACGCCTACTCGCCCTACCACCAGGTCAGGGCCGAAGCCCGCTACCCGCCGCTCCTGCTGCTGACCGGCGAGGATGACGCACGCGTGGACCCGAGCCACGCGCTCAAGTTCGCCGCGCTGATGCAGGCACGGCATCCCGAAAGCCTCACGCTGCTTCGCGTCGAGGGGCGCGCCGGCCACGGCCAGGGCAAGCCGCTGACCAAGCTGGTGCCCGAGGAGGCCGACATCTGGGCATTCCTGCTGCAGCACCTGGGGTGAGCGCGCCGGTGGCCCAGGAGCGCTCCTATCGTGCCCTGTTGGGGGTTCCCGGCTTTCCCCGGGTCGTGGTCAGCTCGCTGCTGACGCGCACCGCCGGCCAGATGGGCGCCATCGCGCTGGTGCTCTTCGTCCTCGGTCGCTACCACTCGCCGGTGCTGGCCGGCTGGGTCATCTTCCTGAGCATCTTCCCGGGGACGCTGGTGTCCCCGATCGCCGGGGCGCTTCTCGACCGGCACGGCCGCAAACGGCTGATCATCTTCGACTACCTGATCGCGGCGGTCGCCCTGGTCCTGATCGGCGTCCTCGGCCTCCTGGACCGGTTGCCGGCGCCGCTCCTGCTCCTGATCGCGGGTCTCCAGGCGCTGACCGCGCCGCTCAGCACGACCGGGGTCCGGACCCTCTTCCCGATCCTGGTGCCGCGCCACCTCTGGGAGCGCGCCAACGCCGTCGACAGCAACGGCTACGTGGTCGCGAGCATCTTCGGCCCGGCCCTGGCGGGCGCGATCGTCGCCCTCGGCGGAGGCGAGCTGGCGATCATCACGACCGGCGTGATGTCCGGCCTAGCGGCGCTGGTGCTGCTGCCGCTGCGCGATCCCGAGACCAACACCGACAGCACCGGCAGCCTGCTCCGGGACGCCTGGCTGGGCCTGGTCTACGTGGTCCGCAACCCGACCCTGCGCGGCCTCGCCCTCGCGATCTCCATCGCCAACCTGGGCAACGGGATGGTCTTCGTGGCGCTGCCGGTCCTGGTGCTCAGCCACTTCCAGCAGGGGCCGGCCACCGTCGGGCTCCTCTTCGCGGTCATGGGCGTGGCCGGGTTCGTCTCCGTGACGCTCGTCGGCCGGATGCGGACCGAGGGCCGCGAGCGGCAGATGCTGGGTTGGCCCCAGTTCGGCTTCGCCGCCGCCATGCTCCTGGTCGTCTTCGCGCCCAACCTCTTCTGGGTCGTGGCCGCGCTCTTCGTGATGGGAGTCCTGGTCGCTCCCGTCGACATCGCGCTCTTCACGCTTCGCCAGCGCCGCACCGACCCCGCCTGGCTGGGCCGTGCCTTCGCGGTCTCGATGTCGCTCAACTTCTCGGGCATTCCCATCGGCTCCGCCCTGGCCGGCCCGCTGGTGGGCTGGTCGATCGCCGGGACCTTCCTGGTCGCGGCCGCCCTGACGGCGCTGAGCGGCGTCATCCCCCTGCTCGCCATCCCCGCGACGGGCGACTACGAGCGGCCGGCCAGCGCCTGAGGCTCGCGCGCGGCGCGGCTTCCCGACCACTGCAGGAAGACGACGGAGGCGAGCACGAGCAGCGCGCCCACGACCTGGGGGAGGCTGAGGCGGTCGCCCAGCAGGGCCACCGCCAGGGCCACCGTCCAGACCGGCTCCACGGTGCTCAGCAGCGAGGCTCGGGCCGCACCGATCCTGGGCAGCGCAGCCAGCAGCGCCGTGATGGCCACCATGGTGCTGATGACACCCAGCGCCAGCAGCACCGACCATTGGGCTGCCCCGACCGGCAGCCGCAGCCGGCCGCCGGCGCCCGTCACCAGCAGCAGCGTCACCGCCGTCGAGGTGATCGTCAGCGCCGCGGCGCCGACCGGCGGCACGTCCTTCATGACGCGCTCACCAGTGAGCAGGTAGGCCGCGTAGACGACCGGGTTGAAGAGCGCGAAGAAGAGCGCGGGACCGCCCGCGAGGCGCACCGCCCCGACCAGCAGGACGACGCCGGCGAAGCTGCCGGCGAGCGCGACCAGCTGCACGGCAGGGAGCCGGCGCCCGAAGAGCAGCCGGCCGGCGAGCACCACGATCGCGGGGTAGGTGTAGGCGAGCAGCTCCACCAGGGACGCAGGCAGGGCCTGGAGGGCGAGGATGAAGGTCCAGGACTGCGTGACGTAGCCCACGGCTCCCATCAGCACGATGCCAAGGAAGGTCCGCCGCGGCAGCCGGAACGGGTTCTGGCGCGCCACCGCGGCCGCCACCAGCATCCCGGCCGCGCCGACCAGGAAGCGGAAGGTGACGATCTGCTGGGCGTCGAGGCCGGCCCGGTAGCCGAGCTTGGCCAGGATCGCGAGCGTCCCGAAGCAGAGCGCTGAGACCAGCACCAGGACGGTGCCGGCGGTGCTGCCTCTAGCTATTTCTTGACGTAGACGAGCCCGAGGGCGCGGGGGCCGGTGTGGGTGCCCAGGACGGCGCCGATCTGGCCGACCTCGGGCTCCATCTCGGGGTGGCCCGGCGCCAGCAGGGCCCGCAGCTTCTCGGCGTCCTCGGGGGCGCTGCCGTGCATCACCGCCAGGTGCTCGAGCGGGCCTTCCTGCTTCAGCCGCTCCACCATCCCCGGGATCGCACGGGCCCGGGTGCGCATCCGGTCCAGCGCCTGGATCTCGGGCTGCGCGTGGTCGAGCTTGAGCAGCGGCTTAACGTCCAGCATCGAGCCGAGAAGGTACTGCACGCGGCCGATCCGGCCGCCCATCTGGATGTAGCGCATGGTGTCGAGGAGGGCGAGGATGCCCAGCTTGGGGACCCGCTCCTCGCAGGCCTTCACGGCCGCCTCGAGGTCCTCCGCCTCGGCCGCGGTGCGGCAGAGAAAGGCGATGGTCATGGTCGCGCTCCCCGAGTCGATGACGTGGACCGGGAAACCCTCCACCGACTGGGCGCCCAGCCGCGCCGACTCGCAGGTCGCGCTCAGGTTGGAGCCGAGGTGGATGCTGACGACACCCTCGCACTCCCGGCTGAGCTTCTCGTAGACGCCGGCGAAATCGCCCGGGCTGGGCGCGCTGGTGGTGGGCAGCTGGCTGGACGACGCCAGCTTCCGGAAGAACTCGTCGTTGGTCAGGTCGACGCCGTCGCGGAAGGACTCGTTGCCGAAGAGGACCTTGAGGGGCACGACCTCGATGTCGTACTTCTCCCGCCAGGCGGGCGGCAGGTCGGCGGTCGAGTCGGTGACGACCCGGAAGCTGGTCTTGGGCAAGCGGGCGGGTTGCCTACTCGACCGAGAGGATGAACGGGTAGTGACGCTGGCCGCCGTCCTGGACCTCGACCTCGAGGCCGGGAAAGTCGCGGCCGATGGCCTCGGTCAAGACCTTCAGGTCCTTGTCCTTGGCGCCGTCTCCGCGGTAGACGGTCACCAGCTCGTAGGACTCGGGCTTGATGTCCTTGAGCGCCAGGCTGACCACGTCGCCGTAATCGCTGCCGCTGTGCTTCAGCTTGTCGTTGATGAGCGCGATCACGTCGCCCTTCTTGACCTTCACGCCGTTGGCGGTGGTGTCGCGGACGGCGTGGGTGACCTCGATCGTCTGCACCTGGTTGGCCGCCTCGGCCATCGCCAGCTGGTTGGCCTTGGCGTCGCGGTTGGGATTGAAGGCCACCACGGCGGCGATGCCCTGGGGCACCGTCCGCGTGCCCAGCAGGTAGAGCTTCTTCTCGGTCAGGTCAGGCACCTGCTGCGCGGCCAGGATCACGTTGGCGTTGTTGGGCAGCAGCAGGACCTCGTCATAGGGGATCGACTCGACCGCCTTGAGCATGTCGTTGGTCGAGGGGTTCATGGTCTGCCCGCCCTCCACCACCGCGTCCACGCCCAGGCCCTTGAAGATCTCGGTCAGCCCGCCGCCGGCGACCACGGCGACCAGTCCTACGCCGTTGGGCCGTTTTCGCTGGGCGTCGGCCACCGCCAGCTTCCCGTTCCCCTGCGGCTCGGCGGGGACGGTGTCGTCGAGGATCACCCGGTGCTGCTTCGACATGTCGTCGACCTTGGTCCGGGCCAGGGTTCCCACGCCGGAGGCATAGGCCAGCACCTTGGCCGGCTCGTTGGTGTGGACGTGGACCCGGATCAGCTCCTCGTCGCCCACCACCAGCGCGGAGTTGCCCATCCCGGCGATGTTGTCGCGGATCTCCTCGACGCTCATGCCGCGGCCTTCGATCAGGAACTCGGTGCAGTAGCCCCAGCCCTCCTCGGGCAGCTCCAGGCTGCGCTGGGCGGGCAGCGCCTTGCCGGAGCCGGCCGGCCGGGCCGGGACGGCCGCCGGGTCGGACTCCTCGACCGTCTTCAGGAACCCCTCGAAGATCACCTGGAGGCCGAACCCGCCCGCGTCGACGACGCCGGCCTCGTGCAGGATGGCGAGCTGGGTAGGCGTGTTGTCGGTCGCGGTCTTGGCCGCGCGCGCGGCGGCGCGCACGACAGTGTCGACGCCCGCGTCCGGGTTCGCGGCCGCGGCCTTGGCCGCCTTGCCCGCCTCTCGGGCCACGGTCAGGATGGTGCCCTCGGTCGGCTTGATCACCGCCCGGTAGGCCGCGTTGGCAGCCTCTTCGAAGGCGTCGGCGAGCTCGGCCGGCGTCAGCTCGGCCTTGCCCTGCACGTGCTTGGCGAAGCCCCGGAAGATCTGGCTCAGGATCACGCCCGAGTTGCCCCGCGCGCCCATCAGGCTGCCGTGCGCGGCCAGGGCCGCGATCTTGCTGATCTCCTTCGCGTCGGACTCGCGGATGTCCTCGACGGCGGACTGCAGGGTGAGCAGCATGTTGGTCCCCGTGTCACCGTCGGGGACCGGGAACACGTTGAGCCGGTTGACCTCCTCCTGGTTCGCCGTCAGCCAGCTGAGGCTCCCCAGCAGCGCGAGCTTGAAGAGCTGGCCGTCGACCAGCCGGGGCCGCGCCTGGGGCTTCTGCTCAGCCACTGGGCGTGTCTTCATGCACCCCCTGCACGAACACGTTCACCTCGCCCACCGGAACGCCCAGAAGGCGCTGGACCTCGAACCGGACGGTGCTCTGCAGGTTCTGGGCGACGGCGGTGATGCGGGTGCCGTACTCGACGATCACGTAGACGTCGATGACCAGCTGGCCGTCGACCTCGTGGACGTCGACACCCCGGTCCAGGTTCTCGCGCCGCAGAAGCTGCGCCACGCCGTCGCGGAGGCCGCGGGCGGACATGCCCATGACGCCGTAGCAGGCGACGGCCGCGTGGCCGGCCATCGCCGCCACCACCGACGGGAAGACCTCGATCCGCCCCCGGTCGCGGGCGCGGCGAAGGACCCCGGGCGGATCGGCCTGCTGCTCAGCTGTGCTCATCTTTGGAACCGAAACCCTATGGTACAATCCGTCTCCGGCGCCTCCTCCCTTTGGCTTTTGGCCGGGTTCTGAGAAGGGCGCGGCTGAAGTCCCAAATTCGGAGACACATTCATGGCCAGGAAATGCGAGATCTGCGGCAAGGGCCCCCAGTACGGGCATAACGTGAGTCACGCGAAAAACCGCACCAATCGCCGCTTTCTCCCCAACCTCCAGTCGGGCCTGGTCAGCATCGGCGGCAGGACGGTGAAGGCCCGGGTCTGCACCCGCTGCCTGCGCACCCACTCGGCCGCCACCGCCTGACGCTTTTCAAGACAGGTTCTTAAGCCAGCGCGGGCGGATCGGTGACGCCGAATGGCGAACGCTGACGCTCTCTTCCTGGCCCTCGGACTGGTCGCCTTCGCCGCCGACTGCGCCGTGCAGTACGCCGGCTACCAGCGCTACCTCGGTGCTGAGCTGCGGGCGCCCGACCCCGCCCTGCGCGAGGCAGCCCTGCGCCGCTGGATCCGCTTCTACCTGATCGTCGAGAGCATGGTCGTGATCGTGGTCCTGGCCTGGGTCCTGATCGTCTACGTGCGCCTGGAGGTCCGCGGCTACGCCTGGGCGGCCCTGCCGCTGGGCCTCCTGCTGGGCTCGACGCTGCCCCTGCAGCCGATCCTGGTGGCGATCACCCGAGCTGGTCGCGGCTGATCTCCAGGGCCCGGTCGAGCGACCGCAGCGCCTGCTCGACGGCGGGCCAGACCAGCTCCTGGACCTCCGCTTCGGGCGCGAAGCCGTGCTCGTCGTTCAGGTGCGCGGCCAGCTCGGGGTGGTCGACCATCTCCGCGAAGAGCAGGGTCCAGGCCCGCGGCACCACCTCCTCCACCGCGTAGCCGCCGCCGCCGAGGGCGACCCAGCGGCCGCCGCAGAGCTCGTGGGCGAGGTCGTGGAAGCGGCGGCCGACCTGCGGCCAGATCCGGGTCGAGCAGCGCAGGTTGGCGAGCGGGTCGAGCAGGTGTGTGTCGCACCCGCACTGCGTCACCAGGATGGTCGGCTGGAACCGCCTGAGCAGCGCCGGCACCACCTCCTCGAAACCGCGCAGCCAGGGCTCGTCCCAGGTCTGCGGCGGGTAAGGGACGTTGATGGCCGTCCCCGCGGCCGGGCCGGCTCCGGTCTCCTCCGGGTAGCCGGTGCCGGGGAAGAAGTTCCGGCTGAGCTGGTGCAGCGAGATGGTGAGCACGTCGGGGTCGGAGTAGAAGGTCGCCTGGGTGCCGTCTCCGTGGTGGACGTCCACGTCGACCACCGCCGGCCGGTGGCCCTGCCGCTTGAGCCAGGCGGTGACGATGGCGACGTCGTTGTAGACGCAGAACCCGGAGGCCATCTCCCGCATCGCGTGGTGGAGGCCGCCGGCCGGGTTGAAGGCGTGGTCGGCTCGGCCTTCGTGGACGGTCTCGCCGGCCACGATGCTCCCCCCCGCGATCAGGGCGCTGGCCTCGTGCATCTCCGGGAAGACCGGGTTGTCCTCGCTGGCGAAGCCGGCGACCGCGGCCCGCAGGATCTCGGCGCGACTCAGCTCGTCCCCGTGGCCGAGCTTTTTCACCAGCTCGATGTAGCCGGCGTCATGGACGAGGCCGACCTCCTCCGCGGTCGCCTGGCGCGGCTTCAGCAGCTCGGCATGCTCGCCCAGGCCGGTCTGGTTGATCAGCTCGAAGGTCAGCTTGACGCGCCGCGGCTGAAGTGGATGCCAGTCCGCATGCCGGTAAGCGCCGTACGCATCGTCATAAACCAGCGCCACCCTGCCCGGCACCTGACTACATTAGGGTCCGTGCTGCGGGGGGGCTCGGCGGGCGCGTGATCCAGGCCGACCTCGTCGTCCACGGGATCGGCCAGCTGGTGACCTGCGAGGCCGGCCAGGGCGAGGGCCCGCTGGGCGTGCTGGAGCAGGCCGCCGTGGCCTCTCGCCACGGCCAGATCGTCTGGGTGGGACCGACCGGGCGCTGGCTGCGGCGGGTGCGCCTGGCGGAGGGCGCCCGGGTGCTTGACGCGGGCGGCCGCTGCGTCGTGCCGGGCTTCGTCGACTCGCACGTGCACCTGCTCTGGGCCGGGTCGCGGGCGGACGAGGCGGCGGCCCGGATCCGCGGTCAATCTTTCGTCGACGGCGGCATCCTGCGCACCGTCCGGGAGACGCGGGCCGCCGGCGAGGAGGCCCTGGTCGAGATCGGGCGGCGCCGCCTGCGCTCCTTCCTGAAGCACGGCGTGACGACCCTGGAGGCGAAGTCGGGCTACGGGCTCTCGGTGGAGTCCGAGGAGATGCTCCTGCGCGCGGCGGGGCGGCTGGCCGCGGAGGGCCCGCAGTCGCTGGTCCTCACCTTTCTGGGCGCCCACGTGGTTCCCGACGAGCGCGCCGCCGGCGATTACCTGGACGAGGTCTGCGAGGTCATGCTGCCGCGCTTCCGCGGGCTGGCGTCCTTCTGCGACGCCTGGTCGGACCCGGGGGCCTTCGACGCCGCCCAGTGCCGCCGGGTGCTGAGCCGGGCGGCCGAGCTCGGCTACATGCTGAAGCTGCACGCTGCGCAGCTGGCGCCCGGCGACGGCGTGCGCCTGGCCGTGGAGCTGGGCGCCGCCTCGGTCGACCACCTCCACTACCTGCGCGAGGGCGACGCGCGGCTGCTGGCGATGTCGCAGGTGGTGGGCGTGGTCTGCCCCGGCACCGCGGTCAACCTCCGGATGGCGACGGAGGGTTCCGCCCGCTCCCTGGCGGGGGCGGGAGCGCGGCTCGCGGTCGCCTCCGACTTCAACCCCGGGACTGCCGCCTCCGAGAACATGTGCCTGACCATCGGACTGGCCTGCCTGGAGCTGGGCCTCTCGCCGGAGGAGGCGGTCCTGGGCGCGACGATCAATGGCGCGCGGGCCTTGCGGGCGCACCGCCGCTGCGGGTCGATCCGGCTTGGCAAGCGCTGCGACCTGGCCCTGCTGGACGCCGAGTCCTACCTCGAGATCCCCTACCGGCTGGGCGTGAACCTGGTCTCGGCCACGGTCTGCAACGGACGGGTCGCGCATGCTGCCTGAGGCTTGATCCCCCTTTTCGAGTCGGTCCCCAACTTCGCGGAGGGTCGGGACCCGGCGGTGGTGGGGCGGATCTCAGCGGCTGCCACTGCCGGGGGGCTCCACCTGCTGGACTCCTCCTCCGACCACGACCACCACCGGCTCGTGCTCTCGCTGGCCGGTTCGCAGCCGGTGTCCGGCCTCTTCGCCGCGATTGCGGAGGCCGTCTCGGCGATCGACCTGCGCTCGCACCTCGGCGTGCACCCTCGGCGGGGTGCGGCCGACGTGGTGCCCATCGTGCCGCTGGGGTCGACCTCCGTTGCCTCCTGTCTCGCGGTCGCCCAGGATTTGGGCGAGCAGGTCTGGTCGCGGTTGCGGGTGCCCGTCTACTTCTACGGGCTGGCGGGGGCTCACACGCTGGCGGCGATCCGGTCCCCCTCCCCGCCTCCGTTCGACCTCGGGAGCTCGCTCCACCCTTCCGCGGGCGCCGTCTCGATCGGCGTACGGCAGCCGTTGGTCGCCTACAACCTGGTCCTTGACGGGGTCTCTTTGCCTGCCGCCCGCGAGGTGGCAAGCTCGCTGCGTGAATCTTCTGGAGGGGTGCCGGGCATCCAGGCCCTGGTCTTCGAGGTCGCCGCCGGCGTCCAGCTCTCGCTGAACCTGACCCGGCTCGAGGAGACGCCGCCGGCGCGGGCGCGCGCCGAGGCCGAGCGGCGGCTGCCGGCCGGCGGGAGCGTCGCCTCCGAGGAGGTGGTCGGGCTCTGCCCGGTGGGCGCGGCGGCGGGCTGCCCCGCGGCCGACGGCCGCCTGCTGGAGGCGCGGCTGGCCGCGGGCGCCAGTGGGGCGGCTGCCTTGCTCTGCCGCTCGCTGGCGGCGGGCTCTGCGAGGTCCGAGGAGATGGCGGGCCTGGCGCGCCGCCTCGCCGAGGAGGCGGCGGCGCTGAGCCGGCTCGGGTTCGGCGACGCGCTGGCCGGCGCCGAGCGGGCCGAGGCCGTGCGGCGGGTGCTGGCTGCGGGTGGCGTCGCCGAGGCGGAGCTGGACGGGATGCTCTCGGTGGCCGCGCTGGGCTTCCGGGCCGCGCTGACCGCCGAGGAGGTCGGGCGCTTCCCGGAGCGGGTGGCCGCGCTCGATCGCTGGCTGGCGGAGGCTCCCTAGCCGGTCGAACCCAGCTGCAGGTAGCGGACCAGCGCCTGCGGGTTCATGTCGGTGGAGAAGGCGCCGTCCGGGTTGTCGACGACCCAGACGTGGAGCATCTCGGGCGTGCCGGCGTTGAAGCTCCCGGTCGGGCAGTTCCCGTCCGGGTCGGTGAAGCCGTCGATGATGTTGGTCCTGGCCGAGAAGCAGAGGTTGCTGTGCGAGTGCCAGAGCGTCAGCGGCCCGCCGATGTCGGGCCCGGCCTGCCCGATCCGGTGCGCGATGTACATCGCGGCCAGCAGGATCGAGCCCTTGGCGCCGTTGCCGTAGACGAGCGCTTCCGGGCGCTCGGGGTTGAGCGTGTCGCCGTTGACCAGGTAGGCCGGGTTGACGTAATGGACGATCGGCTGGTCGGTCGGGGTGACCGCCCGGTAGCCGTCCGCCAGGGCGGCGCTGAGCTCCTGGTACCTCTGGGTGCCGAGCCTGGTCTGCTCGAGCAGGAGCTGTGCAGCCGCCCGCTCCGCGGGGGTCGCCTTGGAGGGGTCGGCCACGCCGTGGACGTGGGTGAGGATTCCGGCCGAGGCGCTGCCGGTCGGGCCGCTCCCTCGCACCAGCTGGTCCTGGGCCGCGACCTGCGCGGCGGCCTGCTGCCGGACCTCGGCGCGGGCTGCCCAGGCGAGTACGCCCGCCGAGCTGAGGGACACCGCGACGATCAACCCCACCGCGGTGAAGCGGACGACCCTGGCGACCGGCAGCAGGAGCAGGGCCAGCGCGATCGCGGCGACCGTGGTCCCGGTCCCGACGACCAGCAGCAGGTGGCCGGGGTTGGAGAGCGTGAGCAGTCCTTCGCGGTGGATGAGGGTGGGATCGCGCGCGTGGAGGAACGCGTCCAGGGCAAGCCCGGCCACGGTCAGGACGGCGCCCAGGCCCGCCAGGCCGAGGGCGGCGGTCAGCCGCTTCATCTCGGCGCAAGCTTAGCCACCGGAGGGCCGCCCGAGTCTGATTAGACTGGGGGCGGTGTCCGTGTTTGTAAGCGTTGAGGAGCTCAAGGCGCGGGCGGACGCGCTGGTCGCCCAGGTGGCGGCCGGGGGCGAGCACGTGGTCGTGATCGACGGCGAGCGCCGGCTGGCCATCCTGACGCCCCACGGGGGGCCGCTCAGCGACCGGCCCCTGGACAAGGCCGAGCTCGGCTTCGACCCCGGCAGCGGGCAGGTCGGCACCGCCGGCGGGCGCTCCGCGGTGGCGCGCGAGCTGCGCGAGGCTGGCATCCCGCTGCCCCCCGGCGAAAGCGTCCTCGACAAGATCTACGGCACCGTCCTGCAGCTCTGCGAGGACAAGGAGCAGATCTTCCACGAGGACTTCCGGGTCATCGCCGAGGCCGTCCTGGCGGAGGAGCCGGGCAGGATGCGCCTGCTCGCGCTGACGACCCAGACCACGACCGGGATGCCCGCCATCGCCGAGGTCACGCTCCAGCTCGACGGCGGGCCGGCGATGCGCCGCCAGCAGGGTGACGGTCCCCTCGACGCGGCCTTCAAGGCGATCGAGAAGCTGACCGGGATCAGCGCCACCGTCGAGTCCTTCGCCGCCTACTCGGCGACGCCGGGCCGCGACGCCATGGCGGAGGCCGTGATCGAGCTGTCAATGGGTGAGCGGATGGTGACCGGCCGGGGCGCCTCCACCGACTCCGTGACGGCGGGGGTGCTGGCCTACCTGCAGGCGCTCAACTTCTTGAGCGCGGCGGCTACTTCCGGACG
>Ga0066679_10000340_pt1 | contig 14988 bp, 11 predicted proteins | sample GraSoiAngelo_128_FD_62298 | JGI IMG/M metagenome (GOLD analysis project Ga0066679, IMG submission 62298) | Grasslands soil microbial communities from the Angelo Coastal Reserve, California, USA - 14_0927_12_20cm | ecosystem: Environmental > Terrestrial > Soil > Grasslands | place: USA... | reverse complement strand
ACCGCGGTGGGGTCCCAGTAAGGCTCGAAATCTGCCCGGGGATGAAACACAATCAGCGCGCGAGTGAATGCAAGGTAAGGATCCTTGGCCCGTAGGAGCGCAAGATCCGCGTGCGTTATTTCGACTTCATCGCTGACATAGATCGCCGAAGCGCGAGTCGTCGCGAGCTTGTTCGCATATTTCGGATTGGAAAGAAAGGTGACTTCACCGGTTTGCGCTTCATCAAGTCCGGCCGCGCCGGTGATTTCAATGTCGCCATCACGTGTTTCGCACAGCGCACCGGTCTGAGTCGCGAGTTCGGAAAGTTTCATCGCGTTGAGTTTACCTCACATCATGCTTACCGGATCAATTTCCAAAGTTACCGAACGGGAATCGCCCCCGTGCTCTTCAAAAGTTTTCATCGCCTGATCGATGACGGCGCGCATTTGTTTGCGACTGCGTGATTTCAGAAGCAACTGAATCCGATGCTCGCCGCGCAGACGCGCGAACGGCGCCGGTGCGGGGCCGAGAATGCGACACGAATGATCGCGGTTAGCCTCGTTCAAAACATTCCGAAGTTCCCGCGCCGTGCTGAGCGCGCGGCCCGCGTCCTTGTGACGCACCAGCAATAAAGCGAGCGCCACAAACGGCGGATAACCGTGATTGCGTCGATGCCGAATCTCTTCTTCGTAAAAACCGCGATAGTCCTGCGCCGTCGCATGACGAAGCGCGTAATGGGCGGGATGGTAAGTTTGAATCAGGACTCGGCCCGGCAGATCACCGCGGCCCGCGCGTCCAGCGACCTGGGTAATCAATTGAAAAGTTCGTTCAGCTGCGCGGAAGTCGGGGAGCGCGAGGCCTGCATCGACAGAAACGACGCCAACCAAAGTAACATTCGGAAAATCGTGTCCCTTCGCCAGCATCTGTGTGCCAACTAACAAATCGATCTCGCCTTTGCCGAAATCCAGAAGCAGCTTTTCGAATTCATGCCGGCGCGATTTCGTGTCGCGATCGATGCGTCCGATGCGCAGGCGAGGGAAACGCTTGCGCAAGATTTCTTCCACTTGCTCGGTGCCTTCGCCGACATAATAGATGTACTTGCTGCCGCACGCCGGACATTGCGACGGCGCGCGCTGATGATGATTGCAGTAATGGCAGACAAGGGTCTGATCGCCGCGATGATAAGTTAGCGTCACATCGCAATTCGGACATTCGATCGATTCGCCGCACGAGCGACAGAGAATGAAACTCGAGTAGCCGCGACGATTCAAAAGGATGATTGTCTGCTCACCACGGGCGTGCGTTCCTTCGATTGCTGACAACAGTTCATCAGAAAAAACTGCGGGCTTTTTTCGACGCGCGAAAACTTCGCGCATGTCGATTGTGTCAGCGCGCGCGAGGGAACGATTCGCGATTCGATCGGGTAGCTGAATGTACTTGTACTTTCCCGTCTGGGCGTTGTGAAAAGACTCCAGCGAAGGCGTCGCCGAACCCAAAACGACTACAGCCGATTCTTTCTGGGCCCGCACAATCGCGGTGTCGCGAGCGTGATAGAAAGGCGATTCCTCCTGTCGATATGACGCATCCTGTTCTTCGTCGACGATAATCATGGCCAGATCTTTCACCGGCGCGAACACGGCTGAACGTGTGCCGAGCACAACGCGCGCTTCACCCGAACGCAGGCGTGACCACTCATCAAACCGTTCGCCTTTCGAAAGCGATGAATGAAAGATCGCGATCTGATCGCCGAAATGAGCCCGCAAACGACGGGAAAGAATCGGTGTTAAGGAGATCTCAGGCACCAGCATCATCGCGCCTCGATTCATCTCGAGCGCCGCATGCATTGCGCGAATGTAAATTTCAGTCTTGCCGCTGCCCGTCACCCCGTGCAGCAGAATCGGCGCGAACGCGCGCGCATTCAATGGTTGTTCGACCGCGCGCAACGCGTCTGCCTGCGCGGGCGTCAGTTTGAAATTTTCAGTCTCGGGAAACTCGGCGCGCGCCAGTGGATCGCGGCGAATGTCTTCCTCGAATTCTTCGACGATACCGTTCTTGATCAAAGTGCTAATGACGGACTCGCTGATCTCGGCTCGTTTCGTTAGTTCGCTGACTGGCATTGCGTTTTTATTTGCACGGAGAGTCTCAATCGCGCGTTCCTGGGCTTTCGTTTTTCGAATTGACGTCGTGTCCGACGAAGCGATTAAGCGGACGGTCCTGCGCTTCTTAGCCTGGGTCGGCGTCTTTCGACTTCGATACGAGCGCTGAACCAAACCTTCGTCTTCAAGTTCACGCAACCATTTCGGAAAGCTTTTTGATCCCATTCGCAGACAAAAAGCACTGAGTTCGAACTCGCCCTCTTCACCGAGGAGAAGCAACCCGCGAGTTTTGACGCTCGCCGGCCCGCCCGCGATAGCAGGCGGTTCTGACTTGTTGCTGGTCGCCTTCAGTAGTTCGCGCCCTTCTTCCGTGACAGACACAGTTTGCTCGACCGTCGCGTTGATCCCCGCCGGCAGCGCCGCGCGCATCACTTCTCCCCACGGTGCGGCATAGTAATCCGAAACCCAGCGGGTGATTTCCAGGATCTCGGAAGTCAGCGGCGGATCAAGATCGAGTAACTCTTGAACCTCCTTGATTTCAGCTTCGATGAGGCTGGTGCCTTCGCGTAGACGAGGAAGGAGCGCAACGATGTAGCCAGTCGTCGGTTTCCGTCCGAGATGGACCATTACTCGCGAGCCAACCCGCGCGGAGCGCATTGAAGCGGGCAGCCGATACGTGAACAGTTTTCTCAGATGGACGGGAACTGCGACCTGGGCGAATTGCGGAATAGCTCGATCGGAAGATTGCGCGGCGACGGTCATGGAAGTCAGGCTCGCGTCAGCCTAGCGCGAATGGGACGGTGATTGAAAGCGCGGATGGTACTACGATTTGGATTTCGCGGGAGTGCTCTCGAGATATTCGATAACTTTCTTCAAATCTTCCCAGGTCTCGCGTTTCTTAGATGGATCGCGCAGAAGATACGCGGGGTGAAATGTCGGCATGACTTTGATGCCGCGAAAATCCCGAAACTGGCCACGCACGCGGCTGATGCCTTCGCGTACTTCCAGGAGATTTCTTAAAGCCGTGTTGCCCATCACCACGATCACTTCTGGCTTGATCGCGGCGATCTCGCGAAACAGAAATGGACGACAGATGGCAGCTTCTTCGAGAGTTGGCTGGCGATTGCCGGGCGGGCGACACCGATTGACGTTGCCGATAATTACGTCCTCGCGTTTCATTCCCATCGCTTCGATCATTTTTGTCAGCAACTGGCCGGCGCGACCGACGAACGGTTTGCCCTGGGCGTCTTCATCAGCGCCGGGCGCCTCGCCGATGAACATCAAGCGCGCGTTTCGATTTCCGTGAGTGTTCACGACCTGAGTGCGGCCTTCGCACAAACCACAGCGAGTGCAATCGCCGATGTCGCGCCAAATGTCTTCGAGAGCCTCTCGCGCCTGAGCGACGGAAGGCTGCGGCGCCGCCAATTTGAAGAGATCTTTTGATGGCCCGGTCGATTTAGAAACGTAGGGCTTAGGGGATTGAACGGCGCGCGCGGAGAACATAAATTCCTCGCGAGCGGGTGGAACGCTTGGACGCCGGGGTGCGTCGTCTTTGACTGGCATCGTGACTGCTTCCGGCGAGGGAGCGGCCTTGTCTAACGCAATTGATTCAGCCCCGAGTTCACCAAAAAACCTCGCCTGCTCGCGAGCCTGGCCGAGCAGACTCAGCAGTGCGGCGTTGTGGGGATTATCGGCCATAAATCTTTTCTGGTTACGCGGTTTTCGCGGTCGCGCTTCGATGACGTAACTTCACGATCTCATCAAGAATTCGATGGGCAATTTCCAGCTTAGACATTGCCGGCAATTCAATCGGTTGCAATCCGTCGCGCACCAGGATTGTTACCGCGTTATTCGGCGAATCAAAACCGATGTCGTTACGCGAGACATCGTTCGCGACAATCACATCAAGTTTTTTCGAGGTCAACTTTGCAGTCGCGTTGGATAGAATGTCGTTCGTTTCGGCGGCGAAGCCTATCAGTAGTTGATCTTTTCGTTTCTGGTGTGCGACGTCGCCGAGAATGTCCGATGTGCGCTCCAATTCTAAGGTGAGAGTTGGATTTGACTTCTTAATCTTGGCTGGCTCCGTTTTCTTCGGCCGATAGTCAGCAACCGCCGCGGCCGCAATTAATATCGTCGCTTCTTCAATTTGTCCAAGGACGGCGCTCCGCATATCTTCGGCAGATGTCACTTTGATTAACTCGATATCCGTAGGCGGATCTGCGGTTGTGGTTCCCGCAACGACGATGACGTTTGCGCCTCGCTTACCCGCAGCTTCGGCCAGGGCAAATCCCATCTGTCCGGACGAACGATTTGAGATAAAGCGAACCGGATCGATCGGTTCGCGAGTAGCTCCGGCAGTGATCAAGATGCGCTCGCCCTGCAAATCGACTCTTGAGCCGGTAGACGGCAAATCGGCTGCCGCGGGTGATTGCGTCGTCTCAAGGATCGCGAGGGCTCTGGCCACGATCCGATCAGGCTCGCTCAATCGGCCTGGGCCAATTGTCCCGCAAGCCATCTCTCCGGCGTCCGGCTCGAGAATATGAACGCCATCGCTTCTGAGCTTTTCAAGGTTTCGCCGCGTGGCCGGGTGTTGCCACATCGTCGTATTCATGGCTGGGGCAACCAGAACTGGAGCAGTGCAAGCGAGATATGTCGAAGTCAAAAAGTCATCCGCGACGCCGTTCGCTAACTTCGCGAGCGTGTTTGCGGTTGCCGGAGCGATAACAAAGAGATCGATCGTTTGAGAAAAAGTTATGTGCGCGATTGGATCGGGATTGTGCGGTGCGTAGTCGTCAACGATCACGTATGAACCCGACAGTGCACGAAACGTTAGAGGTTGAATGAACTCGCAAGCGTGGCGCGTCATGGCCACGCGAACATCGCACCCAGCTCGCTGCAAGCCGCGTAATACTTCAATGGCTTTGTATGCGGCGATCCCGCCGGTTACTCCAATCGCGACCCGTCTTTTGGAAACTTGTTCGTCCACGTTTATTTGAAATTGAAATGTAACATCGCTGAATTACATGTGCAATGAAACGCAATTCTGCAGCGCTATAATCCCCGGCAACAATTTGATGGCAATAATGATTCGCGGTTGAGCCGTTAGGTAAGGTATTTTATTCCGGCGGATCAACGGTTCGGACACAATTTCAAACATGACCGAGGGTACCTTCATGTATAGCCTATCTCGTTCGATGCATTTGCTACTTTCGCTCTCGATAATTGTGGTGTGCGCCGGTGCGACGATCGCGCAAAGGGGCAATACTTCAAGCGATTCTGAGTTTGGTCCGGTGGTGACGGCTTACCTCGGCTACCTCAATAATGAGCAAGAGGTCGTTGACGATCGCGCGAGCAGAAGAGAGATCACCTCGGTCTATTACCGACGAAACTCAAATCGGATTCACGCCCTCAGGCAGATGGCTGTGCGCTTGGTCAGGCAAACCGGAAACGATTACGTACCCGAGTTGGAAGCAGTAACTTCGGATGAGTTGGGAACTATTTTTGAGCGTCCGCCGAGGCCTGTGAATCTTCGGCAGAACGAGGTGGTAGCGAATAAGTTTAGGTTCCTTGGCCAGATTCACTCAGGCGATGTCTTTTATCTTTTCGCGCGACTCGATCCATACGAACAAGCGGACTTAATGAACCGGGGAGGCGGGCCTGCTGCTTCATCTGAAACCAATGCCAAAGGTCAGCGTATCGGCCAATCAACCACCAGAGCCAGGCGGGTGGTTCCTCAATAGTAACCTGAACGCACGTGCGTCAAGCGGAGGACAATCCGCAAGTACCGTTCAAAAACACAAAATCTTGACAGGGTTTGGGGAAAAAATGTCTTTACAGGGTTCGAGCGGCATGCTATCTTGCGGCGCAAAGCTAGTAAATAAAGTGGCTTAGGTCTTTTAGATCAAGGGGTTTATTGTTGACATTAGGGTCGTGGTTCGTGTAAAAAGACAAAGAGTAGGCCTTCTTTACCGGCCCGGCATGCTTTCTTTTTTGCGTCTCGCGTGAGCGAGATTTCGAGTTAGGGCGGAAACATCCGTCAGTTGCGATGAGAGCGAGTCTTTTCGCAATGGTCTTCCACAAACTTGTTTACTGTACGGGAGGAAATGATGATTAGCAGAACTTGGAGCCGTAAGTCTATTGCATTCTGTGTCGCGGTTGCCATTCTTAGCGTTTATTCCATGGTGGCGCTGGCAACGCCAGGACAGAAAGCGTCAGGCGAGCTTTCGGTCTCCGGTCAAGTTACCGTGAATGGTCAGGCCGCGATCTCAGGCGCAACCGTTTTTTCTGACAGCGTAATCGCTACGGCAGCTGGCAGCAGTGCAACGGTGAGTCTTGGAAAACTGGGTCGAGTTGAGTTGTTCCCGAATTCGACAGTGAAGCTGAGCTTCGGAGATGGCAATATCTCTGGAGCACTGGACGCGGGTCGTGTTCAGGTTTCGACGCTAGCCGGTGTTTCAGCGATCGTGACCGCAAAGGATGGCGCGGCTGTCGCTGATGCGAGCCAGGCGTCGAGCTTTATGGTAGACGTGGAATGCGGCAATATGATCGTTGCTTCGCAGGCAGGTCTAGTTGAGTTGCGAGCTGCAGGAAAGACCAAAGCAGTCGCAGCCGGCACTTCTGAATCAGCCGGCACGCCTCAACCTGGAACTCGCTGCACGAGACTGACCAAGCCGGATAACTTTGGACACCTTAGTGGTGGAGCGCTTGCAGCTCTGTTGTTGGCCGCCGGCGGCGCAGTGGCAGCAGCGATTATTGCAGCTACCCATAACAACGATCTGAACTTCGGCGGTTCAATCACCGTCGTAAGTCCGACCAAGTAAGGTTGAGTCCGACCAGGGCTCGTGACGCGCATTTCGCGCGCCATTTGATCATAATTTGCGGGTCACGCGTACCCAGCGCGTGACCCGTAAATTTTGTCCATAACATTTCTCGGGTAGGAAATTCTGAATGCACATAGCCGTCATTGGCTCAGGCTACGTTGGCCTCGTTACCGGCGCCTGCTTTGCTGAATTCGGTGTTGATGTTACTTGCGTGGATGTCGACGCTGAGAAGATCGCGCGACTTACGAAAGGCGAAAGCCCGATCTACGAACCTGGTCTCGACTCCCTCATCAAGAAGAACCTGCAGGCGGGACGTCTCAGATTCACAACTGACATCGAACTCGCGACCAAGCAATCGCTCGTGATCTTCCTGGCCGTCGGAACGCCGCCTTGTCCTGATGGCTCAGCGGATCTGAGCTTTATCGAAACCGCTGCGCGAGACATAGCGCGGCACATGGATTCTTACAAGGTCATCGCGACTAAATCGACGGTACCGGTTGGCACGGGTAGGCGGCTTGCCGGCCTCATCAAGCAGAATCAAAAACAGGCGGTCGGATTCAGCGTCGTATCGAATCCCGAATTCCTCCGCGAAGGAGCAGCGTTAGGTGATTTCATGCGCCCGGATCGCGTCGTGATCGGCGGGGCCGATCCGGAAGCGATAGCGATTATGCGCGATCTATATCGACCGCTCTATTTGATTGAAACTCCGTTTGTGATTACTTCCTTGGAAGGTGCAGAGTTGATCAAATACGCGGCTAACGCATTTCTGGCGACGAAGATTTCGTTTATTAACGAAGTAGCTAACCTTTGCGAAAAGGTCGGTTGCGATGTTCACGAGGTGGCCCGCGCCATTGGTATGGATCGACGCATTGGACCAAAGTTTCTTCATGCTGGCCCCGGATTCGGGGGCTCATGTTTTCCGAAAGATATAGCCGCGCTAGCGACCATCGGTCGACAATACGATACACCGACGAGAATCGTTGAAGCTGTAATTGAGGTGAATCAACGGCAGCGACTCTCAATGATCGACAAGATCGAGCAGCTCGCATGCGACGGTCTTTCTGGTAAACGTGTCGCTGTCCTTGGGCTGGCTTTCAAACCAGAGACTGACGACATGCGTGATGCGCCATCAGTCGAAATCATCCGCGGCTTAATAGTTCGTGGTGCAACCGTGATCGCTTACGATCCTGTTGCCCGGACTGAGGCGGGGAAGTTATTGCCCACAATCGAGTTTGCTGGTGACGAGTACGAAGCAGCGACGGGAGCGGATATTCTAGTGATCGTTACAGAGTGGAATCAGTTCAGGGCTCTCAACATGGAACGGATTAGAACCCTGATGAGGATGCCGCGCCTCGCAGATCTGCGAAATATTTATGATCCCGCCGACATGCGGGACCTGGGATTCCAATACGTGGGAGTAGGACGCTAACTTATGGCGTTGTCGGGAATCGTGGTAGTCACGGGCGGTGCCGGTTTTATAGGATCACACATCGTAGCCGAATTGCTTCAGCGCGGCGCGCGGGTCCGAGTCATTGACGACCTCTCGACCGGTTATGCTGAAAACCTGGCTGAGATAGGCGGCGAGATCGATCTTATTAAGATCAGCATCACTGATTCGAAAGCTCTAAGCCGCGCTCTGGAAAACGTTGAGTTGGTTTTCCATGAGGCCGCCATTCCCTCAGTTCCGCGATCAGTTAATGATCCGGCAGAAACTCACGAAGCAAGCGTCAACGGAACATTCTCGTTATTGTTAGCTGCGCGCGATCGAAAGGTGCGGCGCCTCGTCTATGCGGCGTCGAGTTCGGCTTATGGCGATCAGCCCGAATCGCCGAAGCGAGAAAGCATGCGTCCCGATCCGCTTTCGCCTTATGCCGTCGCTAAGTTAGTTGGCGAGTATTACTGTCGGGTCTTCGACAGGACGTATGGGTTGGAGACGGTGTCACTTCGTTATTTCAATGTGTTCGGTCCGAGGCAAGATCCCGGCTCGCATTACTCCGGGGTAATCTCTAGATTTCTTTTAGCGTTGAATCGCGGAGAGAGCCCGGTGATCTATGGAGACGGTGGACAGTCGCGAGACTTTACCTACGTTTCGAATGTGGTCGATGCGAATCTGCGGGCAGCCGAGTCGCGCCAAGCCGTAGGAAAGGTTATCAATATAGCGAATGGCGAGAGCGTAACGCTTAATGAATTGTTGGCGGCACTGCAAAAGCTGACCGGACGCACGGCCCTTCAGGCCCGGTACGAACCTCCACGCGTCGGCGATATCCGTGACAGCTTAGCCGATCTCACGCTGGCTAAATCACTTTTGGGATACACGCCGATGGTTGGTCTCGAGGAAGGACTTCGAAAGACAATCGATTGGTGGAAGACGAGTCGGTTTGCCGAATCGACTACTACTTCTTCTTAATTCTTTCTTGAATTAATGACCTTGCGATAACTTCCCGATCAAAGTAAACATTGGCAAGTACATCGCAATGACGATCGATCCGATCGTTACTCCCAGAAATCCGATCAGCGCAGGCTCAATCAGCGTCAGCAAATTAGCAATCGCTGCATCGACTTCCTGCTCATAGAAGTCAGCGATCTTGCCAAGCATCGCGTCGAGCGCTCCGGTTTGTTCGCCGATGCCGACCATCTGCGAAACCATGTGCGGAAAAATTTCCGCGGCGCGCAATGGCTCAACAAAACTCTTACCTTGCTCGACGGCGGTTCGCACACTGATGATCGCGGCTTCAATCACGACGTTTCCGGCGGTCCGCGCGGTGATATCGAGCGACTGCAGAATCGGCACACCCGACGATAGTAAGGTTGAGAGCGTTCGCGAGAAACGCGCAATCGCGATCTTCAGAAAGATCGGTCCGAGGATTGGGACCTTTAGGAGGATAGTGTCGATCCGCTTACGGCCATTTGGTGTCTTGTAATAGAAGCTAGTACCGACAGCCGCGCCGATAATCACAACCAGCATAACGAGGCCGCCCCAGCCGGCAAGAAAATTACTGAAGCCAACAACAATTCGCGTCGGAAGCGGCAGCGGTTCACCTGGCCCAAGCAGCCCCATAAAGATTGTTTGAAACTGCGGAATAACGACAATCATGATCACCGCGACAGCGACGATGGCCAGAAAAATCACCGCGGCCGGGTAAATCATAGCTGAGACTACGTCACGCTTCAGCTTCACGATCTTCTCGATAAAGGTCGAAAGTCGCTGCAGGATCAAGTCAAGGATACCGCCCGTCTCACCGGCCTCAACCATGTTGGCATACAGTTGATCGAAGACTTTCGGATGTCGGCTCATGGCCGCGGCCAACGTCGATCCCTCTTCCACATCCTGGCGCACTTGCGCGAGAACCTGCTGGAAATATTTATTCGGCTGTTGCTGAGCCAGGATATCGAGACACTGGACCAGCGGCAAGCCGGCGTCGATCATGACAGAGAACTGGCGCGTGAAGATCGCAAGCTCCTTTGATTTGACTTTCTTCCTTCCGGATAGTTTCGGAATTCCGATCTCGCGGCCCTTTTCTTTTACCGACGTGAGCGTGACTTGTTCGCGACGCAGAATCTGTCGCAGCGCCTCGCGATTGTCGGCGACGCGCTCGCCAGTCACGACTTCGTTCATGCGGTTGCGGCCCTTGAAAACATAGGTTGGCATCTTTCAGTGCTCCGTTCTTGCTCTGATGTTTCGTTACCTGTTTCGATTGAGTAGCCGGCCGGATGGGTTATAGGTTGGCGGCATCTGCGCGCGACCTGAAGAACGACCTGAAGAACCATTGCTGTTAATACCGGCGCCGCGGTCGATCAGATCGCGAAGCTCATTTACATTGGACGATCGTTGCAGCGCTGTCTCTCTTGAAATGACTCTCTTGTGGAAAAGCGTAGCTAGCGACTGATTAAACGTCTGCATCCCGTGAATATCCTGGCCGGTCTGCATCATTGAATAGATCTGGTGGACCTTGTCTTCGCGGATCAGATTGCGAATCGCTGAATTAGGAATGAGGATCTCCATCGCCATCGCGCGTCCGTGGCCGTCGGCTTTTGGCAAGAGACTTTGGCAAAGAATTCCCTCGAGCGTTAAGGACAACTGCGCACGCACCTGAGCTTGTTGCATCGAAGGAAACACATCAATGATGCGATTGATCGTGGACACGGCTGAATTGGTGTGCAGCGTTGCAAACGTGAGGTGACCGGTTTCCGCAATTCGCAAGGCCGACTCGATCGTTTCCAGATCGCGCATTTCGCCGACCAGCACTACATCCGGGTCCTGGCGCAGCGCCGTACGCAACGCTTGTGCAAACCCGTGCGTGTCGGCATTTACTTCGCGTTGGTTGACGATGCAGCTCTTGTGATTGTGAAGGAACTCGATCGGATCTTCGATCGTCAGGATGTGTTCGTGACGTTCCTTGTTGATCTTGTCGATGACCGCGGCGAGCGTTGTCGACTTGCCGGACCCGGTTGGCCCAGTGACCAGTACCAATCCTCTCGGTTTCTTACAAAGCTCGACAAGTACTGACGGGAGCCCCAACTCTTCGAACGTCTTGATCTCGTAAGGAATCGCGCGAAACACCGCGCCAACTGCACCGCGTTGGTTGAAAACATTAGCGCGAAAACGCGACAGCCCTTTGACACCAAAGCTGAAATCCAGCTCGAGGTTCTCTTCAAAGCGATGTTTCTGCGCGTCGGTGAGAACCGAATACGCGAGTTGCTTAGTTTCGCCGGATGTCAGTGGTCGGTAACCGTCAAGCGGCCGGATTTCACCGTGCACGCGCACCAGCGGCGGGGTGCCGGTCGTAATGTGAAGGTCGGAACCGCCGACTTCTGCAAGCCTGTGAAGAAGTTCTGAGAGAGAAACTTGTGGTTGAGTTTCCAACATTGTTAGTGTCCTTGGAGTGGATTTAACGCCTCGGTTCCATCGGTCGGAATGTTGAGAGGAATTGCTCGGCGTCAACAGCAATTTTCTGATAAGCAACATTGGACGAACGGGTCACCAGGGAGTAGACGCGTCCGTTGATCTCTGTGAAATAATAATTCCAAACTTGTTCGGGTCTGCCGTCACTCGTCGCGGGAGTCTGCGCGATGACTTCGAATACGCGATGACCGCCGATGTCTCGTTGGCGATCGTTCACAACCCAGCCACCGGCTGTGATCATTCGGTCGATCACAGTGTGACGAAGGTCAGTGAACATCACTCCGCCTAACATTTTTCGTTGTTCGCTGGGCATCGGCTGCACGTTATTCACCGGCGCGACCGCCACAACGGCCAGGCTCGCCTGGGCCTCAGATGCGCCATCCGGCGGAGTTATGCGAAAACTCGAACCCGCCTTCCCAGTTGAAGTGGTGGACCAGTTGGTCGGGAGCGGCATGGCGAAGTTTCCGTCTCTGACAACATTTTCCGGCAGGGCCAATGCTGACGTCATGGTAACGTGATTGTCCGCCGACCGTGGTGGCGTCGATGGCACGATACCTTTATTAGCGGCTTGTAACGCACGTCGTCGCGCAATCAATGCCTGACGGCGGCGAAGCACGGCGCGATGTCGGCGCCACCATACTCTTGAGTGATGATGGAAGCGGTGGGAACGCGCAGACAATTGCGATCGCAAATTGTGCGCGGTTGAGGTTGCGAAGGGCAGTAGGACAGCTACGGTAACCAACAAACAAACTGATAGAGCTATTCGACGTAACATAGTTTCACCCCTTTTCACGCCACCGTTTCGCGTAACACTTCTTCAATGGTGGTAACTCCGGCTCGTACCTTCTGCAGACCCGATTCACGTAAAGTGATCATACCGTCCTCGATCGATTTCTTTCTCAGCTCGAGCGACGACGCGCCGATCAGAATCAGCTCGCGAACCTCATCTGTCACTTCCATAACTTCGTAAAGACCGATGCGGCCTTTGTAGCCCGTGTCGTTGCAACTTGGGCAACCTTTGCCTTTGAAGGTCTTAATCTTGCTTGCTTCTTCGGGAGAAAAGCCGATCTCGACCAATGCTTCGACCGGCGTGGGATGTTCTTTCTTGCAGTCTTTGCAGATGCGTCGGATCAGTCGCTGAGCCTGTATCAGGTTCACGCTCGTGGCGACGAGGAATGGTTCGATGCCCATGTTCATGAGACGTGAGATGGTTGAAGGGGCATCGTTCGTGTGAAGTGTCGAGAGGACCAAGTGGCCTGTTAGAGCGGCCTTGATCGCGATCTCGGCGGTTTCGAAGTCGCGGATTTCGCCGACGAGAACGATGTTCGGGTCTTGGCGGAGGAATGAACGCAGCGCGGCGGCGAAGTTCAGACCGATCTGTTCCTTCATCTGCACTTGATTGATTCCGGGCAGATTGAACTCGACCGGATCTTCGGCCGTCATAATGTTGGTATCGACCGTATTCAGCGATTGTAGTGCCGAATACAGAGTGTTGGTTTTACCGCTGCCGGTTGGACCAGTGACGAGCACCATGCCGTACGGCTTGGAGATATTACGCTGAAACTTGACGAGCGATTCCGACTCAAAACCGAGATTCGTCATGTCGAGCATCAGCTTTTCTTTGTCCAGCAGACGAAGCACGACCTTCTCGCCAAACAGCGTCGGCAACGTCGAAACACGAAAGTCGAGTTCCCGCGATCGCGAATCAACTTTGACGCGAATCTTGATGCGGCCATCTTGCGGCAGACGTTTCTCAGAGATGTCCAACTTCGACATGATCTTGATGCGCGAGATTAGGGCGTCGCGCATCTTGAGTGGCGGATGCATCACGTCGTAGAGCACGCCATCGATGCGGAAACGAATGCGAAGTTCCTTTTCGTAAGGCTCGACGTGAATATCTGACGCTCCGCGGCGAAGCGCGTCAACCAGAAGGACGTTGACCAGTCGAACGACCGGCGCGTCTTCGCTCATTCGGGTGAGGCTGGAGAGATCTATTTCTTCGTTGTCCTCGAAGACCTCGACTTCACTGTTGAGAGATTCGTGATCGAAATCGAGGCTGTCGAGAGAAACGAGGTCGGCTTGTGAGAAGCCGTTTCCGTTTGAGCTTTCGACCGTGAGATCGGGCGCGACGGCCGCGAGCTCAATTTCACGCGAGGTGCTGTAGTACTTGGCGATCGCGGCTTGAACACTCGCTTCAGCCACGACGACCGGCTCTACATTCAGGCCGGTCATGAACTTGATATCGTCCATCGCGAACACGTTCGTCGGATCGACCATGGCTAGGGTGAGGGTGGCGCCGACACGTGATAATGGTAGGACGGAATATTTCTGCGCGACTTCTTGTGGGATGAGGCGCAGCACCGAATCGTCGATATTGAAAAGTTCGAGATTGACTGAAGGAATACCGTACTGCCGTGAGAGGACCGCAGTGATCGTGTCATCTGAAACCAGCCCGAGCTTGACGAGGTTGTATCCCAAGCGCCCGCCATGCTCTCGCTGATAATCGAGCGCCTGACGGAGATGCTGAGGGCTGATCAGATTCTCGCGGACGAGAATTTCGCCGAGTTTTGCTGACATTCGAGCCTTGTCTTTTGAAATTCAATTAGAGGGAATAGATTCCCTCGGTAGGACGACTTGTCTGGCCAAAAGGTACGTTGGGACAAAGGCACAACGGCGGCCAACACCGTTGCAACCTGATATTAGCTTTCGGGCGTGGATTCTGTCAATGAAAGTTTTTTTAGAGAATTCGAAGGGCGTTCTGTGGGAAAACGGTGGACAAATTGTTCGCAGGTATTCGATAATATTCGCATACCTTCGTCGACTTGAGGAGATTAGACATGCCCATAACTGCCAGACAAAGACGAGTGTTAGATTACATCAAGCATTATTTTGAAGCCCATCAGGAAGCGCCGACGATCGCCGAAATTGGAAAAGAATTCGGCATGAGTTCGTCGGCCAGCGCGCACAACTTGGTCTCGGTTCTCGAGAAGGAAGGGTTTATTAGGCGCATTCCAAACGTCAGTCGGGGAATTGAATTGATTGAAGAAGGACCGGCTGAAGAGAAGTATGAAATTCCTTTGCTCGGTGTCGTTGCCGCAGGTGCGCCGATCGAGGCGATTTTGAATTACGAGACGGTTTACATTCCACGCGACATGATGCGCGACGGGCGAATGTTTGCGTTGCGCGTGCG
>Ga0066679_10000339_pt1 | contig 14989 bp, 12 predicted proteins | sample GraSoiAngelo_128_FD_62298 | JGI IMG/M metagenome (GOLD analysis project Ga0066679, IMG submission 62298) | Grasslands soil microbial communities from the Angelo Coastal Reserve, California, USA - 14_0927_12_20cm | ecosystem: Environmental > Terrestrial > Soil > Grasslands | place: USA... | reverse complement strand
TTTTCGCTTCTGGGCGTCACTGCCGCTCAGGGGCGAACCTTCGTACCCGAAGAAGATCAATCACCTGGCGCACATTCAGTTGCCGTCATTAGCTACCGTCTCTGGCAGCGCCGTTTTGGAGCAGACCCTAATCTGCCAGGCAAGACGATCTCCCTAAATAATCGTAACTTTACAATCGTTGGCGTTGCTCCAGAGGGATTTGTCGGTGCGAACATTGGTCTGGCTCCTGATATCTGGATTCCGCTGATGATGCAAGCCGACCTGTATCCGGGACGACCTGATCGCCTAAAAGAACGGGGAACCCGCTGGCTGGATGTGATCGGCCGTCTCAAGCCTGGAGTGAGTTTGGAACAAGCCCGGGCCGCCATGAATCCATTAGTAGCTCAGCTGTCACAGGAAAACCCCGCCACAAATAAAGGAACCAGCCTGACCATTGTTCGCTCGGGCCATGGGGCGGTCGGTATTCAGAGCACGCTCACGCCCGTCTTGACACTTCTCTTGGCGGTAGTGATTCTGGTTCTCCTGATCGCTTGTTTCAACATCGCCAATCTCCTTATTGCGCGCGCCACTGCACGCCGAAGGGAAATCGGGATTCGCTTGGCGATGGGGGCCACGCGAGGGAGAATTATCCGACAATTGCTGACCGAGAGCGTCCTACTCTCGGTTCTGGGAGGTATGCTCGGCCTTCTCCTGGCGTATTGGACCTCTAATCTACTTCTAGCGTTCAAGCCGCCCACCTCTTTGCCACTCTTCCTGGACTTGCATCTTGATGGACGGGTTCTGACCTTCACTGCCTTGATCTCGGTCGTCACGGGACTCGTGTTCGGTCTAGCTCCTGCTATCCAAACTTCAAGCCCGGCCTTGCTTCCGGCATTAAAGGATCAGTCCTCTTCGCCAGGCTATCGCAAATCTCGCCTGCGCAATATTTTGGTCATCGCCCAGGTCGCTATCTCTTTGGTATTGCTTATTGCCGCGGGTCTCTTCATTAGAAGCCTGCAAAGCGCGCATTCGGTCAATCCGGGCTTTCGGGCGCACAACCTGCTCATCGCTTCGATGGATGTAAGCCTGGCGAGATATGACGAGAGCAAGGGAGCTAGGTTTTACGAGCAGTTGATCCAGCACGTTGAACTTCTACCAGGCGTCCAGTCTGTGACGCTCGGGAAATTGGTCCCGCTGGAACTGGGAGCTAATCAGCAGATCGGCGTCGCGATCGAAGGATACGAAACGCCGCAGAATGAAAACCTATCGTTGGACTACAACGTGGTTTCGCAGAACTATTTTCGAACTCTGGATATTCCTCTTATGAAGGGTCGAGAATTCAGCGGGCAGGACAAGATTGGAACGCCGGGAGTAGTCATAGTAAACGAGACGATGGCCCAAAAATTTTGGCCCAAGCAAGACCCACTCGGCAAGCGTCTGAGTATTACGGGGCGAAAGGGTACATATCTGGAAGTCATTGGAGTAGTAAAAGACTCTAAGTATTACAGTCTGAGGGAAGACCCACGCGCCTTCATGTACTTGCCCTTCTGGCAGGCTTACAAGCCCGGAATGACCCTACATGTCAGCACCGCCACTGATCCGGAAGGCTTGCTTGGAAGTGTGCGGCACGAAATTCAGTCGTTGGATCGAGATGTGCCAGTTTACAACGTCATGACAATGACCGATCACCTGGATGCGGCGTTAATCGAGCTCCGTTTGGCGGCTGTGCTCCTTGGTCTATTCGGCCTTCTCGCACTAATCCTGGCGGCCGTCGGGCTTTACGGTGTCATGGCTTACTCTGTTAGCCGCCGAAAGCGGGAGATCGGTATTCGCATGGCTGTCGGCGCTCAGCGAGGCGACGTACTCAGACTGATCGTTAAGCAGGGAATGTTCTTGACCATGATCGGCTTGTTGATTGGGTTGGGCGTCTCCTTCGCTCTGACACGTACTCTCTCAACGCTCTTGTATGGGATTAAAGCCGTGGACCTACCGACCTTTATAGTTGTCTCATTGCTGTTAGTGGGAGTCTCCCTGATTGCCAGCCTCATCCCTGCACAAAAAGCGATAAGAATCGATCCAATGCTGGCATTGAGGCACGAATAGGAGTCTTGAGGAGTTGGTCCTCAAGCGTGACCGCCGCGTGAAGTCTCGTATTGCCAAAACCAGCCGAACAAACCTGCAAATCGCCCGAACAATTTAGAAGCAAGAGGGGGTCTTATGCCGAGTATCTCTAAGTCCATTATCGTGGTGCTGGGAGCCTGGGCTCTCACGATTACACTAGCGCCTGTTAATGCGCAGACACTCACAGGGAGTAATATTGCACGGCCGGGTTTCACACCCACGCCTTCGCCAACGCCGAACGGGTCACCCACGCCGGTCATCACAACGACAAAAACAGCGCCGCAAACCGACTCAGAGAAAAAAGCTGGGAACTCTAAACTGTCCTCGCTGAAAGACTCGCGTTCATTACCACCCTTGCCCTCTATGGAACGTACAGGCGTCGCAAGCGAAGGGACCCTTCCGCTGTCGCTGAATGAAGCTATTCGCCTCGCCCTGGCAAATAACAACGACATTGAGATCGCAAAAGATGACGTACGCTTTGCCGAAGCCACGTTACGCGCCCTGGGAGGCGTCTACGATCCCCTTTTCTCATTTGCCCCACAAATTAGCCATCGCGTTACGCCTTCGGCCAGTGCTCTTAGCGGCGCAAATCTATCTGGTACATTGACCACAAACGATTATGATTTCAACCAATCTGTAACAAAGCTATTTACCAAGGGAGGCGGTCAGTATCAGATTTTTTTCAACAATGCACGCGAAACGTCAAATTCAACCAATGCTCAACTCAGCCCGTTTTACGCATCGAGCCTGGGCATTCAGTTTACTCAACCGTTGCTGCGCAATCGCTCGATTGATTTCAACCGGCGCAGCATAAGAGTCCAGCGCAAAATACTCGCGCAATCAGACGCCGACTTTCGTCGGTTCGCGACGAACGTGATTTACTCTGTGCAGCACGCCTACTGGGAGTTGGCCTATGCTTTGCATGACGAGCAGAATCGCCTTGCCAATCTGAATCAGGCGCGGGATCTTTTCCGGCAGACTGAGGAACGCATTTCCGCCGGGGCCGTTGCGCCTCTTTCCCGAGCTGAAGTCGCTACCGAACTGTCTAACCGCGAAGCGGAACTCCTGGCGTCCTCGCAAAGCGTGACGATTGCGGAGAATAATCTCAAAGAATTAATCCTGCGCGACCCGCAAAAGCCCGAGTGGTTCGTGAGGTTGATTCCGATCGAACAGCCAACGTTCGATGAGGGGCCTATGGTCTTAAAGGATTCCCTTGCAGAGGCTCGCACGAGTCGTCCTGATCTCTACAGGCTTCGTTTGCAGAAAGAGATCGCGGACATTGATGTTCAGTACTTCAAGAATCAGACCCGGGCACGGATTGACATCCAAGCTACGATCGCAAGCACCGGACTGGCCGGGTCACTTAACATACCGAGCGAGAGCCTGAAGAGTTCGGCCTTCCTTAGCGCGACGGCTCTCGGGCAAATTCCTCAGAACGTTAGCGACTTACAAGAGAGTCCCGCGGCAGTTCTTTTGGACCAGATCAATAAGGGAAGAATAACACAGCAGTTTGCTTCAATATCTGCGCCTATGGCCACGTCGCAGACACTTCAGGTGCCGGATCATTTCATAGGAGGATACGGACAGGCGTTGCAAAACCTTTTCAGCTTTAATACCCGCACTATCGTGGTTGGCCTGACAATTGAGATACCTTACCACAATACCAAGGCGCGAGCCGAACTAGCAGGCGCACGCATCCTTCGTGAGCAGCTGGACTCTAGGATTCATGCCCGCGAGCAAGCGATTGAGGTGGAAGTACGCGACGCAACACAAACAGTTGAAACAGCTCGTCGGCGTATCATGGCGGCGCGGGCTTTGCGTCAAAACGCTGAGCTGCAACTGGAAGGTGAGCAACGCTTGTACGAGTTTGCGCATTCCACTACCTTCCTGCTCTTTCAGCGTGAAAACCAACTGGCGGCTGCTCGTACTCTCGAACTGCGCGCGGAGACAGACTGGAATAATGCTGTGGCCGACTTGCAGCGCGCTACCTCGACCACGCTACAGGTCAATAATGTAACTGTGATAGCGAAAGGCCCTTGAGAAACTAAACCGATGGCTGCAGTGATGAGCGTCGGACCTTAGTTCTAGTTTATTATCGCTGACGGACGAAACAGGGTAGCGTAATAGTTCCGTGGTAATTCACGACCTTCGTCGTCAAGGCCAACGAGCTTGACCGCGAAACACCCATACACGAAGCGGAATACCGGATCCTGTGTACGACACGGGCCTATTAAATTGTTATGCATGAAATGAAAATAATCGTGATCACTCTTTGCTGCCTGCTTGTTGTGTGGTCGCCGATACGCCCCGTAGCCGTTGAGTTTGAGCCGGATTCACTTTCTCTCAAAACTCGACTGCAAGTTTTCGAAAAGGTTTGGACGACCATAAATGAGGGTTATTACGATCCGAACTTCAACGGAGTGAACTGGTCAGAAGTACATGAGCGTTATCGCCCTCGCGTTGAGGGGACAAAGAGCGACGAGGAGTTTTTATGCAATCATCAGGCAGATGCTCTTGGAATTGCATGATCTTCATACCAGCTTCGTGGCGCCTGGCGAGCTACCGCGGAGCAGCGGGATTTCGGTTTTTGAGGTCGAGGACAAAATCGTTGTTGTGGAGGTCGAACCGGATTCAGATGCAACGCGCGCGGGGGTGAAGGCGGGAATGATCGTCCGTACCCTCGATGGTCAACCGATTGACGAGCGCTTGGCTGAACTGAGCCTGGAACTCGGTCACTGGACCAATAAGCAAGCCTACCGTTTTTACCAGTCTCGCGCAGTGCTCAGAGGTCCGGCGAACACTACTTTCAAGCTGGGCCTAGAACGCGCCGATGGAACTCGATTTGAAGTTGTTTTCACGCGTCGCGCGGTCGCCAGTCCAGAAGCAAAACTCATCTCCTACCGCTTGCCGTCAGGCTTCACTTATTTGAAGGTCAATCACGCACTCTTTTCTCCGGTGGATGATCAGTTCGACCGTGAATTCCAAAACCTCAAAGATTCCCCCGGCTTGATCATTGACTTGCGCGGAATCAGCGGAGGCGATATTAAGAACGTTGGATTGAAGATCGCTGACCATTTTTTCGCCAGCAAGGTATCTTTTGGAAGATTTACCAATCGGTCCGGTGGGACCCCGCTGCACCGTAGCCTCAGTGCAGGGAGTATCGGCCAATTGTACCGGCCGCCAGTTGTGATTTTGATTGACGAAGCCACCCGCAGTGCTGGGGAAGTCTTTGCAAAAGGGTTTCAGGAGAATGGTCGCGCCAAAATCATTGGGCGTCAGAGTTGCGGGTGTGTGCTGGACCGAGACACCAAGAACCTTACAGGCGGGGCTGTACTGTATTACAGCCATCTTGGATTCATTTCGAGCAAGGGCCAAATACTCGAGGGTTCGGGCGTGATGCCAGACAAGACAGTCCCGCTAACAATAAATGCTCTACGGCTGGGACACGATGCTATCTTAGAAGAGGCAGAGAACACGCTGAAGGCGCAGCAATCATCTTCCCGATGAACATACGCGGCCTACGGGAGGATATCGTCAAATCGAACTGCTAGGGAATGACAATGACCGCGACTGATTAGACCAACCCCTGTTTACTCGCTGTATCCACGATCCCACCCTGCAAGCTTCTGCTCCGCCCTGTCGACCCCCCGGAAGAGTTAATTTGTTGACGAATGCATTGAAAAGAGCTGCTCTTACTTATGGAACTGCGCGAACATCCACCGCTTAGCCGCGAAGATGTACATGTCTGGACAGCGAACCTGGATCAGGCTAAGTCGGTAGCGCAATCGTTTCTCAGCATCTTAGCTCCCGACGAGTTGATTAGAGCAAAGAAGTACTCCTTCGCGGAACATCGTGAGCGCTTCGTCATCGCTCGTGGCGTGCTCAGGAAATTACTGGGCCGCTATGCCGGCGTAGGGCCTGAGCAGTTGCGCTTCTGCTATGGACCACAAGGGAAACCGGTTTTGGCCCAACGAGGAAGCGACCAACTATGCTTTAGCGTCTCGCATTCTCACAGGCTGGCAATCTACGCGGTAACCCTAAACCGGCAAATCGGAGTCGATGTTGAATACCTGCGTGAAGACTTGGCCAGTATGGAGATGGCGGAGCGGTTCTTTGCCACGAGGGAGTCTGAAACGATTGCTGCTCTTCCCGCCGAGTTGCGCACCGTGGGTTTCTTTAATTGCTGGACGCGCAAGGAAGCGTACATTAAAGCCCAAGGTAGCGGTCTTTCGCTTCCTCTCGATCAGTTTGAAGTCTCGCTCGCCCCGGGAGAGCCGGCCACGATATTGTGGCTCGAAGACGAATTGGAACAGTCGCGTAATTGGACTCTCAAGGAGTTGGCGCTCTTTCAGGGTTACATTGGTGCCGTGGCCGTCGGGGGCGCTGGCTGGCAACTGACTTGTTGGGATTGGACCGATTTTAAGTAGCCAACGCGTGCGCGCTCGCGTTTCAGACTCTCAAACGCAAGCTGGTCGAATGGTTTGTGCCGAGGCATGGGAGTCAAACCGCACCAGAATTATTTCTAACGGATTTTGTCCCGTGAAACCGAGATCACTTAGCCTCACCAAACTGATACGAGCCAGTACTCTAGCTGCCTAGCGGTCGTCAAAGTATCGCTTCGGCTGACTTGGTATTAGCACGTCCCGCCACCATCTTAACCCACCTTCAACTCCGAGTCTTCCAGAAATTTCACAAGCTGGTGCTCCGCAATTAGCAGTTTGAGTTCAATCAAACTACAGTCTTTTTTTGCGCTCTCTCTTCCCAAGTAAAGCTGTCTGATTCCGCTGGCTTAGTTAAGGGGCGAACCTCGAAAGAGTTACTCTTGCATTAACCGAACTTGCGTCGGATATTTAACTACTTGGCAGGATGCTCGCATGAAGCTGTAAGAGAACACCAATAACATTCCTGTTGGTTCAATCATTTCGTTCGATTTAGTTTCGTGGATCGATTGCTACTTCAAAACTTGCTCGGTGCATTACCACTGACCCTCTCCCATTTTCAGCGCCAGCCTAAATTAGAAAAATTCGGGTCTTGGAGGTGTCTGTCGAGCACCTGGTTCGGGGTCAGGCCGCGCAGCGCGCTGTGCGGCCTGAAGCCGTTGTAATCGTCCTTGAACGCTTCGATCTTTTCCTTCGCATCGTCGAGCGAGAGGAACCAATTCACGTTCAAACACTCGTCGCGAAAGCTGCCGTTGAATGATTCGATTAAGAGTGTCGCCCTTATTACTGAGCCAAGCGGGCTCCGATTAAGTAAGTGCAGTGTACCCAACAAATCTTTTTCTCGTAAAGTTTACTTTCGCGACCAAAGGGGTAGCGAGTTGGTCACGGCGCTTGGTTCTTGGCTATCATGGCGAGCATGGCAAATCGAATTAATATTCTGTTGCAAACAACCATTCCGGCGATCGCGGACGATTGGAACATCGATCGGTTTTCATTGCTGCGTGATCATCTTGCTTCGCTTGCCGATGAAAACGGAAAGCCACTTTACAAAGTGACGGCGCGCAATCGTGAAGTCAACACCGATGGCAACGACGCGCTGTTAAGTGCGCTCGATACCGCAGACTTCGATGAGCTTTGGTTGTTTGCTGTCGATTCGGGTGACGGGTTGACGATTGCGGATTGTCAGGGCATTACGCGTTTTCGGCAGAGAGGCGGCGGGATGTTTACGACGCGGGATCATCAGGATCTCGGATCGTCACTTTGCACTTTGGGAGGCGTGGGTCGCGCTCATTTCTTTCACACCAAACATCCCGAACCTGATCAGACTCGTCACGCCCCAGACGACCAGGAGAACAAAGCGATCTCATGGCCCAACTATCACTCGGGCAGTAACGGAGACTATCAAAAGATCACGCCGGTTGATCCGGTGCACGAGCTGCTTCTCAACCCGAACAACGATTCGGGAGTGATCGAATACTTTCCAGCGCATCCTCACGAAGGTGCTGTGGGCGTTCCCGCAGATGAGAATCACGCGCGGGTGATTGCCATTGGAACGAGCAAAGTTACGGGACGGCCCTTCAATTCGGTTGTGGCGTTTGAGAGCGCACGGGACGATCATGGCAACACGCTCGGACGCGCGGTCGCTGAGTCCAGTTTCCATCATCTGGTCGATTATAATTGGGACATCTCGAAGGGCTGCCCGAGCTTCCTGGAGGAACCTCCCGGCGATCAGATTGAACGAGATCCGGAAAAGCTGAACGACATAAAGACTTATGTAAGCAATCTAGCGCGGTGGTTAGCCTCCAGCAAAAAATAAGGACCTCCCACAGGCTTTTGATCGTTCTAGCTTCTCATTGGACTCTTGTTTCTTAAGACGTGGCGATAGCCGCGGCAATTTTTTACGATGGACAAGCATGGCTTTAGCTCTGACGGGCGGTCGTCTGTCTTCTACTCGGCAGGGTGTTGAAGGATCTATCAACCAGCGAGGCGACCATTTTCCGGCGAAGGTAGCCACTCGTCCCTGGTTGCGCTGAGTTCCCCGCTTACGAAGACTGCTTAACTGCCTTGCTCAACTCTTCGGCATTCTTTTTTATATGTTCGCTCAGCACTGTGATCTCAGCGAGATCGCGGCGTGCTTTGATCCATAATTCAGCGTCTCGCGTGCTGGCATCTGTGAACAACGGATTGTGCGTGAATTCAGAGATCAGCTTGTCCAGCGTCGCGAGCGCGTGCTTCAACTGTTCGACATCGGTTATCGGTTCCAGCTTTGGCGGCTTGTTCCCTTTTTCGGGCTCAGGGTGTCCCAGATTTTCTCCCAGCCGCTTGGTGCGTTCCACGAGCTCGGCGGTGGACTTAACGACGAACGCGAGGTTCAGCGGGGCGGAACCTGAGACTGCCTCTCCCAGGTCGTTGTTGACGACCTGGATGCGCGCGAAGTCTTCCGCGATTTCTGCGGTCACGACCTTTGGGTCACGCCGCTTAATGGTTTTGGTGATTTCGCGGGCGTTAATCGTCTTATCCAAGAGCCTGAGATCTTGCTGACGTTTTTCGAGTTCGGGATCGGTGATCCCTCGCTGGCGTTCCGCCGGACTCTGTGCCCGAATCGTCAACATTGCTGTGGACGCCAATACGCTAGCGCAAAAGATTTGCGTTATTACTCTCATCGTCATCGTCCGTCCTTTCCATCGCGCTCCGTTCCGGTCGCGTACCGAGGCATCACTCACCCAGTGAATTCCCAGCGGCGCTCGTTCGCAAGCCGGCGAAAGTTACCTCGAGCCGGCTTTTGATTAGCTGCGACCTTTGGACGGAATACTACTTATCCTTCCGCAACAGTTGCATGACAGTGGAATGCGCCATGACGACTGAGGGTTCGCGTTGCAACGCAGCCTGATACTTAGTCTTGAACTCTTCATCCGCAGGTGAAGTTAACAGCAAACGGGCCTGACTGATTAACGCTTCAAAGTCACTCGAGGTGGCGAGCTCGTCACCATTCAGAGCTTCGTCAATCTCTACGACGAGTGCGGAAATTATGCGCAGCCAGCCAAACTGAGCGTGGTTGATGACGAGCTGCAGTAACTCTCCGGCCGTCACGCGACCGAACACCTTTTCATAATCGATGCGCTCCATTTCCAGGAGCGCCTTGTGCAGGCGCAATAAACCTAGCCGCACATCGGCTAAACGATGAAGGTGTGAATCGGCAAGAAATTCGTTCGTTACTATCTCGCTCATTGGTCTTTCATTAATTCTCTGCGAACGATGCTGGCGTTCAATCAGCATCGAGCAATTGAATCCTTCGCAGATGTCGCCCGCCCTCGAACGGAGTTTCCATCCAGACACGCACAATCTCTAAAGCCATTTCTTCGGTCAACAATCGTTGGCCCAATGAAAGCATATTGGCATCATTGTGCTGGCGCGCCAACCGCGCGCTCTCGACGTTCCAGCACAATGCACAGCGAACTCGTTTGACGCGGTTCGCAGCCATAGCTTCGCCATTGCCTGAACCGCCGAGCACAACGCCGCGTTCAGCCTCACCGGCTGCGACCGTGAGAGCAACCGGACGAATGAAGAGCGGATAGTCAACCGGCGCTCCCGAATCCGTGCCGAAGTCAGTTACCTGATGACCTAACTCCTGGAGAAATGTCTTGATCTTCTCCTTGTATCTGAATCCAGCGTGGTCTGAGCCGATTGCGATTTTCATTGTTAGCAGATCCTGTTATTGCAAACCACAGTAACGCGGAGTCCGAGATTGAAAGAATCTGATCCCGGTCGCGGTGAGAGGCGCGCGGCACGTCAATCTTCTAACCTTGCCGATGAGGCGGGCGAACGTGCCGCGACGATTACTGCACCGGATCGTTAGGTCCAGCGGCTTGCGTCTGATTCAGGTGAATGCTGCTGTCCGTCGAATCGATGTAAAAGTGATTCGTTCCGGAGCCATTGTCTTGGGGGTCTGCATTCAATGTGTAAGAAGTTGTCGACGTCGCGGTCTTGGGAGTTACTTTCAAGGTCAAAACGTAACCGTCCACGATCGGTGGATTCCCCGCAAACTTCGATGTCAGCATTTGTTCTTTGATCAGCTGATCGAAGGTTCCAAACGTTCGGCTATGGGTGTTGTAGTATTGGATCTGCGTAGCGGCAATCGTTTTTAGGTTTTGCTGAGTTGCTGCTTCGTCGCCGGCCTTCGTCGCCGCTTTCCAGCCATAAACGGCTGCGCCAATCAGAATGCCGATGATCGCAATCACGATCATCAGCTCGATGAGAGTGAAACCGCGTTCGCGGCGGGGGACTCGATGAGTTGTCGTCATAATTACTTCCTCAAAATAAGTTAACGATGCAGCATGTCGGCAGTTCCGAAAAGAAATGCGGACCGTCCGCTGCGCGCCAATCTTACTACACCAGAGCGAGCCGCGTCATTCGGCGATCACTGTTATGCGGGCTGCTGGCTGCCGGTCGAAAATCTGGCGTGGTCAGGTGGGCCAAGTCCATGTAGAATGGCGAGATAAGCCAATGCGAAATTTGCGCACAGCCAGTTCAGACATTGCCGCGAGCAGCGCCGCCGAAAAAATCGAAGCGCTGCAAGATTCGATCTCGCGGGTCATTCGTGGCAAGCCCGAAGCGGTCCGTCTGTCGATTGTGACGCTGCTCGCCGGTGGACACTTACTGATTGAAGACGTTCCCGGAGTTGGCAAGACGACACTCGCGCATGCCATGGCGCGAGCGCTCGATTGTTCGTTTCAGCGAATTCAGTTTACGTCGGACTTGTTGCCTTCAGATGTGATTGGCTTGTCTGTATACAACCAGCGGGAATCACTGTTCGAATGGAAGCCGGGGCCGATCTTCGCAAACGTCATCCTCGCCGACGAAATCAACCGCACCACGCCAAAGACGCAGTCCGCCTTGCTTGAGGCGATGGCCGAACGGCACGTGACCGTCGAGGGAGTCACGCACCCGCTGCCGAATCCGTTTATGGTCCTGGCGACGCAGAATCCGATCGAACATCACGGAACCTATCCGTTGCCTGAGTCACAGCTCGATCGATTCATGTTGCGACTGCGAATCGGCTATCCCGGCGCCAGCGATGAGCGCCAGATTCTGCGCGATCGCGAACATGCTGAGCCGCTCGATCAAATGCAGGCCGTTATGACCGCGGCTGATATTCTGGAATTACAGGAAGCCGTCAGCGAAGTTTCCGTTGATGACGCGATCGTCGATTACCTGATGCGCATCGTTGCGGCCACGCGAGCGTCCGAGATGCTCGATCTCGGCGTCAGCCCGCGCGGCACGCTCGCGCTGTTTCGTGCGGCGCAGGCGCTCGCGCTCACCGAAGAAAGATCGTACTGCCTGCCTGACGACATCAAACGCCTCGTTGTTCCCGTCTTCGCGCACCGGCTTACTGTCAGTTCGCGCTACTCTTCCGCAATGCGCCGCAGCGAAGAAGCCGAAGCCGTCCTGAACGAAATCATGAAGACGATTAGCGTCCCGCTGTAAAGCAGGGATGAAGGATGAGGGATGAAGGATGAAATCGCTCAAGCGGAACGGTCGAAAGAAACCCGCAGCGACAGGATTGTTAGAACCGATACCACTCGCCAGTAAGTCAGAAGAAACTTCATCCTTCCGCCTTCACCCTTCATCCTTCGCTCGCTGGTGGCGTCCGATTCTCGGCACCCTGCTGGTTCTTGCCGGACTAACGACTGCGATTCTCACGCTCATGGCAAGTCGCCTCGGCGTACCTGAATTGACCAGCGTCGGGGCCATCGCTTCACTCATCTTTGTTCTGCTGATCATGCTTTTGGTCGTGCCGCCGCTGACGCGTTCCGCGTTTGCCGAAGTTGCCGCCAGCGGCTTTCCGATCGAAGTCACCACCGGCGGCGTTATCTTCGTGGTTATTTTGATCATCGTCGCGTTTGCGGCGTGGAATACCGGCAACAACCTTTTGTTCATGGTCTTCTCGATCATGCTGTCGACGATTTTTGTTTCGTGGATGGCGGCGCGCGCGAGCCTCCGCGATCTGAACGTCTCAGCGAGATTTCCCGATCACATCTTTGCCGGCGAAGCAGCGGAAGTGATCATCACGCTGCGCAATTCGAAACGCCTGCTGCCGTCGTTTTCGATTTTGGTCGAGATGCGCGGCACCTTCGATCGGCCGGGCTTTCCCAGGAAGAAAACTTGGACGCGTTTGAAGAAGACCGCGCTCGGTTATTTTTCGTACGTGCCGCATCGCGCAGGAGCAGAGCAGCGCATCGAGCAGGCTTTTCCAAAACGAGGTCACGTCCTGGTAAAAGGCTTTGAGCTTTCAACTCGCTTTCCCTTCGGTTTCTTTCGGCATCGCCGCCGTCTCAGCGCTCGCGACGTCGACATCGTTGTCTATCCGAAGCCTGAACCAATCACCGATCGGCTGAATCTCTTGCCGCTGCAATCGGGTCAGACAACTTCGTTCCGCCGCGGCGCTGGACAAGACTTGCTGATGCTGCGCGATTATCAGGCCCGTGATGACTTGCGCCACATTGACTGGAAAGCGACCGCGCGCACACAGCATCTGACTGTGCGAGAGTTCGCCGCCGAAGATGAACGTCGCATCACGATCGTGCTGGATCGAACTCTGACTGAAGATATCGACGAAGAAAACTTTCGCATTCGTTTTGAGAGCGGCATCAATCAAGCAGCTTCATTGGTCAAACATTTCATCGAAGAGCGCGCAGACGTTCGCCTGTTACTGGGAACAGATGTCGGTCGTTTCGGCTCGGGGTTGGAGCATCTATACGCATGCTTGCGCAGGCTGGCGTTAGCCGAGCCTGTGCGCGGCCGGACCAATGTCGATCTGCAAGCTGCGATTGAAAAAGCCACGCTTCCCGAAACGCGTGCTGATACGAATTATCTAGTCGTGTTGACAACCGCGGCGCGCGGATCGATCCCGCCAAACATCTGGCGACGCGCATTCGTGATCCATCTCTAACTCGCAATTCATCTCACTTCGCTTAATGACAAACGACACGACGCTTGCAAAAAAACAGCGCCAATCCACAATCCCGACGCTAATCGCGATCTGCTTTGTCCTTTCGGGCGCGACTGCGCTTGTCTATGAAGTGCTGTGGGCGCGGATGTTGGGGTTGGTGCTGGGCGCGACGACCGTTGCGATAAGCGCGGTGTTGACTGCATTCATGGGCGGCCTGGCCCTGGGAAGCGCTCTCGCCGCGAAATTGATCGATAAAATCTCGAAGCCGCTGCGAACATACGGATTGCTCGAGATGGCAATCGGATTCTACGCGCTGTTGGTCCCGATTCTTTTCGCTGCGGTCGATTCCACACACGCAGTTCTGTGGCAGAGTTTTCATCCGGGCACGTTCAGCAGCGCACTCTTGAGATTCGCCCTGGCCGCATTGGTCCTGGTAATTCCAACAAGTTTGATGGGCGCGACATTGCCGGTTCTGGTCGCCGCGGTGCGGAGAGCGGGTAATGAACGAGCAGCGCCGGTAGCAAGGCTCTACACGCTGAATCTTGCCGGAGCGATTATTGGAACCGTCCTCGCCGGCTTCTTCTTTCTGCCGAACTTCGGGGTGCATATCACGATCTGGATTGGGGCTGCCGCGAACGTCGCAATTGGAATTGCCGCGTTTGTTTTCGATCGTAAGCGATCAGTTAATAAGCAAATTGCAGCGACCGTCGATGAGCCGGTGAACTCTTTCAATTCAAACCGCATAGGCGAATGCAGCGAACATGATCTGTTGGGCCGGGCGCGATTTTGGCTCTTATGCGCATTCACTTCAGGCCTCGTCACGATCGGCATGCAAATAGTTTGGGCGCGAGTGCTGGCAATGATCATTGGCTCAAGCACCTACGCTTTCACGATCGTGCTGGCGCTGTTTTTGATCGGATTGGCTGTGGGCGCATGGATTGTCAGTGCGATGATCGAAAGTAATCTCGCGTCGTTGCGGCGCGCGATTTTGGTCGTGCAACTACTAACGGCGGCGATGCTGTTCTTCAGTCTTCGGATGACGAATGCGATTCCGGCGTGGCTAGTTACGAGCGGATTTCGATTCGGCGTGAGTTCGTGGATCGGCCTTTTGTTGCTGCAGATTGCCGCGTCAGCGATTTTGATTCTTGTCCCCGCGGCCGTGATGGGAATGATGATGCCGACCGTTCTGACGTGGGCAGGCACGACGGGATATGAATCAAGAGCGAAAAGTCAGACGGCTGCGAAGATTGTCGGTCAGAGCTATGCGGTAAACACCGTCGGCGCCATCGCCGGCGCGATCCTAACCGCATTCGTTTTAATTCCGATGACCAGCACGCGCTTCGCCGTCTATTGCATGGCGTCAGTGTGCGTCGCGATTGCGGGTCTTTCGTACGTTCCGCGCAAACAAACAATTGATCCTGCGCTCGCGCGTAGCCTCTCGATTGCAGTTGCATTCGTTCTCATTTTCGGAATGCTCTTCATGTGGCCGCGACTGAATCTG
>Ga0066679_10000336_pt1 | contig 15116 bp, 15 predicted proteins | sample GraSoiAngelo_128_FD_62298 | JGI IMG/M metagenome (GOLD analysis project Ga0066679, IMG submission 62298) | Grasslands soil microbial communities from the Angelo Coastal Reserve, California, USA - 14_0927_12_20cm | ecosystem: Environmental > Terrestrial > Soil > Grasslands | place: USA... | reverse complement strand
AGGCAGAGGAAGTCGATCGATCCGTCCATGCCCACCAGGGCGACGGTGTAGAGGTCGCCGATGACGCCGTATTCCCCGATGGGTGCGTAACGACCCGCCATCATTCGCCGAGCCTAGCACGGCGAGGCGCCCGCCGTTTCCGGGGCCCGCCTGCGGGCGCGTCGGCCAGGAGATGAATCCGTGGCCTACGGCTGCGCGCGCCTTCGTCGCCGCGCCAGTCGTTGCTTCTTGGCGGCAACCTGAAACAGGTATGTCAACCGCCGCTGCGTGTCAGTCCACGCCTTCGTTCCCAACTCGCGCAGGACTTTGCCTTGCGCCTGGGCCCAGAGGGGCCACGCCACCTCCAGAGCTCGTCTCCCTTTCGATGTGAGCCGCATCGCCTTGATCCGCCCGTCCGGATGCGAAGCACGCTCGAGCACGCCGTTGCGCTCCAGGAGGGTCAGGCTGCGGGTCAGGGTCGTCTGGTCAATGGCGAGCTCGTCCTCCAGCTGCCTCAGGCTCGCCTCACCCAGGCGTGCGACCGCGGCGAGAATACTGAACTGGGTCACCCGGAGACCGCTCGGCCGCAGGCAGTCGTCGTAGAGCTGCGTCACCACGCGGGTGACCATGCGGAGCGTGCTGCAGACACAGGGCGACAGGCGTCCCCGGTTCTGGCCGGCCGTCAGCTTGGTGATCTGTCGACTCATGAACATCATCCTCTCAGCGATATTCGGGCCGACCAAGTCCTTACATGTACATACATTATCGTCCGCCGAGCCCCCGAGAACCACGAATCTTGCTGGCTCGGACCTCACGCTCATCATGCCGCAGGTCGAAATGGGACGGGGCACGTACACGTCGATGCCCATGCTGCTGGCGGAAGAGCTCGAGGTCGCACCGGAGCAGGTTCGGCTCGAGCACGCCCCGCCCGATGACAAACGGTACGGAAACCCGTTCTTCGGCGATCAGATGACGGGCGCCTCGTCGTCCGTGCGCGCGTTCTACGACCCGCTACGTCGCGCCGGGGCGACAGCGCGCGCCATGCTCGTGGCCGCGCCGGCAGCGTCCTGGAATGTCGATCCAGCGTCGTGCCAGGCGCCGAGCAAGGTGAACGTGACGAGGCTCCTGGCGTCGGTCTCCGCGGCCTCACCGCCGCGCGTGTGCGTCCTCTCAGTGGGGCGAGCACGTGAAGGTGGCCAATCCGGCCGATTCGCAGGCCCAACGGGCCCATCTGGCGTAGCACCAGCCGCCAGACCTAGAATCCTTTGCCGGCCCAGTCGCCGCCTGGAGGGAGCCAGCATGTCGATCGTCGCGTTCACAGGAGGCGCCATGAAGCAGTTTCCCGCACACGCCATCTTCCTCGCCGCCTTCCTCGCCGCGCCGGCGGCGGGGGCCCAGAACGTCAAGGTCACGCCGCTGGGGTCGCACGCGGGCGAGCTCTGCACGCGTGACCGCGCGACCATCTTCGAGGACCCGACGGGCGTCCGCATCCTCTATGACGCCGGCCAGTCGGTGACGGGGGCAGACGATCCGCGGCTCGGGAAGATCGACGTGGTCATCCTGAGCCACGCCCACGGCGACCACATCGGGGACCTGAAGTTGAAGGCGCTGGAGTCGGGGACGTGCGCGAGGCCGGAGGTGGTGTCGGCGGCGCCGAATTCGACGACCGGCGAGATCGTGGCCGCGAAGAACGCCGCCATCGTAATGGTCGGACCGCTCGCCAATTTCATCGCGAAGAAGGCGGAGACGATCAAGGGAAAGCCGACGGAGGCCTGTGCCGTCAATGCCAGCGACATCGTCGGGCCGTTGTCCGCACCGTGCACCGCGTTCGTCCAGACGGGTGGCACGCGCACGTTCAGGGCTTCGGCGTCGTCGAAAGCGGTCGAGATCATTCCTGTTCCTGCCATGCACGAGAGCACCGCGCCGATCGCCCTCCTCGGCGAGGCGTCGCGCAAGAACCTGCAGCCCGACAACATGAGCCTCACCCTCGGGCCCGCCAACGGCTACGTGATCCGCTTCACCAACGGCCTCGTCGCCTACCTGAGCGGCGACACGGGGCTGCACGCCGAGATGCAGCTCGTCGAGCGCGACTTCTATCACGCGAGCCTGATGGAGCTGAACTTCGGGGCGAGCGCGCTGTCGCCCGAGGGTGCCGCGTACGCGGTCAATACGCTCGTGCAGCCGGTGTCGGTGATCGTCAACCACGTGAATGAGGCGGCGACGTCCGGTGGCAAGGTGAAGCCCGACACGCGCACGGCTGCGTTCATGGCGCTGGTGAGAGGTCGCCCGGTGTATCCAGCCCTGAGCGGCCAGACGATGGAGTTCGACGGCTCCGGCAAATGCGTGGCGGGTTGCTGATGCGGTAATACGGTGGACTCTCAATGTCCTCCAGCAGGCGCCTTGCGGCGCTCGGTCTACAATGCAGGGCTATGAACTGGCTGGTGAAGGAAGAACCGACCCACTACGGATTCGACGCGCTCGTGAAGGACAAGAAAGCGGTCTGGAGCGGCGTCAGGAACGCGCTGGCGCAGAAGCATCTTCGTGCCATCAAGAAGGGCGACCGCATCTTCTACTACCACACCGGTGACGAGAAGGCGGTGGTCGGGATCGTGAGGGCGCTGTCCGATGCCTATCCGGATCCGGAAGACGCGAGCGGAAAGTACGTTGCGGTGGATGTCGCGCCGGTGCAGCGGCTTCCTCGACCGGTCACGCTCGCCGAGATCAAGGCCGACGCCGCCTTCAAGGACTTTCCGCTGGTCCGCATCGCCCGGTTGTCGGTGATGCCGGTCACCGATGCTGAATGGGCACGGATCGAAGGCATGGCAGGCAAGGCCGGCACGTCGTGAGGACAGGGCCGGGTAGTCGCCGCCGCTTTTGTGGCACTGCGGCCACGACATGGCCGCCGCCCAGCTCGAAGCTGGCCAAGACCTTCTCCGCCCGCATCGAGCGCTTCATGCCCGACCGGATGAAGGCCAGGACGATCGAGGTGAAGGCCTTACAGGAAGTAGCGCTCGATCCACATCACCGGGGCAACCGGTAGAAGCGCTGAGCGTTCAGGCCGAGGACCTTGCGGCGCGCGTCCTCGGGCAGCGAGGCCAGCCGCTCCTTCAGCTCGCTGACGACGCCGAACGAGGCGTCGATGTGCGGGTAGTCGGAGGCCCAGATGAAGTAGTCGGCGCCGAGGTGCTCGACCATCTGCGCGGTGACCGACTCGTCGGGATCGGCCGAGATCAGACACTGGCGGTAGAAGTACGCGCTCGGCTCCATGCGGATGGGCGTCTGGTGCTTCATGACCCGGTACTTGTGATCGAGTCGATCGAGCCAGGCCGCGATCCAGTTGGAGCCGGCCTCGAGCACCGCGCACTTCAGCCGCGGATAGCGCTCGAACATCCCGGCGGCCAGCATCTGCGTGAACGCCGCCATCACGTCGATGGCCAGGAACGCGATGCTGAACAGCGCATCGGAGGGATCACGGCGCTGCCACTGCCGGAACCACTGGCGATCGCGCACGATCACGTGAAAGGCCACCGGCATCTCGAGCTCCTGCGCCGTCTCCCAGAACCGCGCGAAGACCGGATCGTCGAAGTGCCGGCCGGCGCGGGCAGCGAGGTCCGGCGAGAGGAAGATGCCCACGCAGCCGTCGCGCCGCGCGCGAATCGTCTCCTGCACAGCGCCCTCGGGATCGAGCAGCGAGATGTGGGCGACGGGATAGAGCCGCTTGGGGTCGGTGCGGCAGAAGTCGACCAGCCAGCGGTTGTAGGCGCGGGTGTAGGCCGTGGCCAGCCCGCCGTCGGTGACGTGCCCCTCCCAGCAGATGCCGATCGTGGGATAGAGCAACACGGCGTCGATGCCTTCGCCGTCCATCACCTTCAGCCGCTCGACGGGATCGTAGCCCCCGGCCGGGCTGCCCTCCGCGTAGGTCATCTGCCCGCGCGTGAGCAGGCGCGCCGCGTCCATCCCGATCCCGCCGAGGGCGCCGAGCTCTCCGCGCAGCGTCTTGAGCGGCTGGCCGTCGATGAGGAGCACCTCGTAACCGCGCTCGTCGCGAGCGATGCGAATGGCGCGCTCGCGGTACGAGGGCTCGAGGTACTTCAGCCAGGTATCGGCCGGCTCGAGGACGTGGCCATCGGCATCCACCACGCGCGCACTGACCGAGGTCGTCATGGTCGTCTCACTCCGTGTCGCATCCTCCGCCGGTGGCGGCTATTGTATCCCCGTGAGCCGCCTTCCACTCCGGCTGGGTGTCGTCTACGACTTCCGCAATCCGCCGGACTCCCGCATGCCGACGCCACGGCTCTACGCGGAGATCCTCGAGCAGGTCGCCTGGCTCGACACGCTCGGCCTCGATCTCGTGTGGTTCACCGAACACCACTTCGTGGAGGATGGCTATCTGCCGGCGTGGACGCCGGTGGCCGGTGCGATGGCCGCCCGCACGTCGCGCGTGCGATTCTCGTCGGACATCTGCCTGCTGCCGTTCGCAAACCCGGTGCGGCTCGCCGAAGACCTGGCCGTGCTCGACAACCTGAGCGACGGGCGGATCGAGATCGGTGTGGGCATGGGCTACGCGCCGCACGAGTTCCGCGGCTTCGGGATCCCGCTGCCGCAGCGCCTGTCGCGGATGGAGGAAGGACTGCACGTGCTCACGCGCGCCTTCACGGGCGAGCGCTTCAGCTTCCACGGGAAGCGGTACGACTTCGACGACGTGGTGATCCGCCCGCGCTACGTGCAACCGAGCGGCCCCCCACTGTGGATCGCGGCGATGTCCGCGAGCGGCGCCGCGCGGGCGGCGCGATTCGACGCGCACCTCCTGCCGCAGGGGGAGCGCGCGCAGGTGCTCGACCCCTGGCGTGACGCCGTGCGGGCGGCGGGGCGCTCGCCGGACGAGCGACGGGTCGGCATCATCCGCTCGTGCTTCGTGACCGACGATCCGGAGCGCGACTGGCCGGCCGTGCGCGCCGCCGAGCGCTATCGCGGCGAGCTCTACAACCGGTTCTTCGCGGAGTCAGGCCAGGAGCGGTCGTGGTATCACGCCGGCCCGCGGATCCCGCAGACGTGGGTGGTGGGCGACGTCGAGCACTGCGTGGCGGAGCTGTCGGCCTTCATCGCCGACCACGGGATCACCGACCTCGTGACGTGGGCGGTACCGCCGGGAGTGCGGCCGGCGCAGATGAATCGGAGCCTGGAGCGCTTCGCCCTGGAGATCGCACCCCGGCTCAAGTCGATCTAGGAGCCCCCTGGGGTTGACGAGGGCGTCGACGGCTCCGCCGGCGCCGCCCGAGCGTCGGGGGGCATCCCGGGGCCCCCATGTCCAACTTAGGAGACTGTCGGGTTAAAGAGGAGCGCCACGGCTCCGCCGGGGCGCTCCGAACGTTTGGGGGGTTGGGGGCCATGTCGGGGCCCCCATGTCCAACTAGTCCTCCAGCCGCGCGAGCAGCGAGGCGATGTCCGGGCCTCCGGCGGGCGGGCGCCAGTCGACGCGGTCCACCGCGGCGCCTTGCGCCTCGATCTGCTCGGCGAAGAGCTCGAGGCCGACGTTGACCACGCGCAGCGGCTGGTCGAGTCCGGCGTCGAGCGTCATCGCGGGCCCAGCAGAGCCAGCGCGAGCTCGGGGCGAAGGGCGAGGGCGACGAAGCGCGCGGCCTGGGCGTTGGACGGCAGGACCTCGACGCCGGCGGCGCGGAGTTCCTCGACCTGGTGGCGCCGGCCTTGCGGATCCGCGTCGGTGCCCACGACCGACGCGACCGCGAGAAGCCCGCGGCCCGCGCGCGCGGCGGTTTCGCGCGCGTCTCGAACGGCGCGCGCCACGACACCTGCCGGGTTGGGATGCGTTCCTCGCCCGAGCACCACGTCGAGCAGGACGACGCCGACGTCGCGGTCGCGCGCGGCCTCCCGCACCTGCGCGGCGCGCGCGTCGGGGTCCAGCATGGGATGCGGGCGGCCGACGGTGAACTCATCGGCGCCCAGGTCGAGGATGCGGTGGCCGGTTGCGCCGAGCAGCGGCTCCAGCAGAAGCCGCGCTTCGTGAGCGAGCGTGCCGCCAGTGTAGAGACCGCGGATCGTGCCGCGCGCGGGCCCCAGCGCAGCGAGGCGGGCGCGGACGGAGTCCGGATCGCTGAAGGCCCGCGGCGACCACGAGACCCCGCGCAGGAGGGCCGCGGCCGCGTCCGCCGCGTCGTCGAGCGTGCTGACCCAGGTGCCGGGCGCGCCGGAGCTTGCCGCGCCCAGGCAGCAGACGACGACGGGCTTGCCGGTGGCCCGGATCGCCGACTCGAGGGCGGGCAGCGCGGCCGCCGACGGAGGCTTGGAGATCACGACGATGGCCTCGGTCCTCGGGTCGCGGGCCAGCGCCGCCAGCGCGAGCGTCGTCATCGTCCCGCCGACCTCGGCCGAGAGATCGCGCCCGCCCACGCCGATGCCGTGCGAGATGCCTTCGCCGAGCGCGGCGAGCTGCGACACGACGGCCTGCAGGCCCGTGCCGGAGGCGGCCACACAGCCGATGCGGCCGCGCGGTACGACGTTGGCGAAGCCCAGGCCGATGCCGCCGAGATAGGCGGTGCCGCAGTCCGGCCCCATGCAGAGCAGCCCCCGAGCGGCCGCCAGGCGTTTGAGCTCCACTTCGTCGGCGAGGGACACGTTGTCGCTGAAGAGAAACACGTGCAGGCCGCCGCGCAGCGCGGTCCGCGCCTCCAGCGCGGCGTAGGCGCCCGGCACCGAGATCACCGCAAGATTGGCATCGGGCCGCGCGGCGAGGGCGGCCTCGAGCGTGCGCGGGCGGCGGAGGACGCCCGAGGCGCGGCTGCGCTCTTCCAGCATGGCGCCGGCGGCCTCGAGCGCGGCCGCCGCTGCCGCCTCGCTCTCGGCGTCGACGACGAGCACGAGGTCGCCCGGCGCCGCGCCCTTCACCTCTGGCGAGGCCAGCCCGGCGGCCGCGAGCAGGGCGTGATTGGCGGGCGTGCCCATGAGCGCGGCGGCCTCGCGCACGCCCGGCTGGCCGCGCAGCCGCGCGGCCACGCTCATCAGCACCATCGAATCCTGGTAGAAGGAGCGCCGGACGACGGCGCGGACGGCCACGCGGTCAGGCCCGGGCGGCGCCGTACCGCTCGGCGAACGCGCGGAGCGCGGCCACGAACGGCGCCATCGGCGCGGTGGCGATGCCGGCGCCGATCATGCGGGGCGCCGCGCGATGCGCGATCGCGGTGGTGATCTTCGGCACGATGCTCGTCTTGACGACGCGGCGGATGTCGATGCCGGTCGGCGTCCCCTCGCCTCCGAGCACGGCGATCGGGAACAGCGGGTTGCGGCCGACGCAGATCTCGCCCATGTCGCGGGTGGTGGCGAGCGCGTCTTCCCACGACTTGGCGCCGACGATCTTCTGCACTGCGGGTGAGGAGGCCATCGCCAGCCCGCCGAGTCCGTAGGTCTCCATGATGGCGGAATCGCCGGTGTCGAGGTTGGCGTCGCCCGCGGCGGAGCCCGGGAAGTAGACGCCCTCGACGACACTGGCCGGCGCGGTGAACCATGGCTCGCCGAGCCCCGCCACGCGGATGCCGAACTCCACGCCGTTGCGCGCCATCGTGCACACGACGGTGGAGGCCTCCAGCCCCTCGATGGATCGCGCGGCGGCCTTCGCCGCGCACATCGACCAGGCGAGGAAGAACTGGTCGTTGTCGCGGGTGACGAGGCGCATGATCGGCTCCAGGCGCGCGGCGTCGGGCACCGCCGCCACCAGCGGCGCGGCGAGGCGGCGCGCGAGCAGTCCGGTGGCGGCGGCGTTGCGCATGTGCATCTCGTCGCCCATGGTGAAGGCCTGCGCCATCAGCGCCGCGAGGTCGATCGGTCCTTCGCGCTCGAGCACCGCGGACAAGGCCGGGGCCACCGCGTCGCGGATCCAGCGCAGGCCGTTCAGCGTCTCCGGCCCGTGGGCGCCGAAGCGGAGCTGGTGGCCCCAGGGGCCGTCGGCGATGAACGACGACGCCGTCGTCCGGTTCACCGCGTCCTCCACGACGAGGAGCGGCGTGCCGGGCGAGATGACCCCGGCCATCGGGCCGACCGCGCCGCGCGAATGGCAGGGCGCGAAGGCGATGTCGCCGGAGGCCGCCAGCGCCTCGGCCTCGTCGGCCGTGCGCGCCCAGCCCTCGAACAGCGCCGCGGCCTTGACGGCGCCGCGCATCGGCCAGCACATGCGCGCCCACTCGATCGGCGGCCCCGCGTGCAGCAGGGTGCGGCCCTCGAGCCCGAGCGCTTCGCGCCCGGACCGAACGGCAGTCCATGCCGGGCGCGCGCGGCAGAGCCGGTCGAGCGCTTCGCGGTTGGCGGCGGCGATGTCGGCCATGAGGCGGCGACCATTATAAGGATACCGACCTCCCACGTATAATCGCGCGCGCGATGACCTCGCCGACGCTCACGCTGCGCGGCATCACCCGGTCGTTCCCCGGTGTCGTGGCCAACGATCACGTCGACCTCGACGTCCACGCCGGCGAGGTGCATGCCGTGGTCGGCGAGAACGGCGCGGGCAAGAGCACGCTGGTGAAGATCCTGTACGGGTTCTATCGCGCCGACGCGGGCGAGATCCGCCTGGACGGGGCGCCGGTCACCATCCGCACACCCGAGGACGCGCGCGCGCTCGGCATCGGCATGGTGTTCCAGGACCTGGTCCAGGTTCCCGCGCTGACGGTCGCCGAGAACGTCGCCCTCTTCCTGCCCGACCTGCCGGCCGTGCTCGGCCGGGTCGCGCTGGCGCGGCGCATCGCGGCGACCTCCGAGCATTACGGCCTCGCCATCGATCCCCGGGCGCCGGTCTGGCGTCTGTCGGTCGGCGAGCGGCAGAAGGTGGAGATCGTCAAGCTCCTGCTCGCCCGGGCGCGGGTGCTCATCTTCGACGAGCCGACGCGCAGCCTCGCCCCCCCCGAGGTCGCCGGCCTCCTCGACGTCCTCGCCACGCTGAAGCGCGACGGCTACGCCGTCGTCTTCATCGCCCACAAGCTCCGCGAGGTCCTGGCGGTGGCCGACCGCATCACCGTGATGCGTCGCGGCCGCGTGGTCGGCTCGCTCTCCCGCGCCGAGGCCACGGAATCCACGCTCGTTTCGCTGATGTTCGAGGACACGACGACCGAGTGGGAGGCCCCGGCACGGCGCCCCCCACCGCCCACACGCTCGGCAGCGTCCTCGCCCGCCCTCGAGCTGCGCGGCGTCAGCGTGCGCGCCGAGGCTCACGGCAGTGGACTCGCCGACGTCGATCTCACGGTTGCGCCCGGCGAGCTCGTCGGCATGGCCGGCGTCTCGGGCAACGGCCAGCGCGAGCTCGGCGACGTCATCCTCGGCGTCGTCGCGGCCGCGGCCGGGCGCAAGTGGCTCTGGGGAGAGGACGCTACCCACTGGTCGGTGGCGCGGGTGCGCGCCAGCGGGGTCGGGTTCGTGCCCGACGACGCGATCGGCCTGGCCGCGGTGCCGCAGCTGACCGCGGTCGAGAACGCGGTGCTCGGCGATCGGCACCGCTACGCGCGAGCCGGCGGCCTCGCGGTGGACTGGGCCGCCGCGCGCGTGGACCTGACGCGCGCCTTCGCGCGGCTCGGGTTCTCGGTGCCGTCACTCGACGCGCCGGTCGGGACGCTGTCGGGAGGCAACGTGCAGCGCGCCGTGCTTGCGCGCGAGCTGGCGCACGGGCCGCGACTGATCGTCGCCCTCAACCCCGCGCGCGGCCTCGACGCGCGCTCGACCGCCGCCACCCGCCACGCGCTGCTGGCGGCGCGGGAGGCCGGCGCCGCCGTGCTGCTGATCTCGGAGGACCTCGACGAGCTGCGCGCCCTCGCCGATCGCCTCGTGGTGCTCTTCCGCGGGCGCATCGTCGGCGCCGGGCGTCCCGCCGATTTCGCCGTCGAGACCATCGGCCACCTCATGACCGGCAGCATGCCCGTCGGCGCCCGTGGCTGACGCCCTGGGCGCAGCCTTCGCATTCAGGCATCCGCGGCTCGAGCCGGTGGCCCGCTTCGGCGGCCTGCTCGGCCTCGGGCTCGTGGCCTTCGCGCTGCTCCTCCTCGTCTTCGGCCGCAATCCCGTGCGCGCGTACGCCGACATCGTGGCGAGCACGCTCGGCAGCGCCTACGGGTTCTCGGAGACGCTCGTGAAGATCACGCCGCTGCTGCTCACCGCGCTGGCGGTGGCGGTGCCCTCCCGCATCTGGCTGATCAACGTCGGGGGCGAGGGCCAGCTCTTCGTCGGCGCGCTCTGCGCAACCGGGGCCGCCCTGCACCTCGCCGACTGGCCGCGCGCGCCGCTGCTCGTCGTCATGGCGCTGCTCGGCTTCGCCGGGGGCGGGGCGTGGGCCGCCATCGCCGGCGTGCTGCGCGCGCGCGGCTGGGCCAGCGAGACGATCTCCACGCTGCTGCTGAACTACGTCGCCATCCTGCTCGTGCAGTACGTCGTGTTCGGTCCGTGGCGCGATCCCGAGGGCGTCAACTATCCGCAGACGGCGGCCTTCACCGACGCGGCGATCGTGCCCTCGCTGCCCGGCAGCCGCGTGCACGCCGGACTCCTCGTGGGATTGATCGCCCTCGCGGCCTTCGCGTTCATCGTCAAGCGCACGCGCTGGGGCCTCGATCTGCGCGCCATCGGCGGCAACGTCGAGGCCGCGCGCCGGCTCGGTCTGCCCGTCACCCGCTACGTGATCGTCCTGATGATCGTGGGCGGCGGCCTCGCCGGGCTCGCCGGCATGGCGGAAGTGTCGGCGATCCAGGGCCGCTTGAGGCCGAGCCTGTCGCCCGGCTACGGCTACACGGGCTTCCTCATCAGCTGGATGGCGGCCGGCCACCCGGCCGGCATCGTCGGCGCGGCCTTCGTGCTGGCCGTCATCACCGCCGGCGGCGATATCTTGCAGATGACCCAGGCGCTGCCCGGCTCGGTGGCGAACATCCTCATGGCGGTGCTGCTCTTCGTGGTGCTCGGTCGCTCGGGGGCCCGCTCGTGATCGCCGCATTCGCGCGCAGCCTGGTGGCCGGCGCCGTGGTGTCGGGCACGCCGCTGCTCTACGCCACGCTGGCCGAGGTGATCGGCGAGCGCGCCGGCGTCGTGAACCTCGGGCTCGAGGGCGTGATGCTGATGGGGGCCGTCGTCGGATTCGTGACGACCGTCCACACCGGCAGCGCGGCCGCCGGCGTGCTGGCGGCGGCGCTCGCCGGCGCCGCGTTCAACGCGCTCTTCGCGTGGCTGGTCGTCGACCGCCGCGCCAACCAGCTCGCGACGGGACTCGCGCTGATGTTCTGCGGCGTCGGACTGAGCGCGCTGATCGGCGCGCCCTACATCGGCCGGCCGATCACGGGACTCGCCGAGCTGAGGGTGCCCGGGCTCGCCAGCATCCCCGTGCTGGGGCCCGCGCTGTTCGTGCACGACGCCCTGGTGTACGCCGCCGTGCCGGTCGCCGTGGCCACGTGGTGGGCGCTCTTCTGGACACGGTGGGGCCTGGCGGTGCGCGCGGTCGGCGAGAACCCGGTCGCGGCGTTCGCGGCCGGCCGCAGTCCTCGCGCCGTCCAGTACCAGGCCCTCGTGCTCGCGGGCCTGCTGGCGGGGATCGCCGGCGCGCACCTGTCGATCGGCGTGGCCAAGACGTGGGCGGAGTGGATGACGGCAGGACGTGGCTTCATCGCGGTCGCGCTCGTCGTCTTCGCGCGCTGGCAGCCGCTGCGCGCCATCGCCGGCGCCTTTCTCTTCGGCGGGGCCATCTCGCTCCAGCTGCAGCTGCAGGCGCGCGGCGTCCCGATCTCGCCGTTCGTGCTCGACATGCTGCCCTACGTGCTGAGCCTCGCCGTGCTCGCGGCCTGGGGCGGGATGGGGCGCCAAGCGGCGCCCGGCAGCCTCGGCCGCGTGTTCCAGGGACAGCGATGACATCGAACCAGGGGGAAACGTCATGAACGCCCGAGCCATCGTCACCACGCTCGTCACCGCGCTGCTCGTCTGCACGGGCGTCGCGCCGGCGCAGCCGAAGCTCATCGTGGGGATCCTGCACGTGGGCTCCATCACCGACGCCGGCTACAACCAGGCCCACGCCGACGGCATCCAGGCGATGAAGCGCAACCTGCCCGAGGTGGAGGTGATCGAGGTCGAGAACGTGCCCGAGGGCGCCGACGCCGAGCGCGTGATGGAGAGCATGATCAAGCGGGGCGCCCGCCTGATCATCCCGGCGAGCTTCGGCTACCTGGAGCCCGCGCTGCGGGTGGCCCAGCGCTACCCCGAGGTGAAGTTCGCCCACCCCGGCGGCTACAAGCGCGTGCCGAACCTGACCACCTACTGGGCGAGCACGCCCGAGGGTTTCTACCTGCTCGGCATGGCCGCCGGCAAGGTCACCAGGACGAACAAGATCGGCTACGTGGTGGCCCTGCCCATCAGCTTCTTCCTCGCCAACATCAACGCGTTCGAGCTGGGCGCCCGCTCCGTCAACCCCAAGGCCGAGACCCGCCTGGTCTTCACCGGGACGTTCCTCGACCCCGCGAAGGAAGCGACCGCGGCCACGGCCCTGCTGGACCAGGGCGCCGACGTGCTGGGGGTGATCGTGGACTCGCCCATCACCGTGGTGCAGACGGCCGAGAAGCGCGGCGCGTATTCCGTGGGCTATCACTATCTCGGCGCGCAGAAGTTCGCGCCGAACGGCTGGATCAGCGGCATCGCGTTCACGTGGGGCAACCTTTACACGCGCTTCGCGCGCCAGGTGCTGGACGGCAGCTTCAAGAGCGAGAACATCCTGGGTTCGCTCGGCGACGACCTGCTGGCGATTGCGCCCTTCGGGCCCGCCGTGCCGGCGGACGCGGCGAGCCTGGTGAACGCCAAGCGGCAGGAGTTCATCGGGGGCCGCGCGCATCCCTTCCAGGGGCCGCTGAAGGACAACACGGGCGTCGAGCGGGTGAAGGCCGGCGAGGTCTTTCCGCTCACCGATCTCGGCAAGATGAACTGGCTCGTCGAGGGGGTCGTCGGCCAGCCCCGCTGAAGCGTCGCGCTACCGCAGCAGGGACGGCTGGAAGGAGCCGTCGGCAACGACCTGCGTGCCCGCCCGGCCGCCGACGCCGGCGAGCGCGTCCTCCAGCGCACAGATGATCGCGCGCTTGCCGCCGTCGTGCACGAACCGGTAGGCCGCGCGCACCTTGGGGCCCATGCTGCCGGCCGAGAACGGCTCCCTTACCAGCAGGCTCTCGAGCTCGGTCAGGGTCATCTGGCCGAGGAAGCGCTGGCTCGGCTTGCCGAAGTCCACGGCCACGCCCGCCACGTCGGTGAGGATCAGCAGCGTGCTGACACCGAGGTCGAGCGCCAGGCGCGCGGCGGCCAGGTCCTTGTCGACGACGGCGTCCACGCCTTGCAGGTGGCCGTCGGGCCGTCGCAGCACCGGCACGCCACCGCCTCCGCATGCCACGACCACCACGCCCGTGTCGACCAGCGCGCGGATGGCGCCCACCTCCACGATGCCGATCGGTAGCGGCGAGGGGACGAGCTTGCGCCAGCCGCGCGTGTCCACGAGCGACCACGTCTCGCCCCGCTCGCGCATGCGCTGCTCGGCGATCTCACGGGGCAGGAACGGCCCGACGGGCTTGACCGGCGTCGCGAACGCCGGATCGTCGGCGTCCACCAGAACCTGGGTCACGACGCTCGCCACCGGCTGGGATCGGCCCAGGCGCCGCAGCTCGTTGCCCAGCGCCTGCTGGATCATGTATCCGATCTGGCCCTGCGTCTCCGCGCCGCAGACGTCCAGCGGGACGCTCGGCACCAGCCGCGCCGCCGCCTCGTTCTGGATCAATAAATTTCCCACCTGGGGACCGTTGCCGTGACTCAGGACCGGGCGATAGCCCTCGGCGATCAGCTCGGCGATCTGCACGCACGTACGGCGGACGTTGTCGAACTGCGCCGTGTAGCTCGACAGCTCCTTGGCGCGGAGAATCGCGTTGCCGCCGAGGGCGACCACGAGCCGCCGATCGTCGTCCGCCATGGCGCCCTCCCGCTGCGATTCTAGCAGCGTCCCGCCGCGACCCAGGCGCGCCAGCCGCCGTGAGCCGTGATCTCGCGCTGCCCCTCGCAGAGGATCGGCTCGCCGAGGACGCCGAGGACCTCGCTCCCGTCGTCGAGGCGCACCTTGCCGATGCAGAGGCCCGGCGGCTCCTTCGCCAGGATGTCGGCCAGGCCGGCCGCGGGAACCGACCACACCTCGACGGCGATCGCCGCCCCACCCGTGGCCACCCGGACCATCGCCGGATGGCGGTCGCCGATCGACCACAGACGGTAGACCGGCGCCGTGCGGGCCTCGCGCACGAAGCTCGCGCCGGCGTCCAGCAGGTGACCATTGAGCGGAAGGCCTCGCATGAGCGTGCCGTTCACCGCGAGCAGCGTGTCCACCGCGCCCGATTCTACGCCGCTGCTGCGCGGGCTTGCGGCGACACCCCATTTCGATGGATCTTGGCGCCATGGCCGAGGTCGCCGCACAGCCGTACCCCTACCGCTTCGAGCCCCGGAGCACCGCGCTGCTCGTCATCGACATGCAGCGCGACTTCGTCGAGCCCGGTGGCTTCGGCGAGGCGCTCGGCAACGACGTGGGCCGCCTGAGCGCGATCGTCCCCACGGTGCGGGCGCTGCTCGACTGGGCACGCCGCCACGCGATCACGGTCCTCCATACGCGCGAGGGTCACCGGCCGGATCTCGCCGACTGCCCGCCGGCCAAGCAGCGTCGCGGGGATCCGGCCCTGCGCATCGGCGCGAAGGGGCCGATGGGCCGCATCCTGGTGGACGGCGAGCCCGGGAACGATATCGTGCCGGCGCTGGCGCCCCTGGCCGGCGAGCCCGTCATCGTCAAGCCGGGCAAGGGCGCGTTCTGGGCCACGCCGCTCGACGAGATGCTGCGCTGGCGAGGCGTCACCCACCTGATCCTCGCCGGCGTGACCACGGAAGTCTGTGTGCAGACGACCATGCGCGAGGCGAACGACCGAGGCTACGACTGCCTGCTGATCGAGGATGCGACGGAGAGCTACTTCCCGGAGTTCAAGCGCGCCACCCTCGACATGGTGCGCGCCCAGGGCGCCATCGTGGGGTGGACCGCACCGTTCGCCACCCTCCGCGCGTCACTGTAGGACCGGCGCGCAGGCGGCGGCCGGCGGACGCATCGCCGCGGA
>Ga0066679_10000335_pt1 | contig 15124 bp, 12 predicted proteins | sample GraSoiAngelo_128_FD_62298 | JGI IMG/M metagenome (GOLD analysis project Ga0066679, IMG submission 62298) | Grasslands soil microbial communities from the Angelo Coastal Reserve, California, USA - 14_0927_12_20cm | ecosystem: Environmental > Terrestrial > Soil > Grasslands | place: USA... | reverse complement strand
ATCACGGCGAATTTTCTGCCGGCGTCGATTGGGGCCGCTTCTGGCAGCCTTTCTATTGCGAGCAACGCATCCGCCACCCCCACTTCGGTAGCTCTCAGCGGCTCGGGGATCGCCGCCACTTACACGCTGAACGTCAGCCCGACAAGTTTGAACTTCGGCAGCGTCACGACTGGCACGTCGTCCACTTCGCAAAACGTCGCCGTGACGAACACCGGTAATTCCAAAGTCGGAATTTCACAAATCGCAGTGAGTGGGACAGGATACTCAGTCACGGGCGGAAGCGCTCCGGTCACACTCTCTCCGTCGCAGACCCTCACTCTTACAACACAATTCCATCCGACTGCGGCCGGGAGTTCAAGCGGCAACATCTCGATCGCGAGCAACGCGACTGGGTCGCCTGCAGCAGTCTCCTTGTCGGGGACTGGAGTGGTGGCGGTTCAGCATTCCGTAGCTCTGACTTGGGGCGCAAGTCCTTCCTCGGTTTCTGGATACAACATCTATCGCAGCACAGTGAGCGGGAGTTCCTATATAAAGGTCAACTCGTCGCTTGTGAATGGGTTCAGCTACAACGATACGAACGTACAAAGCGGCAGTACCTACTATTACGTGACAACTGCTGTGGATGCTACTGGCAAGGAGAGCTCCTACTCGAATCAGGTCAGCGCGGCAATCCCGTGACCTGAGGCAGGTGTTGGAGAGAAGTAGAGCGGACACAACTACGAGGGTCCGCCCCAGTTTCGCGGGCGGACCCGGTAATGTGTGCGCGAGACGCGCGTTCCGGTGGACGTGCAGGACCTATTGAAAAAAGAAGGCAGGTCTGCTTAGAGTGAGCGAATTGATCGTCAAAGCGAAGTTTGCTCACAAGTGATTGTAAGAGCATAGTTTGTGAGCCCCGTCCTGATATTTCCGATTCAGAGTTTTGACCCTTAGTCCTTGAGTCCAGTGGTACCACCTGTACTTTATTTGCACTTCAAACTGGTATTTCGAGCTATCGCGGTGCTTGTAGACTGTCCTGGGGGTAAGAAGGGGAGTAAAGCAACGTATGGATGTCAACTCAAGACGCAAGACAAACCGCTCGGAACTCGCCACAATTTCTCATTTTTTCAACCTCGGCAAGACGCTTGCGCTTGTGTTGTTCGTGATGCTTCTAGCAGCCGGCTTGACCGGTGGATGCAGCGGCACAGTGGGCAGTACCCAAGCTACAAATCCACCACAACAGACGTACAAGATCTCAGGTACGATCACGCCCGCGGCAGGTGGAAGCGGAGCGACTGTTACACTAAGCGGAGCATCGACCGGTACTCAAACGGCGGACAGCTCAGGGAATTACGCTTTTGCGGGATTGGCGCCAGGAAACTACGCCATAACTCCGAGCGAGGCGGGGTTCAATTTCAGTCCGACCAGCCGAAGTGTAACCCTAAGTAATGCCGAGGTTACGGGCGTAAACTTCACGGCTACGGCGCAGCAGGCGCACTCCGCAACTCTCAACTGGGTGGCCAGCACATCAGTCGTGACGGGCTACTACGTTTATCGGGGCACGGTGGACGGTGGGCCTTATACTTTGCTTACTTCGTCGCCGGTTGCCGGCCTCACCTATGCAGACACTACCGTCCAAAGCGGTCAGACTTATTACTACGTGACGACCTCGGTGGATAGCAGCGGAAACCAGAGCGGTTTCTCGAACCAAGTGCAAGCGACAATCCCGTAATCGGATTGACTCTATGGTGAGGGCACGATGCCGCGGGCCTGATTTGAAAACACGCTCTCACGGCCTTTGGCATCTACTGCCGTCACTTGGTAGAAGTAAGTGTGTCCTGCTTGCACGGAAGAATCTTTGTACGTGGTTTCCCGAACGGGAGATGAATTCAGTTTCATGTATGGCCCTGCGGAATTCTCCGCCCTGTAGACGTGGTAGCCGACAACTATCGAGGGACTGGCCTTCCAAGTCAGAACGGCATAGTGCCCGCTGGAAAGCATACCCTGTTTCTGGAAAAGTGCGTCGCTGGGACGGAGCCATCCTTGGTGCGAAGTCCACAAGGCGACGATGATCACGAGAACAGTCGTGCAAAGTACCGTGATCGTAAGGACACGGTTTGCTTGGGGAGACCGAATCACAGACTCAACTCTAGGGCGGCGCGTATCGGCAAGAACTCGGGGGGAAACGAAATCCGTAATTGGGTTCGGCATGCCAATATGGTTTCTCTTGAGGAAGGTCAGGATACCAGTAGTGAGGGATATGTGTCTATCAGAGCTGCCAAGGTCCGGTACAGTCAACGACGGCGGCTCGTTTTTTAACAATCTCGTACTCCTCGGGACAATGCTCCGCAGGGGGGAGGGTAAGTGCCTCCGCAGGGCCTGTACTTCCGTAAGAGAAAGCCCCACGCCAACCCGCCCGACAGTCCCACAAAAACTTCATGGTTCCGCCGACTGCCTCCCGTTCGCCGCCGTTTTAAGCTTCGTGGTGTGGGCGGAGTTCTTGGGTACACCGAATCCGGCCCGCAATGCCGCAACTGCTCTACCCGCCCGATTGGTTGCAGTAGGGAATTATTTGAGGCCATTGGCCGAAGTACGGAAAAGGCCGGCCTCGACATTCCCGTTAATCCAAATCTTTAGACGAAGAGGTTCTTTTTCTGATTTGGCGCGGGCTATCGCTGCTTACGGCGCTCGTTGCACTGGCGCACCGACAAAGCGGCAAGAAGTGCAAGAAGCGGGGCGCCATATTTTGCAACGGCCGCCATACGAGAAAGGTGATTGAATCGGGCCACGACCCAATTATGAGGCTGGGGTCGGCCAACAACAAATCTCAGGCCAGCGCGCTGAAGTCCAAACAGCCCTGGCCTCGGAAGCAAGACCCGGATTAGAGCGGTTTTCCCTGCCCCCAGGCTGGCAGGACAACGCGATAGCTCGCCTAAGAAAGAAAGACAGAGAGACAAGAAAGAAGGATTAGTTTTGTGTTCGACAGAGAGGATAACATTATGAGGGTCAATGACTTAGCAGGGAGACTGGGGTCCGCGACTCGGCCAACGACCGAGAGAGGTTCCCAAGAGATAAAAAACGGATCTCAAGGCTTGAGGACTGAGCATCCTTCTCCAGGGCAAGCGATCCTGGCAAGACGTGTTGTTACCCTTTCGAACAGTCAAGGAACCTGTCCGAGAATGAGCCTTCTCGGCAGTTGTATTGAGAGACACAAAAGAAGTATCTCTTATACGGGTACAGGGGTTTTCCCTGTTAATCAGGTTAGGCCGTTGGTGCCACAGGCCTTATCGGCTTGTAAGAACATGAAACACAGCGTCGCCACATTGTTGAAAATGTCTCTGTTCTTGGCTGCGATGATCCTTGGGCTATTCTTGCCTTCCGCGAATGCCATTACCTATGCAGTTAAGGCTGGGGGTGGGGGAAATTTCGCAACCATTCAGTCATGCGCTACGGCAATGGCGCCGGGGGACACCTGCGCGGTTTTTGCTGGCACGTATAATGAAGTAGTTACAATTCCCGCAGGTGCCGCCGGTCTTTACAAGACGCTCCAGGTGAACAACGGTGACACCGTGAACGTCTTTGGCTTCGTCGTCAACTCTCATACGAAGGTCATCGGTTTCAAAATCACAAATCCGTCAAGCCCCTCCAGTGCTGCTTGCATCGCTGTCGCCGGAAACGCAACAGACTGGTTTGTTACCAACAATGTGATGTATGCCTGCGGCGATGGAAGAGCCATGATTGATGAGCCGGTGAACTTTGCGGGCACTGGGCATGCCTACATCCAGGGCAACACAATGTCTTATGGGTGTTCGACGTCGTCTGCTCCCAATGTATGTGAAGGTATGTTTATTAATGGCGACTATCAGCTAATAGAGAACAACGACATGTCGCATATGAGCGATGGAGTGACAAACTTCGGAGTTCACAATGTTTTTCGCAAAAACAACTTCCACGACACTTCCGACACCGATTGCGGAGGGAACTCTTCAAATTGCCACATCGATTTCATCGAGTCTGAGCCTGTCACAAATGGCGGACTGACGAGACCAATGCAATATAATCTTTACGAGGGCAACATCATCAGAAACAACTCGGGAGCAAACGGCCACGCTTTCTTGACACAGGCGGATTCCTGCGGGGGGCAGTGCTTCAATGTGATTATCCGGTTCAACGACATGGCTCATGTTGGAACCTATGGCGTCATCGATGACAACGCAGGCTCTGCGAACCCTGGTTTTTCTAAAGTTAAAGTCTACAACAACAATTTCATCGACTTCAACCAGAGTTCGCAAAACGTCATCATCGGTCATCAGAGCAATTCAACGGGTGCAGCGGAAATCAACAATATTTTTTACTGGCCGAGAACGTCGGGTACTTGGAATCCCTATTATGTTGATTCCAGTTCCGCGAGCGGTTTCACGGCTGGCTCAAACCTCGCCTATTGCAACGGGACCTGTATTTTCCAGAACCGGACGCAATCCGGGTCGTTTATCATCGATGCGCCTGGAAACCTAGTTGCCAACCTTAATTTCGTAAACTATTCGGCGAACGACTTCCATCTCAGTACAGGCTCTCCAGCTATCAGTACAGGCACGTTTTTGACGACGGCGTCCGCCTCAGGTAGCAGCAGTACGTCGTTAACTGTTGCCGATGCTAGCTTCTTTCAAGATGGTGCCGGTATTACGGGAGTACAAGCAGACTGGATTCGCATAGGTCTGACCAATACGGTTCAGATTTCCTCGATCAACTACTCTTCGAACGTTATCACGCTCGCCAATCCGGTGAGCTGGAGCAGCGGCGCGGGAATTTATCTGTATAAGGACTCGCTGGGCAATGTTGTGCTGAACGGCGCAAACCCTGACATTGGAGCACTTCCATTCGGATCATCAACATCGTCGCAACCACCCGCTCCCCCTACGAACCTTACAGTCACGATTCACTAAAGCATTCGTCACTCCGGACGGACCGGCGGGAAACTACATTCAACGTCGGTTTCTCCACGTGAAAAAATCGGAGTCGTTCGACTTACTCTCAATTCGTGCTGCCGGGTTGCATTCGTTGCATCCCCCAAACCCTCACGCTGAAGACGATGCGCGAAGTGTTTCGCAAGCTTGAGCGACTGGCAATATTCGCGCGCCAGAGTTTACGGCGTATTGCACAATGTCCTCAAAGAAATTGGGAGTGCATCCGAACGGGCTGGGGGATTCGCAAACGTCGTGAGTCGCAAGAATAAGCCATCCCCGGGCCTGCCGATTGCGGTCAATCAGGTCCTTCACCACCTCGGGAGCTTGCCTGCTTTTTTCCAGAAAAAAGGCAAAAAGATAATTGAGATCCGCAGTTCCAGCATTGAAAATCTGGCCTCCCCCTCGGCAGCACGCGAAATATCGCCCCGTTCTCCGTTTTATTAACGCCCGCGGAGCGTTTATGGGGTAGGACATTGTTTGGAACCGCGTCCCAGGGAGAAGTTCGTTCAGCGCCCGCCGATTTTCAACAATTGAGGCCTCGAACAAAGCCGGCTTGGTTCTCAAAGCATCACAGTGGCCAAACGTATGGCATCCCAATTCGTGACCCTGCCGTTGCAGCTCCTTTAAGTCTTCAGGCAAGAAGATGCGGCCGACGGGCGCCTGCCGGCCCATCAGGCCAAAGGACGCGTAATAGGTGGCCGCAATTCCAAACGATTTCAGGATGACGCCCCCCGTGAGCAACGCCGAGCGCGGGAAATCATCGAAGGTAAACGAAATGTAAGGAACTTCGTGCTCAATTTTGATGGAGCGTCTAAAGAGAAGTTTCGCCGCAGCCCTTACATAACGTCCTCGAACCCTTCTACCGAGTTGGAGAATATCCATTTCTAGTCACCCTCTGATACTGAAAGGTTGATGATCTGACCATCAGTGGCGACAGTATCCTTGGTCGGCCTGGCCGCCGCGGACCCTTGTGATAACCGACCCCAGGGCAGAGCCTCCTGCAAAAGGCGCGCCACTTGGTAGAGGGGTGAACAACCTCGATGCAGGAGGATGACCGTGCCAAGATAGAGGGTCACGAACATGACGGAAACTACGCCGATGCGGGTGACCGCCCCCACCAAGCCCGGGGCTGCCATAACTAACGGAGCTCTTCGCATGATCAAGGCGGATGCGCAGCCCGCCACGCCTGAGGCAAGAGCATATTTCCAAAGAGCAAAGATCATCGGCACAAGCCCCAATTGGATCGGTTTCCCGGCGTACGAGAGTGCTGGCAAGGTAAGAATCCAGAAAGAGGCGGCCCAAGCCACGGCCACTCCCGCCGGTCCCCAGGGGAGGCCCAAAATGAATAGCAGGAATGTCGCGCAGAACTCAATCACGCCCCAGCGTAGCCAGCGATCTGGCCTTCCAATAGACAAGTGGATCCATGCATGCGTACCGTACAAGAGCATGATTCCAATGCCTGGCCCAAAGAAGGTGAATATCCGTCCCGCCATCTCCCAACCCGGTCCCAAGAGCACGCGAATCAGATCCTTCCCAACCAGGGTGAGATCTGCGCCCAATCCCATACCCACAAACGCCAGGGCAGAGAATGCAGTCAGGAAATAACGTCGATATTGAGCTGGGTCCCGGTTTAGGCGGCTCATGGCCGAGACCGCAACATCCGTGAGAGACGACACCAACAGACCCGCTGGCAGCGCAAATAGGTCATAAGCCTTCTTATAGAAACCCAAAGCCTGGGCGTTGAAGCGCCATCCCACTATGAGATTGTCCGTATTCCGGGCGAAGTAATTCACGGTGAAACGTCCATAAACGTGGAACGCGAATCGGACCACAGCGGCGGTCTTAGCTGCCGGCCTTGGGAGCCTCGGAATCCATCGACACAGACACCATGCCCCTATGCACGTGGACAACGGCTGGGCAATGAGTCCAGCGACTAGGGCCCAGTATCCCCAGCCTGCAAAGGCCAAGATAATGGTCAGGATCACCGAGACAGCCCGCGCAAAGATATCGTTGACGGCGATTGCTGAAAACTGCATAGCTCGCTTCAAAAGCGCCAAGTGTTGCACTGACGCGCTGGTTATTAGGATCGTGAGGGAAATGGCTTCGGCGACCCGCGCCACCAGGGGGTCGTGGTAGAAGCGCGTCAAAAGTGTCCCCGCTCCCGCAAAGGCGATCGTGAGAGCAATGCCAACGCCCAGATTAATCCAAAAAAGGTTGCTGACTAGGTCGTCTTGAATCTCGTTCCACTGGATCACCGCCTCCGTAAAGCCATTTACTCCAAAGTTGACCAGCAGCAGGCTGAAGGTGGTTACCATAGTCACCAGCCCAAAATCCACAGGCGCAAGGAGCCGGGCCAAGACCACGGTGGAAAAGATCTGGATAGCTAGGCCAAGGCCCGAAGAGAACACAGTAACCCCGGCGCCCCGCATTGCTAGGCTACGTAACCCATTCAAATCTGCAAAGGGTCGAAAGTTGCCGCGCTCATCGAATGGTTTCAAAAGACCTCCGCTGACGATGCGGGACGATAATCACTTAGCGATTCGTACTCAGCCAAATCTTCGATCTGACCGTCGACCTCCGCGTGAAGCTCCTCTAAAGCCAGGGCTCTCGAGGCAGCCACGATGGAAAAGAGAAAGAAGATCCATGTGAGTGAAAGCATCCTGAAACCAGCTTCGGTGAGACTGCTAATAGGTACGGCGAGAAACCACGCCAGATTTAGGTTGCCGGTTTCTGTATTTCTGCGCAAGGCAGCAATCACCTTCTGATAACCCGTCACGAAGACGATCGTCAGCAAGCCTACGCCGATCCATCCTAGGTTCAGGAAAATCTCAAGGTAGCCGTTGTGAGCTTCATTAACATCGAACCCGACCATGGCCCGGAGCTGCTCTAGCCGGTCGCCCAGCCAGAAGCTCTCATAACCCGCGCCAACTGTCCGGCTAAAGGGCATTTTGAGCACGTCGCTCCATATGTATGTCCGGCCAGTGAGCGTCGGATTTCTTCCCAAGTGCTCAACCAAACTGCCAGAAGAGTCAAAAAACAAAGCGAATACTGAGATCCCAAATACTGCGCCAACAAGAACGTGAACCGCGGCGCGGCTCCGGAGAAACATTGGCTGGCTTGCCAGGACCATCGCCGTGCCCGCCATCACAAGGGACGCAAAGGAGGTCATCGAATCCGACATCTGCAAGAGCCATAGGACCATTCCCAAGAGGATCGCGTGAGCTAGAATTCGACGCTTCCGGGTAGGATTCTCGCGGTCGCGATAAAGGGCGCGAATGCGCCACAGGAATCCAAGCCCGAGAAGCAAGCAGAGCCAACCAAGCGTATTTTTTTGCGTCGTGACACCTACGTATGTGTTCATCCAACTCCGGGTCATCAACCGACCTATCGACGGATAATACTTGCAATACAGGACCGAGAGCGGGACCAGCACGAAACCGACCCGCGAGAGCAGGCGCTTGGTCGCTCCCAACGGGTCCAGATCGGTCAGCACGATGAGAACCATCTCGACATCACCAATACCCTTAGCCCAGTGCTTGAAGGTGACGAAGGGGAAGTCCGACCAGAATATGCTCAACGCGGCGAAGCCGAAAAACAACACAATCGGAGAGTTCCGTCGCAGCAGCGGCCAGACCTTCCTGCCTCTGGCGATAAGGATTACTAAGCCCGCAATTACTAGCGCCGTGAAGACGGCGCGGTCGATGGGACTTCCCTCCGTGTAGATGTCGGCTGAAGTGGTGTCTAGCCCCACATCCAATCCGAATGTTTGCAGCCACGCGGACGCCGGTCGCGAAGCATTGAGCAGAACCCACAGCGTCGGTATCCAAAGAGCCTTGGAAGTTCGGAGCTCGCGGTCCCAATCGGCCCAGAAAAGCCCGAAGATCAGAACGGTGAAGATGAAACTGGCGATGATTGGCGGCATGCAATTCCACAGTCCAGAGTGTTGGCCGGTTTCGTGATGAAATCTCTTTTGCGCCGCATCCCGCCGGAAAAGATTCCAGTGACTCACCGATTGTCCGGGCCTCTCCTTTGCGTTATCGCGCATCCAGGAAGGTGCGGTGAAGGAGTTCAAGGGTAAGTACCTTATGGATCTCTGTGGTGTAGTTCCGGTTTCCCTTGAGGTGCCCAAATACCATGTTTTCCAATGCTTTCGGTTGAATGTAGGGGCGAGAAAGTGTCCGCGAGTCTAACAGCATTTCGCGAACGTACTCAGAAAGCTGGTCCCTGTACCACACGCGAAAATGATAGTACTTGTGCCTCCCGAGGAAGAGGCGTTCGAAGCGAAACACTGAGAACAAGTGATCGACTTGGGCAACCCACTGTGGCATGCCGTAATCGTATGCATACTCCGCCTTGAAGGTGAACTCGAGATATCTTCGGAGTATCGCCGTGGACAGATTGGGTGGCGACCCCAAAGCGCGGTCTGTGCGGAGCTTACGAAGTTCAGGGCTCCCTTCAGCAATCAACCGCACGCAGTCGTCGTTGTCCTCGAAAATGCTGCTCGTCACGATGGAGGAATCGGGAGCCCGAAATGTCGTCCGTACGACGTCGTTGTCAAGGTATGGAGACCGTGGAGCGAGCTGAGCTTGTTCCAGGGCATGAAGACCCCAGTGGTGCCAGGGAACCTGCTTAAACGCCACAAAGGAAAGCCCATGACCTTTAAGGAGCTCAGTGTATGTTACCCTTGCTGCATTAAGTTGCGATATAAAATCCGGATTAAATATTCCTGAGTTGGGAGTCCACGGTTTGAAGGCGACCAGCCGGCGGAGTATCTCGCCTCCGTAGTTTCCCGTCATTCTTACCGGAGCGATTTCTGCAGCTCGCTCGTTCGCGTAAAGAACAGGAGAGCAACTAACGTCGACGCATGCGTCAGTAAGATACACGGTCCGCTCGGCGTACTTCGGAAAACGCGACAGAAATTCCTTTCCCACCGGGATTATGACGTGCGATTGTCCACACAGCTTGGCCACTTTCCTCGCCACCACGGCATCTTGGCAATCGCGGATCATCCCTCCGAAGGTATAACAGGGAAGAGATCCAGGCGCGGGCCTGTGCCAAGCCATAATCATTCGGGTATCCAAGCCCCCGGTTAGCGACATCCCCACTCGCTCCCGACCGTTGAAGTATCGCGGCAAGTTCCGAGTGAACGCTTCACGGAGTTCAAGGTAGTAGGATTCAGGGTCGAGCGGAGCTTGGTTCTCCCATTCCTGGGGCTGGAAGTACGCACGTTCGCACTCGAGTGAACCGTGTCGAAAGACCCAAGCCGAAGCCGCTGGCAGAACCTCAATGCCATCAAAAAGCGTGCGGTTTTCGAGCACGCATCCGCAAGCAACGAACTCGCCCAAGGCTCGAGGGTTTGCTCTCCGCAGCTCTGGACGAACAGCGAGGATCGCTTTGGCTTCCGCGGCGAAGTAGAAGGCCTCTTTTGAACGGTGGTAGTAGATCCGATTCATCCCGTACCGGTCGTTAAACAGGATTGCTACACCGCGCATTCGGTCAGTCAACAGCCCGTGAAACTGTCCGTTCAACCCCGCCGGAAATGTGGAATCCTCTTCCTCATAGAGGTGTACGAGATAGCCTGGTCCATCTTTCTCAACCGCGTGTCCTCGCTTCCTAAGACGACAGGCAGTCGCGGGGTCAGGGTACTCCTCTCCGGAAAAAATCAGCGCCGTGTCCTTGCGTTCGTTATAGAGCGGCGCTCCGTCAGAGAACGAACCCTTCCGGGCGGACCAGCCCACGTACACTCCCGTGGGCTCATCCGTCCATGTGCCGGTAACGTAGAAACTCTCGTGGCGAAGGGCCTCGACCATCCGCAGCAACTGCGGTTCGGCCCATTCTCGCGGCATCTTTGTGATTAAACCAACGATTCCTGGCATTGGGTAGATTTCTAGCTGGACATGTCGAGCCACTACGCATCACATTGCGCGTGAACCTGTGGGTCCATCACCGCGTGGCGAGTATCGGGCGGTTAGCGGACTATGGTCTTCGCGGTTCGCAGCGCCAAATCCGCCAGTGCTCGGAAGAGCCGGGCCTCGCGATTAGCTTGTCTTCTTCCACGCGCCAGCCACGCCGCAACATAAAGTTATGAACTACTCTTGTGCAGCACCTTCGACATTGTCCTGTTGCGGTCCAACCAGTACATGCGCTGGGCTTTGATCAAACTTCCAGGCTTCTGGTAGATCGAAACGATTATTTTCCCTCCGTGTTTGATCAGATTAGAGTATTTGTCCAAGAGAGCCAACGGATGGCGGGAGTAAATGCAGCACTTCGTTGAAGACAACACAATCGAGCGGCATTCACCGGCGTCGAAGTCTTCGCCAGTGCAGTTGATAATGCAATCGCGCCCGCATTTCTCGCGCGCCGATTCTCCTGCCTTCGCTGATGGCTCGATGCCGAAATAACTCTTACCCATAGGCAGATACTGCCAAAGGACCGCCTCGCCGCAACCCACATTGAGCACATCGCTTCGCGGGCAGAACTCACTGATCATACCTGCTATCACCTGATATCGTGGAGCCTGCGCGTCCGACGCCAAGTCCTGCCAGTCACCCGACAGGTGGTTCCAAGATTTCACAGCCTTTCCTCTCTCACGCCGAGGCTCTTTCTACTGAGCGTGTGCTTCGGACTGAAACCTGCGGCTATACCAGGCAGCCCGAAGTCTGCGCAACCTGGAGGCCACGGATTCAGGAACGTGATCAGCAAGTTCGTGGTGCAGGCCGAGCCGGAGAGCGAAACGACCCAGACGAGTCAAAGGAACATAGTAGCGCGGGACTTCGATCCGCTGGAACCCATTGACCTCCTTGAAGTGACTTAAGCTGTCCTGCCCCTTTTTGCGATACGAGAAATTCTGATAGACGAGGTATCGAATTCCTCTTTCGGCACAGGCGCGGACCGCTTGTGCGATGAGCCCGTTCGTCGGGGCCTTGTCTTTGTGCTTGATCATGGACACGATGTTCATCAGGTTTGCCTGCGTCCTAGTTTCGTCACAAACCAGTTTAACGAAACCGATCATGTTGTCAGCCACGAACGCGCCAATGAAGATGCTACTATCCAGGAAGGTGGCGTGCGCTTTGTAGACCGTTTCGATGTCCTCTCCAAAGTGGCGAAACGGAGTTCCCTGCCGGATCGGGCACTCGTTGTAGACCTCCCAAATTCCCCGTACTAGCGTATCGTCGAAGGGCATCTCCCGGAAGGTCACTCCCCTTTTCTCAGCTTGTCGCGCCCTATTTCTAGGAAAGGAACGAATTTGATGGTTCCACCAGTTCTCGAACGTTGTTACTGGGAGGGCAGCTAGATTGTCCCACTCCATCGGGTAAGGGTATTTCGGCGACGTGTCCGACAACCTTTGCATGAATGTGAACAGATCGATTCGCTTCCCGCATTTTCGCAGTCCATCCAACAATCCCTCAGGATCGTCCAAGAACTTGTATTTCTCGCCTGCGATACGCGCAATGCGAAGCAGCCGTCCTTGAACCTTGATGCCCGTGCCGCAAACTTCTAGTCTTTGACTCTTTCCGTCCAAAACGATTCCACTGGAGTTGACCTGTTGCCGACCACCCGATTGGGGTGCATGAGGCTCCCGAGTAAGTAGGGAATTCAAAGGACCTCCTTTTTGATGAATTCAAATGTTGGATTAGGAGTGTTGGATGAACTCAGCGCCAGGGTGTGCCAGAACCCTTCGGGACCCAACATTAAATGCCAGAGCCGAAGAGAATGGAGCGGGAGGCAGGGTTCGAACCTGCGACTTCAACCTTGGAGAGGTTGCACTCTACCAACTGAGTTACTCCCGCGCATTGCACGCCACTTAAAGAAGTCTCGTTCCGCCAATTCGTGTGAGACCGCTGAGAACGAGAACTCTGGAAGTCCACCACGCTTCCATTGGCCGCTCGGAAACTTAGCGCCACTTTAAGCGTCAAGCCGTTCCCAAGCGCTTGATATCACGGTTTCGATGTGCGACATGGCAAAGTAGAGGGCCAGGTTTCTGCTGGCCGAATGCGACGCTGCCGCATTCAAGGATTATCGTGCGAGGCCAGCGCCGCCACGCGAGCCTCGGGGATGGGAGGTCCGTTGCTTCCCTTCTGAGCGTCAAGCTGCGCGAAGATGTTATCCATGATTCTCGCGGTCAGCAGAATTTCACGATAAGGAATCGGCGCTGGAGTGCCTTCTGTGATCGACCGGTAGAATGAGTCGAACAAGCATTTCATACCAGATTTCATGTGGAAGTCGGCGGCCAGAAAGGTCTTAAGATTTGTGGCCACATTGCCAAGATATTGTCCCGCAGTTATCACCGGAGCAATGAAGTGTTCCGCGTAGCTTTTGAACCTGCTGCCGGGAAGCTTGATAAGTGTCTCTTGATCCTGATCAAGAATAAGACCATTTCGCGAGCCGTAAATGCGAAACTGATGGAGCGTGGGGCGCATCTGTGACCAGAAGGTGAAATAGGCCGTTGTGCCTGTCTCTTCGCTAATGATGACCCTCAGTTCATCGACGATTTCACTTTCACCCATCGTCCGGAGTATAGGACTGACAAATCCATGCGCGATGACCTGCGGTGTGTCGCTGGTCAGGAACTCCGCAATCCGCGCGATGCCATGGCTTATGACGTTTTGCAACAATTTGCCAGGCAGCCTGCGAATCCAATGTCGCCTGTCTGAGAGAAGCGCTCCCGCGTATCCAGATCTGGCAAGCTGATAACAGTAATAACTCTCCATGTGCACGGGGCCGCCACCCAGGAAGCCGCTCTGTACAAGACTCCGCATGCGTCGCGCAGCATGTCTGAATTGATCATCATGCCCTGCGGTGATTTTCAGACCTTTGCGGTTAGCGAGTGCGATCAATTCTTGCGCCTCGGCTTCGTAAAGCGTGAACGGTTTCTCCACGTATACATGGCAACCCCGTTCCAAGCAACGCCGCGCAATTTCAAAGTGGCTCTCTGGAGGCGTACAAATGTGAATGATATCGGGTCTGGCCTCACTCAGAAGTTTGGCCAAATCGCTATAATAGGCCTTTACCGGAAACCTCTGGTATAGTTGCTGCGCCATAAGCGGCTCTTTATCGCAAACTCCAACGATCTCGCAGCCATGAATTCTCTGGATCTGCGAAGCGTGGTCATCCGCGATCTTTCCGCATCCGACGAGCGCGACTTTAAGCATATTGTTGGCGGCTCCGGCAGGCTTCAAAATAGCGCCTCAATCCCTCTTCCGTCGACACTTTGGGTGTCCATCCCAGCCGCATTTTCAGTTTTTGGTTGGTGTAAAATGATTTCTTCCATGAGGCGTGCCAGATTTCGCGGTTGAACGCTGGTGGCAACTGACCTTGCGACCAAACGGAATACCACTCCCATATATAGCACAGTGCATAACTTACAGCATGGGGGAGATAGATTGACCTGAAGTGTCTTACGTTCCGTTTGTACTGGCGCAGAAACTGCCTACTAGAGGGCAGATTATCGTCCACTACGTTAAATACTTCACAGCCTACTCCCCTTTTCAACCCCGCTAGAGTGATCGCCTCGGCACAGTTGTCAACGTAGCTGAAAGGTACGGTGTTTGAGCCGCCCAAATGCAGGAACCCACCAAAGGTGCTGATCCCCACCCGGCCCGTAATGGCTTCGTTCCCAGGCCCGTAGACGTAGCCAGGCCTTACGATAACGAATGGGATCCCAAATCTCTCACCGTATTCCCGAACGAGCTCATCCTGCTTCGTCTTGGCGAAGCAGTAAGCGTTGCCTTGGCGCTCGGGACACGCACACATTGGAGAAGTCTCATCCAGTACTTTGCCACCGGGTTTGTGCATGTTGCTGTAGACTGCAAATGAACTGACGTTTACCAATCGCCGCAGGCACCGATGATGGACGCATCCATCAAGCAGATTACGAGTTGTCACAACTGAGTTCAGGAATGCGTCGGCAAAGGACTTCTCGCCTCGGCCCGCAGCGAGGTGAAAGACCACCGCCACGTCCCTGGTCACAGCGACACAGTCTTCGCGCGAAAGAAGATTGCCTCTGACAACCTCAACGTTCGCTATGCTTCGGCAATTAGCGGCGAGCGCTTCAACTCTAGCCACATCGCTGGTGGGCCTAACCAAGCAGCGCAAGTTCCGGAACCCATGATCGAGCAAACTTGCCACGACTCTCGACCCAATGAAGCCGGCGGCCCCGGTAACTAGAACCAGGTCGTCTTTGC
>Ga0066679_10000334_pt1 | contig 15127 bp, 11 predicted proteins | sample GraSoiAngelo_128_FD_62298 | JGI IMG/M metagenome (GOLD analysis project Ga0066679, IMG submission 62298) | Grasslands soil microbial communities from the Angelo Coastal Reserve, California, USA - 14_0927_12_20cm | ecosystem: Environmental > Terrestrial > Soil > Grasslands | place: USA... | reverse complement strand
CTCGCCGGCCGCCTTGTTGGTGAACGTCATCGCGAGCAGGTTGCGCGGCGCCAGATCACCGCGACCGAGCAGCCAGGCGATCCGGTAGGCGATCACGCGCGTCTTGCCGCTGCCGGCGCCGGCCAGCACGAGCAGCGGACCATCGCCGGCCGTCACGGCTTCGCGCTGGGCGGGATTCAGATCGTCGAGGAGGCGCTCCACCGGTGCTGTCACCACGCGATTGTACCCGACCGAGTCAAATTGCGCGCGGCCGGTCAAATCGTCACGGCCGTCGTGGCTCGGCGTCCGCAGCGGTCACTGACTTTTCGAGCGTTTCGGCCGGCGGCGACCGTGGCATACCGCTTGCCCGCTCGCACGGCGCCATGAAGCGCCTCCTCATCGTCGACGACAACGGGGTGGTCCAGGACATCCTTCGCCAGTTCTTCGAGACCCGCTACACCGTCCTGATCGCTGCCAACGCCGCGATGGCGCTGAGCCTCATCGTGCGTCAGCCCCCCGACGTGGTCCTGCTCGACGTGAAGATGCCCGGCCTCGACGGCCTCAGCCTGCTGAAGTCGCTGCGGGAGACGGGCGTCGCGGTGCCGATCTTCGTCATGACCGGCTATGATTCGCAGGCGGTGGCCCAGGAGGCGCTCGACAGCGGCGCCAACGGCTACCTGCCGAAGCCGTTCGACCTGCTGCACCTCGATCGCCTCATCGCCGACTCGATCGGGACCGACGCGCTCCAGCCCTCCTGAGCACCGCGCCGCCGATCATCGCTCGCTGAAGCGCCAGCGCCGGAACCGCCACGTCTCGTCGGCCACGGCGTGGCCCTCGGCGATCAGCCGCGCGCCTTCGGTCTCGAAGTCGAACGTCGTCACCACGCCCTCGTGATCGGTCTCGCTCACGCGGAACGGCGTGATCGTGACGAAGACCTCGTCGAGCAGGCCGGCCGCGTGGAGGGCGGTGAGGACCGTCTGGCCGCCCTCGCAGTCGAGGTAGCGGACGCCGGCCTCGGCGAAGAGCCGTGCGTGAGCGCGCCGCAGCGCCGCCGGATCGAGGAGGTTCTCGACCAGCATCGGCGGCGGCGGGCCGCCGGCGGCGCGGCGCTTCAGCTCCGTCACCCCCAGCGGCGTCGTCACGACCAGCGGCTCGATGCCGGGCGTGGTGAAGATGCGATGGCCGAGTGGCAGGCGGCCGAAGACCGAGTAGACGATGTTGCGCGGCTGCCGCGGCAGGCCGGCGCCCTCGCGGAACGCGAACAGCTGGGGCGCCGGCTCGTCGCCGGGCTGCTGCGGGCTCAGCACGAGCTCGGGCTGGGTGCGCACGGTCTCGGCGCCGACCGCGACGTCGCCGAAGCAGCGCAGCACGCGCATGAGGCGCTTGTCGGCCAGGCGGGCCGGCCGGCGCCGGTCGCCGCCCAGGATGGCCAGGACGGGATCGTCCTTCACGTCGCGCCGGCGCCAGGCCACGACGCCGTTGGACGAGGCGACCATCATCGCGAAGATCCACGGACGGTCCGGCCACGGCGGCGGAAATCCGATCGGCTCGGTGACGGCCGGATCGGGCGAGACGGCGCCGTACGGGTGGCGCGTCTCCGCGCTGCGGTGCCAGCGGATCAGGGGATGGTCGAAGCGGCTACTCCACCGTGACCGACTTCGCCAGGTTGCGCGGCTGGTCGACGTCGCAGCCGCGGCGGACGGCGATGTGGTACGCGAGCAGCTGCAGCGGCACCACCGTGATCAGCGGCATCAGCATCTCGGCCGCCGCCGGCACCTCGATCACGTGCTGGGCCTTGGAGGCGATCAGGCGGTCGCCGTCCTGCACGACGGCGATGACCTGCCCCTCGCGCGCGCGCACCTCCTCGATGTTGCCCAGCATGCGCTCGTAGGAGCTGTCGCGGGGGGCCAGCGCCACCACCGGAAAGCCGTCGTCGATGAGCGCGATGGGGCCGTGCTTCATCTCGCCGCCGGCGTAGCCCTCGGCGTGGATGTAGGACAGCTCCTTGAGCTTCAGCGCGCCCTCGAGCGCGATGGGGTACTGCAGGCCACGGCCGAGATAGAGGAAGTCGCGGGCGCTCGAGAGATGCCGCGCGAGCGCGGCGACCGTGCTGTCGAGCTCGAGGGCCTTCTCCACGAGGCGCGGGACCTCGACCAGGTCCTGGATGCGCTTGCGCACGTCCTCGGCGGTCAGCCCGCCGCGCAGGCGGCCCAGCCAGAGGCCGACCAGGTAGGAGGCCACGACCATCGTCGAGAACGCCTTGGTCGACGCCACGCCGATCTCGGGGCCGGCGTGCATGTAGAGCGTGCCGGTCGCCTCGCGCGCCAGCGCCGAGCCGACGACGTTGGTGATGGCGAGAATCGGCGCGCCCTTGAGACGGGCCGCCTTCACCGCTCCGAGCGTATCCGCCGTCTCGCCCGATTGCGAAACGGCAATGACCAACGTTTCCGGCCCCACAATGGCGTCCCGGTAACGGAACTCCGATCCCAGGTCGACCTCGGCGGGGAGCCCGGCCAGGCGCTCGATCATCGAGCGGCCGAGCAGGGAGGCGTAGGACGCCGTGCCGCAGGCGACGAACACGACGCGCTGGATCGCCTTCATCGTCGCCGGGTCGAGGTTCACGTCCGGCAGCAGCACGGCGCCGGTCTCCGGCGCGATGCGGCCGCGGAAGGTGTCGGTGATCGCGCGCGGCTGCTCGTACATCTCCTTGAGCATGAAGTGCCGGTAGCCGCCCTTCTCGGCCATGATCGGATCCCACAGGATCCGCACCGGCTCGCGCTGCACCGGCTGGTCGTCGAGCGTGCTGAGCTCCACACCCTCGGCGGTCACCACCGCGACCTCACCGTCCTCGAGGATCACGACGTCGCGGGTGTGGCCGAGGATGGCCGGGATATCGGAGGCGATGAACATCTCGCCGCGGCCGAGGCCGACGACCACGCTGCCGGCGCCGTGCTTGGCGGCGACCAGCCGATCGGGCGCCGCCGCCGCCACCACGCCGACGGCGTAGGAGCCGCGGACGTCGTTGAGCGCGCGCTTGACGGCGCGCTCGAGGCGGCCGGCGGTCTTGAGGTAGTGCTCGATGAGGTGGGCCAGCACCTCGGTGTCGGTCTGCGACTTGAAGGTGTGGCCCTCGGCGACCAGGCGCTCCTTGATCTCGAGGTAGTTCTCGAGGATGCCGTTGTGGACGACGACCAGCGAGCCCGAGCAGTCGGTGTGCGGATGCGCGTTCTCGTCCGAGGGGCGGCCGTGGGTTGCCCACCGCGTGTGCCCGATACCGAGCGAGCCGGCCAGTGGCCGCTCGCGCAGGATGCCCTCGAGAACCTTCATCCGGCCGGCCGCCCGGCGCACCTCGAGGGCGCCGTTGGCGCCGAGCACGGCGATGCCGGCCGAGTCGTAGCCGCGGTACTCGAGCTTCTTGAGGCCTTCGACGATGATGCCGACCGCGCTCTTCTCCCCGACGTATCCGACGATTCCGCACATGGCTAGTGTTCCTTCTTGCGGGCCGCCCACGCCGCCCGCCGGCGGGCCGCCCAGCCGTCCTTGACGATCTGCTGGCTCCGCTCGACGGCCAGCGCGTCGGCCGGCACGTCCTTGGTGACGACCGAGCCGGAGCCCACGTAGGCGCCCTCACCGATCGTGATGGGCGCGACCATGCTCACGTTGGTGCCGACGAACGCGCCATCGCGGATCGTCGTCTCGTGCTTCTCGAAGCCGTCGTAGTTGCAGGTGATGGCGCCGGCGCCGATGTTGACGTCGTCGCCGACGGTGGCGTCGCCGATGTAGGCCAGGTGGTTGGCCTTGCTGCCGCGGCCGATGCGCGACTTCTTGACCTCGACGAAGTTGCCGATCTTGGCCCGGGCGCCGATGACCGCCCGCGGGCGCAAGTGGCAGAACGGGCCGAGCTCGGCGCCGGCCTCGACCTCGGCCTCGGTCAGGACGCAGTACGGCCGCAGCCGGACGCCGTCGGCCAGGCGGCTGCCGGCGATCTGGCAGCCGGTGCCGATCACGCAGTCGCCGCCGATCGTCGTCGCGCCCTCGAGCGTCACCTGGGGATAGAGGACCGTGTCGGCGCCGATCACGACCGTGTCGTCGACGTAGGTCGTCGCCGGATCGAGCACGGTGACGCCATCGGCCATGAGCCGATCCAGGATGCGGCGGCGCTGGATCGCGGCCAGGCCGGCGAGCTGCTTGCGGTCGTTCACGCCGAGCGCCTCGACCGGATCGCCGACGCCGACCGCCTCGACCCGCGCGCCCGCGCGCGAGAGGACGCCGATCACGTCCGTGAGGTACAGCTCGCCCTGGTCATTGTCGGGCGTGATCTCGCCGAGCGCCGACCACAGCCGGCGCGCCTCGAAGCAGTAGATGGCCGTGTTGATCTCGCTGATCTTCTTCTGGTCGTCGGTGGCGTCGCGATCCTCGACGATCCGCTTCACCTTGCCGCCCTGGCGCAGGACGCGGCCGTACCCCTGGGGGCGCTCGACGACGGCGGTGAGCACGGTGGCCGCGGCGTTGGTCGCGCGATGGTGCTCGACGAGCCGCTCGAGCGTCTCGAGCTGCAGCAGTGGCATGTCGGCGGCCAGCACGAGCAGCGGCCCGGCGGCCGGACATGCGCCCTTCGCCTGCAGCACCGCGTGGCCGGTGCCGAGCCGCTCGCGCTGCTCGACCGTCGTCACGCCGTCGCCCGCCAGCGCGCGCACGCCGTCGGCGTTGGGGCCGACGACCAGGACGACGCGATCGGCGAGAGTCTGGGCCAGGCGCAGAGGATAGGAGATCAGGGGACGGCCGCAGAGCTGGTGCAGGACCTTGGGCGTGCGGGAGCGCATGCGCTTGCCCTCACCGGCAGCCAGGATGACCGTGGTCAGTCCGTTCATGCGGCGAGCCTCATTTTAACAAAGGGCCTGCGAGGCCCATGCCATATCGGGGCACGCCCGATGATGGGCGTTCCCGCGTCGAACGTGGACGTTCTGACGCATCCCGGCTAACGCTCGTGTCTCAAGTGAGACAGAACGCGCTCGATCCGCGGGGGGAGCACGGAGGCAAATTCCATCCGTTGTTGGGTAACCGGGTGCACGAAGGCCAGCATGGCGGCGTGCAGGGCGAGTCCCTCCAGGGGGAGCGGCGTCCGGCGCCGGCCGCCGTAGACGACGTCGCCGACCACCGGGTGCCCCAGCGAGGCCAGGTGAACGCGGATCTGATGCGTGCGACCAGTCTCCAGGCGCGCCTCGACGAAGGTGGACTGCGAGAACCGTTCCAGCGCACGCCAGCGGGTGACGGCGCGACGCCCCTGCCCGGCCGGCCGCACGGCCATGCGCTTGCGGTCGCGCGGATCGCGGCCGACCGCCTTGTCGATCACGCCCTCGGCGGCCGTCATGCGGCCGTGCACGAGCGCCAGATAGACACGCCGGACGGTGCGCGCGGAGAGCTGCGCGGTCAGCGATTCGTAGGCGAGCGGCGTCTTGGCCATGACCAGCAGCCCGGAGGTGTCCTTGTCGAGGCGATGGACGACGCCGGGACGCCGCGGACCGCCGACGCCGGCGACACCGGGGGCGTGGGCGAGCACCGCGGCCGCCAGCGTGCCGCGCGCGTGACCGGCGCCGGGGTGGACCACCATGCCGGCAGGCTTGTCGAGGACGAGCACGTGCTCGTCCTCGTGCACGACGCTGAGCGCGATCGCCTCCGGCTCGAGGGTCTCGGGCGGCAGCGGCGGGATCTCGACCTCCACGTGCTCGCCTCCGCCGAGACGGTGGGACGGCTTGCGAGCGGCGCCGTCGACGGTGACGTGACGATCGCCGATCAGCGCCTGCAGGCGCGCCCGCGAGAGGCCGGGCAGGCGGGAGGCCAGCCAGCGATCGAGACGGGCGCCCGCCGCCGCGGCGTCCACGCGCAGCGCGCGACGCTCCCCGCCGTCGGCCTGCACGTCTCTCAGCGGGGCGTCATCCCGGCGCGGGGGCCGGACGATCGGTGAGGAGCCGGAGCGCGAGGAGCGCGACGCCCACCGTGATGGCCGAGTCGGCGACGTTGAACGCCGGCCAGTGCCAGCCGCGCCAGTGCACGTCGACGAAGTCGACGACCGCGCCGAACTGCGCGCGGTCGATCAGGTTGCCGACCGCGCCGCCGAAGATCAGCCCGATGGCCACCCGACCAGCCCAGCCTCCGGCCGGCAGCACGCGCAGCGCCACGCGCGCGAGCACCGCCAGCGCCACCAGCGACAGCGCGGCCACGACCCAGCGCCACGCGCGCGGCACGGTGCCGAGCAGACCGAAGGCGAGTCCCGGATTCATCACCAGCGTCAGCGACACGAACTCGTCGAGGATGGCGACCGGCACGCCGAGCGGCAGCCGGCCGAGGACGGCGGCCTTGGTGACCTGGTCGAGCACCACGATGGCGCCGGCCAGGGCGAACACGGCGGTCACTCGCCGACGACGCCCACGCAGCGCTCGCAGAGCGTGGGGTGCACGGCGCTGCGACCGACCGTCGGCCGGCGCATCCAGCACCGCTCGCACTTGTCGCCCGGCGCGCGGTCGACGTCGATCACCAGGCCGGGAATCTCCTGGCTCTCGTAGCGCACCGCCCCGGCGGGGCCGTCGCCCACCGCGACGCCGGAGACGATGAAGAGGGTCTCGAGCAGGGCGCGCTTGGCGGCGAGCAGCGCCGGCAGGTCCTCCGGCGCGCTGGCGATCCGCACGCTCGCCTCCAGGCCGCTGCCGATCAGCTTGCGCGCGCGGGCCAGCTCGAGCGCCCGGGCCACCTCACGCCGCACCTCGAGCAGGCGGTCCCACTCGCGCTTGAGGGTGTCGTCGAGCCACTGCAGCGGCACCTCGGGGAACCGCTCGAGGTGCACGCTCTCCGAATGGGCGCCCGGCAGGTAGCGCCAGGCCTCCTCGGCCGTGAACGTCATCAACGGCGCCATGAGCCGCGTCAACGCGGCGAACAGGTCGTGGCAGGCGGTCTGGGCCGCCCGCCGCCGCGGGTCGTCCTTGGCCGACGTGTAGAGCCGGTCCTTGATCACGTCGAGATAGAGCGCGGAGAGATCGACGGCACAGAAGTTGTGGATCGAATGGAACACCGTGTGGAACTGGTACTCGTCGTAGGCCCGCGTCACGCGGTCGACCAGGCGGGCCAGGCGGTCGAGCACGAAGCGGTCCACCTCGTCGAGGCGCGCGTAGGGCTGCCGGTCGCGGCGAGGGTCGAAGTCGAGCAGGTTGCCGAGCAGGAACCGGAACGTGTTGCGCACGCGCCGGTACGCGTCGGCCAGGCGGTCGAGGATCTCCCACGACACCCGGATGTCCTCGGTGTAGTCCTCGGCAGCGACCCACAGGCGGAGGATCTCGGCGCCGTACTTCGGCAGCAGATCGTCGAGACTGATCACGTTGCCGAGCGACTTCGACATCTTGCGGCCCTCGCCGTCGACGAAGAAGCCGTGGGTCAGCACGCTCAGGTAGGGCGGCCGGCCGCGCGTCGCCATCGACTCGAGCAGTGAGGAGTGGAACCATCCGCGGTGCTGGTCGGAGCCCTCGATGTACATCTCGGCCGGCCAGCGCAGCTCGGGCCGCGTCTCCAGCACGGCGGCGTGGCTGCAGCCGGAGTCGAACCACACGTCGAGGATGTCGGTCTCCTTGCGGAAGCGCTCGCCCTCGCACTTGCCGCAGCGCGTGCCGGGCGGCAACAGCTCGGCCTCGGTGCGCAGGTGCCACTCCTCGATGCCGCGGCCCTCGCCGAAGAAGCGGGCGACGTGCTGGATCACGCGCTCGTCGAGCAGCAGCTCGCCGCAGCCGTCGCAGTAGAACGCCACGATCGGCACGCCCCACACCCGCTGGCGCGAGAGCGTCCAGTCGGGGCGGTGGGCGACCATGTTGTAGATGCGCTCCGCGCCCCAGGCGGGGATCCAGCGCACCTCCCGCCGGATGGCGTCGAGCGTGCGCTGCCGCAGCTCCTGCTTGTCGAGCGCGGCGAACCACTGCTCGGTGGCGCGGAACAGCGTCGGGTTCTTGCAGCGCCAGCAGTGCGGGTACGTGTGCTCGAACGGCACCTCGGCCACGAGCGCGCCGACCGCCCGAAGGTGCGCGATGATCTTCGGATTCGCCTCCCACACTGTCAGGCCGGCGAAGTGCTCGATCTCCGGGACGAACCGCCCGTCGTCGTCGACGGGGTTGTAGATACGCAGCCCCAGCGCGCGGCCGAGGTCGTAGTCTTCCTCGCCGTGGCCCGGCGCGATGTGCACGAGGCCGGTGCCGGTGTCCATGGCGACGAACGGCGCGGTGGCGACCTTGCCGGTGCGGGCGATCCACGCGTGGCGGTACTGGAGACCGGCCAGCGCGCTGCCGGGCACCGTCGCCAGCCGGCGCGGCTGGCGTAGCCCGGCCAGGGTGGCGAACGCCTCGGCGAGCTTGGCGGCGACGATCAGCGTCTCGCCGTGGCCCTCGAGGGCGACGTACTCCTCCTCGGGATGCACCGCGATCGCCAGGTTGGCCGGCAGCGTCCACGGGGTCGTCGTCCAGATGACCAGCGACGGCTTGGGCGCGGTGGGAGCCGCCGGCAGCGCGCCGACCAGCGGGAAGCGCACGTACACCGACGGCGCGCGCTGATCCTCGTACTCGACCTCGGCCTGGGCCAGCGCGGTCTTGCAGTGCATGCACCAGTGCACGGGCTTGAGGCCCTTGTACACGAGGCCGCGGCCGACCAGCCGCCCGAACTCGCGCACGATCACGGCCTCGTAGGCGGGCGCCATGGTCATGTACGGGTTGTCCCAGTCGCCGAAGACGCCCAGCCGCTTGAACTCCTCGCGCTGGATGTCGATGAACTTGAGCGCGTACTCGCGGCAGCGGCGGATCTTGTCGACGGGATCCATCGCGCGGCGCACGTCCACGCCGGGCCGATCGAGGCCCAGCTCGAGATCGACCTTGTGCTCGATCGGCAGGCCGTGGCAGTCCCAGCCCGGCACGTAGACGGCGTTGAAGCCGGCCATCGAGCGCGACTTGACGATGACGTCCTTGAGGACCTTGTTGAGGACGTGGCCGAGGTGGATGTGGCCGTTCGCGTAGGGCGGCCCGTCGTGCAGGATCCACAGCGGCCGGTCGGCGGCGGCCTCGCGCAGGCGCTTGTAGATGCCGATCTCGTCCCACCAGGCCAGCATCCGCGGCTCGGCCTGGGTGAGGTTCGCCTTCATCGGGAAGTCGGTTTTCGGCAGGTGCAGCGTGGCTTTGTAGTCCATGACCCGGAAGCGTCATGGTACCACACGGGCTCGGGGGCTACTTCGGGGCCAGGTGCACCTCGCCCGCGCCCGAGTCCATCGTGACCTTGAACTGATCGAGGAAATCGCGGCCGAGCAGCCCATCGCCGGCGCCCGTGCCCGCCAGCTCGTAGGAGCCGACCGGCATCTTGCCGACGCGCGCCTCGCCGACCTCCAGCGACTCGACCTCGACGTAGTCGAAGCGATCGCTGCCGGTAGCGCCATGGACCTGGCCGGTCGCCACCGGGCGCGTGATCGCCACGCCGGCCGCCTGCAGCGCGCGCGGGCTGATCATCGTGCGATCGGCGCCGGTGTCGAGCAGCAGCCGAGTGCTGAACCCGCCGTTGATCTTGACGTCCACCATGATCCGCTGGCCGGGTGTGTACTTGATGACGGTCGGCGCGGCGGGCCGGGCCTCGGCGGGCGCGTTCGAGGGCGACGGCGCGGGCTGGTTGCGGAGCCCGAGCGGCATCGCGGTGGAGCGGAACTGCGGCGGGACGTTCTCGACGCCGTCGACGTAGTAGCTCTGGCCGCGCTCGTCCGTGTAGCGGACGATCTGCGCGTGCGCCGCTGACGACAGCACGGCGAGCAGCAGCGCGCTCAGCGAGAGGGCCAGTGTGGCCGCCCGAGGCATGAAGTGATCATAGCGCACAGCGGCGGACGCGATATACGACCATTTCCGGCCCGCCCGCGACCTCCACGCGCTCCAGGCGCACGCGCTCGAGCGGCTCGAGCAGGTCGGTCCGCGCGGCCAGGCGCGGAAACCACGTCGGAAAGATCACCACGTAGTCGGGGCACACCTCGCCGATGAAGCGGATGATTCCCTCCTCGCCCCGGCGGCGGTACGGCAGGATCTCCGGGGTCACCAGGCCCATGAGATCGATGATCTCGCGGCGAGAGACCCAGGCGATGGCGCCGATGTCGTTGACGGCCAGGCGCGCGCCGGGCGGTGTATTGGCGGCCACCCAGCGGCCCAGTCGCACCTGCATCGCCTCGATGTTCTGCACGCCCCAGGCGTAGCGCTCGGCGGCCGGCGCCAGCGTCGCCAGGGCCAGCACGAGCCAGACCAGCAGCGCCGCGCGCCGCCAGCGCGGCGCCGCGCCGGCGAGCGCGCTCGCGAGGACGACCACCGCGAGCGGCAGCAGGTGGATCGAGTAGCGTCCCTCCTGAAATCCGGGGCCGCGGTAGGGCGCCAGCAGCGCCATGCCGAGCGGGTGGAGGCCGAGCGCCAGCGCCACGACGCCCAGCGCGCGGCCGTGACGCCTCCACACCACGGCGACCGCCGGCACGAGCGCCAGCGGCAACAGCGCATGCGTGCGCCAGAGCCAGCCCGCCCATTCGCGGAGAAACGCCCACGGCCGCACGGCCAGCGTGAGGGCGAGCGGCTCGCGAATCCCGCCCAGCCAGCCGAGGAGACCGCCCTCGACCTTCGCCGCCGCCGTCGCCGGATACGGCGCGCCCACCGTGGCGTACGAGAACGCGACCACCGGCGCGATCACGAGAGCCGGGATGACCACGAAGGCGGCCACCCGGCGGAGCGTGAGCGGCCGTGCGAGCGCCAGCAGCGGCAGCAGCAGCGCCGCCTCGGGCCGCGCCGCCACCGCGAGCGCGCCGAGCAGCACCGTGGCGAACAGCCGATCGCGGGCGTGGGCGAGCAGCGCCCCGGCGACGAGCAGCGCCGCCAGCGTGACCTCCATGCCGGAGAGCGCGCCCCAGGCGACCGGCCCCATCCACAGCAGCGCGACGCCGGCGACCCCCGCCGCGACGGGGTCCGCGCCCCAGGCAAGCGCCGCGCGGCGCGTGACGAGCGAGGCGGCGACCGCGCACGCGACGCCGAGCGCCTTGGCCGTGGTGACCGATGCGCCGGCGACGGCGTCGCCGGCCGCGAGCAGCAGCGTCCACAGCGGCGCCGTCGAGCCCGCCACCCACCGGCCCGGGTTGTAGACGAAGCCGCGGCCCTCGGCGAGGTTGCGCGCGAAGTGCAGGTGGATCCACGAATCGTCGAGCGGGAAGCCCCAGGCGCCGGCGACCAGCCGCTCGCGGATCATGAACAGCACGAGCGACAGCGCCGCGCCGAGCGCGAGCAGGACGTCGTCGCGCCGCGGCCGCCTAACGCGCAGGGAGCAGCGTGTAGCCGGCGTAGTCGACCGGCCTGCGGCCGAGCGGCAGGACGTAGAGGTAGCGGCCGTAGGGCAGCTCGATCTCCATCAGCCCGGGCGGTCGCTCCGTGGCGGGACTCCAGTGATCGACGAACCACACGAGACGGCGGACGCGCGGGGGCAGCATCACGTCGGTGTCCGGTTCTGGCGTCATCGCCGTGGCGCGCTGGGGCGCGTAGTAGCCGGGCGACACGTCGCCCACGCGCAGCTCGTAGATCGCGTACTCCGGCAGGTAGAACATCGCGTGACGCAGCCAGGGATACGAGCGCGCATTGCCGAGCTCCGTGATGATCACGGTGTCGTCCGCCCCGTAGAGGCCCCGGATGGCGTCGACGAACGTCTCCACGACCTGCTCGTGCTCGCGCAGCGCGGCGGCGGTCCGGCTGAAGATCCAGTCGAACGCCTCGTGCTCGGCGGCCTGCCGCCACGCCGGCTTCGTCGTGTCGAAGTCCCTCGCCAGCGGGCGCGCGCCGACGAAGAACGCGCCGTTGGCGACCACGATGAGCGCCACGACGGCGGCGCTGAGCGCCGTGCGCGCGACCAGGCTCGGCAGCCGCTCGGCCGCGCGGGCCAGTGCCACCAGGAGCACCCGGCTCAGGAGGATCACGAGCGCCGGCAGGAACGTGAGGACGTAGCCGGCCTGGCCGAAGTGCACGAGCGTGTAGACGAGGACCGGCGGCACCGTCCAGCCGACCAGGAACCACTCGCGCGAGCCCCAGCCGTGACGCCGGGCGTACCACGGCACCAGCAGGGCGGCGACCGCCAGCGGCCCGAGCGCCACCAGCACGGACTCCAGCAGGTAGCGCGACATCCGCAGGGTCGACTCGAGCGGGCCGCCGAGGATGGAGGTGGGCATGACGACCGTGTCGGCGAGCCGGCGGGAAGCCTCGAGGTAGCGCGCGAGGCCGCCGGTGAGCCAGATCATCGGCACGAACCAGGCGAGGACGGCGACGGTCAGGACGAGGCCCCCGACGACGACGGCGCGACGCCGGCGCATGCCGAGCACGGTGGAGACCAGCCACATCGGAAACAGCAGGAGCAGCAGCGACTGGCGCAGGCCACCGGCGAGGCCAAGGTAGCCGGCCGCGAGCCACGCGTCGGTCTCGCTACCGCGGAGCGCGCGGAAGGCGAAGTAGGCCACGATCGAGGCGAACAGCGCCTCGCCGGCGTAGGTGAGCCCCACCGTGCCGTAGAACCAGAACAGTGGGCTCACCGCGAGCAGCGTGGCCGCCGTCAGCGCGGTGGGCCGGTCGTAGATCGCGCGCGCCAGCAGGTAGACGACGAACGTCCCGGCGCCGCTGAAGGCGACGGCGAGCAGCACGTAGGAGGAGGCGGCGTCGCCGACCCAGCGGTGCACGAGCCGGCCCAACGCGACGTAGAGGATGTAGCCGGGCGGATGCGGCTGGTGCTTGACGACGTCGTATTCGTTCAGCGCCAGCGCGAACTGGACCGCGTCCCAGTTGTACAGCATGTGCGCGCGGTACGGCAGCCGCGAGAGCACGGTGATGATCGAGAGGGCGCCCGCCACGACGTAGTCGAGGCGGTCCGCGCGCTTGGCCATGGCGACCGTGAAGTATACCCGCCCGCAGGGTCGCGCGCTTTCGAGCGCCGGCTTTTGCCGGCGCAATCCCGTTCGCGGGGGAGGCAGCGAAGCGGGCCGGCGAGCGGCGCGATCGTCTGCTGAATCGTGTCGAGGACGGTGGCGGGGGCGCGGGCGGGTTCGGCGAGCGACTCGGTCTGCGCGGACAGCCGGCCATCGACCGTGACGGCACCCGCCCGGATGCGGGTGCCTCCGACGTCGAGGCCGATGAGGAAGGCTACGCCTTCTTCTCCTCGTCCTTCCGGGTGGTGGCCGCGGTGTCGTCGCCCTTCACCTCGCCGACGCCCTTCTTGAACTCCTTGACGCTCGAGCCCAGCGAGCGGGCGAGATCGGGCAGCCGGTTCGCGCCGAAGAGGACCAGCACGATGACCAAGATGATCAGCAGTTCCTGCGCGCCAAGGCCAAACATGTGAGACTCCTTTTCTCGGTCGCCCCTCACCTTACGCCCGGGGTCATCCCCCGCGCAAGACCCTCCGCTCGCCCACGCGCGTCGTGACCCGGCGGGCGTCGAAGAACTCCAGCAGCGGAATGGCGTACTTGCGCGAGATGCCCAGCAGGTCCTTGATGTCGCCGGGGCCGATCTCCTTGCGCTCACGCAGCATGGCGACGACTTTTTCCTGGATCGAGTCCAGGGCCTGCGCGTGGAAGTAGAGCGACTCCTTGACGCGGATCAGCCGGCGCGCCTCCACGAGCACCTGGAACAGCTCATGCTCCTCGTCGCCGGTGATCCCGGCCCGGGCCAGCGCCTCTTCGGGGCTCGGCGGCGCGGCGGCCGCGGCGGCGAACTCGTGCTCGACCCGATCGACGGTCTTCTGCTGCTCGGGGCTCAAGCGCACCTCGTGCGCGGCCAGCCGGACCTTGTCGCGATCGGCACGGAGCAGGCCTTCGGCCGCCAGCGTGTCGAGCAGGTGACCGAAGACGCGCTCGTCGGCGGCGCCGCCGCGGCCGCGCAGCTCTTCGCGCGACATCCCCGGGCGCAGCGGGAACGCGCGGTGGAACTGCTCCAGCGCGGCGAGCACGAGGCCGCGCAGCCGCGTGAGGCTCTCCGGGTGCACGAACCAGTCCCGGTCGATCGACGCGACCCGGCCGGCGGTCTGCAGCGTGTCCAGCAGCGCCCGCAGCCGCTCGGGCCCGAACGGCACACGGCCGGACAGGGCGGCCACGCGCACGCCGCCACCGCCGGCGTGGCGGATGTGCTCTTCGACGACGGCCTCCGGCGAGCCACCGCGCAGCACGCCGAGGTGGGCGACCAGCGCCGGTCCCTTGCGCTTGAAGCGCGGCGGCGCGATGTCGAGCAGCGTGCCGCCGCCGATCGTCACCATCGGCGAGTACGAGCGGATCACGAAGCGATCGCCCGGCAGCGCGACGAGCGGCGCCTCCAGGCGAAACCGCGCCAGAGCGGCGCGGCCCGGCGCCAGCTCGGACGTCTCCAGCAGGAGCACGCGCGCCATGATCTCGCTCGTCCCGGTGTGCAGGCGCACGCGATCGCGCGTCTTCAACGGGCGGGGCGCGTCGGCCAGCAGCTCGAGCGTGCCGTCCACCAGCACGGAAGGCACCAGCGTGCCGGCGAGGCCCAGCACGTGCCCGCGCTCGACGGCGGCCCGCTCGACGCCCTGCAGATTGACGGCGGTGCGCTGGCCCGCGCTCGCCTCGGTCACCGGATGCCCGTGCGTCTGCAGGCCGCGCACCTTGGCCTGCAGCGCCGCCGGGAAGACCTCCACCCGATCGTCCACGCGGAGCCGCCCGGCCATGAGCGTCCCGGTCACGACGGTGCCGAAGCCCTTGATGGTGAAGACGCGATCGATCGGCAGCCGCGGGAGCTGGTCGGTGCCGCGCGCCGGCACCTTGGCCGCCAGGTCGCGCAGCGTGACGCGGAGCGTGTCCAGCCCCTGCCCGGTCCGCGCCGACACCGGCACGATCGGGCCACCCTCGAGGAACGTGCCGCGGACGAGCGTCGCAATGTCGTCGCGCACCAGCTCCAGCCAGTCCGGCTCGACCAGGTCGGTCTTGGTGAGCACGACCAGGCCGCTGCGGATCTGGAGCAGCGAGCAGATCGCGAGATGCTCGCGCGTCTGCGGCATCACGCCCTCGTCCGCGGCGATGACGAGCATCGCGACGTCGATCCCGCCCACGCCGGCCAGCATGTTCTTGATGAACCGC
>Ga0066679_10000326_pt1 | contig 15196 bp, 14 predicted proteins | sample GraSoiAngelo_128_FD_62298 | JGI IMG/M metagenome (GOLD analysis project Ga0066679, IMG submission 62298) | Grasslands soil microbial communities from the Angelo Coastal Reserve, California, USA - 14_0927_12_20cm | ecosystem: Environmental > Terrestrial > Soil > Grasslands | place: USA... | reverse complement strand
GAGAGAAGTCTGGCATCTGTTGTCGGATAGGCTTGGACGATGGCGACGGTGTTGTTTGTTATTGTATAGACGTACTGGCCGTCGTTCTTGACATTGTCGAGTTCATCAACGCCAGACACTTGCTGATTCGTTTCAGAATGGGTGGGACTTTGGCTTGAAGCGGCGTTCGACTGGGCGGTGAAGCCCGCGGTTGCTGGACCGTAAGTGAGACCTCCTCGACTGTAGAAGACCGTAGAAGAAGGCGTCGGATTGCTGCAGCCGCTCGTGTGAATGAATGCTTGAATGTCTTGGTATGAGGTGAACGGGATCATTGCATGGGCTGTCGGGGTTGTGAGGTAGACTGAGACTGGGATGAGGGTGAGGCTGCTGAGGATGAGTAGGTATGCTACTGTTGCTCTGCGGAGTATCATACTTGTTCGCTATATGGTAGGGTGGCGCGTGGGCTTAATCCCAGTGTTTAGAACATGGTGTTCGGAAATCCGAACGCCTCGTTGCCGATGGGTAAGCTTGTATTGAACCGAGGGTTTCCCTCACACCCTGGAGATTTGATTATTTTTGGCAGAGGAACGGGAGAAAGTTATCGAGTCCGAGTTGAAGGGCGTGACTTTGCGTGTCTACTGGCACATTCTCGGATCAAAGAAGCAGCTTGTAGGTGTCAGACCCGTCCAGAGAGCGTTAGGGTTGAGTAGCCCTAGTGTCGCCTTGCACCATCTGGAGAAACTGAGGGGTCTGGGCTTATTGGAGAAGGACTTGACCGGCGAATATCATCTGGTCGAGCAGGTGAAGGTCGGGGTCTTGCAGAACTTTGTCGGAGTCCTGGGATTCATGCTTCCACGATACTTGTTCTACTCGACCATGTTCACGGTGATGCTTGCGCTCTACCCGATTATTTACCGGCCAGATTTCTCCACGCACAATATCATGGCATTCGTCTTTGGGATATCAGCGGTTGCGGTCTCGTGGAGCGAGACCTGGCGAGCGTGGAGGTTGAGGCCGTTCTGATAACGGATCGGGCTGTTCTAACCTGTGGGATTATGCGGAGCCAAGGCCCATGAGTATCATGGAAACGGCGGAGGAGACGGCTCGATCTTGAGACTCGGGAGAAGAACCAGAGCTGGACTCAGTCTGACACTGGGCGTACTGCTCGGTTTCGGGCTCGTAATTCTTCCCGGGATTCTCATACCGTCAACTCAGACTTCGACTACATCCGGATCCAATTCTAGGGGGACTCTCTCATTTGGGTCAGCGCAGCCGGGAAACCTAGGCAATCAGCCCACTAGGACCTCCATCGGTACTACAGTGGGTTCAATGCTGATCCTCGTCAGCCTGGTTCTGTCTCCTGCTCTCGCCCTGTCATTTCTAGCACGATATTGGACATTGAAACAGGCGAAAAACCGATTCATTTCAGAGAATCGGTAGCTAGCACGGAATGGGCAACACTAGTGGCTTCGAGGCCAGAGAATTAGTTGAGTCGTTTAGTTCTGGCGCACTCGGGACATATGGGAATGCTTGCGTAACCGTTGGTGGTTGGTCTCCCGCAGAATCTGCACGGCTGGGCAACTGTCTCGGTGGGTGTGTGTGATGTTCTCTCTCCTCTGTCGATCTGTTGGTTCAAGATTCCGAATTCCAAGCCGATTATTTGGCCCCCGTAACGTAAAAATCGTACGTGTACAAGTGAACACTTGATCATACTATTTTTCTCGGAAAAGATAGTTGGGTGAACGCTTAGGCTTCGGGGGTGATTGATGATGGTCCTTGGAGGGTGGGACGCGGGAAAATCACCAACACTTGGGGGGCACCATCAAAAAGAATGTTTAGAAAAAGAAAAATTACATGAGAGTTGGAAAGATGTTCGTAGAGCCTTAGGTCTGGGTATTCGCTCCGCTTGCGGTGGTAGGGGACGCCCGTCGGAAAATAGTGGTAGACCGAAGAAGAACAGCATAACCCTCCTCTTGCGCTCTCCCGGTTACAATTCCGTTTTGTGCAAGCAGAATCGATTTCTCGACAATATCAGTAGTTGATGAAATGTCGTCAAGGCCTCTGCTACTTCTCGGCAACATAGCCGCGATAATCGTGACCATAGCCGCCTTTCTCCAGGCACTATCATGGCCCATCGCGGGCGTGCTGATACTTGTCTCTCTCGTATTTCCATTGATGGCCAACATCAGCCCGCCCAGGGGATCTATGACTTCAGACCCAGCTTCGAAGATTCCAGCGACAACGCGTCAATCCCAAATTGCGACCAAGAGTTCACAACACCCGCCCCCTGAGAAACACACTACTCTAAGCCATCAATCGTCGACAAAAATCGATCACAGATCATCACCGAAACCGGAGCCAGTCACGACATTGGGACCGAAAGTTGGCCCTAAGCTGACCGCTTCTATAATTACGGTGCCCAAGCTTGGTGGGCCAAATGTCGCACCCACGTCAAGACCCCCGCGTGCCGAGCAGGGACCCAATTTCAACCCGACAATTGCCAAGGGCGACTACACAGAGTACGAGGTTGAACTAGACGCAGGAAAGGATTTCACAGGCGAGGTCACGGCGTCTGGCCTCGTCAATGTCTATCTCCTTGATGACGATAATCTGGACAACCTAGATCAGGGCGAAGAATTCTGGAGCGAGACAGGCGAGGAAGGCGTTGAAAATGCGAAACTGGAATTTACGGCACCTTCGAAGGGAAAATGGTTCTTCGTCGTGGAGAATGCAGACGATCGCGCCGTCTCTGTCACCGTGAAGATTCAGAAGGGAACGGCTTCCCCAGCGCCGGTCTAAGGCATGTCCACCGGCTGAAAGGAGATCGGCTTATTCCGAGGTTTCTATGAACATCCATCTCTATCCACGGCTGTCGCCGAAGCTGATTTCTGAAAAAGTCATAAATCCTGACGCAGAAAGATACGAGAGCCACGGAGGTTTTAGTTTGAAAAAAATGTTGTCGATTGCTCTTCTCGTCTCTCTAGCGATCTTCGTAGTCACGGTCCAAGTAGCCCCCGCACTTGCCGAACATCAAGGGCATGAAACGTCAGACGAACAAAATGAAGTCCATCAGGTTACATTCCGCATCGACCTTACTGGAAGCCAGCAAGTCGGACCGGTAACCACTGACGCATTTGGAATGGCGACGGTCAGGCTCGTTGACAATGGTACCGCAATATCGTTCCAAGTGATAGTATGCGACATCTTCAACGTAACAATGGCACACATTCACGTTGGCACCGTAGGAGAAAACGGGCCGCCAATAATTCCCTTCATCCACGGCGTCCTCTTCTCGTCGCCACACGGTTGCAAGATCCTCACCGAAGGGACCCGGACGGCTGACGATCTCAATACCAAAGTAAGCTCGAAGATCACAAGTTGGGACGACTTCGTCAAAGCCCTCCTCTCGGGCGACACTTACATCAACGTCCACACCACCGCCAACTCGAATGGCGAGATCAGGGGCCAACTAGTACACGAGCACGAGAGCGAGAACGAGAACGACCAGGGCGACGGATAGCCTGCAGGACCCGACTCCCCTAACTATCCCCTTTTTTGGGCCTACACAATACGGGGGCGTTCAGCCTAGTTTTTCCTGCCCGTACTTTGTCAGGGTCCATCTGTTTCCCCGTCCAACCGCCGCGGAGGAGACGACTCTTTGCTTGAGAAGCAGCCTCATGTGATGGCTTACGCAACTCTCTGTGAGACCAGCCTTCTCGCTAATCTCGACAATTCTTGTCTTCCCCTTCTCCATGGCCTCGATGATTTTGGACCTGGATGCTAACCCTCGGTTGACGTTTCTCATTCCGGAGATGTAGGCTCGGGGATGGTAGGGAGGCGTCACGCTTGAGGCCCTTTTCTAGGCGAAATCTCCCACCAAGAGCTTCGTTTGTGTCCTATCCTCCTCTGCCGGTCTGAACGTCTCGTCGAGTTCAACCTTGATCAAGTCAAGTCTCTGCCGGTAGTAATCACCGACATTGTACCGTTTGACCATGTCAAAGGCAACTTGGAGATATTTCTCGACCCCTGCTTTGAATACGGTAGGTCCCAACTTGCCTCCGCATTTGACGCAGACCCCTTTCAAGGGCGCTCGGCGGGGTTTCCAGTTGCACTTTGAGCATCGAGATCTCTGCGACGTGAACGTTCGCAAGTTCCCTACTAAGTCTCGTAGAATATGGGTCCCCAGGACCTTCCTAGCAACCTCTTCCCCTTTTACAGCCACGATCTTGTCGGCGAGATCTAGTTGCTCCTTGACTTTGTCAAGCATTGTTGGAAGTTCTTTGTACGCGCTTGTCAGTCGCGCCCTGTCGAGATCTTCTGTTGGGTGGGTAAACCCGATGTTCCAGTTGCCCGACAACGATTCTCGTGCATTGTTGAGGGTCGGGACAAGATCCTCGATCTCCTTGGGGTTCGCTCCCACTAGCGTCTTGTCATAGAAAGAGAGAGGGAAGGCAGTGACTGTTTCGATGTTGAATGCTTGCCGTGCCACCTCGGTCGCGTTTAGTAGCGGAGCGAGCAACAGCGGGGCGTCCATCAAACCCCCAATCCTATCTGGAAGGTATTCCCTAGAGAAGTTCAACAGTACATCTAGCAATAGCGATACCGAGTCCTCATCTCCATCGCAGTCTCGCCGTTTTGCAGCGTGGTATAACGGGTGGGCATAACAAACGCTCGCTTTGGTGAATCCGACGATTCTTCCCACTGCTCCGACGGACGTATGAGGCGATAACCCGACGACCAGATGCCCGATTAGGTCTTCTTTTTTCGATGCCTTGTAGAGCTTGTCCATTCCATAGTACGAGGCGAGCAGGTCGTCTAGGAACCTGGTCACCTTCAACAGGTACTCGCCGCAAGCTTCCGAGACGACAAGGTCCTGTATCTCCAAAGCGCACAACTGCCTCGGGTCCGAGAGCTCGCGACCATCCATGTCCTTCGTATACCCTATCTCGCGGGCTTTCTCCAGGCTCAGCCCGACTTCCCCTGGTCTGAACTGAGTTAGTACAGCGTTCGACGCGTCAAACCGCAGGGTCCCGTCCTTGAACACAGAGACATCTGATTTCGCCCGTAACAATGCCTTCTCTAAGGGCTCGGGCATTCGAGTTTTGTTGATCAAACCTTTCACTCCTTTCACCGACCCTTCGATTTTTCCCAGCTTGAGCCTCCCAATCGCCTCTTCCAGCATTTCGACCAGGTTTACGTTGACGCTCCGATAGGCGACGAGGGAACCATTGCAAGTGGATAACGAATCGTGCGATGTTTGGCCGCACTTGGGACAGGTAGTGCTCATCCTCGTCTCTCGTCCGCAGACTGGACACTTGAGTTTCGATTCCCAGCGACCGCATTGTTGACATGATCGATCCACCAAATCCAATGCTACCACGGATTTCCTCGATGCCTCTATCAAGTCACGGCGCGGGCCACCGGCTTGACCCGTTGGAAATAGCCCGTGGACCCGTGGAGTCATTATCCTCTCCTTCGCTTTTTCTGGGCGGCCCATACGTGCCCCGACAAAGATCGGCGCCTTGTTCTTTATCGGAAATCCCGCCAGCAAGCTCAGCGCTTCAAGAGAGCTTTCTCCCTTGACCTGAGTTGCTGGGACTTCGAGATTCAGAATCGTCCGAAGAACCAGAGCATCATCGTCTCGGAGCTGAATGGCACCCGCCACCATCTTATGCGGCATCCGAGCCTGTTCAAGAATGTCCTTCAACTTCTCATCGTAGGGCAGAACGCACGAATCGTCAAGGTAGTGGATGAGTTTCTCGCGAAGATAGTACAGGTCTTGGACCGTCACAAGGCTCCAGAAGTGCGTGTAAGCTGGATGCAGAGGAATTCCGAGGCTCTGGGATAATCCAATTGCCTCACCGGCTCGCGGTTTGACCGAGAACGGGTTGCAAGCGAATTCCCGCAATCGTTCCGCTGAGATATTCAGCAATTGCTGTGCTTTGTCTCTGTTTTCCGGTTCCTGGAGCTTCTCCTCCAGTAACTGCGCCCACCACGACTCGACAAACCCAGACGGGACTAGTGCCCGATTGTTCTCGAGAAACTCCCCATATCCCACCATCAAGTCGCCGAGGAATAATATCTTCTGAATCTTGTCTCGCAGTGCTTTGGCTTCTTGAGGTGAGTCTATCCTCATCACTGACCCGTCGATGAGCTTTACGACCGGGGGCTCGATGCTATCAACTGCGTTGACGATGCCTGCCTTTCCCGGCCTTTCCAGTCTCATCTGGACCCCAACTGCGAGAAAGCCGCCGAGAATCTCCATGGTGGCTGGGTGGACGCCGACTGATGCCATCCCAGTGTTTCGTGAGCGGCCGTATCGTATTCTGAAACCTCCTGCTGCTCCGGGGAAAGCGAATATTGGGCGTCCTCCGACAACGTCCTCCATGAACATGAACTCTTTCGCCTCTTCTCCTTCTGATGACGAGGTCTTCATCATAGCCAGCCATCCCCAGCCTTCCAGTCCAAGCTTCTCGACGATCTTCAGAACTTTAGTCGATCGTCCGAGCAACCCATCATTTACTACTCGTAGTGCTCCGCCTCGGACCCGGTTTGTCTCGATGCGCATCAGATTCCGGTTGACCGCTACCTCGACGGGGTCTGTTTCCACACCGTTCGGCTCAACCGTTAGACGCAGGATCGCGTCTTTGAGGACGCTGTCCGGGTTCCGATATTGAAAGCGGGCGATCGATCGTTCGTAGAGGCGTAGTTCTTCGACGAATCTCATCGCTTCCTGTTCCGACGCGTGATATGGGGGAATGTTCAGTTGGCGACGGACGTAATCGGCAACGATCATCGTCAAGCCCATCTCTGTTCCACCGGCCGACCGCATCGGGCCAGCGAAGTATACGGCTAGGTGCTTTGATCCATCCACGTTTGTTCGAATCTTGACGTCGTGGATTCCTTGTATCGGCGCTACGGTCACCGCCTCATCCAAAACTGCTAGCGCTGTTCGAATTGCTTGTTCAGCGGCGTCTTCAGGTTCAAGGCTTCCAAAATGGCCCAGAACGATGTCTTCGCTAATCTTTAGCGCTGTCTCCTCGCGCGAGATCAGCTTACTCAGCTCTCGGATTCTACTCGCAACCCCGATTGGTCCAACTGATTTCTCCACACGCTCTGCTAGATCATAGGTTGTCTGCGATTCGACCTTCCAAGAAGGATCGAGTCCTTTCGACCGGGCCTCCGAGGCTATCGTGTATTGCCGGTGGTATTCTTCCTCTATTCTCTTTGCATAAACGTGGTTGGGCCGGTTCTCCAGAACTTGCACGGCGAGCTTCGACTACCCGCTACCGTAATAGGTTAATGGTCAATTTCTTGTTGAGACGACCGAAACTGTTTCTAAGTCAGGCGATCACGCCGATTTGTGAAGAGCGAATCTTAAGAGTCAGATGCGCATAACCTGAGACGCGACACGCGATGAGCGATCGCTCGCGAGTCGGGAACATAGGAAGACGCTCGGTCTGGGACAACAGAACCACGGTACGTCGGCTTCACGGTATCGAATATCGAATGCTTGAGGATTCAGATGACATCCACGATTTCGTCAACACTGAGGTACGGAAGGAGCTGGAAGAGGATTTCGAGAGCATGAGCGAAGATCCGCAACATGACGTTCTGCTCAACTCGTTGCCGAGGCGGAAATGGAAGTTGGAAATTGTTGGCGTTGGCGAGGTCCGGATGAATCCTTTGATCCTAAACTCCGCTGACCTCAAGTCCGGTCGAAAGTTCATGGAGCGATTGACGGAACGTCGATCAGAGCTTCGTAAGGCGTTGGAGGCAGGTGGAACGGTTATCTGGCCAATAGTCCTCCTGCGTGAACAGAAGCTACTTGTCGATGGATATTGTCGCCATTCAACCCTTCAGGAAATGAATATCCCTGAGGCATATGGCTACGTAGGACGCTTCGTCGACAAGTGAACCGCCCTTCTCAAGAGGATCTAGTCGGCATACTCAAGCTCGAATCATGAAACCTGTGACTGCACGACTCGATGCCACCTATCAGCATACAACATGCTGCTCTGAAGCTTATTTGCCAGGAACCCCATTATGCTATTGGTTCGAGCCGTGTCCACTGCGTTCACCAGGGCCCTTGTCAAAGGCGAAAAGGGCCAGAGGGACATGGAGAGGATTCAAATTGACACCTCCACTTTCTTTACGATTCTGCCCTGCGAAGTTCTCTTCGAGATAGGGGCATACCCCGAGGGCTTGAAAACAAGGCTCGAACTTGAACAGGGAGATTCCTTGGAAGCTCAGGTCTATTCGGTCGTCATCTCCGCTCAGGGACGCGAAGATGTAACCCTCGCCGTCACCTTCGAAGGCGCTCGGCCGGTCTTGGGTGCAAAATTCCTCGAAGACTTAGGCCTAAAAGTGGACTCTGACTCGGGCGCCTTAGAGCCGGCAAGATATCGGGGCTTCGCTTTCAACTACGAACCTTAGAAAATGTCTTCTAGCACTCGCGCCAGGATCATACTGCACTGTGACCTGGACGCTTTCTATCCCTCGTGCGAGATCCACCGGGACCCTTCGTTGAAGGGCAAGCCGTTGATCGTGGGTGCGGACCCGAAGAATGGCAAAGGGCGTGGTGTTGTCACGTCTTGCTCGTATGAGGCGAGGAAGTTTGGCGTTCGATCCGGAATGCCGATTAGTATGGCTTGGAAGCTATGCCCTCAAGGCATCTATGTGCCACCAGACTTTGAGCTCTATGGTGAAACCTCGGGAAGGGTCATGGACATTATGCGAGAGTTTGCGGATATTTTCGAACAGACCAGCATCGACGAGGCCTACATGGACGTCAGCAAGAAATGCAAGACCTACGACGACGCGAAAGCTCTAGCTTTCAAGCTGAAAGAGACCCTGAAGGAGCGAGAGGGTCTCACCGTCAGTGTTGGGATCTCCCCTAGTAAGTCGATCTCTAAGATGGCCTCGGACATACAGAAACCGGACGGGCTTACCCTTGTGCAGCCAGATGCGGTCGACAAATTTCTCGAACCATTACCAGTCAATAAGATCAGTGGAGTAGGCAAGAAAACAACCGAATTTCTCCAAAACAAGGGAATCGAGACTATTGGTCAATTGCGCCAAGTAGAAGCGAAAAAGCTCACGGACTGGTTTGGAAAAGGTGGGGTATGGCTTTGGGCAATCGCCAACGGGATCGAGGAGACACCTGTGGAAGAGAGAGGACTACGAAAATCAATTAGTGTGGAACAAACATTCGAGAGGGACATTCAGAACAAGACGATGGTCCGCGACGCGCTAGAATCACTGAGCCACGAGGTCCATGATAGACTTCTCGGCGAGGGCTTGCTCTACCGTACTGTTAGTATCAAAGTTCGGTTTGAGGGGTTCGTGACCTTTACTCGTGATAAGACGCATACGGGTTACGTCGATGATCTCGGTGTTATCCAAGATTACGTCGTTCTGCTCTTTCGCGAGTTCGAGAAGGACCGAAGAAAGGTGAGGCTCGTCGGTGTCCGCGTATCCGACCTCAAGCCTTCTGAGGGCAAACAAGTCAAGCTGGGATAGGTAAATCCCAAACACTTTTTTAGCATAGCTCTGGATAGACCGGGCTTGAAGATGAAATCTTGTCGAACAAATCACTCTCTCAAGCAAGAACCATCAAGTCACTCCTACTAGCATTCATCATTGCTTTTGCGACAGTAACCGTCGCCCTTTCAGCGCTCACTCTAGCTACTGGCGTCGGTTTCCAATTCGTTCCCCTCATCGCAGTGGCCCCGGATGATCCTGCGGGACTCGCGAGCAGCAGCCCCGCCTGCGTCTCGCCCTCTCCGGTCCACACCTCAGCCTTCGTCCACTGCTACACGCCCAACGACATTTACGCTGCTTACAATGTCGCCAAGTTGCACCAGCAGGGAATAACCGGAAAGGGACAGACCATAATCATCGTAGACTCCTACGGGAGCCCCACCGCGCTACAAGACCTCCAGTTCTTCAGCACCACCTTCGGCCTACCACGACCAGACCTGACGATAATCAATCCCGACGGTACACCCTCATTCAACAATGCCCAGCAAGGGATACAACTCGGCTGGGCCGAGGAAACCAGTCTCGACCTTCAATGGTCTCACGCGATCGCTCCCGACGCTAAGCTCGTCCTAGTGGAAGCAAACCCTGCCGAGACTGAAGGGGTCCAAGGATTTCCAAGCATTTTCAAGGGCGAACAAATGGCCGTCACTCAATTCCCCAATTCGGTCATGAGCCAGAGCTTTGCAGTTACAGAACAATCCTTCTGCGGTGGCTCAGTACTATCGACCACATGCGCGGCAGGTAACACGCAGATCGCCGTATTCGATCAGGTCTACCAGTTGGCGGTCGCTAATCATGTAACTGTCTTCGGCTCTAGCGGCGACGCAGGCACAGCTAATGTAGAACGAGCCGCAGGCGTCTCCGTAGGTCCACTGCTACCATTCCCCACTGTCAATTGGCCTTCCTCGGACCCACTCGTCACTTCGGCGGGCGGAACTTGGCTACAGCACGGCTGGACCTGGAACCCTACAATCAGCGCGAACGATTACTACGCCTGTCTAGCTGCGGGTGGGTCGAACTGCAACTCTGCATACCTCAACTTCAACACCGGCAAGGCCCAAACTGAAGCGGTCTGGAAAGAAGACTGGATTGGAGCCGCCACTGGAGGAGGACTTAGCGCAGTCTTCTCTACCCCCAGTTTCCAGTCTGGAACTTCCTCATGTCTTCTTCAAGGACAACGAGGCTTGCCGGACGTCTCTTGGAACGCTGCTGTTGACGGTGGTGTCCTAGTATACACCAGCTTCTCTGGGGTCCGTGTCGGATGGCATATCATAGGTGGAACCAGCGCCTCATCCCCACAACTCGCCGGGCTGATCGCCCTTACCAACCAGATTTCGACCAGCATGGGCAAAGGAACTGTCGGATACCTTAACCCACTCCTCTACAAGTTGAGCGCTAAAGACTTCAACGATATTGTACTTCAGACGTTCGGCACTGGAGCTGGAGTAACAACTCTTCAGGACAACAGCGACTATGGAACAGGAATACCAGGGTATGCAACAACGACAGGCTGGGACCTCACCACGGGCTTCGGAACCCCCAACGCTTACAACTTCGCCCACGACCTCGCAGCATCGCTGTAAAGATAGCCCCTTCCAATCGGCCGCCACCGTGCGGCCAAACCCCCTCTTTCTTGATACTTGCACAAAAAGAGTCGAAGCCCTCGGAAAAAAGAAAGGGCGGACTCGGGGAGTCATGCATCCGCGAGCCTAAGCTGCTATCGGTCTTTCCTTGAGCTGCGGCACTTCGAAGAATGGCGCAAGGGTCGCCTTCACAGCCCGTTGGGCCTCAACGCTGAGTTGTTCGAAGCCCTTACCACAAAACGGGCAGTTCTCGAACTCACCACGGTTAGCCTGTTTAGCGAACCATTCCCCACAGTGCCAACACTTCACTACTGCTGTAACGCACATGCCTTCTACTTCACCTCCCTCAGGACGTGTCCTAGTTCGAGTCTTGTTCCTAGTTGGGATTTAAGGGCGACGATGATCGCGGTGCCTCCTAGGGTCGCCACGGTTCGCTCTGTCAACATGAAGGGTGTAATGATTGTCCAAATAGGTCCTGGAAAGTTGAGGAGCGATATGCTGAGGATGTTCATGGTGACTTGTTCGGACATTGCTGTGTAGAGAGCGAGTAGCCCAATTCTATATGGCTCCCTGGTTTTCAACACGGCAGGTAGCGAGACTATCACAAGAATGTAGGGCGCAAGCCAGAAAAGTGTGCCACCTTTCGAGAACAGAATGTAGTAGATGGCGCCGGCTAGTACGTATGCCCATGGGGCAATGGGTCCCCATTCATAGTGGAAAGCGATGCTGCCCAAGGCCACAGCAAGTATCGGGACCAAGAGGCCTGCCAGTCCGAAAGTTTGGTAGAAGCTAGGTTGACCTAGCGCCATCCCGAGGCTTCCTACGAGGACGGTGACCATCGCTAGGATGGGTCTCAGAACTGCAGCTATGACGGGCAGCATCACGATTTCCAGAGTGATGAATGAGGGTCCGCCGATGAAGGGTGTCAGTGGGAAGAATGTTGAAACGACGTAGACCGCGGCGAGAGTTGATGTCAGTGTTAGCTCTGTTGTCGTTAGAAAATTCTGGCTGATTCTTGGTCGGGTTTCCATTTTTTGCCTCCCCACTCCGGGATTTGTTCGAGGCGCAACGGGTGGGAGGCCCCACTCACGCGCCTATTGATTCGACGAGTAGAGGGGCGCTTTTTTAAGACTTACGAGGAGTTTGTAACAATCCGTTGCATAGGACGAATCGTCTAAGACGAGCTAACTGTTTCGGGGTTGAGTGCTCGTGTCCGCGCTATGAGTCTAGTGTAGGCTATCGTGTGCCGGGGGAGTAATCCTCTCCGGGTTTTGAATCCTTGGGTGTAATTACGAGATGGCCACAAGGAGAACTGAGTTGGTCGGCCAGTGTTTGTTAGCGACGCGTTCTGATTGTGGGCCAGTTATCGGCGACCATTCCTCGAGGTGTCTCCTTTACCCAGTCTGGGATAATCACGGCTCGGAGAAGTTCTTGCACGGAAATTCCTCGGTCTATTGCGGCGCCTGTTAAGACGCGGTAGTTCTCGTCGCGAAGCGACATCATGAATTTTGTCAAAATAATACCACCTGCTACCGTCGCCGCTCCTAATAGAGTCATGTTCCAGAAGCAATATCCCGATGTTCACTTTGCAGACCCTGACGTGATCAAAGATAGAGTTGGGTCACTCCCGAATAGACTATTAGTCGCAATCTGATTATGCATTTTCGAATTCGGTCATGAGGCTTAGCAAACTCTCTTACCTGACCCTCTGGGCGGTTCGTTTTGACGAGGTAAAGAAGCTCTACAAGGACACTCTCGGTCTCCCGGTCGCCCAGGAGAATGAGAACTTCATCATGTTCGACACCAAAGGGGCGAGGATTGCGTTGCACCGGCTCACTAAGGCCCCACCCCTCTCCCGGTCAACAGTCGAAGTCCACCTTGAAGTCAACGATGTCGATGAAGTCTATACGTCTCTCAAGTCCAAGGGTGTGAAGTTCGACGAGCCTCCTGCGAACAGGCCTTGGGGCACCAGGTCTGCAGGCTTCAAAGACCCTGAAGGCTACGTCGTGGAGGTCGTGGGTCCCTTGAAACCTGGTGAGCCCTCGAGGGGCAGCTAGCGCCCTAGGTTTACTCGTGCTTATGCTTGGGCTTGGCCTTCTTCTTTTTCTCCGGCGTCAGAGCTGGAGTTTGTGGGAACAAGTAAGGGGTCGTTTGAGCTGCAGTGGGCGGCGAGCCTTCATGTTCCGGCGGGTGGAATACATGCTTCTCCGGCGGTGTAACCTCAAGGACTCCGCTTTGGCTTAGGACTCTGTAGTGATCTAGGCCTTGGTGGTGCAGGAACTTGTGTAGTTGTAGCTTGACTTGTTTGGTTTTTGCCCCCTCGATCTGGAGCTGTGTTCCCTTGGTTCTCATTTTGCCCTCGACTTTCGATTTCAGGAACTGGGTTGCTTCGCTCGCCCGGTCATGCAATTCTTTCAGCTCGACTGTCAGCACGGGTTTCGGCATGCTAAATCATACCAGGGGTCTTGGCGGTTTAAGACTAGAGCATATTCTATCGCATACGACCCCGGATATCGCCCATTTTAACCCCTAATCTCTATTCTGGAAACCCTGCATGAACTCTCCCGAAATTCGTTCGGATTTGTCGTCTTCTCTGCCTTGTCATCCAAGCCAGGATTACGCCCCGATTGCTTGGACTCGCCTGTTATCAATGCCGGACAGGAAATCGTTTTTGGAAAATAGGGGGTCTTAGCGACTCTACCTCGCGACACAAGAGTGGTTGAAGGGAAACCATTGATCCAGGAAATCGCCCATTATCGGCCCTGATCGCGATTCTAGGATCCCGTCTAAACTCTATCCTTAGAATCGTTCGGGTTTGGCTGAAATAATGGCGAGTTTCGCCTATTGATCTAAGCCTGGAGTCCGCCTAGAATACAGAGACTCGCCCAAAATCACGGCCAGACAGCGAGTCACTTCTCCAAAAAAGGGGTATTAGCCAAGCATCCCACGACGCACAAGTGCTTTCTCAGTTCTTTGTTCTTACTATTCTTCCGTGAGAAACTCGGGTCAGCATTATAGCCGTAATCTTCCATTCCATATCTTGTGATTGATGCTGTAGTGCCCGCATGCTAAAGACCAAGATAGTCGCCTTCCTCGGCCTCGCCCTAACGCTCTCGTCACTCCTCCTAGGTTCCCGGACACTCGGCTACCAGAGAGCAATCCTCAGCCTACAGGTCGGCGGCCTATTCCTCGTCCTAGGCGGATTCTTCCGGTTATTCGACAACCATCCCCTCGAGAACGCCCTGGCAGGGCTCTATGATCTCGAAGCCCTCGAGAAGCTAGACGCCTTCTGGTTCTTCCTAAGCTTCGTCCTTGTAGAACTTCGCCAAGTCCAGCGACTCGCGCGTCTGCTTCTCCAATTCCTCCATCGTCGGATACACTGCCCTGTAAACCTCCAAAACACCCTTCTTCGATCTCACATGCACCAAGTATGTTGGATAAGCAGCATGCCGAAACACCCTCTTGCTCTCCCAGGACTCTGCCCGGTCATCGTCCGTATAGCGAACGTGAACGTTCGCGAAATGCACCATTCCGCCAAGATCCGAGGTCATTTTTTGCGCAAGCTCCCGAAACAGCGGCTTCTGTTCCATACAACCTGAACATCCGTCCCTAGTGAGCGCAGTCACATAGACGACGCCTGACTCTTTCACGAGAGCTTCGACCGCCCCGTCATCCGGTAATCCCTTCAACCGTTGAAAATCGATCACTTCCACGCTTTTGTCAGAAATGACCTGGCTAGAAACCGTCAACGCCATCTCTAGAAAACCATTCAGATGTTCGATATAAGAATAAACTCTCTAGCCATCGCGGTTCAGTGGACAAAAAGTGGGATGTGGTCCCTGTTTAGGGACCAGAACTTACCCAGGTAACTGAAAAGCTAGTGCTGTCGCTGGACGGGTTCGAGGGTGAGGCTTTTGTCGCTCCGCTGCTGGTCACCATCGTAATCTTTTGAACGCTCGAGCCGAACGTACCAAAGGCTGCAGTGGTCACACCAATCGTAGCATAGCAAGTGCTGCCTACTCCTGTATTGTCGAGGCCGAATTTGACTGTCCCGAAGTTTGCAAGCGGGAGGATACCACCGCTGCTCGAGG
>Ga0066679_10000325_pt1 | contig 15208 bp, 19 predicted proteins | sample GraSoiAngelo_128_FD_62298 | JGI IMG/M metagenome (GOLD analysis project Ga0066679, IMG submission 62298) | Grasslands soil microbial communities from the Angelo Coastal Reserve, California, USA - 14_0927_12_20cm | ecosystem: Environmental > Terrestrial > Soil > Grasslands | place: USA... | reverse complement strand
ACTTCGACGCGTAGGATGTCAATTGTGGCACCGCTCGTTGGCCAATGCAATGGAACCATTGGGCGGTTTTGGGCAGTTGACCGTTTGCCGTGAAGGGAGCAAAGGTACGCAGCTGACAGCCGACAGCTCATAGGTGACAGTGGGCCGAAGATGGAGATTTTTTCGCCCGTTTCTTGGTCGGAGATGAGGTATTCACGGGGCGAGAATGCGGCGAGCCTTTTGACGCGCGTCTTGGCGCGTTCCAGATTGTCCGCTTGTTCGAGCAAGCGAGGAGTGCCGTCGCTTTCCACCCTGGAGATGTGGAATGGCTGGGACATGGCTTTTAGCAACCAGCAACGAAACGGGTCCGACAGGGAAGATTGAATCATAGGCTTGGCTCCGTGTCTACCGCCCAAAATGGGCGGATTTATACATTTCTATACGGTCATTTTCGTTGCTTGGGCGCAAACTATGCGGATGCGAGGCTGTGGAAAGCTCGCTCTGAGAACGCGAAGAATGCCGGCGGCACGAAAGCGGCGGCAAGCCGCCATTCGGGGCTCACGGTAAACCGCTCCCCAAAGGAAAGCGGAGTAGTATCATTGCGCCGATCCGAAGCGATTGCCTTCCCACAAGGAGAAACGCCGATGAAAGCGCGGTATTCCCTCTCACTGACTACGGTTTGTGTGGCGGTGTCCTGGATTGCCTTCGGAGGAGCGCAGGCGCAGCAGCAGAAGGCGCCGGTGCGGATGTTCAACACGGCGAAGCAAAAGCTTCGCGAAGGAAAGACGATTGTCGGCGCCACGGTGTTCTCTCCCGACCCGAACATTTATTGCGCCATTGCCAACGCGGGATACGACTATCTGTGGATCGAGATGCAGCACAGTCCATTGATGTTTGAGGATGTGGCCAAAATGATTTGGGCGTGCCGAGGAGCTTCAGCGATGCCATTTATTCGCGTGCCGGACGCGACCGAGGGCGATATCCAGAAGGCGACCGACATCGGCGCGGTGGGCATTATCGTTCCCACGGTGGACACCGTGGAGAAGGCGCAGGCGGCGGTGAAATGGTCGAAGTATCCGCCCGAGGGCCGGCGCAGCCAGGGCAACGGGCAATACGGGGCGCTGTGGGGAAGCGACTACCGGCAAATCGCCAATGAAAACATGGTGGTGGTGATTATGATTGAGACGCCCATCGGGGTGGAAAACGCGGAAAAGATTGCGTCGGTTCCGGGGATTGACGTGATTTTCGCGGCGAGCACCGACCTGGGGAATTTTTCCGGGCATCGGCAGGGCGAGAAGGAGTACGAAGCGCTGGTTACGCGAATCCACGACGTGACGCTGCAGCATGGGATCCGGTTAGGCGGGCCGCAGGCGTGGAAAGGCCGTCCGGGATTCACATTTTTTCAGGGGCCGGGAGAGACGCAACTTATCGAAGCGGGAGCGAAGGTAGACCTTTCAGCCAAGCCCGAGGCAAAGCCGGGAGTCCCACTGTTGGAAGGCGGGAAGCCACAATAGAGGAAAATAGAAAAGGAAAATGGAAAATCGTATTCGTTGCCATTCCGAGCGCAGCGAGCAAGCCCCCTTTGCAAGGGGTCAAGAAAGAGAGATTCCTCGTGGCTGCGCTCCTCGGAATGACAATTTTGTGAGCGCTTTGCGGGTGGCGGCTGCAAACGGGGGCGCAGCATTTCCTCGGGCTCGGGATAAAGCTGCGCCCCTACAGAAAGAAACACAAATAGGGTGACGAGGCTCGGCTACCGGCTGGCCGGGCTGTTGGAGCTGGCTCAGCTTGCCGCCGGTGTTGGCGAGGCGCTGCAGGAGCCAAGATCCTTTACCAGCTTCTGAGCCGTGAACGTCTGGGTGCCACCGACGCCCCTGGAGGTCTTACCCTTAAGCAGCACGCGCTGGCCGGGCTTGAGATATACATCGCCAAGGACAAGAGCGTAGGTCTTGTTGTTCTTTTCGTCGAGCAGACGCAGACCATCATCGCCTGGTTGGACGCAACCGGTCATGCGGCCGTGGTAGTGAAGCGCAAGAAAGAGCGTACCCACGCCGGCGGCCGCGCCCGCTCCAATGGCGGCTCCTTTCGAGGAGCTGTAACCGCCCGTGCCCCCGCCGCCAGTCCCGCCTCCGCCGCCGTATTGGGCGGCAGCCTGGCCGGCCGCGACGAGCGCAAGCGAACAAACCAGAACGAGCCGGACGAGATTCCTGCTCAACAAACCTCCCCGTTGCAAAGAAGAAACTATACAGACCTTATTCACAGACCTTTCAAACAAAATTGCACCTTTTGTCGGGTTTGAACAGAAAGCGCTTTCCATATCGACAGGAGAACCGCATAAAAAATTCCAAGCCTTTGGGTAAAGATTTGAAGGCCGGAAACAGGCTCCCTGGGGCGACGGGATGTTCCTTTGAGAGATAACTTTGCCCTTAAGACCATTTCTTGACTTTCTTTTTACCTGGGTTAGACATCTGCGGGAGACGGATGCCCAAGGAGTTAGCTCGGCATTAATGGCATCGGGGAGATTACCTAATTTACTATGCATACCGGGATGTTGTACGCTGCGGTTATGCTGATCGGCCAGAAGTTAAGGGAAATTCGCGAAGCCAAAAACATGAGCCAGGTTGAAATCTCGGAGGCCACCGGGCTGGTGCAACCTTACGTATCTCGCGTGGAGAACGGTCACACCGTCCCGGGTGTGGAAACTCTGGAGAAATGGGCCAGCGCTCTGAAGGTTCCTCTTTATCAGATTCTGTACGACGGTGAAGAGCCGCCGAAGCCGTTGAAACTTTCCGGGAACAACAACCGCGAGCTGTGGGGAAACTCGGGCCGGCACTCGCACGATCTCAAGCGGTTGCGGCAATATTTGTCGCGGATGAAGGAAGAAGAGCGAGAGCTGCTCATGTCGCTGGCTGGACGGATGGCGTCGCGGTCGCGGCGAAATTCCAGTGAATCGGAAGAATCTTAGCGCCGTCGCGCTATGGAGAATCGGCGTCGGAGTCGTCTGAGGATTCGATGCCAGCGCGGGAGATGAGCTGGCGCAGAGCAGCTTCGCCGGCGGCGCCTCGCTGCGTGCCAGCGATGAAGCCGTCGCGGTCAATCACCACATAAATGGGATACACGTTGGCCTGGTACATCGCCGCGAGATTGGTGTCTTCCATCATGACAATTTTGCAATTGCGGGGATGCTGCTCCAGATATTTCTTGACGGTTTTCTTGGATTCGCCGACGTTGATGGCGAGAAGAATGAGGCCTTGGGGGCCAAGTTCCTTACCGATTTTGTCCACGAAGGCGGCTTCGTCAGCGCAAAAGCCGCACCAGGTGGTCCAGAATTCGAAGAGAGCCACTTTGCCTTTGATGGAGTCGTTCGTGAATTTCTCGCCTGCGGTGGTTGTGGCGGAAAAGTGCGGAGCGGGTTCTTTGTCCTTGGAGCCGGCGGCAAGACCGAAAGCGCTGAGGAGCAATGCTCCGGAGAGTGCACCGCGGAGGAAAATGATTCGAACGCGCATGCGGGGAAGTTAGCACAGAAAACGGAAGTTGGAGGTTAGAGATTGGAGGTTAGAGAAGAAACAAGACACCAAACCGACCGGCATTTTCCGTTCATGATCAAAACCACAGTTCCAACAACACACGTCCGAAAAATCCGCGGGAGTAGTATTCGAGCCGAGGGTGTGCTAAAGAGGGCGCGGAAGTGGCCGGAGGGAACATGCGGAGAGAGCGAAGGCGTGGGTTCATTCTGCGTAGGTTTGTCCTTCTTCTGACGATTGACGTAACCGCAGTAAACGTGGCTCCCGCTTACGGCCAGACAACTGGGGCGGCGGCGGACAAAACTATCGCGGTGTTTGGACAAGCGATCCATTACTGGGACGTCGGGTCGGGGCCAGTGGTGGTGCTGGTGCATGGACTCGGAAGCCGCAAAGAAGATTGGCTGCCGGTGCTGGAGCCTCTGGGGCAAAAATACCGATTGCTGGTGCCTGACCAAATCGGGTTCGGAAAATCGGACAAGCCGCTGCTGGACTACAGCGTGCAGACGTACGTGGATTTTCTAAATGAATTCCTGCGCCAGCTGAAAGTGGAAAAGGTGAGCCTGGTGGGCGAGTCGCTGGGCGGATGGATTTCCGCGTTGTACGCCGTGGAATTGGGCGACGGCGCGCATTTGATCCCCGCGGAGAAGCTGGTTCTCGTGGACGCGGCGGGGCTAAAACAAGATGCGCCGATTCCGAATCTGAACCCAAGTTCGCTGGCGACGATGCGCGGGTTGATGGAAGCGGTGTTTTATGACACGAGTTGGCTCAATGATGATGCGCTGCGGAAGATTTTCACCGACAAGTTATCAGCGCATGACGGGTACACCGTGAGGAGTCTAATGGTCAATCCTGCGCTGGCGACGGAAAGATTGGATGACCGCTTGGGAAAGATCAAGATGCCGACACTGGTGGTGTGGGGCAGGCAGGACAAGTTGCTGCCGATCACCTCGGGAGAACGGTACGCGGCAGGAATCGCGGGAGCAAAGCTCGTGAGCTTCGACAAGTGCGGGCACGTGCCGCCGATAGAAAAAACAGAGGAATTTGTAGCGGCGGTGACGGCGTTCCTGGGTGGAGGAACCGCGGCAACGCGTTGATCGAAGCCTTCCTATTTCATACTTGAGAAAATCAAATTAGTCGGCACCTAGGGAAACGAGGGCTATAGGTGTGGGCACTCTCCCGCAGGGGGATTCCATGAGAACCGAGAAGAATCGATTCGCCGAGGTAGTGTGCGCCGCGGCCCTGACCTTGCTTGGCGCGGTCACCGCGCACGGGCAGGGCCCCAACTTCAATCCAGGTTGCGCGTTGCCGTTTGCCCAAGATTGCAACAACCCCTGATCCTTTCGTGAGCTGCGGCAATTGCGGCGTAGGTTCCGATCACAGCGGCGGAGATTGCTGCAAAGTCCGCCGAAAGCAAGGCGAAGAATAATCTTTGCGGGGACATAACCCACAAAACCGTGGTGGCCTTCAACACCCTGACCCAAATGCAAGCACTAATAAAGCCTCCGAAGTTCAACAAGAATGCATTGGGCGATCGCCACCCGGTTAAGAACATTTTTCCGGTGGGCAACCAAAAGATTGGCGAGGGCAGCGTGGTGCAGATCAAGGCTTTTGTCAAAGAGGCGCACATTTCCGACTGCAACGGCGGCGAGGAAGTGAATTGCAAGAAGACCGGATCTGAGGTGAACGACATCCACATTCCGTTAATAGACCCTACTTCGCCCAACCCGCAGACCGTAGACGAGTGCAACAGCGTGACGGCGGAGATGATTCCGCACTTCCGGCCCGCCACATGGTCAGAATTCGACATGAAAACGCCGGTGAGCAATCCGGTGCGCGTCATGATACCCATTGCTGTTCCAACAAGGCGAAACCACTTTCGGAGTTCCGATTGCGGACGGTCAACATCCGCACGATTTCATCATGGAGGTGGCTGGTCTTTGCGATCTGAAGCTCGGCGAGAAGAGCGTTCTCTCCTTCTACTTCGCGCCCGTGGGTGATCCGGCGATCGGGCCGACGGCTTACGCGCATCGGGCCTCTGCCTCTGAAAATCCAGTCGGCGCGCTCGGTCACCACCAGGAGGATTCGACGCACATCGCAGACGATGTTGTCACCGTCGGATTTACACACCGCATGGCGCGAATCGAAGCCTCGGGCTTCCACGGCCGCGAGCCGGACGAGTTCCGGTGGGACATCATCAAGGAAAGATCGATTCGTGGTCTACGCGGTTGACCATCGAACCAGGCAAGAATTGGAGCGGGCAGTATTCCTACGCACGGATTACCAGTATCGAAGCACTTTATCCAAGCGAAAACCAAGAGCGCATGACGGCTTCCGTCACGTACAACCGCCCGTTCTATGACGGAAACTGGGCCAATACGCTGCTTTGGGGGCTTACTCGCTCACTGCGAGACAACGTGATTTTTAACAGCCATCTCTTGGAATCAACTGTGCGTTTTCGCATGAGGAATTACGCTTGGGCGCGAATTGAAAGCGCGGAACGATCTAATGAACTGATCCACGGAGAAAGTCCATTGCCTCCCGGATTTCCGGAGCAGCCCATCGGACAGGTTCAAGCTTACACGGTCGCGTATGACAGCGACATTGCTCTGGTTCCCCACTTGTCTTCAGCGATCGGCGCGCAGTTTACAACTTACGGAGTGCCAGAGCGTCTGAAACCTATCTACGGCGCCCACCCGGTGGGAGTTGCCGTGTTCCTGCGACTGCGTCCGTTCTCTGGCCGAGCGAAATAGCAACCAGTTATTGTGTGATTCCTGTTTGATCGCCTCGCTTAAGGTCGATGGAATAAGACGCGAAAGCGGCGAACGTCCGGTTCACTGACGTCAGGGAGAATGTCAAACAAGACTTCTTTGAGACCGTGAGCGGTGAAAGCCGAGATCTCGGCGCGGGTGAGGGGCCACGGCATCTGCCCTTCCGGATCCGAAGGTTCGCGGTGGCGGGCAATCACGAGCAAGAGACCGCCCGGACGAAGAAACGCAGCGATATTTTTGGTCGCCTGAGGGCGAAGCGCGGCCGGCAAGACTTGGAGCGTATTGGCTTCGAAAACGAAATCGAACCGGCCGCACCAGGACGCCGGAGGGTTGAGTAAATCCGCGGCGTGGTAGGCCACCTTGGAGTTTGGAAAGCGTTTGCGCGTGCCGCGAATCGCGGTTTCGGAAATGTCGAAAGCGGTAGTCCGAAAACCGTAAGCGGCAAGTTGCTCGGCGTCGTCTCCCAGGCCGCTGCCGACGACCAAAGCGGACTTTCCCGCGGTTTGCTGCGGATGTTGAATCCAGAAACCGACGAGATGTGGAGTGGGGTGGTAGTCCGCCCAAGGAATAGTGCTCTTCCCTTCCTCGGCTTCGCGGTAGAGTGCTTCAAACCAGCCCGTCGGGTCGCCCCGGCGATGGAATTCGGCGGCGAGTTCGCGAGCGCGCCTGCGGTCCCTCATGCCACGAAATTATAGCGCGGCAGGTTAGTGGAGACCGCCCGGGGAGATAAGCAGCGATGGCCCTCGCAAGCCAGTGGACCTATTGCCGCTTGGTGAACGGAGGACTCGGTAAAACCGAGCTTTCGGGCAAATCGGCGTACTCTGGAGAAAAGGGGATGTGGCCTCGAACGCCGGTTGTTCAGCGGAGGAAAAAATTGGAGTTCAAAGAAAGACGCCGTGGGCCCAGGTACGCGTTTATCGCAAGCGCGGAACTGATCGAGCAGAAAGCGGACGTGCGCATCGCTTCGCGTGTAAGCGAGTTGAGCATGAATGGCTGTTATCTGGACATGATGAATCCGTTCCCTACTGGCACAATGGTTCTGGTGAAAATTTCAGCGGGGGAGAACTCTTTCCAGTCCAAAGGAAAAGTCGTTTATTCCCAGATGAACATGGGCGCGGGGGTGGGATTCCTGGAGTACGACCAAGCCGCGCGTGTCGTGCTGGAGCGCTGGATGGATGAGGCCGGGAAGGAAGCGTTGAAGCAAAACTGACCCCCCCGAGCCGGAAAAGCAAGACGACGCAGTTTCCTCGGTAATTCGCTCGCTATTCTTGAGCGCAGAGTTCTCCAATCAAAACAGCTGAGAGTCAACCATGCAGGTCTTGCTCGAGAAGCTTCGTCTCTTCAGAAATGCTTCCCGGTTTTTCTGTTCTCACAAGTTGTTTCGCTTGAATTCGGACATGAGGTAATCGCACGAGCGCACACAAAGAGCCATGATGGTCAACGTGGGATTCTGGCAGGGATTGGAAGTAAAGCCGGAAGCGTCCATCACAAAAAGATTCTTGATTTCGTGGGTTTGCTGAAATTGATTGAGAACGGATTTCTTGGGGTCGGGGCCCATGCGGGCGATTCCTGCCTCGTGCACCGCCCACCGCGGCGCGGAAGGATGCGCGTAGGTGCGAATGTTCTTCGCGCCTGCCGCTTCGAGCAATTCGCCCGCAGAATCACCCATGTCCTGAATCATGGCGCGTTCGTTTTCGCCGTCGGACATGTGAATCTTTAGAACGGGAATCCCGTAGACATCTTTCACCTCAGGGTCGAGTTCGACGAAATTGTCCCAGCGGGGCAAAACCTCGCCGAACCCAGTAATCTCCATCCTGGTACGCGGCTCCAGGAGGTTTTTCTTGTAAGCCTCGCCGAAACCGGGAGCGCCCCAGTTGAAATCGGTGCTGGACTCGCCTTCGCAGCCGTAGCCGCGAAGAAACTTCTTGTACGGCGGCGCGTTAGGAATGTTGCGGAACCGCGCGACGTACACGCCCATGGGCTTGTGCGGACCGCCGCCTTCCACGGAAGGCTTCACGCTGAAGGAGGGAAACTCACCGCTGCCGCCGCCGCTGCGGACGTGTGCGGTGAGGTAATGGCCGAGCACGCCACGCGAATTTGCCAGTCCGTTCGGATACTCGCGCGTCGCGGAATTCAGAAGAATACGAACAGACTCCTGGGCTTGCGCGCACAGAATGACCGCGCGGGAAAAGAGTTCTCGGGGTTGGCGCGTGTTTCGATCAATGTACAGAACGCCCTTCGCGCGATTATGGTCATGGTCCAGCAAGACTTTGTAGACCATGGCGTTTGAAATGAGCGTGCCGTTTCCGGACGCTAAAGCATCGGCCACCGTGGTGAACGCCGAATTGAAATAGGAATGGGTCATGCAGCCGCGTTCGCAGGGACCGCAATAGTGGCAGGGGCCGCGGCTATTGAGAGGCTGCGTAAGATTTGCAACGCGCGCAGGCGTAACCGTGCGGCCGAGTTTTTCGCGGACGCGTTCGCGAAAGAGCGTTTCCTGGCAAGTGAGCGGAACCGGCGGCTGAAAAAAACTGTCGGGAAGATGTTCGATAGTTTCTTTGCTGCCGCTGATGCCAACGTATCGTTCGACGAGGGTGTAATAAGGCTCTAGATCTTTGTAGCTGAGCGGCCAATCCTCTCCGTACCCGTCGTGGGACGCCGCCTTGAAATCCCAATCGCTGAAGCGCAGGCAAAGGCGCCCCCAAACGATGGTGCGGCCACCCGTGATTCGCAGGCGGCCCATCCACAGGAAAGGCTTGTCGGCGGGAGTGGTGTAAGGCTCCTCGAGATCGTTGACAAACCAGTCGGCGTTGTATTCGCTGCACGCAAATCTGGATTGAATCGGCCGCGTCTTGTGCAGAACTTCGGGAGCCATGTTGCGGTATTTCAATTCGAAGGCGGGTTTGTGCTCCGTGAAATTCTCGTCGGACTGCGGCTTTCCGGCTTCGAGGAGCGCAACTTTCAATCCCGCTTCCGCCAGACGCTTGCACGCCCAGCCGCCGGAAGCGCCGGAACCCACAACAATGACATCGTAGGCGTGATGTTGTTTTTGTGGCATCGGTCTTCGCGCGAACGGATGCTAGCAAGGGGTGTCTCGCCGGGTCAATTGAGACGCGCTAGAGAGATTGTTTGGTTGTTGTGAACAACTGGAATTTCGATAATCGTGATACCATCGGCGCGGAGTGAAAGAAAAACCGCGATGGCTAAGGAGAGCAATCTCGTCGTGATCGGCGGCGGAGCTGCAGAGAATGCCCGCCTGACGCGACGGAAGATAGTGCAGCGGCTGCTCGCCGGAGCCGGCGCCGGGGCGGCGTGGCCGCTAGTAACGACTTCTCATCCCATCAACGAGCTGTTTCGGAACAACGATGCGGTTTTTGATGAAGCGGAGAAGCTCAGCCAAGAAAACTGGAAGCCTGTTTTTTTGAGTTCGCAACAAAACGAATCTTTGACCGCAATTGGTGAAAGCATCGTTCCGGGCTCGACCAAAGCGCAGGTGACCCGCTTCATTGATCTTTTGCTCAGCGTGGACAAGCCCCAAAACCAGCACAAATTCGTGGCATCCCTGGCGGAGTTCGACGCCGAGACGCAGAAGCGATTCGGAAAGCGCTTCCCTGCCCTCGCTGAAGAACAGAAGAACGCGTTCTTGACGGACGCTTCTGCGAAACCCGAGAACCCGGAGCCTTCGACAGCAGGCGCGGGGCAGAAGCAAAGTGCGCTTTACGCCCACTTCGAAAATCTCAAAGGCTGGATCAGCGGAGCGTATTATTCTTCCGAAGCGGGCATGCGCGAACTGGGCTGGACGGGAGACTATGTGTTTGAGAAATTCCCCGGCTGCACGCATCCCGAAGGCCACCACTGAGGACAAATTCATGAGCACAACCAACCATAAAACGGCAGGACGCAGAGAGTTTCTTCGAGTCGCAGCGGTAACGGGCGCGGGCCTGGCGCTCTCGCAACGACTTCCCGCCGCGCCGAAAAAGTCCGTGTTGGTGTTTACGAAGTCCTCCGGCTTCGAACATGAAGTGGTGAAAAGAGTCGAGGGCAAGCCCAGCATTGTGGACGATGCCGTGACCGCTCTGGGCGACAAGAACGGCTTTCACGTCGGCGTGACCAAAGACGGACGGATTTTCGACGACAAGCAATTCCACGACTACTCTGCCATAGTTTTCTACACCACCGGCGACCTGACGACGCTGGGGACGGACGGCAAGCCTCCAATGTCCCCTGAAGGCAAGCAAAAATTGCTGGACGCAATTCACAACGGCTTGGGCTTTGTGGGCATACACGCCGCGGCCGATACGTTTCATCCGCAGCCAGACCCCAAGGACCTTTCGAACCGCTACATCGCCCATGGCGACCAGCAGGATCCTTATCTGAAAATGTTGGGCGGCGAGTTCATCATCCACGGAAGCACGCCGCGTTTGCAGGACACCCATCTCATCGTGGACGATCCGAAGTTTCCCGGCCTCGAAGGCGTGACCTCGCCGGTCACCTTCAACGACGAATGGTATTCGTTGAAAGACTTTGCACCGGATATGCACGTGATTCTGACCCTGGACACGCACGGCATGACGGGTGCGTGCTACCAGCGCTCGACCTATCCCGCAACCTGGGCGCGCATGCATGGCAAGGGACGCGTCTTTTACACCGCCATCGGCGACCGCCCGGAAAATTGGAAGAACGAGTTCTTCCTGAACCTGCTCGGCGGAGGAATCCGCTGGGCGATTGGCGACGCGAATGCCAGCGCCGAACCCAACCTGAAAGAAGCCGCGCCAGGCTCCGCGGAAATCCCTCCCAGGGAACCAGCAAAAAAGTAATGTCTTGGTCTGAGCCAGCCTGCCAAGTTTGAGTGGAAACACGCACGCGCGGGGGTAATCGCGCAGGATTTTCAGCCTTGTGTCTTCCGTCACAAGGTTATTCCTTATCTCTGAATCTTTTGCCGTGACATAGAGTCTTCCGCTTCGGCCAATCACGTGCTCCCTACAAAGGTGTCTCGGTCTAAGTGTGGGTTTGCAGCATGCTTCAGAAACGACCGAGCCCGTCCCTCAGAAACCCTCCTCAGACCGCAGACGCATCCAGGGGGGAAACCATGAAAGTGAAAGAAATCATGATGGGCACGCCGTACACGTGCCATAAGGGAAGCCAACCTGGGCGAAGCTGCGGAATTGATGTGGAAAGGAAACTGCGGCTTTCTGCCCATCACCGGGGGGGGCGGACGAAAAAGTGTGCGGAGTCATCACTGACCGGGATATCTGCATGGCGCTCGCTACGCACAACAAGCCGGTGAGCGAAATCACCGCAGGCGAGGTCTCGCCGAATCTCAAGCTCTTTGCCTGCTCTGCCGATGAGGAAATCCACGTGGCTTTGCTGACGATGCGGGACGCCAAAGTGCGCCGCTTGCCGGTGATTGATGCGAACGGCAAAGCGGTAGGCGTACTGTCCATGGACGATGTGCTGCTGCACGCGGAGCCATGTGCCTCCGGCAAAACCGCGGCAACATGAAACGCACCGCGAGAACCTGAACCAAGGCTGCGTCAGCGACAACCATGCAATCTGGCATCCCGACACTCAGGCTGCGGTCCTCCGCAGCTTGAGGTTGAGGGATCTCTCTTCAATTTCCGAATTCAGAACCGTGTGCGCCGAGCGAGCACGGCTTGAGCCTTTTGCTAGTGTGGACTTCTACATCGGAATCGGCTGATTCAGCCGCGGCTTGACGTACCAGCACGGCGAATAGCCCCCGTGCGGAAACCATGAGTGCACGCAGGTAACAGTTTGTTCCGGGTTTTGCTGATCAATTTCGTAGCTGGTCTTGCCGCCCTTCTCCGGAATAGCCAGCACGCGCGGTCCGGTGACCGTTTCCAGCGGGTCGCGTGGCTTCGGATGGATCAGCCGCACGCGAAACCTCAGGTAGTCGCCAGCATAAAGCAGCGCACTCGCCACCAGTGCGGTGATGAGAACACGTTTTGCCACAACGCGAGGCGAAACGGGTGGCATCATTCGCTCCCCAAACCCTTGGCAAGCCTAGCTGGAAAAGTCACCATAGAAAACGAAAAGTTTGGAAGTCGAATGCGGAAGAAATAAGCCCGCCTTAGCCGACTGTGATAAGCTCTAATCATTCCTTCGGTGGGGCCGTGGCGCAGTTGGGAGCGCGCCTCGATGGCATCGAGGAGGTCGTGGGTTCGAATCCCATCGGCTCCACCAACTTTGCTTTTTCTTTTCAACTACTTACAACAAGTTCCAAGGGGCACTAAGGGGCACTAAGCCACTTTCGCGGCCAAAACGAGGCGCACGACTTTGCCGTGCGCCTCGCGTTTGCTTGCGTCCATAGCTTTGCCGTAGACGTTCATCGTGGTGCGGATGTCGGCGTGGCGCATGAGTTCCTGCTGCATTTTCATCGGAGTTCCGGTTTCATCCAAGAGTGTCCGGAAGGTGTGCCTGAAGCTGTGCCAGCCGATGCGTCCGATACCACAACGAATGGTTGCTGGAATAATATGGCGTCGTTCCACGCTCCCAGGCTCCCAGGGGTTCCTGCCGGCCCTGAACGGGCTCGCGAACACCCAATCCTCGGGATTCTTGAAATGCGTCTTACGTTGCCACTTACGCAGCACCTCGGCCAATGCCGGATCAAGCGGCATCCCTGCATTGGAGTATTTGGTTTTCACATCACTCACGACGCCGGTCACGATCGCTCTCCGCACGAGAAGCATGCACTCATCCCAGAGCACATCACGCCACTGCAAGGCGAATAGTTCGCTGCAGCGGAGGCCCGTGGCGAGATCGAGAATGACCATCGTGCGGAAAGGATCGTCGAGTTCCTTGAGCAAGAGAGGGAATTGAGCGACGCCGAGCACAACCGGTTCGCGGCGGCGTTTGCTCGCGCCCCGGACGCGCACGAGCTTCATGGGGACGCGCAATACCGAAAACTAGGCATTACCCAGTGCGAAATTTTCGTCCCTTTTCTTCAGACAAATGTTCCCGTTCGGTATGTAGCCAGTGGCAGCCCTCGGTATCGGAGCATGCTGCGAAGCATGCACGGTTGATATCGCAGATCGGCTGTGAATCGCAACGGTGTATATTGTTGAAATCACAGGCCGCCAGAATTATGGCGAAGAACAGGGGAACTCTCCATACGGATATTTTCAGGAGGAGCTGGCGTGTCCACACCAAGGAGAACTCATCGCAGAGAATTTCTGAGAACTGCTGGACCGGCCGTCATCGTGGGTACGGAACTTGCCCGCGCAGCTCGTGCATGGAATTCCGTGCCAAGCACGGAACCGGGATCTGAAGCAAAGCCCCGGCTCCTTACGGGCTGCTGCGCCTATTCTTACAGCAAACTCTTGAAAGCCGGCAAGATGACCATGGAAGACGTCATCCGAAAGGCCGTCGATCTCGGCATTGATGCCGTGGACATGACGGCTTACTGGTTCAAATCGACCGAACCAGCCTATTTGGCTTCCTTGCGACATTTGGCTTACAAGAACGGTGTATGTTTTTCCGGTGCAGCCACGGGAGCCAGCACGGTGCAAGCTGATGCGGGCAGGCGCACGCAGGTTTTGGAGGAGATCAAGAAATGGATCGATGTCACCGAGTCTCTGGGAGCCCCGCATCTGCGCGTCTTCGCGGGCAAGCTTCCTCCCGGGGCGACCGTGCAACAGGGCATCCATTGGACCATTGAGACGCTCAAAGTGGCATGCGAGTACGCGGGGAAAAAAGGAATTACTCTCGGCGTTGAAAATCACGAAGGTATCACCCAGAATGCGGATGTGTGCATCGAGCTCGTTCAGCGCATTGATTCACCCTATTTTGGGATCAATCTGGACATCACGAACTTCATTGCCACGCCTCAGGCCGACGCTTACGCGCAAATCGAAGCCACTCTCCCTTACGCGACCCACTCCCACGTCCGAGACGTCTTCGAAAATGGGCAAGCTGTCGATCTCAACCGCGTGTGGCCGCTTTTCGCGCGCGCGAATTATAAGGGATTTATGTCCGCGGAATATGAAGGTGAAGAGGATCCCTTGATCGGAGTTCCCAAACTCGTCGAGAAAATCAAAACGCTTTGCCGGAAGTATTCTTCAGTCTAGCCAAAGGAGTTGCCATCGTGCTCAATCGAAGAAGGTTCATTCATCAGGTTAGCGGAGGTGCGGCCGCGCTTGCAGGTTCATCGGTTCTTCTGCCGGCGAGTATCCTCGGCGCGAATGACCGTGTCCGCTTCGGGCTGATCGGCGCCGGCGGGCGCGGACTGGACATTTTCAAGCACGCGCTCCGTGCGCCCAATACCCAGGCCGTCGCGGTTGCCGACGTTTACACTCGCCGCCTGGAGGAAGCCAAGCAACTCGCCCCCACGATTCGGACATTTACCGATTTTCGCCGCCTGCTCGACGACAAATCCATTAACGCCGTACTGATTGCCACTCCCCAACACCAGCACGCTCTCAATTTCGTTCCCGCCATCCAAGCAGGCAAGGATGTCTACCAGGAAAAAACCATGGCTTTTAATCCTGACCACGCGCGACGCATGCGTCGTGCCGTGGAAGGTTCGAACCGCGTGGTCCAGGTGGGTGTGCAATCCGTGAGCGGGAAGACCTTCGCGCGTGCACGTGAACTCGCTGCGCCAGATCGCATGGGAACCATCACGGCAATTCATACCCACCATTATCGCAACAGACCTTACGGAGGATGGAAGAGGCCCATTCCCCCCGACTGCAATCTCGACCATGTAGCTTGGAAGGAGTTCGAAGGTGAAGCTGCGCCCCATGAATTTGATCCGCAACGTTTTATCAATTGGCGATTTTTCTGGGATTATTCGGGTGGAAACGTTTTCGAGAACATGATCCACCAAATAGCGTTTTGGTACAAAGCGCTCGGCCTCACAATACCCCGCCGCGTCACGATGGCCGGCTATAACTACATTTCACCCGGCATGGAGGTTCCGGACAC
>Ga0066679_10000324_pt1 | contig 15226 bp, 12 predicted proteins | sample GraSoiAngelo_128_FD_62298 | JGI IMG/M metagenome (GOLD analysis project Ga0066679, IMG submission 62298) | Grasslands soil microbial communities from the Angelo Coastal Reserve, California, USA - 14_0927_12_20cm | ecosystem: Environmental > Terrestrial > Soil > Grasslands | place: USA... | reverse complement strand
TGCACTTTGCACACGTTGCAGGAGATTGCGTTCAAGACCGTGCCGAAGTCTGAACCGGTAACGCTTGAGTATTTGATGAAAGACTATGTCGATCATCTGAACCATCATCTCGCGCAAATCTTCACCGACGAAAAATAGATGGCCGAGGGATCCGCACAGAAAGCGCGCATAGCAATTCTGATTTCCGGCCGTGGCTCGAACATGATCGCGCTCGCCGATGCAGTTCGCGGGGGATCGATTCCGAACGCTGAGGTTGCGATCGTTATCAGCGATCAGCCGAACGCGGCCGGGCTTGAGCAAGCGAAAAAGCGCCGAATCGAAACGTTGGTCATCGAGCGCCGCGGTCGAACTCGCGAGGAACACGATCGCGAGATCGTCACTAAGTTGCGTGACCGGAAGATCGATCTTGTTTGTCTCGCCGGTTACATGCGCGTGCTGTCTTCTGAATTTATCAATACTTATCGCGGCCGGATTCTCAATATTCATCCGAGCTTGCTGCCTTCGTTCCCCGGACTGAACGCACAGAAGCAAGCTTTGGATGAAGGTGCAACTATCAGCGGATGCACAGTTCATTACGTTGACGAAACGTTGGACGGCGGGCCGATTATTGTGCAGCGCGATGTGCCGGTTCACGAAGGCGATACGGTTGAAAGTTTATCGGAACGAATTTTGATTGAAGAGCATAAGCTTTATCCCGAAGCGGTGAAGCGAGTCCTGGAACAGATCGAATAATGTCCGCCGCAATCACCTCAGATGAAACCCTGGTAATCGAAACGCCTGAGCGCGTGCCGCTTCATTTCGCGCTCGCGTCGATCGGCAATCGCTTCATTGCCTGCGCCATCGATCACACGATCCAGATCGTCGGGCTGATCACGATCGTGATCGTATTTCTGATCATTTCTGATGCGGCGGACGTTGGGCACCGACTAGTCAATGCGCCGAAGTGGGTAATTGCGCTCCTGGTCATCATTCAATTTCTGATCATCAACGGTTATTTCGCAATTTTCGAGTGGATTTGGAGCGGCCAAACGCCCGGCAAACGTTGGTTGAAGCTGCGCGTGATTCGCGAAGACGGCCGCCCGATTTCTTTCTTTGAAGCGATGGTGCGAAATCTTCTCCGGGTAGTCGATTTCATCGTGCCGCCTTTCTATTCCATCGGGTTGATTTCAGTTTTTGCCACTGAGCGAGATCAGCGGGTCGGCGATTTGGTTGCCGGAACGGTTGTCGTGCGTGAGCGTGAGGCAGAAGCGCCGGCGTTTGCCGAAGTGTTCGCGTCGCCGGTGTCTGATCCTGCGTTGAGGCGGACTTGCCAGCCGGTCCGGTTCACGGCGGACGTGAATACGTTAACCGAGCCGGAGATTTCCGTCGTCGAAAATTTTTTGCGCCGGCGCTGGGATTTGAGAGATTATCCGCGGCAATGGATGGCCTGGCGGGTTTCGATGCCGATCCTTTTCAAGCTTCGCCCTCAATACGATCTGGCGACGTTCACCTATGAAGGATTCCTCGAAGAGCTGCTGCATCGCTATCGCGAGAAACATCGCTTCATCGACTGATCAGTCCTTCTCCTTTTCAGCCGGAAACATCGCTCCCGCTTTCTCGGGCGTTAGCTCGAAGCCAACCAGTGCCGCCGCTCGCGCCAGTACCGGATCATGTTTGGCCGCAAGGTTGACGGGCGTCGGCAGTACGAGTTCATCGGGGACAACTCCCATATGTTCAAGACCCTTGCCATCCGACATAATTATGTCCGCATCGGTGATGGATGCTCCGTAAAAAATCATATTGCCGTTGCTCATGTCTCCGAGGGCTCCTGGTCGGAATACCGAGCGCATCACGGCGCCGGCAGAGCGGTCCCCAATGACGGTCCCACGTTTCTCAATTTGAATTACGCGAGCAAACAGCTCGGACGCTGAGGCTGAATTACTATCAATCAACACCACTAGTTGGCCCTTGAACACATTATCGCCACGCGACTTTGCTTTGAGAGGCCTAGTTTCCTTCCGTCGCTTCATCTCACCGACGGTGAGGTCGTGATCGAAGAAGTAGCCGATAAGTTTTTGTAGGGCTACTTCCTGTCCGCCGCCATTGCCGCGCAAGTCGAGTACGAGGGCTTTGCGTTCCTTTGCCCGCTTCATCATATCGGCCATTTTGCTTTCAGTTAGATCGAAATGCCTCAGCTTCCAAATGAGGACGTCCGCGTTCAAGTCAAAGTATCGCGGCAGTTTCTTTTCATCCTCTTGATCCTTGAATGCCTGGTTGAACCATTCTTCAGGATTGATTTGCTTTGGCCGCTTTTCCACCTTGGCCTTCAACGCGAGTTCCCGCTCCTCGCCGGCCGGCGTGCGTATGACGATTCGCTTACCCGGCTGAGGTCTCAACACGTTATAGTTGTATTCCATTTTCCACAGCGACTCGCGCGTTGGCTTGAATCCATCAACCGAAAGAACCTGGTCTCCGGGATGAAGGCCCTGAACGGCCGCGTCGCTGTCCGCGTCCACTTCGGTGACCAGACAGAGGTTGCCAATTGCCTGCATTCTCCATCCATAATCGACATCCACCGGTCGCGAAGGTGGAACAAAGAACGTGTGCGAGTCGTTTAACTCAACCATCGTTTGCGCGATGATGCCAAGCACTTGCGAAATATTCGCGGCCTCATGAATCTTGTTTTCAGAAACCTTGAAGCGGCTTTCAAGATCCATTCCGTGGTACGACGGATCGTAATAGTATTCCTTCAAATAGTCCTTCATCAGTCCCAACATGACCACACCCCGGTTTCGATCACGCTCGACATCCTTTTGGGTCTGACCAACGACGGCTTGAGAAATAAAGATGATCAAGACGGACGTTAGGAAAATCGGAGTCTTGCGGGCCTGGTCCAGCAGCGTGGTGTTCTTCCGGCTGGGAGTTGAGATGCTTGATAGACGGCGCTCTTGGCAAATGCTCCCGAACCCGTCACGACTTAGAGAAGAGATCGGCGAAGAGTGCAAACCAATTATTTTCATTTCGAGGTACTCCTGAAAAATTTTGAGAAATCTGCTCCCAGAAGTTACTGCGCAGATCGGGCGAGGCCTCTGAGATGCTTGCTTAAAAAGTATTCGGAACTGAGCCGTTTTGCAAGCGCCTCTCCTCATCGTGCGTGATCCAGATCGCCGCTGCAACAAGGTCGAAATTGACTCGATTTTTTGGCTCTGTTAGTTTGTTTAGTTTCGATCTGAACGTTCTTACCAACAAAGAGAGGGCAATCATAATTCATGTCTCGAGACGTTTTCATTTTGGGTGGGAAACGAACGCCGATGGGCGAGTCCGTTGGCGCGTTGAAAGATATTTCGGCGATCGATCTCGGCGCAATCGCGGCCCGTGCGGCGCTGGAAACGACGGGAGTGGCGCCCGAAGAAATCGATCACACAATCGTCGGCAACGCGTTGCAAACTTCCGGCGACGCCATCTATGGGGCGACACGACAGCCTGCATCGGCGGGGGGACAAGGAATCGCGATGATCGTGGAAATCGTGTAGCATAAAATTCAACCGCGCCTGGATTAAAGAACTTTTTGTCTGCCGTAGTTTAGATTTTCATAGAAAATCCAAAATCTCGTCCGCAATATTTTGGTCTGATACTTCAGGGGTTAGATTAGACGCAACAAACCGAACGCTTGGTTCAATTCTGCTCCGCAGGCGTTTGAGGCACAATTCTTGCGAAAAATTGCAGTTCCTGCGCGGCCACGAAAAATGTCGACGAAAATTGACGAGCGCAAGTAAGAAGCGAACTGAATTCTGATAGTTTTATGCTTGCGCAGTTAACGCTCAACATGATAGAAACCGCCTTCTGCACTTTTCGGCAGTCAATCCTTCGAAAGACGCAGTCCAAAAAGTTTTTAACGGTCTCAGTTAGCTTTGCGCGCGATGGTTCGGGCGCATCATGTTCTTCAACGATTCTGATTTCCCCTTAAGGAGTTCTCCGCTTATGAGTAAATTTCTACGCTTCTGTTTTGCTTCCCTGCTCGTCACCGCATTTTGCGCAGTTAGCGCAATGGCGCAAGGTACGGTGACAGGTGGCATCAGTGGTACCGTCACGAATCCTAATAAGGAAGTAGTGTCGGGAGCTGCGGTCACCGCAAAAAACAATGGGACCGCCAAAGAAGCTACCGCAACGACTGACGACAACGGTGGCTTTAGAATTGTAAACCTCGATCCCGGCTCCTACACCGTGAGCATAAATGCGACCGGGTTTTCCCCATTCTCCAGCCCCACAGTCGTAGTCGAGGTCGGCCGCTTAACGAATCTGGAAGTTCCCCTAGCGCTCCAAGGGGTCTCTGGCGGAACGGTAACCATCACCGCTGAGGCGCCAGTTATCAATACGACGCAGCAGGATTTCTCGAGTAACATTAATCAAACAACGATTAACGAATCGCCGATTAACGGCCGGCGCTGGTCCAACTTTGCGATTCTTACGCCCGGCGCAGTTCCGGATGGAACGTTCGGCTTGATCAGCTTTCGCGGAATCTCTGGGCTGTTGAATAACAACACCGTCGATGGCGGCGACAACAATCAGGCGTTCTTCGCTGAAGAACGGGGACGCACACGCATCCCGTACGTAATCAGCCAGGCATCAATCAAAGAATTTCAGGTCAACACCTCGAGTTACTCTGCTGAGTACGGCCGTTCGGCCGGCGGCGTCACGAATGCCGTAACCAAATCCGGAACTAACGAACTTCACGGTTCGGGATTTCTCTATGACCGGAACAATAAATGGGGCACCCGGAATCCGCTGGCAACTAACTCTGTATTGGTCAATGGCGTATTCACGCCTGTCGGGATCAAACCCGTCGACGTGCGTTACCAATTCGGGGGCACCATCGGCGGGCCCATTGTGAAAGACAAAGTGTTTTTCTTTTTCAGCTACGACCAACAGCGTCGTAATTTTCCTGGTTTGGCGAGATTTACTGATCCCAATTTCTTGAACACTGCGGATAGATGTTTGCTGACCACCGCCTTAGGTACCCAAACCTCCAACGCCTTGTGCCCCGGACTGGTTGCGGGTAGCAGTAGGGGAACTGCCAGCGCCACCAACGCGCTGACGACCGGCAAAGGATTGACTGCCGCACAAGTCGACACCGCGCTCACTTTCCTGAACGGCCTTTCCGGCACCCTTCCTCGTCGCGGCGACAATCTTATCTTTTTGCCGAAGGTCGATTGGCACCTCAATTCTAATAATGTGTTTACGGCAACCTTCAATTGGCTGAAATGGAATTCACCCGCGGGCATCCAGACCCAGGCGACGAACACCCTCGCCAGAGATAATTTTGGTGATGACTTTGTGCGCGCCAGATTCCTGAATCTGCGACTCGCTTCAACTATTTCAAGCAAATTCGTCAACGAGGCCCGCTTCCAGTACGGGCAGGACTTTGAATACGAGTTTAGTCAGCCGCCACTGGCGGGTGAACCAACCAACTCGGTTGGCGGAAGATCGCCGAACACATTTATCACCAACGGCTTCTCGTTCGGTATGCCGACTTTTCTCGAACGGGTCGCGTTTCCTGATGAGAGGCGTACCCAGTTTGCCGATACGATGACTTATACGATGGGTGATCACACGCTGAAGTTTGGTGGAGATGTTAATCACGCCAAGGACATCATCAACAACCTTCGCTTTAGTGGCGGCGAGTTCAATTACAATGGTGGCGTGAATACGCTGGGCTTCACCGGGTCGTTGAATGATTTCATCCTTGACTACACCAACTTCAGGGGTGCGCTGCCGGGAACCACGACGTGCTACAGCAGCACCAGCAGGTTTAGCGGCAGGTGTTACTCCGGTAATTTCAATCAGGGACTGGGTGTACTCGGATTGACCTTGAGCACCAATGATTACAACTTCTTCCTTCAGGACGACTGGCGGGTTTCGCCCCGCTTAACTCTAAATCTCGGGCTGCGTTACGAGTACCAGCAGAACCCGACAAACACAGTGGCTCGGATCAATTCGGCGCTACCGCAAACAGGGAACCGAGTTAGCGACAAAAATAACTTCGGTCCGCGGATTGGGTTTGCCTATGACGTCAACGGCGACGGCAAAACTTCCATTCGCGGCGGCTATGGCGTTTATTTCGGCCGAGTCATTAACTCGACAGTCTATAACGCGCTCATCAACACCGGAGTTGGAACCGACGTGGCCCAGCGGCAAGTGACCCTTCAAGCTGGCAGTGCCGGCTCTCCAAGCTATCCGAACCTTTTGGCTGCCGGAACTCTGGTCCCCAGCGCAATTCAGTACTTTGCATCGAACTTCCAGTTGCCGCGGATCCAGCAATTAGACGCGGTCTTTGAACGTGAGATTGCGCACAACACCGTGGTTTCAGCTTCGTATCTTTTTAGCTATGGCCAGTATCTCCCAAACTTCGTCGATACTAATTTGCCGGCTCCCGGCACACCAAACTTGCAGTTTGTGAACGTGACGGCAGTGGGAGGACCTGCGAATGGACAAATTGTCCGCATGCCGATTTTCCTCGGCGCTAGTCAGCGGACTGCTTTTACGACCGCGAGACCAAATCCTCTCTACGCTCAAATCACTGAGATTCGCAGCGACGTATTTTCCAAGTACAACGCCCTGGTCCTTCAGTTCAATCGTCGCATGACGAAGGGTATGCAAATCCAGAGCAACTACACCCTGTCGCGCGCGTACGACAGCGGGCAGAGTTCGGTCACGTTCACCTCGAATAACCTGCCGTTGAATGCTTTCGATCAAGCAGGTGAAAATGCACTATCCGCTTTCGACCGGCGTCATAAGTTCACGTTCAGCCTGGTCTACAACACCAGCTACAAGAACAAGGACAACAAGGCGGCGCATGCTCTGCTTAACGGCTGGACGATCTCGCCGATCTTCAACTGGTTCTCAGGACAGCGCTACACCGGCAATGTGTCTGGATCGATCAGCGCATCCGCTGCGGGCTACACACCCAACGCGGCCACGGGCGTTTGCATCGGACCTGCTGGTAGCGACCCCGCCACAACCCCCGCTTGCTTTACGCCTGGTGGTGGTATTAATGGTTCGGGCGGAGCCACCCGGTATCCGGGACTGCCACGAAACTTCTTCAAACAGCCCTCGATTCAGTTCCTCGATCTACGCCTTTCCCGCCGCTTCCCAATTGGCGAAAAGGCAAAAATCGAAGTGCTCGCCGAGGCCTTTAACTTCTTCAACCGAACTGAGGTTACTACCGTGAACACGACGCTCTATAACCTCTCTGGTACGACTTTGACCTTCAACCCAACTTTCGGCCAGACGACCGGCGCCGACAGCACGCTCTTCCGCGAGCGACAAGTGCAGTTGGCAGTACGCTTCGAATGGTAAGCGAAAAGTAGTCTGAACCCTTGCGGGCGCGTCTTTCGGGACGCGCCCTTTCTGTTTGTCGAATTGAGAATGAAGATGTTCGCTAACCCGCCGCCCGGCGTAGCATCTATACTAATCGCAGATGATCGCTGAGGCAGAAAAGCAGAACTCGACTGAGGCATCCTTTGATCGCGCCGCAGCTTCCGCGCTAATCAAAAACTGCGCGCTGCAACTCGGTTTTCAGAAAGTTGGTATCGTTCGAGCTGAAGCGCTAAACGATGAAGCCGCTCGCCTGCAGCGATGGCTGGCGCACGGATTTCACGGCGAGATGAAATGGATGGAACGCGAGCCTGAGCAGCGCACCGATCCGCGGCACATTTTTCCCGCCGCGAGTTCAGTCATCGTGGTCGCAATCAATTACAACACGCGGCATCAACATCATGTCAGTGCCCCCCGCGTCGGCGGGCGGGCCGGCTCTAAAAATACAACGGGAAAAGTTTCCCGCTACGCCTGGGGTGATGACTATCACGAAATCGTCGGCGACAAACTTCGCGAGTTGCTTTCATGGACAAAAGCACAGTGGCCGCAAACCGAAGGTAAGGTTTGCGTCGATATTCAACCGATGATGGACAAGGCCTGGGCCGTGCGCGCGGGTTTGGGTTGGATGGGCAAGCACACAAACCTCATCACGGATGAATTTGGTTCATGGGTGTTCCTCGGCGAGCTCTTGCTGAACCTCGAACTAGCGTACGACGAAACACAAGTTGCGGATCAATGCGGCAGTTGCACGCTTTGCATAGACGCGTGTCCAACCGGCGCGATCGTTGAGCCTTACGTGCTGAATTCAAGTCGGTGCATCTCGCACGCGACCATTGAATCTCGCGCCCCTGAAATTGCTGATGAAGTTGCGAGTGAGTTGGAAGGCTGGCTTTACGGTTGCGACGTCTGCCAGGACGTCTGTCCATGGAATCAGATGACCCCGGAGACGACTGAATCGCGGTTCGAGCCGCGCGCGGGAAACGTCGACGCGTTGCTCGATGATATTCTTCAATTAACCCAAGAAGCTTATGCCGAACGGTTTCGACGCAGCGCTATGAAGCGCGCTAAGCTCTCGGGCCTCCAACGAAATGCGCGCACACTGATCGAATCTTTGCCGCGCGCGCGCACCTCGATTGACGGATAGCGTCTTATGAAAATATCAACCGTTAGCGGCATCAACGGCGACGCCCCAAAGTTGCTGCAACTGTTCGGTCGTGCCATTGAACTGATCGCGATCGCAGTTGCCGATGCCGGCGACCGAATGCGGCTGCGGCCCAACATTGCCGTCGGTGTATTGCCACATGGTCCAGGTCGACCATGTTTGCGGAATTTGCGTAGGCGCCGGCCCGTACTGGGCGATCCACAGAAAACATTTGTACAGAATTGGATCTGGTGGCTTACTACCAAGCTGTTGCTTGATCAGCGATCCTGAATACAACCCCGGATATCTTCCAGTCTGGTCCTGGATGCGTTGTACGAAAGCCCTCGCCTGGTCCAGAGTCATCGTCGAATTGCCATTCGGCTCGTAGTCGAGGACGAGCAATGTCTGCGCGTCCGGCGTCGCTTTGCTCAAAAAGAAATCCGCCTGCGCCGCACCATCACCCGCGGTCCCAAAGTGATAAGCGCCCCAAAGCAACCCGGCCGCTTGCGCCTTCTGTCGATTCGTCGCGTACATGTTGTCGACCATGCCGGTGCCCTGCGTCGCTTTATGAATGACCCCGACCAAACCGGCCTGCTGCGCTTGCTCCAAATCGACGTTCCCATTGTGATGAGACAGATCAAATACCACATTGATTGACATGCTTTTTCCTTTCTATGCCCGAGTGCGTCTTATTGAGAGCGAACCACACACGGGGTTTTTTGGAGAATAGAGTCGGAGGTGCGCGCAAGCTTATTCCTAATCTCGCGGTGAGGCAAAAATATTTTCGTGCGGCCGTAAAAGAATTACCCCAAGTCATCTGGCGAGACAATTATCGCTGCTCCTGTCCGGTGATTCCGGCAGTCCGGCGATTCTGGCAGACACCGGTCGCGATCGTCTCGCGCCATCAGAATCCGTCGTCACAATTGCCTCAAGATTTTTCAGAGATCGAACCGGCACCGCGATTGCTGACGTTCGAGGCGATGTCGCAAATCGTTTCTCGCATTCCGCCGGATTCTTCCCCAAAACAATTCTCCTCTGCGCAATCTCTGCGTACTCTGCGTCTCGGCGGTGAGTTGTCCTGCTCGGAAGAGTTCACCGCACAGACGCCGAGCGCGCAGAGATGGCGCAGAGAACTACTTGATATCCTGGCCGACGGCATCAAACGCCGCTGGGCGCGGGAGCAGCGGCGGCGCAAAGTCGGCCGCGCTTACGACATGGCTCTGGAAATCGCGCGGATGATACCGCGCGGTTCAGAAGTTCTCGACGTTGGTTGTGGCAACGGCTTCATCGCGCATCACCTGAGCGCGATGCTCGGGACGAGCGTGATCGGAATCGATGTGACTGATGCGACGGTCGCGCCAATCGATTTTCGTAGCTTTGATGGCCGACGATTTCCGCTCGAAGATAATTCAGTCGATGCGGTACTGCTCTGCTATGTGTTGCATCATGCGCAAGACGTTCATTCGATCCTGAATGAAGTGCGGCGCGTCTTGCGCGAAGGCGGTCAGGTAGTGATCTATGAAGACATTCCCGCGACTTCGTGGGATCGAATAGTTTGCGAGATTCACAATCGTAAATGGCGAGATCGCACCGGGCCATGCACGTTCCGTAATGAATCCGAATGGCAGCAGCTATTCATATCATTAGGATTTGAAATTGTTAGCGAGCGCCGTCTGTCGCGGGCACGGAACTTCACTCACCCGATCAGTCGCAGGTTTTTCTGCTTGCGGCTGGCATAAATCAATTGCCTCCGTTCGATAGCACCGCCTGCAAATCCGTGTAATCAGCTTTTGGTTTCGTGCGGCAGACGAAGCTGATTTCTTTCGGTTTGCCGGGCGCGGTCACGCTGACGCCTTGATTTGTTTGCGCGGGCTTCTCTTCGCCGTTGTAATCGTCGGTGATCTGGTATTCGTACCCGTTGTTGGTAAAGCTAATCTCAGTCAGATCAAACTGCGCGCGAAAGTAATGCGTGTACTGAAACTTCTGTTGCGTGCCGGTTCGATCTTTAGGAAACTCGAGTTCAATCTTTCCCGGCAAGCCAAATCGATATTGTAAGTAACCAGTTTCACTCGTCAGATTTTTCGAAGCGCATAGCGAAACAATTTTCGCGGGTCGCTTCACCGGACAACTGAAGATGACGCGCTCGCCTTTTTCGCAGAGGGTTCCTGTCTGCGGATTGTTTGGCTGAGGCGAAGCTGCGAATTGGTGCGTTGATTCAAGCGTAAGTACAAAACCGATCGCGATTAAGACAATGATGAGTATCGGGTTTTTCATAGGAACGAATCTTCTGTCAGAAGCTCTGTTTCAAAGTTGAAGAGATCATCGGCGGGTATCGGTAATCAACACCACGTCACTCGTCAAACTGCCGTTGGCATAAGCGAGCCACTTACCGTCACGCGACCAATCGAACGAAAAAATCGGATTCGGATTCCAGTGCGTCAACTGTTTCGCGGCGCTCCCGTCCAGCGGTTGAATCCAAATATTCCCGACGCCTGCTTGCCGCGCCGCGTACGCGATTGCGCTTCCATCGGGCATCCAACGCAGTCGCCCATACTCGGCCGGCCAGTCGCAAATTGACTTTGGCTGACCACCCTCAATGCTAAGAATGGCAATCTGGTTTTTTGCAGCAGGCGCGGGGCGATATCCACACGCAATCACCTTGCCATCTGGCGAGACGTTGGGATCGAAAAACCCTCTCTCGGTCAAGCGCACCGCGTCACCACCGTCGATGCTGACGCGGAGCAGGCCAGACGGGTTCAATGATCTGAAAATCACCGCGTGGCCATCCGCAGCGAAAGTTGGCCGCCCGTCACCCGTGCCGTGCGTCAACTCCATCGGATGCTTTCCGTCGATATCGATTCGCCACAGGTGTTCCTGTCCATTGCGATTGGAAAGAAAGACGATGTAGCGGCCATCGGGAGAAACGGCTGGCTGCTCGTTGAATCCCGCGTGAGCAGTGAGCTGTTTAGGACTGCCTCCGTTGAGATCGGTAATCCAGAGATTCTGTTCTCCAGCAATTGCCGACGTATACACAAGCCTGCCCTCCGGAGCCCAAGAGAGGCCGTTCAATCCATCGTAGCTGGTCGCGGTGAACTGTTTGGGATGATCCAGATCGTTCGCGGGCGCTAACCAAATGTTCGCTTTCTTTTCAGATTGAATTGTGACAATGGTGCGCGCGTCGCCGGTGATGCTCAGATCTCGATAATCGATCAGATCGTTTGTGATGCGGCGCGCGTTGCCCTTCGGATAGGGAACAAACCAGACCTGTTGTTCAGAGCTGGTCTCAGTTTCAATAATGGTTGCCAGAATTCCGCTGCCATCCGGCGTCCATTCAATTCGACCTAGCGCCGGCCAGTGATTCTTAGTTAGCTGTACGCCGGCGCCGTCCTTCGCTCGAAAACCATAAATCGTTTGATCCCACTGAACCGCGTTAATGCTCACTGGACAAGCGATGATTGCGCCGTCGGGCGACCACGACGGCGGCAAGACTCCGTTAGGCCCAATCCTCATCGCATCCGAAGTGTGCGTCGTGACGAGCGTCCGTTCCGCGCTGCCGTCGATGTTCGCAATCACGATTGAAGCGTTTCCGGGACTAAACCGGATGAAGGCCATTTGCCGTCCGTCCGGCGAAAATGTCACCGGCGAATCGACGTCTTCCAGAAGTTTGTCGGGAACGCCACCGAGACTCGGCACTTGATAGAGCATCGCCAAAACATTCTGTTCCTGGCTCACGTAAAAAACGTAATTCCCGTCGCGAGTAAACGTTACACCGTAGATGTCCGTGCGCTTCGGCGGAACAATTTGTAATTCCTTGCCCGTAACTGCCTGTCGTATCCAGACGCTCTGTTCCCCTGAATCGTTTAGAACGAAGGCGATGTATTTTCCGTCGGGAGAAATCGCGGCTTTCACTGCTTTGCCCGTAGTCGTGAATTTTGTGAGCTTCACCGATTCGAACGGGATCGCGCGGCTGCGCCGCCACATGATGACACCGACCGCAACGACGATCAGAACAAGCAGAGCCAGACTCAACCATAACCAGCGGTGAGAAGTCTGTGGCCCAATCGCGGTCGGTAACCGCCGCATGGCCGGCGTGACGTCGATTACATTTCCCGAAGCGATCAGTCGTGCTTCGTCCGCGACCCGATCGTCCTCTTCTTCATAGCTGACGCGCGTGCTCGTTCGTTCCTTAATGACGATGACGTCTTGCGGCGCGCCATCCTTTTCTTTGACTGGTGCGACGAAACGATAACCGCGGCGGGGAATCGTCTCGATGTAATCGCCTTCGCCGAGCGCCTTTCGCAGCGTGTAAATGTTCTGCGTCAAATTCGCTTCCTCGACGAAGCTGTCCGGCCATAGGCGCTGCATCAGCTCATCCTTTTCGACCACGTCGCCGCGACTTTGCATTAGCAACAGCAGCGTGTCGACCGCCTTGGCCTTCAAAGGCACAACCTCGCCGTCACGCAACAGCTGACGGTTCAGCGTGTCGATCTGAAAAGGCCCGAACTCGAAAAAATGCCTGTTTTCCTGGCTCATCCGGCGATTGAGAAACGGTTGAGAACTAATTGAGCGTTCGGTTGAAGACTTTTAGTTGGCGCATTCGCGAATATGCGGCGCGTTCGCCGAAGCATTCTAGAACAGAGGTTTCGAACGAACAAATCTTTCAGTAGGAGGCATAAAAGCCATGAAGAGATTGACGATCATTTTCACCGTTATTTTGGTTTTGGCGGCCGCTGCTGCGCCCTTGCTCACGACCGGCGACGCGCAGACGCGAAATCAATCGAGCAAAGTTCAATTGACCGAATTTTTTGTCTTCCCAAATGAGTGTACGAACGAATTGATGGACGTCTATGACACGACGACCGTGACGTGTCATGACCAGCAGCGGGCGAACGGTACGTTCAGCGAGAAGTGCGAGATTCGTCAGGACGTAACCGCGACCGGCGAAGACACCGGCATCACCTGGCACGGCACCGCGACATTCAAAGACGAATTCGTCGCCACCGACCCATGCAACTTCAGCTTTACGAATCGCGGCAAAGTCCCGCTGCTCAGCAACGGTCCAGCAGTTAACACGTTCATCTCGTTCGATGATTTGGTCGTGATGCAGAACTGCAACATGACGACTGATCAGCACCTTGTGTCATTCGACTGTCGCGGAAACGGCAAGTAGTGATCAGGTAAACCACCCGACATAGCCTGAGCGACGCGGACTTTCGGTTTGCAATTGCAAGTGCTGCGAAAAAAACTCGGGGGGACATGAAACGAAAAGCAACGATCACGGTCGAGACAGAGCGTCTTGTGGTTATCAGCGGTTCACACGCGGCCGCCGCGACGCTTTGGTGTGAAGCGTGTCAGGCTGAAGTCACGATGTTAGGCCTTGATGAAGCGTCGACTCTCGCGGGTTTGAGCCATCGGACGATCTTTCAGTTGGCCGAAACAGGGGCGATTCATTTCATTGAGACTGCCGAAGGAAAGACGATGTTCTGCGTCCGCTCTCTTCGACAACAAACGGAAACGCGCACGACGCGCTTACTAAACGAAGAAAGAAAGGATTAACGTAATGAAGAAATTTTTTCTGTTATCACTTTTCGTCCTCGCCTCAGCTTCAGTGGGTCTGGCGCAAGGTTCGAACGACTACCACAAATGGGACATCTATGGCGGTTACTCGTTGGGCCGCTTTGAGTCCAATGTAAACAGCGCGAGCTTTACCGGATTCGGCAGCACGCAGACCTTCACGAATCTTTGCAGCACCGCAACCGGCGACATGCTCGGGCCGAACTTTCAGAAGTTCCTTTGCACGCGCCGGAATTTCAACGGCGTCGAAGGCGCGGTCGCCTACAACGTCAGCAAATACGTGGGCGTCGCGGGCGACTTTACTGCGCACTTTAAGTCACAGACATACGTCGATAAGTTCACACCGCCCGGAGTGACGCAAACGATTTCCAACGACGAGCGGCTTTACAACGTGCTCGGTGGAATTCAGATCAAGGACAACCGCGCCTCGAAGCGTTTCAAGCCCTTCGCGCACGCGTTGGTTGGCTTTGCTCGATATACAAATCGGCAGGCGCAAACCCTCGATCTATTTCCGGCGTCGAATTTCGTGATCGAAGATCGTGAAACGAGTTTTGCGATGAAGCTCGGCGGGGGCTTAGACATTCGCGCCGGCAAGCGAATCGACATTCGCGTGATTCAGATCGACTACAACCCTGTTTTCGCCGGCAATCGTCGCGCGCAGAGCATTTCGGGTCCGTTCAATCCGGTGAACTTTACCGGAAAGACCTCAAACAACTTCACGATCGGCGTCGGGATCGTGATTCACTGAATTCGCCTCGTGTCAGAAGCCCGCGCGTAGGTAAGGGCTTGTTTGTTACGGGTCGGCCGGGCTTCTGACTTTACGAACTAGAATCCGATGATGCCGCTATCCGCCAGTTTTTTGATCATCCTGAGACTGTCTGCTTCGCGAAACGGACAGACGGACATGATCGAGGCCACGTCTAATTCCCCATTGATCCGGGAAAGGACGAAACCTTCCTGTGGCAGGAGTGTCTCGTGCTCGAGTTGCTCCAGGCTTTGAAGTAGTTTCGGGACTGAATGGGGTGAAACTCCGTTCTTATGGATGTGCTCGATGAATTTCTTTTCGGCCTCCTCGCGCAAACGATTCGCTTCAATGCTTTTCGGATCCTGATCCAGTGCGCTATTAATAATCGACAGGGCGTTCTCGACATTATTCTC
>Ga0066679_10000323_pt1 | contig 15242 bp, 14 predicted proteins | sample GraSoiAngelo_128_FD_62298 | JGI IMG/M metagenome (GOLD analysis project Ga0066679, IMG submission 62298) | Grasslands soil microbial communities from the Angelo Coastal Reserve, California, USA - 14_0927_12_20cm | ecosystem: Environmental > Terrestrial > Soil > Grasslands | place: USA... | reverse complement strand
GAGCGATTTCACATTTCTGTCAGAAGTGCCGGGCGGCAAATCCGTTGGGCCAGGAGTTCTGCCGACGATGCGGCACGCGGTTGATGCTGGTCGTGCAGCCTCCGTCGATGCGGGTCGACATACCTGCGACGACTCCGCACGAAGAGCATCTGCTCGAGCGCATGACGATGCTAGAGAATACGCTCGCGCATTTGGCGGAACGATTGGAGCAGAGTTTGAAGTTGCTGTTGCGACAATCGGAGACGACTTTCAGCAATCATGCGCTGGTGAAAAGCTTGATCGAAATTCTCAACGAATGCGGGGTCGTCGACAATGGGCAGCTCGAATCTAGATGGCATGCTGAGTGCCAAAAGTTGAACGAACCAGCAGAGAAACAGAATCAAAATAACCGGCCAACCAAGAATAGAAGGACGAAGCGGAAGGCGGCGACCGGTGGATAATCGCCGCGCCTGCGTTTTGAAAGTTCAACCCTCACGGCTATAATTAGCGACTTTCTGCCGTACCCCCTGCGCCATCTGTATCAGCCCAGGGGGTTCAGCTATGCGGATTGAGCTTGAAAACGTGGAAGAAGCCGGCGGGAAATTCTCGCGGGTTTACGCGCCGGAGCAATTGCGGTTTGAAGAAGCTGAACTGCGGCTCAGCGGGCCGGTCGAGGTTAGCGGTCGGGCCGGACGCAAGAACGGCGAAGTGGAGCTTCGCGGCGAGCTGAAAACGAAAGTCTCAGCTCCGTGCGGTCGTTGTTTGAAACCGGTTGAGTTGCCGATCGAGGTTAAGTTCGCCGAGCGCTTCGTACCGGCCGTGTCGTGGCGGCACGAAGAGCAACACGAGCTTCAGGAAGAAGACCTGAACATATCGGTTCTTGATGGCGAAGGAATTGAGCTGGACGATCTCGTGAAGGAAGAGATTCTACTGGCGGTTCCCGGACATGTGTTGTGTCGTGAAGATTGCCAGGGCTTGTGCCCGATTTGCGGCGCAGATCGAAACTTAGAGACTTGTGAGTGCGAATCGGAGCGGATCGATTCGCGATGGGAGAAACTAGGGGACTTGCAATTTTAGACTTTTGATTTTCGATCGCCGGTAGTCGCGAAACTCGAGGAGTGACAATCGAAAATCGCAAATCAAAAATCTAAAATGTTCAGGAGTAATTATGCCAAATCCAAAACGTAGACATTCAAAAGCCCGTCGCGGCAAACGTCGCGCGCACGATGCGCTGCGCGTCCCGCAAACCGTCGTGTGTCCTAACTGCCAGGAGCCGCGCATGCAACATCGAGTGTGCCCCAAGTGTGGTTATTACAAGGGTCGCGAAATCATTCAGGTGGATCAAAACGCCTGATAAACTCTGAGCCGTTTAGATGCCGCCATCGCGCGGCACTCTGGCAGGATCAGTCCTGCTTCTAAACGGCTTTCAATATTAAGTGGTCGTAACATTCATTGAACAAAGTGAACGCAGCAATCCTCGGCACCGGCCATTCGTATCCTGAAGGCATTCTGACAAACGCCGATCTGGAAAAGATCGTCGAGACGTCGGACGAATGGATCACTTCGCGCACGGGCATTAAGCAGAGACGCAAAGCCGCGCCCGGCGAATACACTTCGCAGTTTGCGGCGCGCGCTTCGCAGGAAGCTATCAAACGCGCGGGCATCGATCCAAACGAGATCGATCTGATTCTCTGTGCGACCGTGACGCCCGATCAAATTCTGCCTTCGACGGCGTGTTTGATTCAGGCGCAGCTCGGTGCTAACAAAGCGGCCGCGATGGATATCGTCGCGGCGTGCTCAGGCTTTTTGTACGGGTTATCAATCGCGAATCCGATGATTCGGTGCGGTCAAGTCAAGTACGCGCTGGTGATTGGCGCCGAGCTTCTCACACGCTATGTCGATTACACCGATCGTTCGACGTGCGTTCTGTTTGGTGATGGTGCAGGCGCAGCGATCCTCGGACCAGTTGAGGAAGGCCGCGGCATTCTGGCGGCAAGAATTCGATCCGATGGGCGTTACGAGGAACAACTCTATGCGCCCGGCGGTGGCACGAAGGCCGGCTTTACGGCTGAAACGATCGCGCGTGGCGATCACTTCTTCAAGATGAAGGGTAACGAGGTCTTCAAAGTCGCTGTTCGCTCGATGGCTGAAATCTCCCGCGGCGTTTTGTGCGAAGCTGGTTTAAAAACTGAAGACATTGATTTGTTTATTCCGCATCAGGCGAATCAAAGAATTACCGATGCCGTATCAAACGCCCTCAACGTCGATGAATCGAAAGTCTTTTCGAACATCGCCCAGCATGGCAATACTTCATCGGCATCAATTCCCATCGGTTTGGATGAATGCGTCGAGAGCGGCCGCGTCAAGAAGGACGACGTGATTCTGATGGCTTCGTTTGGTGGTGGCTTCACTTGGGGCGCTGTGGCGATGCGATGGTAAAAGCATTGGCGATTTTCGATTGTTAATTGCCGACTGATCAATTGGCAGTGAGAATCGTGCCGGGTTGATCGGGAGGCATTCGAAAGAAAGAGAAATTGGCAATCGACATTCGGCATTCGGCAATGGCGTTCATTTTCCCTGGTCAAGGCTCGCAGAGTCCAGGCATGGGAAAGGATTTGGCTGAGAAGTTTCCCGCGGTCAGACAGGTCTTTGAAGAAGCTGACGACGCGCTTGGATTTGCGCTCTCCGAATTGTGTTTCAACGGCCCGGCTGAAGAGCTGCAGTTGACAGAGAATACGCAGCCCGCGATTTTGACGACATCAATCGCTGCGTTGCGAGCGATACAAAGCGAGAATTTTCCGGCTGCCGATTTCGTGGCCGGCCACAGCCTCGGCGAATACTCGGCACTGGTTGCAGCTGGTTCGCTTTCGTTGACGGACGCGGTAAGGATCGTACGCGCTCGTGGTCGTTACATGCAGGAAGCAGTCCCGGTCGGCACCGGCGCAATGGCCGCGATTCTCGGAGCTGACGTTGAATTAGTTAATGCAGCCTGTGCCGAAGCGGCCCAAGGCGAAGTTTGCAGTGCAGCGAACATTAACTCGCCGGCGCAAATCGTGATCGCCGGAAGCGCGGGAGCAATCGATCGAGCCATGGTGTTGTTGAGAGAGCGCGGGGCGAAACGCGCGATCAAGCTGAAGGTCAGCGCACCGTTTCATTGTGCGCTGATGAAGCCGGCACAAGATCGACTCGCGATTGATTTGCAAAATACCGCGCTTAACGACGCCAAAATGCCAGTCGTGACAAATGTTGATGCGGCCGCGCAACAAAACGGCATCAAATTGCGCGATTCATTGGTGCGCCAGGTTTCGCAACCCGTTCGCTGGCTTGAATCAGTTGAATTTTTGATCAATCAAGGTGTACAAACCTTTATTGAGATTGGTCCCGGAAAAGTTTTAAGTGGTTTAGTGCGCCAGATCGATCGCAATGCGCGCTGCGTTAACGTCGAGTCCGAATCGAGTTTGCGCGCGGCACGCGAAGCGATTGTTATCTGAACGATTAGTTCTGACATCATTATCAGAGGAGCAAAAAACGAATGCCCGATCCAGAGATTGAGCAAAAAGTAAAACAGATTATCGTTGACGAACTTGGCGTCGATGAAAACGAAGTGACGCCAAATGCCAGGTTCATTGACGATCTCGGCGCAGATTCGCTCGACACGGTTGAGTTGGTGATGCGTTTCGAAGAAGAGTTCGGGATCGAAATTCCGGACGAAGACGCCGAGAAGATTCAAAGCGTGCGCGACGCGTATAACTACATCGATCAGCACAAAGCGAAATGACGTGTAGGGGCAGGTCTCGCCTCTGCCCGCGGTGCCTTTGTTGAATGACGCGGGCAAGGATAAGTCTTGCCCCTACATTTTCCGATGGAGAATTTTCGTTTGAATCGTCGCGTTGTCGTTACTGGTCTCGGTCTGGTTACTCCTGTTGGTAATTCAGTCGAGACTACCTGGACCGCGCTGAAGGAAGGCCGCAGCGGCGCGGATTACATCAGAAAATTTGACGCCGAAAAGTTCCCGGTTCGGTTCGCCTGCGAAGTCAACGACTTCGATCCGCTCAACTATGTCGAAAAGAAGGAAGCGCGCAAGATGGGCGCTTTCATTCAATACGCAGTTGCCGCTTCACAGGAAGCAGTAGCCGACAGCGGCCTGCAAATAACCGATGACATCGCGGAAGGCGTCGGCACCTACATCAGTAGCGGTATCGGTGATTTCTGGGCCATCGAACGTGAGCATGAAAAGCTTTTGAAAGATGGTCCGGGCCGCGTCTCGCCATTCTTTATTCCCTCGGCAATCGTCAATCTCGCCTCCGGTCAGGTTTCAATTCGGCACAATGCGAAGGGGCCGAACTCTGCGACCGCGACGGCTTGTTCAGCCGGCGCACATGCAATCGGGGACAGTTTCAAAATAATTCAACGCGGCGACGCACAGGCGATGATTTGCGGGGGCGCCGAATCGGCAATCACCCCGATGAGCGTCGCGGGATTCGCAGCGCTGCGCGCGCTTTCGACTCGCAACGACGATCCGAAACACGCCTCGCGGCCATTCGAGCTTTATCGCGACGGATTCGTAATCGGCGAAGGCGCGGGGATTTTGATCCTCGAAGAGCTTGAATTCGCCAAGAGTCACGGCGCGAGGATTTATGCCGAAGTTGTAGGTTACGGTATGACGGGCGACGCGTTTCACATCACGATGCCGGACCAAACCGGATCAGGCGCGGTGCGAGTGATGCAAAAGGCGCTCGACGATGCAGGCGTGAAGCCCGAAGAAGTCGAGTACATCAACGCGCACGGAACGTCGACGCCTTACAACGATAAGTTCGAGACGATGGCGATCAAGCGGACTTTCGGCGAGCATGCATCCAAGTTGGCGATCAGTTCGACGAAATCGATGACGGGACACTTGCTTGGCGCAGCGGGCGGTGTTGAGGGAGTATTTTCCGTCCTCTCCATCTATCGCAACCTGCTGTTGCCGACAATCAATTACGAAACGCCCGACCCGGAGTGTGATCTGGATTACATACCGAACCAGGCGCGAGAGGCTAAGCTGCAGTACGCATTGTCGAACAGTTTCGGATTCGGCGGCACGAACGCCGCGCTTTTGTTCAAGAGATACGAAGAAAATTGATTCATTCGCTCACTGATTCATTGGATCATTAAGATCAATGAGTCAATGAAGCAATGGACCAATGAATCAATAATGAAAATTCTTGTTCTAATGAAACAGGTCGCGAATAAGGATGCGATCCTGCGCATCAACAAAGATGCGACCTGGATCGAAGAAGGCGATCTGTCGTTTGAAGTGAACGAGTCGGACGGTTACGCGCTGGAAGAAGCCCTGCGGATCAAGGAAAAAGTCGGCGGCGAGGTTGTCGTGGTTTCAATGGGGCCGCAACGGGCTAAGAGTGTCATCAAAGACGCGTTGGCCCGTGGTGCTGATCGCGCGATTCATGTCGTTGGCGACGACGTCGTGCACCTGTCGCCGTTTGCCGCCGCCAGCGTACTCGCCGGGGCGATTCGCGATGAGCAGGCGGACCTCGTCATGACCGGGCTCCAGTCTGACGATTACGGCTATGCGCAAACGGGGGTTATTCTCGCGGAGATTTTGGGCCTTCCGCATGCGACGATAGTCATTGAGATTGACGCGAGCGGCGATCAACTTCGCGTCAAGCGTGAATTGGAAAGCGGTTGGTATCAATGGTACACGATGCCAAAGCCGGCTTTGCTCACGATTCAATCCGGCATCAGCCAGATTCGCTATGCGACCTTGAAAGGCATCATGGCCGCGAAGAAAAAAGAGATTAAGGAAGTCACGCCCAACCCCGACATCGCCAGCAAACCTTCCCATCAACGGATAGAAAAAATTTACCTGCCGCACAAATCGAAGCAGACACAGTTCCTGGGCGACGGCGACGCGAAAAAGGGCGCGGTTGAATTGGCCGAGAAGCTGCGCACCGAAGCAAGGTTGATCTAACCCGATTATGGCTAACGGCATTCTCATCTTCATCGAACACAAGGCGGGCGCGCTGAACAAAACCTCGCTCGAGGCGATCGCCGCGGCGCAGAAACTCGGCGCCGACATCGCGCAGAAAGCATCCGCAGTTGTTCTCGGTTCGCCTTCGCTGGCGCAAGAGATCGCCGCTTACGATCTTGAAAAAGTTATTAGCGTCGATGACGCCAAGCTCGCTGAATACACTCCCGACGCCTACGCGGCCGCGCTGGAGCAAGTAGTGCGCAGCATCGATCCTCAATACGTAATCATGTCGCACACTTATCTCGCGCGCGACTTTGCGCCAAAGGTGGCCGCTCGTTTCGGCAGGGGATTGATTGGCGATTGCATTCGCATGAATGGCGACGGCGGCAAAGTAACATTTACCCGTCGAATCTTCCTCGGCAAACTCGACGCCGATGTGGTTTCAGACGGCGAGCCACCAACATTCGCAACGTTTCAATCGGGAGCCTTTCGAGGCGATCAGGCGGTGAAGGGAAATGGCGCTCCGGTCGAATCAATGAACGTTGAAATCGGTGAAGTGCGTATGAAGCCCGAACCGCCGTTCCAGGAAACAAAGCAAGCAGTCGACCTGAGCAAAGCAGAAATCATCGTCGCGGTTGGTCGCGGGATCAAGAGCAAGGACAATTTGGCGCTCGCGGAAAAACTCGCTGAAGCGCTCGGCGGCGATCTCGCCGCATCGCGTCCAATCTGTGACGCTGAATGGTTGCCGATCGATCGTCAAATTGGATCGTCGGGTCAAACTGTCGCGCCGAAACTCTACATCGCCATCGGCATCTCGGGAGCGATTCAACATCTCGTCGGGATGAAGAACTCGCAAACCATCGTGGCTATTAATAAAGATCCTGAAGCTCCCATTTTCGACATCGCCGATTACGGAATCGTCGGCGATCTTTTCGAAGCCGTCCCTGTCCTGACCGCAGAAATCAAAAAACTAAAGGGTTGATCTCCGTCGCCTTGCAAGAATTTTTACCGCTGAATTGTGCGGTTGGTTGTGCTACGATCCCTGAACGAAGCGGATTATGAACGACGAGCCAACAAAGGATCTGGCGACGCGCGCTTTTCAGAAGCGAGTGCTCGATGAGTTTGCGGCCGTGCGCGCTGAACAAGCAGCCATGCGCTCAGATCAGGCGGCGATGCGGAAAGAAGTTATTGCCGCTATTGCCGAGATGCGCACCGACATCGTGGAAATACGCGATGACGTTGCCGAGATTCGCACACAGCAGGCAGCAATGGCCAAGAACATCGCAGGTCTCGATCATCGTCTGACATCCCTAGAAGAGCGCGTCGACGCACGTCTAAAAGAGACGCGGCCAATTTGGGAAGCTGTCCAGGAACAACTCCAAAGGGTGGTTGAGAAGTTTGATGGAGTGCTGCTCGATTTCTATGAGCTTCGTCAGGAAATGAAGATTCACGGCAGACGCATAGCACAACTTGAGGGGCGCGAGCTTAGCTGACCTCTGATCGAGCAATTGAGTCTGCCTCGTCCCAACCGGAGCCGCTTTTTGCCTTTTCGCTCCTCAAGTCCTAACATTCCCACGTCCCCTCGAAAAGCGAATTGATAAATCTTTTCTGTGGAGGTTTCTGCCATGAATCCATTCTATCGCTGTGTGCTGTTGCTCTGTCTGATATCACTTTTGACCACTTCAGTGTTTCGCACTCGTCAGGCGTCGGCTGCGTTGCCAACAGACTCGTCATTGACATTCGAAATATCCGACAAGCCGCAAAATTCCGTCGTCGCCGGTTTCGATTTTTCGAACCTCGATCGAAACGCGAGCGCCTGCCAGGACTTCAATCGTTTCGCTAACGGCGGCTGGATGGATAAGAACCCGGTTCCGGGGGCCTATTCGGTTTGGGGCCGGTTTACGCAGCTCGACGAACAGAACATCAGCGTGCTGCATGACATTCTCGAAGGTCTTCTGAATAAGAAAACCCTGGCGCCCGGCAACGAACAGAAGATCGCCGACTTTTATGGATCGTGCATGGATGAGCAGAAGATCGAAGCCGAGGGAATTAAGCCGCTCGAGTCCGAGCTTCAGCGGATTGCGAGCATTTCCGATCTGTTGAGCCTCGAAGATGAAATCGCGAGTCTCCATGCTCATCGCATTCCCGCGGTCTTTGGTTTTGGCGCGAATCAGGACGCGAAAGATTCGAGTCAAATTATCGCGCAGCTTGTGCAAGGTGGATTGGGATTGCCGGATCGCGATTACTACGCGAGCGATGAAGCCAAGAACAAGGCCACCCGCGACGAGTATTCAAAACACGTCGCGCGCACGTTCGAGTTGATGGGCGATACTCCTCAAGAAGCCGCAGCCGAATCGAATACGGTAATGAAAATCGAGACGAAGCTCGCTGAGAACTCTTCGACACGAATTCAGCGACGCAATCCGGAAGCAAACTATCACCCGATGACCAAGATCATGTTGCTGCAGATGACTCCGGATTTTGATTGGGGCCGCTACTTCCGCAATATCGGTTTGCCCGAGATAGCAAAGGTTAACGTTGGCCAGCCCGATTTCTTCAAAGCCGCTGACAAAATCCTGAAAGACACGCCGATCGCTGACTGGAAAGTTTATCTGCGCTGGCACTTGGTGAATGCCGCTTCGAATACACTTTCGTCGAAGTTCGTGCAAGAGAGCTTTAACTTCAACGGCAAGTATCTGCAAGGCACGACCGAGATGTTGCCGCGCTGGAAGCGTTGCGTCGCCAGCACGGATCGCGCGTTGGGTGAAGCGCTGGGCCAGATCTACGTCGCCAAGACGTTCACGCCTCAAGCCAAGGCGCGAGCGCGCGAAATGGTTGCGAATCTAGTCACAGCCCTGAAGGATGATCTGACGACCCTCAATTGGATGAGCAACGACACGCGTCAGAAAGCGATCGCGAAACTCGAGGCTTACAATCGCAAGATTGGCTATCCGGATAAGTGGCGGGACTATGAAGCGCTTCAGATTAGTCGCGGTGCTTACTACAACAATTTTGTTTCAGCCGGTGAGTTTGAATTCAGACGAAACCTCGGCAAGATCGGCAAGCCCGTCGATAGGACTGAGTGGGGAATGTCGCCGCCGACCGTCAACGCCTACTACAATCCGCAATTCAACGAGATCGTTTTCCCGGCGGGCATCCTGCAACCGCCTTTCTACGATCCGAAGGCTGATGAGGCATTCAATTACGGTGGCATTGGCGCGGTGATCGGCCACGAGATGACCCACGGCTTTGACGATTCCGGCGCGCGATATGACGCAAACGGCAACCTGGTGATGTGGTGGTCGCCGGATGATTACAAGAAGTTTACCGACCGCACGAATTGCGTGGTCCAACAGTTTGATTCTTTCGAAGTCGAACCTGGCCTGCATCAGAAAGGACAACTGGTCGTTGGCGAATCAGTCGCTGACTTGGGCGGATTGACCGTAGCATATGCCGCTTATCAAAAGTCGTTAGCGGGCAAGCCACGGCCAAAGGACATCAATGGGTTCACGCCTGAGCAGCGTTTCTTTTTAGGCTGGGCGCAGGTGTGGGCGGAGAACATTCGGCCCGAGGCAGCGCGCTTGAGAAACGCCACCGATCCGCATCCGCTGGCAAAGTTTCGTGTCAACGGACCGCTATCGAACATGCCGCAGTTTGCCGCGGCCTACGCGTGCAAAGAAGGCGATGCGATGGTGCGGCCGCCCGATAAGCGCTGTCAGATTTGGTGAGTGATAATGGAAATCAAGCAATCCGGTGTAAGGATTAACGCTAACAGTATGTGCTGACTGTAGCGGGCGCTGTCGCGACGCGAATAAATGACCCAGTACAATCTGGAAGGGTCAACTGGTTTAATTTTTCGGTAGTGCTCCGTTAGTGTGTTGCTGAGATAACAGTGTTGCCAAGTGGCATGGAAAGAACGCCGTACAACTGTCGCGATCGTTTAGCTCTGTAGGAGCCGGATGTTTATAGCAACAGCCATCCAACGACCCTAGCTCCGTAGGAGCTAAATGTGAGTCATTCGATAATATTTCGCTCCTTCGGAGCTTGCTCAATTATGTTGCACCAGTGGCTATAAATATTTTCGTCCCTACGGGACTCACGCAGAACAGCAACACACTAACAGAGCATTACTAATTGTTCTCCTTGATCTGAGAGGACCAAGTCCCTCATATCGAAGGGCTAATCCTCGGGTGTGCGAGGACACTTCCAACGTCACGAAAATTTTTCCTCGAAACTTGATCCAGCGCGGCGACGCGGCGATCCAATAATTAATCCACGGTGAGCGACTGATTGCCGCCTTGGCGGGGATCAGCGCCACCTCGGTGGGGATCAGCGCCGCCTTGGCGGGGATCAGCACCGCCTCGGTGGGGATCAGTACCGCCTTGGCGGGGATCAGCGCCACCTTGGCGGGGATCAGCACCACCTTGGCGGGGATCAGCGCCGCCTCGGTGGGGGTCAGTACCGCCTCGGCGGGGATCAGCGCCGCTTCGGTGGGGATCAGCGCCGCTTCGGTGGGGATCGGCACCGCCTCGGTGGGGATCAGCGCCACCTTGGCGGGGATCAGCGCCACCTTGGTGGAGATCGGCACCACCTTGGCGGGGATCGGCGCCACCTCGGTGGAGATCAGTACCGCCTCGGTGGGGATCAGTCCGGCATGGGCGGGGATCAGCACCGCCTCGGCGGGGATCAGCGCCACCTTGGAGGGGATCATCCATTCCCATTAGACTTTAGGAAATTGGCCGAAAAGGCCAACTTCCGGAGTTGCCACCCGCCTCGGCTCGTTCTTAACTGTTTCGGTTGATTGGCGGCTTTGGGTCCAAGGATTTGCGAGAGAATCGGGAGGTAGTAGCGCAATGATTTGATAGCACGCGGTCTAAGCGCCAGCCAAAGCCTTCAGATCGTTAACAATCTCCGCAGGCTTCCACTCGTTCCCCCGGTACAGCTTCACGAGCTTCCCATTCTTGTCGATGACTGCGGTGCGCAGCGAGTGGATGACTTGCTCGTCGCCTGATTCGGTGTCGTGGTAATAACGCATTCCAAAGAACTGCGCCATTCCTTTGATCTCATCCTTTGTTCCGGTCGCGAACTCCCAGTGCTGAAAAGTTTCATCGGAATAACGTTCCGTGTGCGACGCGCCATAACTGCGCAAAACTTTCGGCGTGTCGTAATCGGGATCGAAAGTGATGGATAGCAAGTGAGTTTGCGCGTAAACATCCGGCAGGTTTTGCAGTTCGCGATCGATCGCCGCAAAGTTCTGACTCATCAACGTGCATTGGTCCGGTTGCGGGCAGCGGGTGTAGATGAAAGTCAGCGCCAGCGCTTTGCCTTTGTATTGCGATAAGCGAATAGCTTTTCCATCCTGATTCAGCAAGGCAAAATCAGGAATAGCGTCGCCGGGCTTCGGTTCGCCAGGAACCACAGTCGTGGGTGTCAACTGCGCGCCGCCTTCTGTGATGGCGGTGACTTCAACCCATGATGAAAGGCCGTCGACGACCAGCGTGCCGGTGATTTGATCCCCCGGTTTCATCATCTCGAGATCCCCGTCGTTCTTGATCTTGAAATCCATCGTCATGCCCGGCATGTACCCGGGAATGTCCTGGTGCGAGATGGTTGCCGTGCGATCGAGTTTGTTCACCGCGATGACCTTGCCTTTGATTGGAAATCGCTTTTCGTTTTTCGATCCTCGCCGACAACCCGCACCACTCAGAGCCAGGACCAGTGTGATTAATACAAAAGTTTCTTTGCGGTATTTATGCATGATGTTTGAAAGCACGAGTGATAGGTTAACGGGAGCGGCACGGATCTCAAAAGGCCGACGAACGCGACGCTGCTTCTATGTTACGATTGGCGCGATGATGGCGAAAGCACAACAACGAGCAGAGTTGCTGGAAGGCCGGCCGGTGGCGGACGCGATCAAGAAAGAGGTCGCCGCGGAAGTGAGCCGGCTTCGAGAGCAGCATGGCGTCGTTACGCGCCTAGCGGCAGTTCTGGTCGGCGATGATGCCGCCTCTGCGGTCTATGTGCGTAACAAAGTGCGCGCGTGCGCCGAAGTCGGGATTGAATCCGACAAGATTGATTTGTCCGCGAGTACAACCACCGAGGAACTTCTCGCCGTTGTGCGCCGATTGAATGCCGACGATAACGTCGATGGCATTCTGGTGCAGTTGCCTTTGCCTAAACAGATTGACGACTCGGTCATCATCGAAGCCATCGACCCGGCGAAGGACGTGGACGCGTTTCATCCAACGAATGTTGGTTATTTGGCAATGGGCAGGCCGCGGTTTGTGCCTTGCACGCCCGCCGGAATCATCGAACTGCTGGATCGTAATCAGATTGAGATTGCCGGCGCGAACGCGTGTGTGGTGGGGCGCAGTCAAATCGTGGGAAGACCAATAGCCAGTCTGCTGCTGCAACGACATGCGACTGTGACGATCTGCCACTCAAAGACTCGCGACTTACCGGCTGTGACTCGGGAAGCGGATATTTTGATCGCTGCCATCGGCCGTCCTGCATTCATTCGCGGGAATTTCATCAAGCCGGGGGCCACCGTGATCGACGTTGGCGTGAACCAAGTGACGAGAGTCGAAGGCGCACGCGAGTTTTTTGGCTTCGACGCCGATAAGAGGATCGAAGCCATCGAGAAGCGGGGCTATACACTTGTCGGCGACGTTCATCCTGCGGAAGCCGATTTGATCGCCGGACGAAGGACCCCGGTTCCGGGCGGAGTTGGTTTGCTAACTGTTGCGATGCTGATGAAGAACTCTCTGCAAGCGGCAAAGTGGCGAAGAGGCTTGTAGCTATCATCTCCTCTCCCTTTGGGAGAGGCTGGGTGAGGGTCTTGCGGCGGATAAGCTTAGGAAAAGTTTTTGGTTTTCAAAGCTAATCCCTCACCCTAACCCTCTTCCACAGGGAGAGGGAACTGTTCGATGCTAAAAGTTGGTCTAACCGGATCGATAGCCGTGGGCAAGTCATGCGTGCTCAGCGTGCTGAAGGAACTTGGTTGTCACGTGATCGACGCGGATCAGATTGCGCGCGATGTGGTGGCGCCCGGAACGCCTGGTTTGAGATCCGTAACTGAGGCATTCGGATCCAGTGTGTTGAGAGACGACGGCACGCTGAATCGAGAACGACTCGGTGAAATCGTTTTTGGTGACGAAGCGAAGCGAAACAAGCTCAATTCGATTCTTCATCCGATGATCATTGCCGCTCAGGATGAAACGGTTCGGGCGTTTGAGGCGAAAGATCCGAATGGCATCGCCATCATCGACGCTGCATTGATGATCGAATCCGGTGGCTACAAACGTCTCGACAAATTGATCGTCGTTTACTGTGAACCAGAAATTCAATTGCAGCGCCTGATAAAGCGTGACGGCTTATCGCCTGAAGCGGCTCAAACACGAATTAGCGCGCAGATGCCGCAGGAAGAGAAAATAAGATACGCGGATTTTCTGATCGATACGTCGGGCGACTTTGCCGGTACCCGCGCGCAGGTCGAAACATTGTTCGAACAACTGCGGAACGCATCGACAAATAACCAGGAAATTATTGATGCAGCGCGCGGCTCGTGTTAACTTCCAACTTCTTGCCGCAGACCTTGACTGAAATGTCTTATTCGGCTTCGCGACTTCGAACTCTATCGATCACGTTGATCGGATGCCTCATCGTCGCTGGTTGCGCAGCTTCCGCCAAGAATTCCATCTTCTTTGGCAAAACCGAGCCACCGCGCGATAACATCCTGCGCTACGTTTCCGGATCAGAACCCGAAACCATCGATCCGCAAATCCCAAACGCACAGAATGAAGCGCGCATCTGCCTGGCTCTTTATGAAGGTCTGGCGGAGTACGATCCAAAAACCAGCGAAGCGATTCCTGCGCTGGCCGAGCGTTGGGAAGTTAACAAGGATTCTTCCGAGTTCGTGTTCCATCTGCGTCACGATGGCCGCTTCTCGAATGGTGATCCAATCACCGCGCGCGATTTTGTTTACACCATTCGCCGCGGCTTGACGCCCGAGACCGGCTCGCGCACGGCGTCTTTCGCTTATCCAATCAAGTACGCCCAGGCATTCAACGAAAGCGACGTATTAGTTTTTGATTCAGCCACGAAGATTTATTTGTTGGAAAAAGACTTCGAGGAAGGGAACTCTCAGACACTAGCAGCGATGCCCTTGAGCTCGCTGCCATTCAAATCGATCGCCGAAGAATATCCTGTTGCCCCCGCCGGGAACTCGGCGATGGACACAGCGTTTCACCAGTTCATGCATTCGCCCGCGCGCTTGGTCCTGCCGAAGTCTGAGAAAGATCGAAAGAAGATTCTCGACAAAAATCCAAAACTAAACAACGCCGTTGCCGGCAAACAGTTTGTTCCGGTGAAGGCTGAAGACGTCGGCGTCGAAGCTGTCGATGATTACACGCTGCGGATTTCGCTCAGCCAGCCCGCGCCGTACTTTATCGGTATGATGCCGCACCAGTTTTTTCGTGTGCTCCATCAGAAGACGATTGAGAAGTTTGGTCCAGCGTGGACTGACGCCGCGAACATCGTCACCAGCGGCCCCTTCAAGCTCGAATCCTGGAAATACTACGACCGCATCGTCGTCACTCGTAATCCCATGTATTGGGACGCGGGAAATGTGAAGCTGGACAAAATTATCTTCTACCTGCTCGCCGAAAACACCACGATGATGAGCCTTTATAAAGCCGGCGAGCTCGATGCGACCTACAACCACACGGTGCCTTCGGCGTGGCTGGACGTGATTGGGCCACTGAAGGATTTCATGGACGCACCCGAAGCCGCGATCGACTACTACAACTTCAACACCACTAAAGGACCAACCGCCGACGTGCGCGTGCGCAAAGCGCTGAACATGTCTCTGGACAAGAAGGCGCTCGCCGACTGGCGTCACGTCAAAGCACTGACGGCGATGACTCCGGATGGAATTTTTCCTGGTTATCCGCAACCCAAAGGCGATCCCTTCGATCCTGAAAAGGCCAAGCGATTACTGGCCGAGGCTGGCTACCGCGACGGAGCAGGCAATTTCGATCCGAAGAAATTCGACGCCACTGAGATCGAGTTAATCACCAATCCGGACAGCAACAACCTTTCCTACGCCGAATTCATTCTAGCGCAGTGGAAGCAGAATCTTGGCGTCACCATTCAGTTGCGGCCCATGGAGGCCAAAACGTTTTTCAAAGCGCAGTCGGCACTTGATTACAAAGGCGTTTCGCGCACCGGTTATGCCGCGGACTATATGGATCCGTATACTTTTCTCAGCATCTTCTACACTTCGACGGGTTCGAAT
>Ga0066679_10000322_pt1 | contig 15264 bp, 15 predicted proteins | sample GraSoiAngelo_128_FD_62298 | JGI IMG/M metagenome (GOLD analysis project Ga0066679, IMG submission 62298) | Grasslands soil microbial communities from the Angelo Coastal Reserve, California, USA - 14_0927_12_20cm | ecosystem: Environmental > Terrestrial > Soil > Grasslands | place: USA... | reverse complement strand
AACTCCGTTTCGCGCGCTGTCATCGGATTGCGTTGCGCGATCAAATTTTCCAAGCGCTGCCGCTCGGTCACGACTGCTAATCGCAACTCCGTCAATTTCTCTGCGCATTTCTCCTCGTCTTTGGCCGCTTTCTCGTGTCCGGCTTTGATGGTTAATTGTCGATCTTGCTCGGCGTTGAACTCATCGCGTGCCGCTTCCAGTTCCGTCTCCATCGCCGTTATCTTTGCATCCGCCGTATCGAGTTGCTGCGCGAGCGCGGATCGTTCCGAAATGAAGTTGTCGATCTTGTGCGTCGCTTCGTGCAGCTCGCGTTCGAGCAGCGCGATATTATTTTTCGAAGCCGACCGCGCGAAATCCGCCGCTTGATGTTTCGTGCGCGCTTCCTCCAGATCGCGCGCTGTTTTTTCCAATTTTGTTTTCGCCTCGTCTCGTTTTTGGCGTAACCCGTCTCGTTGCGCGTTCAAGACGGACGATTCCGCTGTCAGGATGGAGATGCGCGATTTTCGTTCGAGCAATGATTCCTTTTGTGCGCTGCCGCGCCCGCCGAAAACGATTCCTTCCACGGAAATGAATTCGCCGGCCAGTGTCGCCGCGGCAAGATGCGGCGAAGTTTTTTTGAAACGAAGCGCGTGATCGAGATTCTCGAAGATTGCGACGTCATGCAACAATTGGCGGACAAGCGGTTGAAGTATTTCCGGTGCATCAATCTTGTCGGTGGCCCATGCGATTGCGCGCTCCGGCAGAACTTTTCGTTTTGAGTCGGCGGATGAATCGCCCAAGCCCGGGACAAAGAGCGCGGCCTGGCCGAGTTTGCTGTCGGTCAGGACGGCCATAATCTCGGCAGTCATCTCAGAATCTTGCAAAACGATCGTGTGCAGATTCCGCCCGAGCGCGGCTTCAATCGCGATTGAAAATTTTGGATCGACCTCGGCCCGGGCCACGAGCGCACCGAGAACGGCCGGTTGAAATCGTTTCGGGTCGTCGAGACCTTTCAGCACCGCCTGCGAACCTTGCGCGAGACCCTCGCCCTCCTCGTTGAGCTGCTTCAGCACTTCGAGTCGCGATTCTTTTTCGGCAAGCGCCCGCTCGATTTCGATCAAGCTTTTTTCGGCGCCGGCCAGCCGTTGTCGATCTTGCTCCAACCACTCCCCGGCTTCGCGCGCCCGGGCCACAAGACCGTGGATGTTTTTTTCCTCGCTCTCCGAAATCGAGCGCGCAGCGGTAAATTCCTTTTCAATTTTGTCCCGGCCCGCGCGCACTTTCGAAATCGCCGTGTCGAGTTCCTTCAAATGTTCGCCGGTCGCTTCCCGGCGAATCGTGATGCCGGACAATTCATCCTCAAGAGCGTTGATCCGCTCCGCGCTTTTCGTGCGTGCCAATTCCAGTTGTTCCAGCTCCGCATCGTCTGCCGTTCGCTTCGCGTGCAGCTCCGACATTTCGCCGGTCATTTTTTTCAATTCCGCTTCTTTTGCTCGCAATAGCTTTTCTGTCTTTTCGATGAGCGCGTTCGTTTCCTGCATGGCCGCGCTTTGCTGGCTGCGCTTCGCTTCCGCGGCCGCAATGTCCTGGCGCGAGCGCTCGAGCATTTCGTTCAATTCTTGCGCGCGCTGCTTGTTCAGCTCGATCCGCGTGCGATGCGCGGCGATTTCACTTTGCAACCGTTGCGCTTGGGCGCGGCCGTCAGCGATCTCTAGGTCGATCTTGTCCAGCCGCTGTCGTTCCTCCGCCAGCGTCGTTTCGCCATTGTCGATCCTGGCGCGCGCTTCTTGTTCGGACTCGCTCAGACGATCGATCTCGCGCTGACATTCTTTCAGCCCGCTCTCGAGCGCCTCGAGTTGTTTTCGGGAATAATGAGTGTCGAGCACGCGCAAATCCGCGTGCAACGCTTGATATCTTCGCGCCTTGCCCGCCTGGCGTTGCAACGAGCCGATCTGCCGCTTGACCTCTTTGATGATGTCGCCGATGCGCAAAAGATTCGCTTCCGTCGCTTCGAGTTTGCGCAACGCCTCGCGTTTTTGCGCTTTGTATTTGGTAATCCCAGCCGCTTCTTCAAAAATCGCGCGCCGATCTTCCGGTCGCGAACTCAGGATCATGTCGATCTTGCCTTGCTCCATCATGGAGTAGGCGCTGCGAGCGACGCCGGTGTCGGCAAAAAGATTTTGAATATCGCGCAAACGGCAGGTTGTCTTGTTGAGCAGATATTCGGAGTTGCCGTCGCGATAAACGCGCCGCGTCACGCGCACCTCATGCCAATCGACGTCGAGTTCCGTCGCGCAATCAGTCAAGGTGAGCGAGACTTCGGCGAAACCGATCGGCTTGCGCGTGTCGCTTCCGTTGAAAATGATGTCAGCCATTTCGCCGCCGCGAAGCGATTTGGCGGATTGTTCGCCGAGGACCCAGCGCACGGCATCAAGCAAATTGGATTTTCCACAACCGTTTGGGCCGACAATGGCGGTGACGCCTTCGTGAAAATTAAAAATCGTTTTATCGGCGAACGATTTGAAGCCGAGAAGTTCGAGCGATTGTAAATTCATGCCGCGGCTGAAATGCCAGCCTCGAGCGTGAATATAGCGAGTGAGACGGGGTTACAAGGGCAAAATCATACAATTGGCGGGGGACGTCCGCTGCCCTACCGCTAGATTTTGTGCTTTGTGTTCCGAGGAATCAGACGCAGGTGAATCGGCCACTCCGCGGGCGACGCTAACTAACACGCGGCCGCCGCTTGAATCTCAACATCGAGCAAGAGACTGCTCGATCCACCTGCTCCCGATTCGACATCGCGCAGGATCGACATCTTCAAGTTGAGAATGGTACCGCGCGGTCATCTTGACCGCCAGATTTTTTCGACGGCGAAAATCGCTGCTCTACGATTGTTTCACGCGCGGTAGTTATTAGAAAAAACTATGTTCGCTCGCCAAAATGTCCCGCGCTACAATGTGAGGATGCGCGCCAGTCATCTTGAAGATTTCTATTCGTTTCTGCGGTTTCCAAGCATTTCCACGGACGACAATTATTCGGAGAGAGTAAGCGAATGCGCGCACTGGCTAGTCGGTAAACTGACCGGTATTGGATTGAAGGCGGAACTGGTTCCAACCCCTGGGCACCCGGTCGTTTGGGCGCGCAACCAACATCGGGGAGGGCGGCGCACGGTTTTGATTTACGGACATTACGACGTGCAGCCGCCCGATCCGCTGGAGCTGTGGGATTCGCCGCCGTTCGATCCGGTTCTGAAGGACGGATATGTCTTTGCGCGTGGCGCGACCGATAACAAAGGTCAGATTCTTTCGCACATTCTCGGGATTCAGGAGACGATCGAAGAAGATGGCGAATTGCCGATCAATCTGCATCTGGTGATCGAGGGGGAAGAAGAAATCGGAAGCGCGAATCTCGGCAAATTTCTAATTCAAAACCGCGATTCGCTGAAGTCTGATGTGGCGGTCGTTTCCGACACCGGAATGATTACGCGCGGAGTGCCAACCTTGAGCTATGGGTTGCGCGGAGTGACCGCTCTCGAAATCAAAGTAACCGGACCGAAGATGGATTTGCACTCTGGCGTTTTCGGAGGGGCGGTCGCAAATCCGATCACTGCGCTCGCGCAGCTCTTAGGCACGCTCCACGATCGCGAAGGTCGCGTCGCCATTGCGGGTTTTTACGATCGCGTTAAATCGCTCGAAGATTGGGAGCGTGAAGCGTGGCGCAAGCTTCCGATCGATGGTGATCGGGAAGTTCTCAAGGAAACCGGCGCGCCTGAACTTTTCGGCGAAGCCGGTTACAATTCATTTGAGCGTCTTTGGGGACGGCCAACCGCGGAGATCAATGGGATCGGCGGTGGTTATCAAGGGAAGGGGACGAAGACGGTGATCGCCAGTCACGCGATGGCAAAACTAACATTCCGTCTCGTCCCAAACCAGGAAGGCGACGAGATCCTAAAGCTGGCGAGAGCGCATTTGCGAAAGAATTTGCCCAAAGGCGTAACGCTCGACATCACTGACGGTCACAGCGGCCCTTGGTATCTCACCGATCCGCATTCTCCAGGCGGCGAAGCGGCGCAGCGAGCGTTGCGCAAGGCATTCAACGCGGATGTCGCGCTTATTCGCGAGGGAGGCAGCATTCCGATCGTCTCGCAGTTCCGCGGCATTTTGGGAATTGAAACTCTCTTGATGGGTCTCGCCCTTGCCGACTGTCGGGCGCATTCACCGAACGAAAATTTTCCTCTCGAAAATCTCGAAGGCGGAATTCGATTAAACAAAGCTGTCCTTCGGGAACTTGCCGGCTGATCGTTATTTCCGACGATCAAAGCAATGCTTCGGCTCTTTATCATCGTCGCGATCTTGTTTGGGACGATCGCTGCGCCGGAAGCGGCTGAAGAGTCGCTGGGCACAAAGATCAAGAAGTTTCTCGGGCCAACACCGACGCCCACTCCATCGCGAAAACATCGGAGGCGCTCGACAACGAAGACCACGCCAAGTCCTTCGCCGACCGCTTCCCCGAAAAAGAAAATCTCGCCAGCTCCATCTGCTAGTCCCACGCCTGAGAGGAAATCAAAACGAAAGAAAAGATCCCCTACGCCTAGACCTGCCGCGTCACCGTCTGTGACACCGACACCCGAGGAAACCGCAACGTCGACTCCAAGCGAAACTCCGCAACCGACTCCGCCGCCTTCGGCAACCGCGCACCCTACTCCGGAGAAGAAAGGCGCGCCCAATGCCACGATTTCGCCTGGTGAGATTAGCGAATATGACAGTTATCCGCCAAAAGTGCGGCAAATCATCGAGCACGGTCTTGATCTAACAAAGCAAAATCTCAATTACACTTATGGCTCGGCAGATCCAGCGAATGGGGGCATGGATTGCTCCGGCTTCGTCTATTATGTCCTCCGCCAAAATGGATTTACCGACGTGCCGAGAGACTCCAGCCAGCAATACGTTTGGGTGCGGAAGGCGGCAAATTTTCACGCGGTCTTGAGTCGGCATGAAGATTCATTTGAGCTCGACGCGCTCAAGCCGGGTGATCTGTTGTTCTGGACCGGAACCTACAACATCGATCGCGACCCGCCGGTTACCCATGCGATGATTTACCTGGGACGCGAAAAGCGAACGAACAAGCGCATCATGGTCGGCGCAAGCGATGGCCGCACTTATGATGGCAAACAACGATTTGGTGTCAGCATTTTCGATTTCAAATTGTCGAAGCCACCGGAGAGTAACGACGCCAAGCTCAGCCCGGTCTTTGTCGGCTATGGACGAATCCCAGGTTTGCGTGCAGAGTAATTTTTCTGGGTAGCGCACGCGTCTCGCGTGCTGGTCGCGGCGTCTCGCCGCGACGGACTTTTATGATGGTCAACGTGGCGAGCTCTCGGGCTCGGCTTCGTTCTCCGACGGATATGCCAATGGCGGTGACCTTACCGCTGTCGATGTTGGCGCTGGAATGTGTGCGCGGTCTTCCAGAAAACGTCTCGCGATCGTCGCGGCAAGCAGCGCCATCAAGATGACGATCACGGCGCGCTGCTCGGCCTTGGTAAGAATGAAAATGTTCTTCATCGCGCTCCGCCTTTGCCCAGAGCTACGGCAGCGACAGGCGCGTATTGAATTGGATCGGCTAAACCGGCTTCGCGAAAACCTTTCAAACGCAACTGACAGGAATCGCATAACCCGCAAGCGAGGCCATCCGGCGTCGGATCGTAGCAACTGTGCGTCAGCGCAAGATCGACATCGAGCTCGCGCGCTTTGCGAATGATGTCGGCTTTGGAGAACTTGATCAGCGGCGCATGAATTTGAAAGCGCCGGCCTTCAATTCCGGCCTTGGTCCCAATGTTGGCCAGGGTTTCAAACAGCGCGATAAATTCCGGCCGGCAATCCGGATAACCGCTGTAATCAATCGCGTTCACGCCCAGAAAAATGTGGGCGGCGCCAATCACTTCTGCCCAGGCGAGTGCGTGCGCCAAAAAAATCGTGTTCCGTGCCGGCACGTAAGTGACCGGAATTCCCGCGCCGATTTCTTTTTCCGAACGGCCCTTCGGGACATCGACATTGGCCGTGAGCGCCGATCCGCCGAAGAGATGATTGTCGATCTTAAGGATGCGATGCTCTTTCGTGCCTAACGACTTGGCGACTCGCTGGGCGGCTTCCAGTTCCAGGTTGTGACGCTGGCCGTAATCAAACGAAACGGCGTAAGTTTCGTAACCGTTGGCAATCGCAATCGCCAGCGTGGTTGTCGAATCAATTCCGCCGCTTAAGAGAACGACCGCGTGTTTCATTTTCCATGTGGTAGGGCGACGCTTCTGCGGAGCCGTGAAATTATTCGTCGCCTCTACAGAGTCTCGCCCTACCAGGTTCAGCGTCCATCTCGATCAAGCTTCTTCGGGGACGTTTTTTTGTCAGCATATTCGGCTCGCACCGTAAGTGCGATGCCGCCACGCGCGGAAAACTGCGCCGTCACAATTGCTTCGCGCGGCGCACAGGCGCGCACAAAATCGTCGAGAATGCGGTTGGTCACCGCTTCGTTGAAGGCGCGCTCGTTTCGATACGACGCGAGATAAAACTTGAGCGACTTGCTTTCCACGCAAAGACGGTCCGGCACATAATCGATGTCGATCCTCGCGAAATCGGCCTGACCGGTCACCGGACAAACTGAAGTGAAATCGTCCGTCTCAAAATGAATCCGGTAATTTCGCCGCGCCGGATTAGGAAACGTCTCGAGTCGCGCTTCTGCGGGCGACGCGGGAACTCGCGCGTCGCTGCGGCCGAGCAACGTCAGCCGAGTAGATGTCGATCTTTTCGTTTTCGCCACGACTCCATTAACGCGCAGGCGAGCGCCCTGTTCAATTCGTTTCGTTGGTAGGGACGGACCGCCGGGCCGTCCGTTCGGCGCGCCTGGCAGTCTCGCCTACCATTTTTAGTCCGGGTGGCGCAGCATCGGATCTTTTAACGCGCGCTCGCGGTCGCCGTTCTTGTTGTAGTTCCAGTAATCGATCTTCAAGCTCTGCTTCAACTTCAAATGGCTGCCGTCTGCCGCGCTCCATTCGCGCAGCAGAAACGGGAATTCGCGATCGAGCACGAAATGATCCTTACCCGCGTCGTGCTCCACATCGATATCGATCGCGCGCTCATTCAATTTGAAATTTACCTTCGCCGGCTTGAAAACAATTGTGTCCTTTTTCGAATTGATCACGCTCGGTGCGAGTCGAATTTCGAATTGGCCGTTTGCTTTCGAAAACTCGACCGTCCGCACCCGCAACGGCAGCTCGTCATAAAAATAGCCGTTGGCCGGCGGGGTGATGTTCTCGCTCCCATCGGCCATGCCGTCCCAGTACGTGTGCCAGTTGAAGGCGAGCTGCTCGCCGAAGCGTCGCATTTCCTTGAAGGTGTTGCCGACGCTGTCGTTGCTCGTAAGCGACCATTTCAGCAGCAATCCATTGTCGATCTTCCAAAAGCTCGAATGCATTTGCTGATAAACGTAAACGCCGGTCGGGACATGCAGGTTTTGATTGAGCTTCACTACCGGGACCACACCCGGCCGCTTCCAATCGTCCACTTTCGTCCATTGCTTCGGGTCAAACGGTTCGCGCACGAGAATGTGCAGCACTTCGCATGGCCGTGGCTGGCCTTCGCGAACAATTTGTGCGTCATAAATATCGAACTCTGCTTTGCCGTTGGCCCAGTAGCTGTCGTTTTGCAAAAAGGCCGGCGTGAATTGCGCCGACGCGCTTCTTGCCGCGGCGAGCGCGATGGAAGTCGTCAGCACCCAATGGCCTTTCATCGTGTTCGAACTTGAACGTCCAACGCTTAACTCCGAAAGTATTCGCGAGCGAGTGTCCAACATCCAACATCGAATGGCGGAATCAGTCAAAGATCAAACTTCAAAGCTCAAGCCTGACGATCGCGTTGGTGTCATCGACATCTTCGCGCACGATCCGAAGACGGACGAAATCGTGCTCGTCATGAACGAGCCGCGGCCGTGGGATGGCTCGGAGGAGCGGATCCATCAATTGCAGGAAAAGTTCAACGCCTACGTTTCGTTTCTGCTCGACGGTGAACTCGCCGAATCGCACCCCGAGTTCGTGAACAAACACGCGCGCATTGAAGTCCGCTGCGCGCACATGCCCGATGCCCGCGCCGTCGAATTGCTCGGGATGATCCACGATCAGCTCGCGTTCCAAAATATTAAGATGGAAGTCGTCGTGGGTAGGGACGGTTCACCCGAACCGCCCGCGGGCGATTGAGGTCAACCTACCTAAGATCGACAATCAGTATTTCAGAAACGAAATCACCGGGGTCGGCGCGAGCTTGTCGCGGCCGTGCAGGAATTCGAGCTCGATCAAAAAGATCGCCTCGATCAATTCGCCGCCCACTTTTTTGATCAGCGCTGCCGCTGATGCCGATGTTCCGCCGGTCGCGAGCAGATCGTCGATCAAAATGACTTGTTCGCCGCGCGTGATCGCGTCGATGTGCAGCTCCATTTCCGCTTCGCCGTACTCAAGCGAGTATTTTGCGCTCTCGGTTTTGTAAGGCAGCCTCCCTTTTTTTCGGAGTGGAACGAAACCGATGCCGAGCTCGTAGGCTACCGCCGATCCAAAAAGAAATCCGCGCGCATCGATCCCGACGATCTTGTCGATCTTTCGTCCGCGGCAATGCTCGAGAAAAACATCGATCGACGCCCGAAAGAGCGCGCCGTCTTTCAAGATCGGCGTGATATCTTTGAACACGATCCCCTTCTTCGGAAAATCCGGCACATCGCGCACGCCGCTGCGCAACTTGCCGAGCATATCGGAAGTCATCGGTTCGCGATGCTAGCGAGCCGTTCCGAAACGTCAACGCTGGCTGTAGCCGGCGTCGGTGACGCCGGCCGCCGCGATCACCGATCGCGGCTACAACTGTAGCGGCGGTCTGTGACCGCCGGATCCCGGTCGCCTCACGAAAAATGCAGATTTTCGAAAACTTCGGCTCCGGGATCCCGTAGTCGTTTGTATGAGCAATTATGACATCACCAAAGGACGCTGCGCAGATTGGGCGCAATGGTTGGAAATCGCCTCACCAATTCCCGATGTCTGGGAGTATTCAGGAGAAATCGACGTGGAGGAGGCCTCCAGCGCCCTTATCCTAACGACGTTCGCATCAAACGAGCGATTCGACTCGCTACCTCGCGGAGTCAAGATTGCGCTAGTCGATCCTAAAGGCTGGACACCGACTGACAACGAAGACGTCAATGAACGCTTCATCTACACACATGATGGTCAACCGTATCTCGCAATTATTACCAATCCCGTGCCTGGACGCTGGACTACTCAGATATTCGGCAGTGCTTTATGAGCACATTAGAACAATGCAACGATGCATTCTCAACGATTCAACGTCGTATTAAAAGTAATCCCAATGCCGCGAAAGACATTGACTTATGACCGCCCTCGAAGCCCGCGGCCTAACCATCCGCTAGATTTACACTGGCTGCGGTTTTGGTTTGTAAACGTAGAAGGTGACGAAGCCGACGAGGATTGATTGCACAATGCCGGCGAAGAACCATTTGGCGGCGATTCCACAGGGCATGGGCACGACGACGTACATGACGATGGCCCAGACTCCCGAGAAAAGGCCCATGAGCAAACCGTAGCCCACGGCGCAGCCAAGACGCGCGGTGTCGGCCCAGCGGGTCCAAAGCAGGACGAAGGTGGCCGCCCAGAGCAATTGCGCGGCGAACATCCAACCGATGCGCGCGTTCATTTCCGGGTCGGTTCGCCAGAGCTGTTGGGTCACCCGGTAATCGGGCGTCATCCAAATGCCGTGAATGAGAAAGTCGGTCGCAAAGAGGACAACGAATGCAACGGCGATCGCGAGAAGAAGACGTTTGATATTCATGATGGGGATGATTGCCCGTCTCAAATGCGATTGGCGAGCGGAAATGTGCTTCTCTAGCGGCGCTCTATGAGCGCCGGACGATTGGCAAATATATTCCAGAATGTCGACGGTCATAGACCGCCGCTCCAGGTTGCGCCGCGTAGGATTGCCAAGCCGAGTGCGTGATCTTAGAATCGTTACTCGCGATGGATCGACAGCTGCTCGTTATTTCGACCGTTTGTTTTCTCGCGGCGGTGGTGCGCACGATCGTGGCGCTGCGCGCAGGAGTTTTTCGGCCGGGGCGATTTAATTTTCTCGCGATCGGGCTGGGATTTATTTTTCAGACGGCGTTCTTGTCGGTCCGCGGTCATGCCCTTGGCCGGTGTCCGCTTACGAACTTGTTTGAGGTTTTCATTTTCCTCGCCTGGTCGATTGCACTGATTTACATGCTGATCGGACCGGCCTATCGGCTTTCGCTAATGGGCGCGTTTACGGCGCCGCTTGTTTTTATCATTCAAACATTCGCTTTGCTCGCAAGGATCGACAATTTCCATCCGGTGCGGTTGCCGGCGAACCCGTGGCTGGAATTTCACGCCTCCTTTTCGCTGATCGCTTACGGCGCGTTCGCGCTCGCCGGCATTGCGGGCGTGATGTATCTCGTGCAGGAGCGCCAGCTCAAGACGCATCAGTTGCGTTCCATTTTTTATCATCTACCGCCGCTGAGCGATCTCTTCGCCGCGATCACGCGGCTGCTCTGGTGGGGATTTGCGCTTTACACGGTGGGGCTGGTGAGCGGGTTCTTTGTCGGGCAACCGTTGCCGTGGGTGCAAGTGATTTGTGCGATGGGCGTGTGGCTGCTTTACGGTGCGATTTTGCAAGGCCGGCATCTCCGCCGATTTACTCCGAAACGTATAGCCGCGCTTTGCATCATTGGATTTAGCGCGGCGCTTTCACTTCTCTGGGGAATCACTTTTACCGCCCAGATGCACACTCCATGAATCTTTTCTGCGTCGGCCTGAGCCATCACAATACTGACGTTGAGATGCGCGAACGTTTCACCGGAAACGCGGAAACCGATTGTGTGTTGCGACATTCTGGTTGCGTAGAGGCGTTGGTGCTGACGACGTGTAACCGGGTGGAAGTTTACGGCGTATCGGAAACACGTGTATCGACGTTGGATATCGCCCGTTGCCTCGCTCGTACGATCGACAAGCACATCCCGCCTGATTCGGCTCCGTTTTATCGGTACGAAGACGCACAATGCGCACAGCATCTTTTCCGTGTCGCATCGGGTCTTGATTCAATGGTTGTGGGCGAAACCGAGATTCTCGGTCAGGCGAAGAAAGCGTATGAATCTGCGAGAAAATCCGGCGCGGCAGGGCCGTATCTTCATCGCTTGTTTCAACGCGCGTTTCGCGCCGCGAAGCAAGTTCGCACTCACACTGAAATCACGCGCGGCGCGGTCTCGGTCGGCTCGGTGGCGGTCGATCTTGCCGAGAAAATCTTTGGCGACCTGGCGGGGCGCAAGGTTCTCGTTCTCGGCGCAGGCGAGACAAGCGAACGTACGTCGCGCGCGCTGGTCACGCGCGGTGTTACCGATCTGCGCGTGAGCAATCGTTCATTGGATCGCGCGCGGGAACTGGCGCGACTCGTAGACGGTCGCGCCATTGGGTTCGATGACTGGCGGGAGCAATGCCGCGAGATCGACATTCTGATAACATCGACATCGTCCGAGGCGCCCTTGCTCACGCCGGAGAATCTTGGACCGATGTTGTGCAATCGGATCGACCGTCCCCTTTTCATTATCGACATTGCGGTGCCGCGCGATGTCGATCCAAGCGTCAATGAGATGGATGGTGTTTATCTTTACGACATCGATTCGTTGCAATCGGTCGCGCAGCAATCGCTCGCGCTGCGGCGGCAGCAGGTTGCCGCGGCGGAAGCAATCATTGCCGAACACGTCGCGGAGTTTGGCAAATTGATTTCGCGCGGGTTGAATCGCGCATCGCGAGATGCCGAAGATCCGCCGGTCGGCGAGAGTCCGCTGCGCACGTTTGAGCTGTAGCGGCGGTCTATGACCGCCGAAAATCGAAAACCGCACCTGCAGCGCCTCGACTTGGTATTTGAGCGCTCGCCAATCTACTTCGTCACAGCCTGCATGCAGGATCGACGCAAACTTCTTGCTACTGCGGCAATCCACGAAACGTTTCTGCGCTTTGCGCGGGAAGGTCCGGCGCGCGGGGCATGGGTTGGAGCATACGTGCTAATGCCCGATCATCTCCATGTGTTCGTCGCAACCGACGATGAAAAGATCACGTTATCGGATTGGATGAAGTCTTTGAAGAATACCATCTCAAAGGCGCTACGATTAAACGGAGTTGCCTCGCCACATTGGCAAAAGACATTTTTCGATCACGTGCTACGGAGCGACGAGTCGTACTCAGAAAAATGGAACTATGTTCGCGAGAATCCAGTGCGGGCGAGGCTTGCCAGAAAGGCGGTAGACTGGCCGTTCATGGGAGAGATCTTTTCGTTGGAATATCGCTCAGGGTAATGCGGTTCGGCGGTCATAGACCGCCGCTACAGAAGCAATCATGAAACCTTCGCAGATCGTGATCGGGACGCGCGGGAGCAAATTGGCCCAAGCGCAGGCGCGCATGGTCAGCGATGGGTTACGTGCGCGCTGGGCTGATTTAGCGGTCGAGACAAAAATCATTACCACGTCGGGCGACGAAAATAATCGTAAGATTCGAGACGCAGTTCAGTCAGCAGGACGAAAAGGATTATTCACGGCGGAAATCGAACGAGCGTTGCTCGCGGGAGATGTCGATCTTGCGGTGCACAGCGCAAAAGATTTACCGAGCGAATTAACGGCCGGGACGGAGATAGCGGCTGTTCTTCCGCGCGCGCCAGTGGACGACGTGTTGATTTCAATCATGCCCTGGGACCTGCACTCACTTCCGGCGAATGGAATCGTCGCCACAGGCAGCGTGCGGCGCAAACATCAGCTCCGCTGGAAACGCCCCGACCTGGAGATTGTCGATCTTCGCGGCAACGTCATGACCCGGTTGCGCAAGCTCGCGATCGACCAATGGCACGCCATCATTTTGGCGCGAGCTGGCTTGGAGCGGCTCGGCCTCGAGACAAAGGAGAGACGTCTTCGTTTTGAAGAGAGCGAATTTTCCATCGAAGTTCTGCCCCAAGAATTTTTTTTGCCGGCTGGAGGACAGGGTGTGATTGCGATGCAAGTGCGCAGCGGAGACGATCGCGCTAGGATGCTGGTCGAGCCGCTGAACGATTTCGATACGCGGCTCTGTTTACGAGCGGAGCGCGAATTTTTGCGCTTATTGCACGGCGACTGCAATCAACCAGTGGGAGTTCTGGCGATTGTCGATGGAGCGATCATGAAAATTCGCGGCCAGGTTTTCGATCTCGAAGCGACCACGCCGCGGAAAGGGTCAATTGAAGGGCCGAGCGAAGACGCGGAACAGCTAGCGGCACGATTGCTGGAGCAAATTAATGGAGAGTAAGAGCAAGAATAAGAGTAAGAGCGTCGGGAGAGTTTACCTGGTCGGCGCGGGGCCGGGGGATCTTGGGCTGGTTACGTTGCGTGCCAAAGAATGCATCGAGCAGGCGGACGTGATCGTGCACGATCATTTGGCGAATCCGGAAATGCTCGGCTGGGCGCGAGATGAGGCGGAAATTATTTACGCGGGGAAAAAAGCGGGCGAGCACGCGCTCAGCCAGGAAAAAATCAACACGCTCCTGGTCGAAAAAGCGCGCGAAGGAAAACGGGTTGTCCGGCTGAAGGGCGGCGATCCATTTGTTTTCGGACGCGGTGCGGAAGAAGCAAAAGCGATTGTCGATGCAGGAATTGGTTTTGAAATTGTGCCGGGAATAACGTCGGCCATCGCCGGGCCGGCTTACGCCGGAATTCCGGTGACGCATCGCGCGGAAAATTCGCACGTTACGTTTTTCACCGGCCACGAGGGCGCGGAGAAAACTGAAAGCGCGATTGATTACGCAGCGCTGGCGAAACTCGGCGGGACGCAAGTGATGCTGATGGGCGTGGAGCGGATCGAATCGATCGCGCGCGAAATGCTCAAACACGGCGTGAGCGAGAATTTGCCGGTCGCGCTCGTTCGCTGGGCGACGACCGGCCGGCAGGAAACGCTCACGGGAACTCTCGAAAACATCGGCCGGCGCGTTGTCGATCTCGGCTTCGAAGCTCCGGCGGTAGCGGTTTTTGGTGAAGTCGTTGCCTTGCGGGAAAGTTTGAATTGGTATGAGAAGCGGCCGCTTTCCGGGAAACGGATCGTGGTCACGCGCACACGGCGGCAGGCCAGCGCGTTGAGCGATCGGCTTCGCGCACTCGGCGCGGACGTAATTGAATTGCCAACGATTCGGATCGAACCGCCAAGCAATCTACTCGAATTCGCGGAGCTGGTGCAGGTCGCGCACGCTTACGACTGGATCGTTTTCACAAGTCCAAACGGCGTCACAGCTTTTTTCGATACGTTTTTCAAACTCTACGACGACGCGCGTGAGATTGGAGGCGCGAAGATCGCGGCGATTGGTCCGGCGACAGCGCAGCGGGTGAAAGATTTTCATCTGCATGTCGATCTTCAACCGGACGAATTCGTGGCCGAGGCAGTGGTGCGGGAATTTCAAAAACAGGGAGTAGAAAACCTGCGAATCCTCCTGGCGCGGGCGGAAAAGGCGCGGGATGTGCTTCCCAAGCAGCTTTCCAGTCTGGGAGCAATTGTGGATGAAGGTTTCGCATACCGAACGGTGGCCGAAACGCGCGACGATACCGGCGCGCGCCGCCGTCTATTGGAAGAAGGCGCGGACCTGATCACATTCACGAGCTCGTCAACGGTGGAAAATTTTCTGGCGCTTGGTTTGCCCTGGCCGAAGCGAATGAAGGTGGCAAGCATCGGTCCGATCACGTCGAAGACCGTGCGCGATCATGGCCTGAACGTGGACGTGGAATCCCGCCGGCATGATATCGAGGGATTAACGGAAGCGATCCGAAGTTTTTATGCGAAGGGAGCCGGCAATGGGTAAGGCGGTGGCCGTGCCGGACGAATTCGCCACGGCGATGCAGCAGTTGAGTGCCGAGGCGGAGAAAACGCTCCCGCCGGGCGAGATTGAGCAGCGCGACCATTCTGGCGGGGAAGACAATCTGGGACGCGTGCTCCAGGAGTTTTCCGCATTAAACAATCGCATCCAGAATGTTGAGAACGCGCTTTCCAAGCGCCTCGATCAACTCGCTGCGGCGATGCCGCCGGCCAAGTCAGTCGATCTCGCGGCACGTTTCAAAAAAATTGACGAACAACTGGCTGCGATTCGAAACAGCGAAAGCGTGAATCAACGGCTCTTTGACGCGCTGCATGACGAGCTCCTCAAATATCGGGATAATTTTCTGCACGAA